>Ga0255052_10002960_pt1 | contig 11996 bp, 10 predicted proteins | sample JV7_2_21_MG_FD_188632 | JGI IMG/M metagenome (GOLD analysis project Ga0255052, IMG submission 188632) | Seawater microbial communities from Jervis Inlet, British Columbia, Canada - JV7_2_21 | ecosystem: Environmental > Aquatic > Marine > Inlet | place: Canada: British Columbia | collected... | reverse complement strand
CGGCGAGCGCGGTGATATCGCGCAACCCCGCGTTGAGTTTGGGAGGCTCGCGCAGCATCTGATTGCGGAGGACCGCGCCGATCTCCTGAACCATGGCGTCGAACTGCTCCATAGCTCTGAAGTCGGCGGTCGAGAAGCGCTCGACTTCTCGGCGGTTGTGCTCTTCGTCGTCGGTGAGAAGAAGGTAGTCATCTCCACATACGGCCAGCTCGCCTTCGAGCGGCAACATCTCGAACCCGTGATGTTCCAGGTCGAGGTCTCGTATGACCTCGGTACGCAAGAGGCTGACTACATACGCGACGGTGGACACGCGAAAGCCGGGATGGATTTCTTCTGTCACTGCAGCGCCACCGACGATGGGCCGTCGTTCGAGCACCAGAGTCTTCAATCCGGCCTTGCCGAGATAGCCAGCGGCGGTCAGGCCGTTGTGGCCTCCACCGACCACGATGGCGTCGTAGGGCTCACTCATGGTGCCGACTTGTGTCTCCAATAGGCGACTTCTTCTTGTGTGAACACACCCCAACCGAGGGCCGCTGCGACAAGCATCCGTTCCGCCTCCTCGAGGGGTGATCGAGCCGATCGGAGCCGTCACAAGCCGGCCGCCCGGAACCTGCAGGTCCGGTCATGACGATACGTTGGCTCAGTCAATCCCTCAACCAAGGCGCACCTCCAGAGCATCACCGAGGTGGGAGAAGGCATCTGGACTCCACGTCCTCTGAGCCATCGGCTCCAGCTGAGGCGTACCGTGTGAGCAAGGATTGACTGGGGCCTCGATTCCGCCGAGGGTGTAACGGCGTGGAGATCACGCCGGGTCTTGTGGCCCTAGCGTCGGCGGATCGTGGTTTGCACGATCGGGGGACGCTCTTGATTGGGATTGTGGCGATGCGCCGCTCTTTCGCGATGGTCATCACGGTCGGCGTGCTGTCGTGGGGGTGCAGTGACGCCGCAGTCACACCAACGTCGATTCCTACAACCACCTCGGCAGCGACAACGACCCTCCCGGTCACCGATCAGCTCTGCGAACGAACGAGCTCTTCGCAGACCCGTCTGTCTCTCCCGGCAGACCTGGAAGCGCTTTTTGACCCCGTAGTGGCCGAAGGTATGTCCGCCATGGACGCCGTTGGCCTGACGTTCGCTGTGCAATGTGCTCGGAGCGCCGTCTACGTCAAGGGGTACGGCAGCGCAGACCTGGCGTCAGGCGTGCCGGCAACCGCAGACACCGTCTACGAGATCGGCTCGGTCTCCAAGCAATTCGTCGCCGCCGAGATCATGAAGCTGACGCAAGAGGACCTCCTGACCCTGAGCGACCCCATCGGCATGTATCTGCCCTGGCTTCCGATTGATTGGCAGCCGGTCACGCTCGAACAGCTCATGAGCCACACCGGTGGCGTACCAGATCACTTCGCGATCTTCCGCGAGAACCCGGATACGCCGTTCGACTGGACCAAGGACTACCGGGCCGCCGAGCTCGTCGAAGCCTTCGTGGCGCTCGACGATCAGCTGATCGACGAGCCAGGCGCGGCGTTCTTCTACAGCAACACCGACTACGCCATGCTGACGGCGGTCATCGAGCAGTTGACCGGGCAGACCTTCGCGGCGGCGATGGAGGAGGCCCTGTTCGAGCCGCTTGGTCTGGAGCGAATCGCTTTCTGTTCGCCGACGCTGCCAGACCTCGCCGTTGGCTACAACATCGGCCCGGACGGTCCGGTCGAAGGGCCTGCGGTTCCTGCCACCTTCTTCTCCGGGGCAGCCGGCCTCTGCGGCACGGCCGGCGACCTGATCTCCTGGGAGAGCCACCTGGTCAGCGGGACCGCCGTTGGCCGCGAAGCGTTTCAAACCATGAGCTCTCCTGTCGACCTGAACGATGGGACCGCGGTGCCGTACGGCTTGGGCCTCCACCTTGACGAATTGGGTCAGAGTGATGCGATCTTCCACGAGGGAGGCACGGTGAGCTTCAGTTCGTGGCTGGCCTATTACCCGGACCACGACCTGACGGTGGCTGTCTTGAGCAACACGCTTGGCCCCAACATGGCAGCCATCCGGGACCTGGTGATCGATCTGACCGAGGTGGTCCTCAGCCCATGAACCGGATATGGACGAAAGGCTCTACCCGATCGCTGGACCGCCGTTGGATGCTCTCTCAAAGAGGGGCCCCATTGGAATGCGCTTGCCACGTGCCTCGCGAAGCCGAACCTCGTACCCCGGGCGTGTTGCCGGGCGCGGGGTGCGTAGGGTCCTGGCGATGAGGGAGGTCACATGCGTCTGGCCACTGTTGTGCTTGTCACGATCGTTCTCTTGGCAGCTGGGTGCAGCGTGATCGATGAGATCGGCTCCGAGAAGGTCCGTGGATCGGGAACGGTGACGTCCGAGATCGTCCAGATCAGCGACTTCGCAGAGTTGGTTGTGGCTGGCGAAGGCACGGCGATCGTGACGATCGGTGTCGAGCCTTCGCTGACGATCACCACTGACGACAACCTGCAGCAGCACATCGTCGCCCGTGTCGTGGGTTCGACCCTCGAGATCAGCACGGACGAAGGCATCGACCTCGACCCAACCGACGGGGTGACCTACGCCATTGGGGTTCCCGAGCTCGCCGCTGTGGAGTTGTCCGGGGCCGGTTCGGTCACCTCCGCTCGGATCGCCACAGATGTCTTCACGGCAACGCTGAGTGGAGCAGGCGACCTCGTTATCGCTGCCCTCGAAGCCGAGTCGATTGTTGTGACGCTTTCTGGAGCCGGCGCCATCCGAGTGGCCGGGTCGGTGGCGGATCAGGACACGACGATCTCGGGAGCAGGTGAATACGAAGCCGGAGCGCTTGCCAGCAGCAGCGCCGTGATCAAGATCAGCGGCGTCGGTGGTGCGACGGTCTGGGTGGAGGACCACCTCGACGCCGATTTGAGCGGCGTCGGCAACCTGGAGTACTTCGGATCGCCAGCGGTGACCTCCGACGTCTCAGGGATAGGTGGCATCACCAACCTCGGCGACAAGTAGCCCTGCTGCGAGGCCAGTCTTCTCTCGAGCCCGGCGATCGCCGCCTCAGACCTCGACCGTTGGGAGTCGCGGTCTGCGGTCCTCCACAACCAGCGCAGCGCCGAGGACGGCCAGTACGGCGAGCAGCATCACATTGGCCCGGAGTTCGAGCGACGGCGCCATCAGCAACGCCACGATCAGGGCTGCGGCCACACGCTCCACGAGAACGGGCCCACCGACTCTCCTCACAATGGTGGCCTGCGCCAGCCAGGCCAGCCCGATGGACATGGCGATCAGCAATCGCGTGAAGCCGCCCAGGGGGTCTCCCGGATGCAGCACAACCTCCTCAGCAGCGGCGGCGAAGAGCACGACCCCAGCGATCATCGGGTAGTGGCCCAACGAGTAGGCGTCTCGAGCCAATCTCCCCTGATCGACGCCGGCGCCACGAAGTCGATCCTCTACGAAGGCTGCGAACCCGTCGAAATACGACCACCACAACGCGGCCGCTCCCGCCACCGCCAACAACACCGTGGCCGCCAACACGGCGTCGAGCGTGCGCCCGGTGGCAACGATGCCGACAGCGACGATGCCCTCACCGAGGGCGATGATGTAGATGAGGCCGTGGCGTTCGGCGAAGTGCCCAGCCTGGATGCGCCACGCGGCGCCGCCGACCAACCCGGCGGCGGCCACCTCCAGCAGGAGCCCGACCAGCCAAATCCATGACCGGGCCGGTGGATCGACGAATGCGCCGAACAGGAGGACCAGGGGCCCCACCCAGGAAACGGCGGCAAACAGCCTGGCGCTAGCCAGCGTCTCGGGGTCGGTGGTTTCTGTCAGATGAAGCCAGACGCCGATCACTCGAACCACGATGTAGCCGGCGACAAACCACACTCCTCCGTCGCCGAATGCGGCCGGTACGGACACGGCCATGATGAGCGCGGCACCCATTGCGACGACGAAGACGATGCGCGTCCTGGCGGGACGCAGATCGATCGAATTGGCGGTCCACGTGAACTGCGACCATCCCCACCAGAGCATCGCCAGGACGAGCGCGGCCCGCCACAGCGCGCGACCGTCGTGGCCTGCTACCACCAACGCAACCGTCTGCGTGATACCCAGGACGAACACCAGGTCAAAGAACAACTCGAGCGGCAGGACGGACTTGTCTTCGACGAGCTGGTCCTTTCGATCACTCACGTGAGTTGATCCTCCTCCTGTGGTCCTCGAATCGTGTCAACACGAGTTGGCATCCTGGCAAGTTGGCGAAGGAACATGGGCGCGGGAGCGACCGGCTTCGAGCGAACCCGCGCACAGGTCAGTCTGTCTGGAGCACTCCCGTTGCCTGGCCGACCTCGATGAGATGTCCGTCGGGGTCACGCATGTAGCACCGGATCTCCGCACCTCGGTCGATCGGCGGCGTCAGGAAGGTCGCCCCCCGCGCCGACCACTCGGCATAGACCTGAGCGATGTCGGCAACCCTGATGTTCAGGAAGGCGCTGACCCGATCCGGATCATCGGGCACGTCGAGAACGACCGCTGGCTTGTCGTCGGTCGGGCCACCACCAACGTTGATGATGATCCACGTGTTTGCCAGCTTCACGATGGAGGGTTCACCCTCCATCACCGGCTTCCCACCGAGGATGCGTCCGTAGAAGTCAACGGACGTCGCTACATCTGCGGACACGACGAAGTGCGTAGCGACGATGCCTTCTCGCGGGGCTGGGAACTCCATCTCTTCCATTCTGATCCTTTCCGTGGGGCTGGAACCCGATCTTGCCACTCGGGTCATGCGCTACCAGTCGTCGCCGAGTCGACTCTGGCACGAGATCGACGCAGTGGGATCGATGTCCTTGCTGGGCCCGAACGGTAGGGCCATGACGCCGCCGTCCTCTTCTTCGGTGCGTACCAGTTCCGAACCGTACCGAGCGTACGTGGGCCCGCACCACCGCCTCCATCCCAGACGCTCGTAGAAGCCGTGAACGCTGGTGGACAGAGCACCCATCTCGAACTCACTTCGAAGAAGTTGAGAAACCTCGCCCATCGCCTCAGAGCCGAGCCCTTCTCGCTGTCTGGCCGGATCAGTGGCGACTCCCTCCACATATCCAGTACGAAACGGTCGGCCCGCCACTTCGAGCACTCGTGGAACGACGGCCGCATGAGCGATGACCACACCGCCGTCATTGACCACAACGTGCCAGCCACCAAGCGCATGCTCCCAATCGCGATCTGAGAAGGTCTCATCGAAGGCGGTGAAGAAGAGCGTTCGGATCTGTTCCAGGCAGTCCGATGACGCCTCAGTCGTGGTGAATCGAGCGATCGCAGCCATGAACACAGTCTGCCGGAGTTCCCTTGCAGGCGAGGCGACTGCGCTGAGGGGCTGGCCCTGGCACCTCTCCATCGATGACCGACGTTGACATGGGTCGCCACTGACGGATACCTTGAGATAGGAGTGGGTCACTCGGGAGAGGAGAGGGCAGTGACGCAGCGAGACGTGAGTGGATGGGCGGTGGGTTGGACGTGGTTCGCCGCCGTGATGATGTGGCTGATTGGCGGATTCCATGCCATTGCCGGATTGGTCGGCATCGTCGATGACGAGTTCTACGTGGTGACGCAGGATTACGTCTTCCAGTTCGACGTGACAACGTGGGGTTGGATTCACCTGATTGCGGGGGTGATCGTGTTCCTGGCCGGGGTGGCGCTGCTCAGTGGGCAAGTATGGGCGCGGACGGTCGGAGTGATCCTGGCCGTAGTGAGCATCCTGGCGAACTTCGCCTGGCTCCCGTGGTACCCGTTCTGGTCGATCATCATGATCACTGTGAATGTCTTCGTGATCTGGGCGCTCACCGTCCATGGTCGCGACATCGACACCGTGCGAGCCGCCTGAACCCCGTCGCCGATCGGTAGAGAGCCACGGCCGACATCGCGGAAGGCAACGCCGACATCGCTCGCGGGAGGGGTCACCGAGCCGCGTGAGCGCGCCCGGGCTGCGGCGTACGCCGCGGTCGCCTGACGGGAGCCTCGCCCCTAGAGCCTGCTCAGCACGATCTCCGCGGTGGCAACCAGCCCGTCCGGCTCGCCGGGGCAGACGGGTCGTCAGAGCCGACGGATGCCGGATCGTCGCTACCCGAGCTGCCACAGGCTGCGGCCAGAATCGCGACGAGCAACGCGAGGGAGCAGACCCTCCCTCTGGTACGTGATACCACAGTCTCCCCCTCAGTTCCCGCGGGCATCCGGCGGAAACCCTACCGACGCGGGCGCGCCGGGTGCTGCCTCGCCGGCGCAGCTCCGTATGGCACTGTGGCGATGTCTGGCCCCGGTGCATGAGGAGTCGAAGGCCCCTGGGACGAAGCCATCCGACGCCGTACGGTTGGGAGCGAGTCACGGGAGGTGGTACGTATGACCGAAGCCGGGACGTACGGCGCGCCCAACTGGGCGGATCTGTCGACTCCAGATGTCGAGGGCGCCGTCAGCTTCTACTGCGACCTGTTCGGCTCCTGCACCTGAGGAGTACCTTTGAGGAAGGGCCCAGCGAGACTCGAGGAGGCTCAGAATGCATGACACGACAGCCCTCACCGAATTGGTAGCGCTCGAGCGTGCAGCTCTGGATCCGTATCTCGGAGAGAGCGATCCGTCGGCGTACGTTGCGCTGTTTGCAGACGAGGCGACGTACTTCGATCCCAATTCGGCGGGCCGGCTCGACGGTGACGCATACGAGCAACACTTCGCGGCCGTTGCGGGGCAGATCCCCGCCTCCAGGTACAAGATCCTCAACCCTGCGGTCGATCTCCGCGGTGACACGGCGGTGTTCACGTTCAATGTGGAGGTCGTTGATCTGGCGGACGGCACGGTCGTCACCCTGTGGAATACCACCGAGGTTCACAGTCGAACCGACGATGGCTGGGAGATGGTCCATGCCCACTGGTCGCACTCGGAGCCGGGAAGCTGACAGCCGTGGCTGCATTCGAGTGCAGTTGGCCAGCACTCCAAGAACCGGACCGCCCTCAGCTGACCGCGCCGCCCGGGATCGCTAGATAGGCGCCGTATTGAGCGAGCCGCGCAGGTGCGCGAGATCGGCAATACCCTCATATACCGTGCCTGTCAGGTGCCAGGGTGAGCTCCCGATTGGACGTAGTGGGATCGGACAAATGCTCCCGGTGACCCACCTGCGAGATCCCATCGACGAAGGGAGCACACGGAGGACCCCCGTTGTCGACAGGATGCCGCGACCGTCGTCCAGATCGCGCTCGGTAGTGTTCTGGGCCTGAAGCATGGATTTTGGTGTCTTCGACAATCCCCGCCCGGACGTTGATCCGGCCCAGGCTGCACGGATTGCTGCCGAGGTATACAGGATCTCGGGCACGGCGGAACCGCTCTCGGGCGAGCGCGATCGCAGTTTCAAGATCAGCGGAGGTTCGGGCGACTTCGTGCTCAAAGTCGGAAACCGTGCCGATCGTACGGATGCGCTCGAAGGGCAGAGCGCCGCTGTCGAGTGGGCACTCACCGACGACCCGGATCTCCCCGTGCCAGGAGTGATCTCTACGGTCGCAGGCACCCTGACTGGACACCACAACGGTCATGCGCTCCAACTGAGCCCGTTCTTTACCGGGGTCCGACCGCCCGAATCGAACACTTCTCCAGGCCTCCGCCGCAGCCTCGGCACCCTGGCTGCGCGATTGAGCAAGGCGCTGCGCGGGTTTGACCATCCGACGCTGCATCGATCATTCCCCTGGACGTTGGCCCAGCTCCCCGAGTTGGCTCCCTTGCTCGAACACCTCGCCGCGGATCGTCGCCCACTCGTCGCAGCGACGCTCGATCGATTCGAGGAGCGAGTCGCCCCCGTCCTGGACTCCCTGCCACGTCAGGCCACGCACGGCGACTTGAACCCCGACAACCTCGTCGTCGACCCCACCGACCCTGAACGGATTGTGGGAGTCTTCGACTTCGGCGATCTGAGCTGGAGTCCCCGGGTCGTCGAGGCGGCGGTCGCCTCCGCCTACCAATGCCCTGGCGTAGATCCCGTTCTGGCAACTGCCCAGGTCGTGTCGGCCTACAACGTCGAAGACCCCCTTCGGCTCGACGAGATCGAGATCATGCTGGATCTGGTCGCCGCTCGGTGCGCTCAGTCGCTCTTGATGTCTGCACGACACGTCGCCACCAACGCGGCGAACCGCGAATACGTGACGAGCGACGATGCCCAGATGTGGGACACCCTGACCCGTCTCGAAGCGGTGGACGGCCCCGAGGCGGTCTCCAGGATCGCCTCCGCTTGCGGCTTCCGCAGGCGGGATGACCAGTCGTTGGAGCTGGCACTCTCTCTGAGAGCACGGCGCCTCGGCCCATCTCTCCATCTCAGCTACCACGAGCCGGTGCATCTCAGCCGCGGTGAGGGGATGTGGCTCATCGACGCCGACGGGAACCGGCTCCTCGACGCCTATAACAACGTCCCCCACGTCGGGCACTGCCATCCCGAGGTGGTCTCGGCACTCTCCAGACAGGCTGTTCGGCTCAGCACGAATACTCGGTACCTGGTGGACGGCGTCGCTGAGTATGCCGACCGACTCGTCGGTCTGATGCCTGATCCGCTCTCCATGGTGCTGTTCGTGAACTCCGGAAGCGAGGCCAACGACCTCGCCTACCGGATCTCACGAACGGTCACAGGCAATCGAGGTGTCATCACCACCGCAAATGCCTACCACGGAGCAACCTCGTTCGCCGCGGCCATATCGCCGGAAGAGGCCGGGAACGCCGACCAGGAGTCCTGGACCGCCACGGTCGGCGGAGCGGACCTTCTCATTGACGCGGCCGCTGCCGATCGTCTCAGATCAGATCTGGACGCGGCCCGAGCAGACCTCGAAGATCGGCACGAGGCGCCAGCCATGGTGATTCTCGACACGGTCTTCTCCAGCGATGGAGTCTTCGAGGTCCCGCCTGGGCTACTCGCGGCAGCACGAACCTGGACCGAGGCGACGGGCTCCCTCCTCGTCGCCGATGAGGTCCAAGCCGGTTTCGGACGTGTCGGTCGCCGCTTCTGGGGCTTTGCCGCCGACAGAGCCGTCCCCGACATCGTCACCCTGGGCAAGCCGATGGGGAACGGATACCCGATGGGAGCGGTGATCACTTCGGAAGCAATCGCCGCGAAGTTCGCGTCGAAGTCCCACTTCTTTTCGACGTTCGCCGGTTCCCCTGTCGCCGCGGCGGCCGGAACGGCGGTGCTCGACGTGATCGAATCGGAGGATCTGGCCGCCAATGCCGACTTCGTCGGAACGTATCTCAAGAGGCAGGTCCAGGCGCTCGGCCTCGAGCAGGTCGTCGACGTACGCGGACCCGGGCTCTTCGTTGGCATCGAACTGCGCAGTGCCGATCTCACCATGAGTGCGGTGAACGACGTGCGGCGAAGAGGAGTGCTCATCGCCTCGACCGGTCCCAAAGGGACCGTTCTCAAGATACGCCCGCCGCTCGTCTGTACCCCGCGCCACGCCGACATCATCGTCGGCGCCCTCAGGGCATCGCTGGGGGCCGGCTGACCTCTTCCGCGCTGTGGTGTCGTTGCGAATGACGACGCCCGCTCCGGCGGTGAGCCGACGGAACCCGTACGTGGCGCTGAACGTGACGGTGTTGAGTCGAAACCCGCTCGACCAGATCACCTCGACAGATCACGGGCGGGCGGGAGCGTCGATCCGGGCGTTTGTGGAGTCGACCGGTGGGGTGCGACCTCCACCGTGGCGGCGTTCGGCTCGGCATATCTGTCCCTGGTGGAGCGGGACGAGATCTCGCGGGGTAGCCGCCGACGAGTCGCTGCGGACGGTGGCTGCTCGGTTGGGGCGATCGACGACGCGGCACGGTCGCGCAACGGGAGGCCTCGACAAACCCTCGACTGGATGTCACCCTCCGAGAGACTCGCCGAAGCGTTGCGATGACCCCTTGAGGCGGCAGCCGTTATGGGCGGCTTGTGGCAGCCGCTTTCATGTTCGTTCGAATGGCCTGTGTGAGGAAGACGCCGGTTGACACGAGGAGTATCCCGACGAGTTCTGCGGTGCCGGGTGTCTCGTCGAGGAAGACCCAGGCCAAGACGGCGATCTGGATGAGCATCGTGTTGTTGATACCCGCCGACTCGACGGCTGATAGACGCCGCAGCGAGAGGTTCCACAAGGTGAAGGCCACAGCAGTGTTGACCGCGGCGAGCCAGGCGATGATGAGCCATGCCTGGATGGACACGGTCGGTATTCCCTCGATTGCGATACCCACAACGACCAGGAGCGCAGCACCGACCGCCATGCTCAGGGCGGTGACAACGATTGGTGAGAGTTGGGCTTGGCGATTGACGTGGCGGCCGAGCAGCGCAGCGGAGACATTGGCCCCCAATCCGACGAGCGCGGCCACCATGCCCGCCACGGTGGCACCAAGGTCTCCAGCGAAGTACAGCCAAGCTCCCATAGTGACGAGCACCGCCCCGACGATTTGGCGGCTCGACGGAATCTCCGCGAGGGTGATCACGGCGAATCCGGCCACGAGCAGTGGCGTCAACGACAGCACCAGGCTTGTCGTGGCAGCTGGTTGATTGTCGAGCGCAACGAACAGCGCACCCTGGGTCACGGCGTACATCAGTACTCCCAGCGCCACGACTTGAAGAATCATCGGCCGATCCATCCTGCGGAGCTGTCGTTGGGGGCGCTCACGGAGGAACATCCACCCAACGACGAGCACCGCTGCCAATCCGTAGCGGAGAGCTGCGAAAGTGATCGGTTTCAGACCCTCGCTGTCAAGACCCCAGCGGATGAGCACCCACGACGAACTCCACAAGACGGTGACGAACAGGGCGATCCCGATAGCTGCGAGGTGCGACGGGCGATTCCCACTGGACAAGAGGCGATCCTCTCAATCGGCACGTGACCAACCGTGCCGACCTTTCCCCTCGAGGCTTTTGTCCAGTGAGGTGCGAGCCTTTCTCAGGCCTTCTGTGGCGCTCGGACCAGACCCCGCCGTGAGGCGGGCGGAACCCTAGCCACCCTTCAGTCGACACCCATCAGGATAACCGGCAACGACTTCCGCCCTCCCGCATCGCGACCGGTCACGTAGCGCATAGGTGCCTGATCGTTCTGTTGGGTGCTGCAGAGCTTTGCTCCGTAGGGTTGCGGAGCGCCGATTGCGGTTTGGTGCCGGGCACCGATACCAACCCGCCGGACGTCACCAGGTCATGACACTGAGCCGATATGAGCGGCCTGGCGTCGTTCGGTGAGAGGCCCGGGATCGCGAGCGCAGTCTCCGCGCCGGTACGATCTGCTGCATGTCGCGGGAACTTGATTCGGGAGATCCTCTGCGGGCAGCCCTCGCTGGGATTGTCTCTGATGCGGTTGCGGAGTGGAATCGGGTCCAAGGCGACACGCCTGATCTTCTCTATCACTACACGGACGTGGCGGGACTCATCGGAATCTGCTCTTCGCGGTCTCTATGGGCAACGAACCTGCGCTTCATGAACGACGCGCAAGAGTTGGCGCATGCGTGGAGCCTGATGCTCGACGTCCTTGCAGAGGCAAGGGCACAGGCCACGTTGCCCGCTCAAGTCGAACTCATCGAGGAGATCGAGCGGACGACGTCATCGCAGTGGGCGGGATACCCGGACTTCTATTCGGTGGCGTTCGCCGCCAACGGTGATTCGTTGAGCCAATGGCGGGGCTACGGATCATCCGGCGGTGGCTACGCCATTGGATTCGACGCTGGTCGCTTGGTCCGGCCACCGGCTCCACATCCGCAGCCGGAACGGTTCTTGAACCGTGTGATCTACGAAGAAGCGACTCAGCGTCAGATCCTCAGCGTGACGGCTGACGCCATGCTTGAGCTGTTCGCCACGGTCGATCCGACCGGCTCGGACCTGACCGAGGCCCGGGCCGGTGTGTTCGCTGCGCTGGGTGAGCTCGTGGGCTTCGCATTCAGCTTCAAGGACCCGGCCTGGGCGGAGGAGCAGGAGTGGCGCGCCGTCTACGTCGTTCCGGACGGCGAACTCGAAGGTGTCCAGTTTCGACCCTCCG
>Ga0255052_10002959_pt1 | contig 12002 bp, 12 predicted proteins | sample JV7_2_21_MG_FD_188632 | JGI IMG/M metagenome (GOLD analysis project Ga0255052, IMG submission 188632) | Seawater microbial communities from Jervis Inlet, British Columbia, Canada - JV7_2_21 | ecosystem: Environmental > Aquatic > Marine > Inlet | place: Canada: British Columbia | collected... | reverse complement strand
AAGATACGGGACCTGACGAACCGGGCGAGAAACACCCCACCCGGTAGCCACCATTCTCAAAAATCGCGCCGGAGAGCGTATGACTGACTCTGCAGAAACCGAACGTCCGGACGGTTGCCCGCCCGGTCGAAAAACCTCATACAGCTATGAGGACCTGCTGGCGTGCGGTCACGGTGAGTTGTTTGCTACCGACGGTGCCAGGCTGCCAAAGCCGAATATGCTCATGGCCGATCGTATAACCAAGATTTCGAGCACCGGCGGCGATTTTGGGAAAGGCGAGATCATCGCAGAACTGGATATCCATCCCGACCTCTGGTTTTTCGAGTGTCACTTCGAAGATGACCCGGTCATGCCCGGCTGTCTGGGCCTTGATGCGCTATGGCAGCTGGTGGGTTTTTTCATGGGTTGGTCAGGTCACCCAGGTAAAGGACGGGCACTCGGTGCGGGCAAGGTGAAATTTACCGGCCAGGTGCTCCCTACCTCAAAACGGGTAACGTATCATTTGCACATCAAGCGCATGATTGCGCGCAAACTGATTCTCGCGATTGCTGACGGGACGATGTCCGTTGACGGGCGTGAGATATACAAGGCCGAAGACCTGCGGGTCGGCCTTTTCAAATCGACAGACAATTTCTAGGAGCAGCAGTGCGTCGCGCAGTAATATCCGGCCTTGGTGTCGTTTCCTGTCTTGGAAATTCCAGTGACGAAGTTCTGGCCTCGCTTCGTGCGGGTAAATCCGGCATCAGTTACAACGAAAATTTCGAGGAAATGGGGCTCCGCAGCCAGGTCAGTGGCCGCGTCGATCTGGACCTCAGTGAGCACGTTGATCGACGAGTGCGTCGATTCATGGGCGACGCTGCGGCCTATGCCTATATCGCCATGCAACAGGCGATCGATGATGCAGGCCTCGAGGAAAGTGATGTATCTGATCCGCGCACGGGCCTGATCGCAGCGTCCGGCGGCGCTTCCAGTGCAAACATTGTCGCGAGCGCCGATATTTTGCGTGCAAAAGGCGTTCGCAAGATCGGACCGTTCATGGTTCCGAGAACGATGAGCAGCACGGTTTCCGCCTGCCTCGCGACGCCCTTCAAAATCAAAGGTGTCAATTACTCGATCACCTCTGCCTGCGCGACCAGTGCTCATTGCATTGGCGCTGCGATGGAACAAATACAGCTGGGTAAGCAGGACATCGTTTTCGCCGGCGGCGGCGAAGAGGAAGACTGGACACTGGCCAGCCTGTTTGACGCAATGGGTGCGCTTTCCACGAAATACAATGATGCGCCGGGAAAAGCGTCCAGACCTTATGACCAGAACCGCGACGGATTTGTGATTGCAGCGGGTGCCGGCATGGTCGTCGTTGAGGAGTTCGAGCACGCCAAAGCTCGCGGCGCAAAAGTTTATGCCGAGATTGTCGGTTACGGCGCTACGTCCGATGGTCACGACATGGTGGCGCCAAGCGGCGAGGGCGCGGTGCGTTGCATGCAGATGGCGAAGTCGACGATTGATGTGTCCGTTGACTACATCAATACGCATGGTACGAGTACCCCGGTTGGTGATACGAAAGAACTTGAGGCGATGCGTGAGGTGTTCGGCGATAACGTTCCTCGATTCGCGTCGACGAAGTCGCTTTGCGGCCACTCACTTGGCGCGACCGGTGCGCACGAAGCCATACATTGTCTGCTGATGCTGGAAAACAACTTTATTGCGCCGTCGATCAACGTTGTGGATCTTGATCCGGCTGCCGAGGGTATGCCTTTGATCACCGAAACTATAGAGGACGCCGGGATCACCACAGCAATGAGTAACAGCTTCGGTTTCGGTGGAACAAACGCAACGCTTGTTCTGCAAAAAAATTGATCAGTGATCTTGATTCGCGGCTAAAGCCGCTCCCACAATTCTTCCTGATTCAGCAGGAGTGGCTTTAGCCGCGATTTCCCAAATAGGGCAGATTCTCTATGACCATCGAGACGATCAGCGAGCACCCCTGCTTCGGTGGCAAGGTCGGTTTTTACCGGCATGCCTCTGACGTAAACAACTGCAATATGCAGTTTTCCGTCTATGTGCCTCCGCAGGCGCAGAATGGTCCGGTGCCTGTTGTCACTTTTCTCTCGGGGCTGACCTGCACCGAAGAAACATTCATGATCAAGAGTGGTGCGCAACGAGTTGCCGCTGAACTCGGGCTGATGCTTGTTACGCCGGACACCAGTCCCCGTGGGGAGGGTGTCCCGGACGATCCTGACGGGGATTATGATTTCGGCCTGGGTGCGGGATTCTACCTGAATGCGACAGAACCGCCCTGGAGCCAGCATTTCCACATGTATGACTACGTGATCCGGGAACTACAGGATGCGGCCTTTGAGTCATTTCCCGGCGACCGGAGCCAACAGAGCATCACCGGGCATTCAATGGGCGGACATGGTGCGCTCACAATCGGTTTGAAGAACCCCGGAATTTTCCAGTCCATATCTGCATTCGCGCCGATATGCAGCCCGGTGAATTGCCCGTGGGGTCAAAAGGCGTTCAGCAATTATCTCGGCGACGACCGATCGACATGGTCTGAATACGACGCGACTGAAGTAGTCCGGCACCTGGAAAACGTCCCAGCAAACAAGATCCTGATCGACCAGGGATTGGCTGACCAGTTCCTCGAGCAGGAGTTACATCCTCATCTGTTCGAGGCGGCCTGCAAAGAGCGCGGTGTCGCACTCGAGTTGCGCCGGCACGAAGGCTACGATCATGGCTACTACTTTATCTCGAGCTATATGGATGATCACCTTCGTTTCCATGCAGGCATCCTTGCAGGCTAGATAGCCCGCCAGGTTCAAGCATTATGTACTTCTCCGTATTTCCTCAGACTCTCCCGGTCGATTGACTACAGGTCTGCTGATCACCGCTCGCGGTATACTTCGGTCCCGCTCCTAACGGAAAAAACTATCAGATGACCCTTCATTCAGACGTTGCCGTCGAAATACTCAAGACCTCAAACGATGCCATTGTTGTCGTTAACGACGATGGCGAAATCGTGATGGCGAATGAGAACGCGGAGCAGCTCTTCGGCTATGAAGCCGACGAAATGATCGGTCTGTTGGTCGAAATGCTGATGCCGGATACGTTGCGGGAGAAACATCGCGAACACCGGCTTCAGTACAAAAAGGCACCGCGGTCCAGGCCGCTGGTGTCCGGACTGAGTCTGAAGGGTCTGCGGAAAGATGGCAGGGTCTTTGATGCAGAGATCGCGTTGACGCCCATTGAGTCCGACCATGGCGTACTGGTGTCCAGCACCATTCGGGATATTTCCGCAGATGATACTTCCGAGGCCTATTTCAAAAACGTTCTGGAATCTGCTCCGGATGCAATGGTCATTATTGACCATTACGGCAAGATAGCCGTCGTGAACGGGCAGGCCGAACACATGTTTGGTTACACACGAAGACAGATGCTTGGCCAGGAGGTTGAAATGTTGTTGCCGGACGCGCTCCGCGGCAGGCATATCAGCCATCGTGCCGGTTTCGCGGCGGAGCCACATTTGCGCCCGATGGGCAGTAACCTCGAGTTGCGTGCCCAGCGCAGAGACGGGTCAGATTTTCCGGTCGAAATCAGTCTGAGTCCATTCACCTCAGCCTCGGGCGCATTCGTTTCCAGCGTCATTCGCGATGTGACCAATCGCAAGCGGATGGAGCAGGAATTGATTGCTGCCCGACAGGACGCTGAGCGTGCCAACAACGCCAACAGCGCTTTTCTTGCGGCGGCAAGCCATGACCTGCGCCAGCCGGTGCAGGCATTGAGTCTGCTGAACGGCGCGTTGCGCCGAACGGTGCAAGATTCGCTGGCTTTGGAAATGATCCAAAGCCAGCAGAATTCCCTTGACGCGATGACCAATCTGCTGAACTCGCTTCTCGACATCAGTCGACTCGACGCCGGCAAGGTCGAGCCGGAAATTGAGGACTTTCCTGTCCAGCGACTGGTTGATCGCCTGTTTGCCGAATTCTCGCGCCAGGCAAAACAAAAGGGACTTCGCTTCAAGGGGTGCATCTGTGCCACGGTTGTACGCTCCGATCCGAACCTGCTGAGTGAAGTCATTCAAAATTTCGTCTCCAACGCGATTCGATATACGGACAGGGGAAGCGTGCAGCTGTCGTGCCGCGAGGAAGAGGGCGAATTCTGGATTGACGTTGCCGACACTGGAATTGGCATCGATCCGTCGCGGATCGACGAAATTTTTCTCGAGTTTCACCAGATCAAGACACCGGGCGGAGAGAATGAGGGTTTCGGGCTCGGACTCGCAATCGTTAAGCGACTCGCTGACCTGCTTGACCACAAAATCAGCGTTATGACTGACCCCGGTAACGGATCAACATTTTCGATTCGACTCCCGGTCGTGAGTGAGGACTTGATTGCGCAACCCGAGGGCACCGCGGCTTCGAGTACAGATGCCGTCCCGACCGTATCCGGCATGATCATTCTGATCGAAGATGACGTCAATGTCGCCAACGCCTGGGAACTGCTTCTGGAGGCGGAAGGATTTAGCGTTGCAACCGCTACTTCAGCGAAGGAGGCTGAAGCTGTCATCCGGCATCTTGATGCGGCCCCGGACCTCATCATTTCGGACTTCCATCTGTTGGATAATTCGACCGGTGTTGAGGCGGTGGCAATGATTCGTGGGGAGTTTGACCGGAATATTCCGGCATTTATCGTCACCGGTGATACGTCGAAAATGGTTAAGGAGGCCAAATCGACGGAAAACTGCCTGATCATGAACAAACCTATCAACACCGCCCGGCTGTTGCGAGGCGCAGTCGCCGCTATAGCCACCGGCATTGTCCAAAAGGACTAGGCCTGCAGCAGGGCCAGCCAGCTTCCTATTGACTTACTCAACGCGACGCCTGCGATATAGGCGAAGGTCGCGAGCGCCAGAACGAATGCCGTTAGTCTGATCCGTTTTGTCCGGCCACGTCTCAACGCAATCGCCCCCAGCAGTGTGTAGGCGACCAATGCCGTGAACTTTGCCAGCAGCCACGGCTGACTGAGGACCGGCAGATTCAATACCCTGATCAGAGCGATTCCTGACAGCAGGAAGACTGTGTCGATGATATGCGGCGCTATTCGGACGACGCGCCGTTCAAGATTTGCTGAATCGACCAACATCCAGAAGCCGCGCAAGGCGAATCCTGAAACAGTCAGAACTGCCGAGCTGATATGAATCAGTTTGAGGGTGGAGTACATAGCCGTCTCTGCCGTGTGAAGGCATTGTGTCTCCTACCATTTTGGGATGTGACGCCAATACGCGCAACCCGGCACCAAGTACGGACAGCTACGTATGGTTTCTCGGGGCCCGGCTGGCAACCTGAAAGACACGTTTATATCTCAGCCAAGCGGCGACTAATTCATGCATAAACACTACAAAATGGTCAGGTACTCATTGGCGCTACCCCTCGTTGCGTCAATGATTTTCGGCATGAATCCGGCCTTCGCCGGGCAATATTCGGACGCCGTTTCGACGGCGAAATGCCGGTGAATACCCGAAAAATGACAGGAGCGCCACTCATGAAATTCAGAGATACGCTCCAATTCATTATGCTTGGACTGGCGGCATTGGCGATTAGTGCCTGTGCGCAGGAAGGCAGTGGCGATCAGGGCACAGCGCCGGCCTCGGACACGGCTGTGCGCGATGCGGAAGTCGCCAGTGGCGAATTGGCAGATGTACAAGTACGAGGTGAAGCGATTTACACTGCAAACTGTGCCGCCTGTCATCAGCTGACGGGGCTGGGCTTGCCCGGCGTATTCCCACCGCTTGCACAGTCTGACTTCCTTCAGGGCAACCGCACGGAAGTGCTGCAGTTTGCGCTGTTCGGTATTTCGGGCCCAATTACGGTCAATGGCGTTGAGTACAACGGTGTGATGCCGAGCGCGGGCTACCTGACGGATGAGGAACTCGCCGACGCAGTTACTTACGTATTCACGTCCTGGGGCAACACGGGATCTGCGGTTTCAGTTGAAGAAGTTGCGGCAATTCGCGCGAACTGAAGAACGCCATCAAGGGTCCGGAGATCATTACACCGACCGGTAAGTTCAACGTCTATAACACATTGCATGACATCTACTGATTGCAAGGAATGAGAGAAGGAATAGAAAAATGAAAAGGAAAATGGGCAGTGCTATCGCCATTACAGTGATTGTAGTCGCATCAACATTGATGACTGTTCCGACGCTTGCACAGGAAAGTGAAAACGAAACCCTTGCCGGAGCGATCAGCTCCGGTAAGGCAACTGTCGGTTTTCGCTACCGGTATGAGTTGGTTGATCAGGACGGCTTCGCAGATAACGCCAATGCATCGACGGTGCGATTGCGGCTCAACTACAAGACCGGCTCATTCAACAAGTGGTCGGCTTTCGGTGAGTTCGACTACGTTGGCGAGTTGTTTCTGAATGATTACAACAGTCTCGGGGGCAGCAGCCCCGATCGGGCCCAGTACCCGGTTGTTGCTGATCCGAAGGGCCCTGATCTGAATCAGCTGTACCTGGACTATGATCCATCGGAAAACACAAAACTGCGCTTCGGTCGGCAGCGAATTCTGCTTGATAATCAACGCTTTGTTGGCGGTGTCGGCTGGCGGCAGAATGAGCAAACGTATGATGGTGTCAGTTTTGACCTGAAAGCCGCGGGCAATACTCAGTTCAAGTACGCCTACATCACGACGGTGCGCCGCATTACCGGCAACGACGTGAGTTCCGGTCGTCACGACACTGACACGCATCTTTTGAATGCGTCAGTTAAGTTGTCTGACGCGTGGAAGGTCACGCCGTACTACTACCTTATCGACAACGAGGATGCCCCTGGCGCATCAACCGGGACTTTTGGTGCAAGGCTAACCGGCAGCGTTGCCACGGGTGACAACAAGCTGTCGCTGGTTGCGGAGTATGCCAATCAAACCGACGTTGCAAACAACCTGGTTAGCTATGATGCTGACTACCTGCACGCTGCGGCGACGTATACGATGGAGAACGGTGTGTCGTTCGGGCTGGCGTATGAATCTCTCAGCGGCGATCAGATTGTCGACGATGCCTACTTCAGAACACCGCTGGCGACTTTGCATGCATTTCAGGGCTGGGCTGACAAGTTTCTGACTATGCCCGACGAAGGTGTCAGTGACCTCTTTGCAACGGTCAAATTCAAAGCCGGCAAGTGGAATCTGACCGGCGTTTACCATGACTTTTCCGCAGAGGCGGGAAGTGCTGATTGGGGCACCGAGTTCGACGTCTCGGCGGGGCGCAGTCTTGGTGACCGCTATGGAATTTTGTTGAAAGGTGCCTTTTATAGCGCTGATCTGTGGGCGACAGATACCAGCAAGTTCTGGGTCATGCTGACTGGCAGTTACTAAAACCGAAGTAGCCAGGAAAAGGGCCCCCGGCAAGCAATTGCCGGGGGCTTCTTTTTTTGGGCGGGAAGAAATTCGCCTCGTGGTGACATAAATTCGGTATATCAACGGTCTATTGAGTAACTATCCAGGTACATATTTTACGAGCTGACAAGCCCATGAATCGAAGAATAGCGCCATTGGTCGAGAATGTTGCCGAAGCGTCGACGGCCTGCCTGATCACGATGATGCAGGGCAATTTCCTGGCATTCACGTTGACCCATTGGCTGATAGCCTCGCAGACTGGTGTGATTGCCGGCGTCGTAACATCAGTCGCTTTGATTCTGGCGAGAACTGACAAGCGCTGGCTCGTTGCGGCCGTCCTGGGCACTGTAACGGCGGTAGTGGACTTTATGGTGCATCCAGGTAGCTTCGGGTCGATTGCCACCGAGGCGATCGTCACGGGCGCCGCTGCCGGCACACTGTCCTATCTCGTTGGTTCGCTCTGGCGCCATTTCCGCGTGCGTCTTGCGGCTGAAATCGTGACCTGATCGCCGATCTAGGCGGCGCGTTCGTCCGATATTTCAGCTGGTGTCTGAAACCAGTCCGGTTTGACGATAAGGAGATCGCAGGGAAGGTGTTCGAGCGTGCGTTCAGCTGTTGCACCAATGAACAGTCGCTTCCAGCGATTCCTGGAAACGGCGCCCATGACGACCGCCGCGGCGTTCACCTCGATTGACAATTCCGGCAGTTCTTCATGAGTCAGTCCGGCAACAAGGTGGGACTTGTCTTTTTCGATGCCGTGAAACTCAATGACTTCATTGAATCGCTTCTCGTGCTGCTCGCACATTTGCTTTTCGATCTCGTCGAACGGAAGAGAAACAGGAATATACGCATTGGCTGTTGCTGTCGCGACGGCAATACGAGGATCATAGGAATGAAACGCGCGGACTTCTCCGCCTGAAGCATCTGCGAGCATCTTGCTAAGAACCAGGATCTCGTCGTCCAGTGCGGCAGGTTTATCGTGCTCGTTCAGGGGATCGATTGCAGCAATGAACGTCGGCTTGTCGGGGATTTCCCTCGGCTTCACGAGCCACAGGGGAATCGCGCAGGTCCTGATAAGGTTCCAGTCCGTATTCGTCAACAGCGCCCGCGCCACTGCAGAATGATGATGCGTGTCCTTAAAAACGAGGTCGGCACCGATCGCGGCGCCATGCCTGACGATGCCCTCGTGCAACGGGTGGTCCCACAACGCTGCTGTTTCCACTTTGAGCCCGGATTCACGCAATGGTGCTGCCAGTTTCTCCAGGTTGTTCTTATGACCACTGACGATTTCCTGGCGTGCCTTTTCCAGCGACGGAGAGTCGAAGAGTCGATCTCCGCTCAGGTATTCGTTGTAGTAACAAATGAACAATTCGAGTTCCGCATTGGTATTTCTGGCAAGCCAGGCAGCCCTCTCCATGGCCGGCTGGGTTTCTGCGGTCGGATCGATGACGGTCATGATTCGTTTGATTTTTCGCATTTTTCTTACCTGGCGTACGGAATTACTATATTTGTTCGGGGAGCCTTGCTGCCTACGGTATTGGAGCTGAAGAGAAGAGCCAATAAGACTTGATGCCTAAGCCGCATCGGAATTTACCTATGGAATCCGGCTGTTACAGGCGTCCACAGATAGGTGCATCTACTGATTTCTGTACGGTCTCGTCTCCGCTCTAATAGTCGGTGACCGTTTGCCGGTGATGCACTGGTGGGCAACTGTTACACACAAATATCCGGAGCAAAAGACACATGCAAGCCAACCGGTCGGAACACCTGCGACAACAGCTCGAGCTAAAGAAAGCCGAGCTGGAAGGCCGGCTGGATCGAGTTAAAGCGAACGTCCGTCGTGGGCTGGAAACCGATTCGAAGGAACGGGCTAAACAACTTGAAGACAGCGAGGTCGTTGACGCCCTGGGTAACGAGGCGCGGGAAGAGCTGCATAAGATATCTGCAGCGCTAACGCGAATGGATCGCGGCGACTATGGCTTGTGCTCTGATTGCGGAATTCCAATCGCTACTCTGCGGATTGAGGCCAATCCGTACGCTGGTGAGTGCATTGATTGTGCGAATTTGGACGAGAGGATTCGCGCGAGGGATTTCAGGTAGCCAGGTGCATCCGAACCAGGTCGGCCAGCGACTTTGCCTGCATTTTTTCCATGACCCGGGCGCGATGAATCTCAACCGTTCGCTGGCTAACACCTAGCTCGTAGGCAATAACCTTGTTCGGTTTGCCGGTCACGACCAGATCGAGGACCTGGCGCTCACGATTGGTGAGCTTTTCGATTCTGCTTAAGACCTCAGCTTTTTCTTCACGGGCCGATCGCCGTTGCTGGTCTGTGGTCAGCGCCTCGCTGATGCGATCGAGCAATTCCTGATCCCGAAACGGCTTCTGAATGAAATCGACGGCGCCTTTTTGCATGGCTTCGACGGCCATGGGCACATCTCCGTGGCCCGTAATGAAGATAATCGGCAGTGTGCTGCCCATATCGTTCAGTTTCTCCTGCAATTCCAGGCCGCCAAGGCCGGGCATGCGTATATCGAGAACGAGGCAGCCGGCCCTGTCATTGGTATGGTTGGAAAGAAAGTCGTCACCGGAATGGAAAATTTCGTAAACGAGTCCGACCGACCGCATCAGGAGCTCCATCGCATGACGGATCGCCTGGTCGTCGTCGACAATGTAAACGGTAGAATTCTGCTCAGTATCTGTGCTCATAATTTCCTTGCCGGCGTTCTCCGGTCGTCAGTGGGCGTATGTTTACCATGTCTGTGCGGAAACCTGTAGTGAATATGTACATTTTTCGTCGCCAGCCCACCGTTTCAGGTGTCCAGGTGTGATAGAGATCACCGCTAATCCAGTCGCTTTGAGAATCTGAGTACGGCTGCTGTCATTGCAACCACGGTAAATATGACAAGCGCGAGCAGTTCCTGGCGCAATTCATAGAGCGATGCATCCCGAAGCATGATGCCGCGGGTCAGGCGGATAAAGTGCGTGTTTGGCAGCACCTCGCCTATATATTGAATAATTCGAGGCATGCCATCGAACGGAAATACAAAACCTGTGATCAGGATTGAAGGCATCAGGAAGAAAATGGTCATCTGAATGGCCTGAAACTGGGTCTTGACCACGGTCGACACGAACAAGCCGAGCGCCAGGTTTGCGGCGATGAATACGGATGCGGCGATGTATAGTTCGACGACGCTGCCGCGAACAGGGACCGAAAACAGCAGCTCGCCGACGGCCATTATCAGTGCGAGTTGAATGAGTCCGATCAGGATGTATGGCACAACCTTGCCGACCATCAATTGCGTCGTGCTGACTGGTGTATTGATAAGGAGCTCAAGATTTCCATGTTCCCGTTCGCGGACTACCGCGACTGCCGTGAACAGCATCATCGTCAAGGTCAGAATAATGCCGATCAGGCCCGGGATGACAAAGACAGCTGAGCGTCTCTCCGGATTGAAAAAGGGTCGTACCTCAAACGTCGTTGCTTTGTCAGTTTCTTTGGCGATGGTGTCAAAACCCAGCGGGACGTTCCGAATCTGATTGGCGACGCCGAGAATTGTCGGATCGGCACCATCAACGAGAAGTTGCGCCGCGGAACGGCGTGGATCCAATGAACGGCGATCGAAGTCGGGGGGCAGATAAATGCCAATCGATATACTGCCGCTTCGCAGTAACAGTTCGATGTCCTCGGGCGTGTCAACGAAGTATTGCACATCAACGACCTGTGTCTCTCTGACATCGGCGATAAGCTGACGCGAAAGATGAGAACCGGACTGATTGGCCACTGCTGCGGCCAGGTTGCGAACATCAGTATTAATTGCAAATCCGAACAACAACATTTGCATGACCGGAATGCCGACAATCATGGCGAACGTCAGCTTGTCCCGTTTCAACTGCAGCAGTTCCTTCTGCATTACAGCGATGAGTCGCGACGCTGATTTCACGCTGCCACCTCCAGCTGTTTGTCCTGTTGAGTTACAGCAACGAAGACATCTTCGAGCGATGCCTCGACCAGCCTTGACTCCGCGCTGAGGCCGGCGGAAGACAGCACCTGGTTGATGAGTGCCAGTGGTTCGGCGATCGAGTCCGGGATCAATACTCTCAGTTTGATGCCCAGTTGAGTGACACTCCTGACCTCGGGCAGTTTCTTGAGTTCGGTTTGTGCTGAGTATGTCCGTTCAGTTTCGACCTCGATTATTGACATGCCGGTTGACGCCTGTAACTCTGCCGGCGGGCCGTCTGCCACCTTACGACCGTGATCGAGTATGGCGAGGCGATGGCACCGTTCGGCTTCATCCATGTAATGCGTTGAGACAAGAATCGTTGTGCCGGTGTCGGCCAGCGCGAACAGCTTTTCCCAGAAATCTCGCCGGCTTTTCGGGTCGACTGCGCTGGTCGGTTCATCCAGCAACAGCAGTTCCGGCTTGTTCAATACCGCACAGGCAAGGGCGAGCCGTTGTTTCTGTCCTCCGCTCAGCGTGGCGGCAAATTGTTTACGCTGTGCTTCCAGGTCGTAGCGATCGATCAGGTCTTCAATTCGATGTCGCCGGTCGGCGCGTGGATAGGAGTATATGTCGGCAATGAACCTGAGGTTCTCCTGCACGG
>Ga0255052_10002958_pt1 | contig 12002 bp, 11 predicted proteins | sample JV7_2_21_MG_FD_188632 | JGI IMG/M metagenome (GOLD analysis project Ga0255052, IMG submission 188632) | Seawater microbial communities from Jervis Inlet, British Columbia, Canada - JV7_2_21 | ecosystem: Environmental > Aquatic > Marine > Inlet | place: Canada: British Columbia | collected... | reverse complement strand
ATCTTGAGTGTCTGATATTACTACACACGCTACCTCATATGGGGTATGGACTGGTTGTTTGCAGCGGCTGGCCCCCGGAGGGCAAGAGGTTTGCGGTTTGCAGCGGAGAGACTTGGTGTGTTCGATATGTCCTGGATGATTTATCGACGATGCGACTTGGTGTTCGTGGATGCGATGGGGGTGGGGGTCCCCCCTTCGTTGGTCAGCCGAAAGTGATATATATCCCGCATCCACAAGTTTGACTATAAACTCAAAGAATAGCCGTCCCCCAGTCGTGCGAAGAAACGACCAAAGGACGGCAGAACAAAAGGGCAGAGTTTCAGTCTCCTTCGTATTCTTCAACTTCTCCAATGGGGATGCTGACCAGTTGTGGTCCATTCTCTCCCATATCGACTGATTCCAGGTTAAGGAAGTAGTGTTCCCATGCTTCTTCGTGGTCCATGCCTCTAGTCATGAGTTCTTCGATTAGGAGGTCCGTGGAGTACAGTGCGACGGTATTTCTTCCGCATTGAGTAGCGGTCCCTATGAGGCAGTCGTCGAATCCGGCAATAACTACTGCTTCTGGATTCTTCTCGATTAGTTTCTCGATAACGGAGTTGGTCATTTCAGCCACCTCTTTCCCCGTCAGCATAGATACTTCATTGGGGACTTGGAGTCAAGTTCTGAAATGCTAACTACGCATTGAGTGGGTATTGAGGTTAATCCTCCGAATGTGTAATCTGTGGTAAAAGAGTCTGCGACTGTTATTTTTTCTTTTGTGTTTTCGACAATCCAGCCGACAGTTACACAAAGTATGGGTTCTATTTCTTCTTTTATCTCTGAGATGGTTCCTACCCAGTCAGACATGGAGATTATGTCTTTCCAGACAATAACTGTCACCTTATTAGGTAACTTGTCTTTCTTTGACTTAGGTTCCTGTTTAGCAATCATCTTCGCCTTAGATTGGCTAGATCTTTTGATCCCACTCAAAACCCCCCCTCCCCCCATTGCTTTTTAGGGCAATGAGTCAGAGGGGGGACGTGAGGAGGTGTGACTAACTGGTAGCAACTCATTTTCGCCTTGAGTTGGCTGAGTCTCTTTCACCCTGTTCCGAGGAACCCCAAACCTGGCAACCCCGGCTCCTTTAGGAACTAGGCTCACAGGCATGGTACAGGGGTCTATCGGTGGGTCAAGGGGTTAGAACGGAACTTCTTGAGAAGTAATTGGGGATTTGGGGAACTCCTCAGTGGATTTCTCCCTTGTGCATGTATCCCCGTGGAATGCACCATCTTTGTTGCATGGTACATTTTTCCCCTTCTTAGATTTGGCCCAGTAGATCTCTGCTTGGCAGTATTTACATGGGTTCTTTGAAGGTTTCTGGCTTTCTGGGATTACCCAGATCCAGGTTCCGTCTTCCTTCTGAGTTCTTTCGGTTGCCGTCCCTTGAGAGCCTCCTGAGGCACTTGTGGGTTGACTTCGTAGTAGATCTCTGATTTCCTTGAGGAGAGATACGACCTCGCTGGTTTCATCGAACATGATGGAACCCCCTTTCTTGTGGGTATTATACTGATATGCGTGGTTTAGTCAACCCAAGACTGGACGGATACTAGATGAAAAAGGGACAGAAGCAAGAGCAGAAGAATCCGGATGTTGGGGTCAACAGACAGGCTCAGGTGGGTGGTTACTTGATAAGGGAAAAGCGTAGATCTGACATGAGTGTGGCGATTGATCAGGGTTTGCATTTCACGGATGCTGCTGAGAGGGCTGGCATTCCCTTTGAGGTAGCCATGAGTGCGTCCCGTAAGGATCCTGAGTTCTCTGAGTGGTATGAGGTGAGTAAGGACCGTCCCCGCCTATCGTTGGTCACAAGGCGGAAGTATGAGCCGAAGACATCTCTCCAGATCAAGTCGGACTTTATTAACAAACTCAGCCAAGTGGGTCTATTTGATAAGATCTGTACAATGGCGGAGCATGCTGACCCTGAGACTGAAGAGGGTAAGCAGGTACTGGGATTCTTCATGAGGTACATTGTGAAGGACATGTTACCGAAGGAGACGGCTGCGAAGGTGGAGCATTCTGAGACTGCCAGTTACGAGAAACTCACGGATGCTGAGTTGTTAGAGCAGTTGCATAGTAGGCGAGAGAAGCGTATTGCCTATACGAAGGAGATTGACGATGCTGACGGAAAGCGTCTGTCTCATACTGAGAAATACATAGAGCAAATAGAGGAAGAGGAGTCTGGAGATGTCGGAGAATCTGAGTAGGGAAGAGTTACTTGAGGAACTAAAACTTGAGGAGGAGTTATCTAGACGCAAGGAGTTCGACATTTTGGGGCGATTGGCTCCAAACAAGCGTCAATGGGACTTTATCAATGTGCATTCTCACGAGACTTTGTTTGCTGGGTTGAATCAGGCTGGTAAGTCAACGGCGTTGTGTATCAAGGCTGCCTACCATTTGACTGGTTTGTATCCTCCTGACTATGTGGGTGTGCGTTTTGAGGAGCCTATCAATGCTGCTATTGGGGGTGAGACTGCCCAGAGTACCCGTGACTTGCTATGTGAGCGTCTTTTGGGTGAATTGACTGACCGTGGTTCTGGTTATTTGCCAGCCAACACGTTCCACCCTCAAGAGGACATTAAGAGGTTAAGTGGTGGTATCACCAACCAGATCGACTTTTTCAGGGTTAAGCACCATGATTCTACGGGCAAGTTCAATGGGTACTCGAAGTGTTATGTATTCTCGTATTCGACTGGTTGGCAGCGACTTCAGGGGTACACCTTGCATTGGATTGGGATTGACGAAGAGCCTCCCTTCCCTGTGTATGACGAGTTCTCTGCTCGTTTGAATGCTACCAATGGGTATATGGACATTTCAATGACTCCTCTCCAGGGTGAGACTGAGTTGTACTTAATGTTTGAGCAGAGCCAGGATCCAATGGCTAGGTTCCTTTTGAACTATGACATTGACGATGCTGCCCACATGACGGACGAGGACCGTAGTCGCCTAACGGAGAAGTACGAGAATCACCCCTTGGCGGAGGCTCGTCTTCATGGTCGTCCGGTCCGTGGTGCTGGTTTGATCTACACGATTCCTGACGAGATGTTAATGGTGGAGGATTTTGAGATCCCGTCCAACTTCAAGAAGATCATAGGTTTGGATTTCCCTCACAGTGTGGGCAACTTTGCAGCGGCCAAGTTAGCCTATGACGAGGAGAATGACGTTATTTACCTATGTGGTGAGTACAAGGAGGCTGCCAAGGAGTCGTACCATTATGCCCATAGGACTATGTGTATGGGTGCTGGCGACATTCCGTGTGCTTGGCCTCACGACGCTGGCCGTGGTTTTACGGACGGTTCGACGGTGGCTTCTAAGTACAAGGACATGGGATTGAACATGCTCAAGGAGTTCTCTCACATGGTGAACCCTGAGGGTAAGAAGACCTTTGCGGTAATGCAGGTTATTGAGGATATCTGTGACCGTATGGCTACTGGTCGATTCCGTGTATTCTTAACTTGTCAGGAGTTCCTAAAGGAGAAGCGTCGTTACAAGCATGACAATGGTAAGGTTGCAAAGCGTCAGGATGACCATATCATTGACGCTGTACATAAAGCGGTAATGATGTTGCGTTTCGCTCGTTCTGATGGTATGGATAAATCGTTGCCGAAGAAACTTCCGAACTTGGATTTCTTTTCGGATTTTTAAGGAGTAAGAAAATGGGTGGTGGTATATACGGTCCGCAGAAGGACTGGGATCCGATGTCCTACGAGTTAGGTGGCATGATCTACGGAGGTGGATTCGGAGGTGGATTCAGGTTTGGTCCCCGTGGTTTGCCGGGGGGGAAAGTAAAGCCGCCTACCCAGAGACCAAAACTGAAGTACCAGGGTCCACGTCGTGGAGGGGTCACTCCATCGGCTCGCCGCAAACTCGTCTTGCCACCTTCGAGGCTCGAATCTGCCCGTGAGTCTGGTCGTAAAGCGGCTTTCGATGTGCATCTGAAATGGGAAGATCAGTCATTCATGGGCCAACTTAGAGGCTGGAGGCAGGAGGCGGGGATGGATGCGATGCGTCTCCACCTCGACAGGTACACGAAGAACCAGTCAAGTTCTTGGCTTGAGTACATGAAGAATAAAAGCCAGTTAGGCTTGTAAGGAGCAAGAAGAAGATGCCACGTAAGAAGAAGAAAAAGAAGGATGACATCCCTAGCCCGTACTCTGACCGCTATGCAGGGATGGACACGGGGCAGTTGAGCCGTACCTTCGAATTGGAGCAGCGGGACCGTCAGATGAAGGAGCGATTCGGCAACGCTCAAATTGGGCGTGTTGGTAGCGGTCGCCATCCCCGCTCTTCTGATGGAACTCTGGGATCAATGGGGATGCAGAATCCCAACTTGAATGCACCTGTAACTTCATCCAAGGAATGGTTCCAGAATGTTTTAGGTCTTGGTATGGAAGCGGGCCTACTCATAGGTGGTCTTCCAGGTTTGGCGGGAAGGGCCGGGGTTGCGACGGCAAGCAGGTTGCCGGGAGTGATCCGTGGTGCTGGTGCAAGACCTCTACCTAAGCCAACTGGAGGATTAGAATCAGCGAGAGCCAGGGTGGTAGACAGAACTCTTGATCTAAGATACAAAAACATGAATGTACCACCTGAATATATCGAACGTTTAAAGGCATATGTAACAAGGCCCGATGTGGTAAAAATCCACAAAGGCAGAACATACGATGCCAAAGGTACAAACCCAATTTTCATGGAAAGATATGTGGCCGGAGATGAGTCCTTGCCGGGTATCGCTAAAAAAGGTACTGTTGATCACACTGGGCGACCGTTGACCGATGCAGGTAAATCCCCAAAGGGTCCACCACAAGGTCATGCGGCAAGGCAGATGCCTAAAGAGCCACCCCCGATCCCAAGAGAACCAAGTGCCCATGACGTAATGTTGGATAGGGATCTAAGGAAGAAGTTTCCTGATATGCCCGAAGAAGCATTCGGTTTGGTTCGAGCCGTGAGAGATTCTATGAAGGCCAAAGAATTCGACACCACCAAACAATACTTCACCAAAGCAGAGAGAGATTTCCGTAACAGACCCGGATCCGAACACCACCCGGATGTAAGGGACAGAGGTACAGCGAATTCGAGGAAAGGGAGACCTGACAATCGGCAGGTGGCTGAGGGTAATAGGGCTTACATGGAGAAGAAAGCAGCCGATGAGTTGGCTGGTTATAAACACGATTTTCGCAATATAGACAACCCATCATTCCCCGGCTTTGATCGTCTGGAAAGGGCGCAAGAAGCGATAAGGAGGCACCCAGCAAGTCCGGGACAGACGGCGGTACACGGAGATGCTGAGGCAATAGCCATGACCAAGATATGGCGGCGTGAAGCCAACCGCATCCCAGATAGCCCACCCATGGTTAGAGGGCCGAGTAATGTTCCCCGAAGAGGGATTCCCGGAGGGGAGAAACTTGGCCGACATATAACTCGCATTGCAGATGACGCTACCACTCGTAGAGGGTTCGAAGAAGGCGGACTTTCCTCTAGTGGTTGGACACCACCTTTTGTTATTGTCGGTGGTGGGTTGTACGAAGGATTCCGAGAGAAGAGAGACAGGAAAGCCAAAGGGTTAAATGACCTCCGAAACCAAGGAATCGGAATAGGCAGGTACGCATCCAGTGCTGCTTCTTCACTGCCTCCTTACGGTGGTAGAAGGTAGGAACATTGGTTAACTGGGCAAGTGATGCAAGGCAACATGCCATTACTCAGGCTCAAAGGCGGAAAAAGGGAGAAGTCAATCCCTTACTCCCCCTTGGGGGAACGCCTGAATATACTGGTTATGCTAGAGATCCCAGGGATAGAAGTAGAACCCACTTCAAGGATTTGTCTTCTTCCCACCCAAATAATCCAACGTTCTCCAAACTCGCTTCACAAGAGGATGCGTACTGGAAGAGTGGTGCTTGGATTCCGGATGCTGGCCTGAAGACAGACACCTCTATCGAGGAGACTATAGGTTTGGTTACTGGGATTCCTTCCTTGGCTCGTCTTGGTGCGACTGGAGTCAGGGCTGCTGTTGGTTCTGGTCGTCAGGCTTTGGCGAACCGTGGTGTTGGTGGCTGGACAAAAGTGATGGACCCAGGCCGTCGTGAGTTCATGAAAGTAGGGGCAGGACTTGCCGCCGCCACTGTTGTACCACCTAAGATTCTAATGGATGTTTTAGGGGGTGCGGCTAAAAAAGCAGCCCCAGCCGCAGCCGCAGCCGTAACACCATACGCCGACTCCGCCGCAATGGCCCTCTATAAGAAAATCGCTAGAGAGCCATTCCGATGGGAGGCGGCCACCTTTAACTATAACTCCAGAGGCATGCCCGGAGCGTGGAGCAGCAATCCCCATCGAAGCCGAGAGTTGAGTCAGTACTACCGAGATCAATACTACCATTGGAAGGGAAGAGATAAGCAATTAAGGAATTTCAAGGAAGATATATATGAAGAAGCGATGGACGAAGAGTTTATGATGGAGATGGAACTCAATGGTAAACTTGACGATTATGTGGGTCATCCTTCCCCTGGAAATCACATTGGCGATGTGATGGATACAGCCGAGAAGCATGTTCACGATAATATCATGACTGCCCGTAAATTACGGTACAATTTTCTGGAGCAGTTTAAGAGTGATATGGCACAGGCCCAGAAGCGTAAAAAATTGGGAAAGGCCATCACTAACAATCAGTCGGGGAAATCTGGGAATTATGGTGGAACTGGACATCCAACAGGCACAACAATGTCAAGGCCGAGACACGGAGGGGGAACTGTCCCAATCAAGGTTAAGCCGGGTGGTCCATCTCCGTCTAGCCCCAGACCTGGAAGGCGAAATAGGACTCGTACCCAAAAGGCTATAGAGTCGTACCAGGAATCCCTCAGGAATAGGAATCGTAGATAATGCAACTACCAGAAGCACAGGAACTAATCAAAAGGTTTGAGTACCTAAAGGGCCGTCGAAACAATTTCGAGAAGGCTTGGCAGGACATCACAGACCTTATGATGCCTTACCGTGGTGACATTACTACCAAGCGTTCACAAGGGCAGCGTAGGGTTAAGGGTGTCTTTGACACTACAGCCATGAATGCTGCTGACTCCTTTGTGAACTTTATCAAGGGTGCAATCATCCCTTCAGGCAATGACTGGGTGAGGTTGAGGGCTAAGGCTCCATTCTCTGATATCCTTGCTGTCCGTCAGGTTTTGGATGTTGTAGGCGAGCGTATCCTTGCGGCATTAGCGGACAGTAACTTCTACAAAGAGAGTGCGACATTCCTCAGGGACTTCGCTGTCCTTGGTAATGGAACTCTCCATGTCAGAGAAGACATTCCTCGATTGGGGAAAAAGAACCGAGGGACATTCGGTGGTTTAGTTTTTGAGGCTGTCCCTATTGGGCATGTATGGTTCCAAGTAGGACACAGGGGCAGACCTAACTACATTGTCAGACAAGTGGTAATGACTGCCCTCGATGCGTTCAGGTTTTTCGAAGGTGCGGCGGGTCCAGATGTGGAGTATAAACTAAACGCTGGTGACCCGATGGGAGAAGTCTCGTTCCTTCACTTTGTATTCGAGAACGAGGACTTCATTCCCGGCGGTGTCATTTCTCCTGAGGACCGTGAGTACGTAGGCGTGTATGTTGCTGGTGCTGGTGATGCCAGTCTCGGCAAGGGTGGGATTGGTGGTCCTACTGTCATCCGCAAGGCGGGTTATGACACTTGTCCTTACATTGTTGCTAGATGGATGGTTGTAGACGGAGAAGAGTATGGCCGTGGCAGGGGTCACCTTGCTAGGGCCGACGCAATGGGAATCAATGAACTGCGTAGGCAGATTCTGATTGCTGCTGGTAAAGATCTAAATCCCCCATTAATGGTAGAGCATGACACTGTAGTAGAGTTGGACATTACTCCTAACGGGCTAATGGTTACTCGTCCTGCCGTGAAGATGGGTCCGCAGTATCTCAAGTCTGACACTAACTATGCTATTGCCGATGCTATTGCTCGTCAGGATCGTGATCAGATTCAGAAGGCTTTCCTCGGAGATATCCTTGAGGAGCCGGACACTCAGCCACGTTCAGCGGAAGAGAGTCGTCAGCGTCAAAACCGAGCGTTGTCTCGTCTATCTGCCTCTGCTGATACGGTGAACTATGAGTTCCTGGATCCATTGATCCAATCTGTCATTGACATTATGTACCGTGCTGGCTCCCTTCCTGAGTTGGACTACTTACAGGAAATGGCTCCTGACGCTGATTTCGAGATCGTATATCAGTCACCTTTCTTCACTGCTCAACGCCAGAGTGGAGTAACCAGGGTTCAGGCATTCATGGAGCGGCGACTAGCATTGTTCCAGGTTACGCAGGATCCTATCTGGCTTGACGATTTGAATTCGAGTGAGGCGACTAACTATGACGCTAGGGTCAGTGATGTCCCTGCCCAGATACTCAGGAGTCCTGAAGAGGTAAGTGCGATCAGGCAAGCGAGGGCGGAACAGAAACAGGTGGAACAGCGTATGGCCCAAATGCAGCAAGTCGCTGCGATGCAACAAGGCGGACCGCAGCAGGGTCCACCGCAGCAAAGGGCACCTAGACAAAGGGCACCGCAACAAGGAAAGAGTGTCAATGCTCAGTAAGGAAGAAAGGATTTTCTTGGTTGAGACTGAAGAGATCTTCAAGACCGAAAAGGGTCAAAGAGTATTGGACTACTTGAAGAAGGTACTCCATGCAGAAGAGACTCTTGAGCCGGAAGAGATCCTGAATAAAGACCTAGAGGCGGCTGGCCGTGTGGAACGGCATCATATAGATCCGATTGCTTTTGCTAAAAGGCAGGGATCTAGAGCAGCCTATTTTAAGATTGAAGCCTTGGTCCGACAGGGTAAGCGAGTCAGAGAGGATGTTACGAATGAGTAGTTTGGATGAATCCCTACCAGCAGACCTGGAGGGTCGAGATGCTTTGGTTGGCAAGTTTTCCTCAGTAGAGGATTTGGCTATGTCGTACCACAGTCTGAGCAAGAAGATGGGTGAGGGCAGTAGGGTTCCGAGCGATTCGTCAACTCCAGAAGAGTGGAGTTCTTTCTATAGGGGACTTGGTGCCCCTGAATCTCATGATGGATACCCTGTCCCAGAAGGCACAAACGAGGAACTGAGTGGCACTCTTTCAACGGCTAGGAAGAACGCCTTCCTCAAAGGGGTGTCGGTAGATCAGTGGCAGGAGGTTATTGCTCCAATCCTTGAACTTGAGAAGGACCGCAAGTCCAATCTCGATACGGAGCAAGCCAAGTCAGTCAAGGCATGGCAAGAAGCCGCAAGGGAGAAGTACGGTAATCAATTCGAAACAAAGTCTGCCCTTGCAGAGCGAGCCTATGCTAAGGTGATAAAGGACAACCCTGAACTTGATAGGGTTTTTAATGTAACTGGGATGGGTCACCATCCTGAAGTAATGGACTTCATGGTTAAGATGGGAATGAACATGGCAGATGGAGCGGTTCCGAACAGCGTTGGAGGTAGCGATTTTGGAACAGACCATTCCTCTCTGGCTGCTAGGGCGAGGAAGTTGGCGAAACTGGGAGCGATCTACAATAGTCGTCACCCAGACTACGACGAGCATTACTCTGAGTTCATGACCATCCAGAAGCAACTGTCAGAAGATGGCTTCAATGGCATGTCCGATCCAAGGTTACAGCCCGATAGTTCGTGGGTTAGGGGAAGTTAATGGCTAAGAAGAAGAAGCACGGCCCACCACCAGTACCAACATCCTCTCCGTTACCAGGATGGGGCGTTGGCCCAGGTTTATGGAGCAGAACTACGGGCATGATGGAGAAGGATGGCGAAACAGCATACAAGGCTTACGTCACAAAATGGGAACCTCCACGGGGTTACTATGACGAGAATCTAGCCGTGACTCCTTCCGCTTCCAGAGGGGCACCCCCTCCTGTTAAGCAGCGTAACTACTACCCGAATCCGCTTCCTGGGTATGTACCTCCTCCGGATATTAAGGCACCCCCTACCTCCAAGACGACACCGAAGACGAAAGGTGGGCAGGGGAATCTATATACTCCCGGCATGAAGCACTTAAGTGGTCCCCGACCTTCCGGAAGCAAATCCGATAGAGCCAAAGTTATTGAACAGGCGATGGGTGCCCACCATAATCCAGGAGGAAGAACTGCTGAACTCGGCCTAGCCGCTGCCGCTGAGGCTAAACGAAGGTCACTCTACACCCCCATCAACCCTGGGGAGGCTCTTCCTACGCTAAAGCAAGTTAGAATAAATGACTTGCTCTCGGATTCCCAAGGGCACAGGGAAGAGCAGAAAAAATTATACCCTATAACCCATCCGACCGCTGTATACGATGACCATTCCGCTCGGGTGGATCGTTTCCTTGGCGACACGGTAATGGGCGGAGTGCTTAAAGAAGCCAGAATCAATAGCCTATTGGAGAAGACTAGAGCCGGAGATTTGGCTAATGAGATGAGTTTGAGCAATCTAATCGAGAAGAGCATGTCCGAAAGAAGTAAAATAGAAAAACTACTGCGAAGTTCAGGGGACTATAAAGAAAGAACCGCAGAACTACTTAACTCCACCCCTAAACCGAAGAAAAAGAAAAAGAAGAAATAACTTGACAATTAGTTACCAAGGGTGATTAATTGTCTTATCTGATAACCGAGAGGCCGGATTGACAGCAGGAAAGACTGCCGGATGTGGGCTTACGTACAAGCCAAGAGGAGCCGGATAACCGATAACTCTTCGACAATGTAACAGTTGTCAATGAAAGGGTTATCATCATGGCGATGACCGACCTTGGAAACCTAACTGGCAGTGGCGGTACCCTTTTCGGTACTGGTGCAAATGAGAATGCCTATAGCGTTTCCAACCTGTACAAGCAGGTATACACAGATCTGGTTAGACTCCAGATCCAACAGTTTGATTCACTTCTTTCCGACACCCTCATGAACGAGTCTATCGAAGGCGAAGTAAAGTCCTTTGATAAGTACCTCAAGCATGACGTTTCCAAACTCAAGACGAGAGATCGTTTTGGGCAATGGGGAGACGGTACGGATGCCAATGCGTATGGTGCCACCGATTCAGAGCGTAGGCTCATCGAACCTCAGTGGTTTGAATATGCTGAACTCTTTGATCCCCGTGACGAGGTTGGCCTTCTAAAGGCCATTGCTCCTGACGGAATGTACCTTGCGAATATCGCTGCGATCTTCAACCAGAAGAAGGACCAACTGATTCTGGACGCACTCTCGAAGACAGTTCTTGTCCAGACTCGTACTGGTGCTGGTGTTACAGCCAATACCACTACTGGGTATGGAACTGCGACTACTGGATCGTTCAAGGTCAATGCCACGACAAAGGCCATTGAAGCATACGATGCGTATGAAGGTCTTGAGATTGGCTGTGGACTTGCAAAACTCACTGCGAATTCCAATACCGATGCATTGGTTGGATTTGCAGCGGGTGCCGTTACAGTAGGAACTGTTTCTCTAGGTGGGGAAGCCAATCTCACCCTAACGGCAGATACCCTTGCTGCGATACAGACAGAGGCAGACGCCGATATTTTGGCTGGTGTAACTGCGTTCAATGTTGAGAAGTTGATTCGTGCCCGACAGAAGTTGGATGCGAACAACGCCTTGATGCCGGGTATGCCATACATCTGTGTGCTACACCCAAACCAGTTCTATAGCCTCATGGCCGATTCTGGGGATGCTCGCTTTACCAGCATTGACTTCAATGAAGGCAAACCTCTCTTCCAGGGTACGGCATTTGTGTTCATGGGATTCGAGTTCCGTTTGAGCAACCTTCTTCCACAGGTGACACTCGAAGTTCCGGTTGACACGGATGGAGTAACGCCTGGGGTGGGAACCCTCAACCTGAGCGATGGGACGAATGCTGTCCGTTATGCCTACTTCTACACCCCGGCGTGTGGAATCTTCGGTATGAATGCGGGTATGGAAGTTCGTTTCGATGAGATTCCAGAACGTGGTTACTCATTGCAAATGTGGCAT
>Ga0255052_10002957_pt1 | contig 12005 bp, 6 predicted proteins | sample JV7_2_21_MG_FD_188632 | JGI IMG/M metagenome (GOLD analysis project Ga0255052, IMG submission 188632) | Seawater microbial communities from Jervis Inlet, British Columbia, Canada - JV7_2_21 | ecosystem: Environmental > Aquatic > Marine > Inlet | place: Canada: British Columbia | collected... | reverse complement strand
TGTGTTCATTTGGACATGCCACTCCACGAAATCATCGGTGGTCTGCATCTTCGAGATGTGAAAATTACCTGACTCTCCTCGCCTGTTGAATCGTTTCTGGGCGGCTCCGGAGGTGGAGGCGGACAGGTAGTCCAGAAGGACAGAGTCATCTTCACCCTGCTCCACAACATAGGGGTCGATGTCGGGTTCACCTTCGATCTCCAGCACAATCACCGAGTTGATCGCATCCGGCGGTTCTGCGGGCAAATCGATCGAGAGGCCGCCGGTTTCGTCCCGTTCCACACCAAGTGCCACTTCTGGATTCAGCAGCGGGTAGGCCTTCTTGATTTCGTTATTCAGTCCGTCAAGCTTCAGTTGCCCATTCCCGGGCCAGTCGAATACATGCAGAAAGAGCCGGTTGCCCTTTCGTGTGCTGTACCCCCAGGGTAGTTCGTAGGGAAACGGAGATGGCGATGTTCCATATATGCTTTCTGAGTTTTGTTGCATCCAGTCTCCGACCGCATTCAGTATCTCAACCGACGGATCGGGGATGATTCCCTGCCCTGTCGGGCCGACGTTCAACAGGTAGTTACCGCCTTTACTCACGATGGTGACCAAACGTCTGATCACCTCATCGGGTTTCTTCCAGTTGTTATCGTGTCGGCTGTAACCCCAGGTCTCATTCAAAGTCTGCGGCGTCTCCCAGTATTCCTCGATGCCCCCGATCGGCATGCCGTTGTCTGTCATGCTCTGGTAGTCACCCAGGAGTTCCTTGTCGTAGTGGCCGACCCGGCCATTGACCAGGGTCCCCGGCTGCAGGTCGTGAACCAGGTCGGCGAATTCCCGTCCCTGCTCCTGGGTGTACATCCCCCGGTCAAACCAGATGACACCCATGGGACCGTACTCGGTCAATAGTTCCGTCAGTTGGGGGATGGACTTCTCGTCGAGGTACTGGCGAAACAGTTCCGGATGATCCATCGTATCCAGGTTGGTTTGCGATGAATCGAAATCCCAGAAATTCCCATAGGCGTAAGGGTGCTCCCAATCCTCCCGGTGGGAATAGTAGACGCCAAACTTGATGCCGGCCTCGGTACAGGCCTCCGCCAGCTCTCGTATGGGGTCGCGTTTGAAAGGTGTGTAGTCAACGATGTTGTAATCGCTGACCCGGGAATCATACATGGCAAAGCCGTCGTGATGCTTGGACGTGATGATGATGTACTTCATACCGGTCTTCTTGGCCAGCGACACCCACTCCCGGGCATCGAACTCGGTTGGGTTGAATGTGGCCGCGATCTTCCGGTATTCCTCCACCGGAATTTGGAACCGCTGCATGATCCACTCCGCTATGTCCCCCTGTTCGATTTGTTGTCCGTTCCATTCCCCCCCGAGTACGGAATAGGGTCCCCAATGAATGAACATCCCGAACTTGCCGTCTACGAACCAGGCTGGAATGTTTTGCGTCTGATCCACAACCACTGTTTCGTTTTGAGAGTCTTGTGCGCACGAGGCGAGCAGAAGACAGACCAGTGAGAGGAGTGTTTGTGCAGCTTTGATGGTTTTACTCATGGCGTGCTCGCAGTTTGAATGGATTTACCTTCTGAAGGTCACGCCAGATTCTCGCAAAAAAGACCTTATAACTATGGACCACAAATAAAGGGCTCTGACCCCTTTATGGTTGTGCGGGCTGCAACTCAACTGGCAGAACTTCATCGCTGCTATTGTTTTCGCAGCATCATGATTGTCAATCGAAAGATGGCATACAGCAACATCACCATTATCACGACGATCGGGTAGATAAGCGGTGAGTTGTTCTCCACGAGCCGGTCCAGGCTGCCGGTCATAAACATCATGGCCAATGGAAAACCGGAAAGACACAGGAACGCCAGCACACGCCGGTACTTGGCTTTCAGTGAGTCAATGTCAGTATAGATTTCGGCACCTTCCGCCTTGTCGGCATCGATACGAAAATACTGCCAACCACCCATGTTGTCGATGTACTGCCAGCCGGTGTCTTCGACCAGCCCACGGTATTCCTGCAAATCCGTTCTTCCCCCGGTGATGAAATCGAATGAGTACTCGTAGTCCCTTGGTTCGCCTTTCTCAAACCGGTAAAGGAAAACCATCACCTGCTTCAAATGCCAGCCCTGGGCAGACATTGATTTTAACCAGCGGCTCTCCCGCCCTTCCTGCCAAACCAGGAAAAAACCAAACTTCCACTTGGAAACTTTTTCAGTCCTGTTCATCAACCGTCTCCTGAATTGTCTTGAGCGCCTGCTGACCGTGTTTCACGAGTTCGCGCAGACGACTGACTTCGTTCTCGAAAATCCGCTGCCCAAGCAAAGTCAATTTATAGACTTTCCTGCGGCTCGACCCATTCCCCGGCTTGTGATGCGAAATCCATTTCTTCTTCACCATCTTATCCAGCGCGCCGTAAAGCGTACCGGCACCCAGTTTCAGGCGGCCTGAGCTGAGTGTTTCAACCTTCTTGATAATGCCGTAGCCGTGCAGCGGTTCGCTGAGTGACAGCAGAATGTAAAAACTTGGTTCGGAAAGGCTTTCACGTGACACGGCAGAACCTCCGTTGAATAGGTATGCCTATTATAACGTTTTCTGATATATCGTCAAGCGATATATCGTTATTCGCTATAATTATTTTTTGCCAGATTCGAGCGGCTGGATTACTGTCCGCCATCACACAAATAGATGGGGTCAGAGTAAAGTGCCAGATCAAGCCGACGTATGTCGGGGCATTTGATTGACAATGGAAGAACAATAGGTCGGGACGTCTATGCACACGATAACTTTTCTCCGATGGGTGGCAGCAACACTCGTCCTGGTGTCAGTTTCTGCCTGTTCATCCGGCGAAGAATCAGAAGAACTTATCAAGCACCCCAACGTGCTCTTCATTTCCCTGGACGATATGAATGACTGGGTTGGAACCCTGGCTGGGCACGAACAGACCCTTACGCCTTCTCTCGACAGGTTTGCCGAGTCTGGAGTGAATTTCACCCGCAACTACGCACCGAGCCCAGGTTGCAACCCTTCCCGTTCTGCCACGTTGACGGGCCTGCACACCTATAACTCCGGCATGTATTCCAATTACCAGGAGTGGCGAGAGGTCCCCGAATTAAAGCGTGTCCAGACGATCGGGCAGCATTTTCGTCAAAACGGATATTACACGGCGGGCGCCGGCAAAATCTTTCACTATGGCCAGGTCGATGTTGATGGTTGGGATGATTATTATCCGAGCATCCTCAACCCGATGCCCGATGACAATTTCCCGGAGAAACAACCGGCCAACATGCCGCCTTTCAAATACATGTACGACATGTTTGATTGGGGACCTTTAACAATCACGGACGAGGAGACGGGCGACTTCGAGACGGTCAATTACATTACCCAACAACTCGAAAAAGCACACGACAAACCGTTTTTCCTGGCCGCTGGCATTTACCGCCCACACCTCCCCTGGCACGTTCCCCAGGAGTACTTTGACCGTTTCCCACTGGAGAATATCAAGAAGCCCGATATTCTTGAAAACGACTTGTCAGACCTGGGGCCGGTAGCCAAAGAAATCATTACCCGAGGGGGGAATTACCACAAACACGTAATTGAAGCGGACCAGTGGGAAAAGGGTGTTCAGGGTTACCTGGCTTCCATCGCTTTCGCCGATGCAATGGTTGGACGGTTGCTGGACGCCCTTGAGCAAAGTGCCTATGCCGATAATACGATCGTGGTGATCTGGTCGGATCACGGCTGGCAACTTGGCGAGAAAATGCACTGGCGGAAATTTGCCCTGTGGGAAAACGTAATCCGCACTGTGATGATGATGCGGGTGCCCGAGAACCTGGAGAAATTACCCGGAGGATCGGCAAAGGGGGTTGCGACGACCAATCTCACATCCTTGCTGGACATTTATCCAACCCTCGTGGACCTGTGCAACCTTCCGGAGAGAAATGATTTTGACGGGATCAGTCTGACATCCATGTTGTCGAGACCGCAGGAACCAGTAGCCCGTCCGGTGATCACTACCTACGACTACGGCAGTTATTCCGTCCGCCATGAGAACTGGCATTACATCCGGTATATCGATGATTCAGAGGAGTTGTACGATCTCGATACCGACCCGGAGGAATGGCATAACCTGGCTCCGGTTGGGCAGTATGCCGACATCAAAAGCCAACTGGCAGGATTTATCCCGTCAGACCCGATTGATCTGCCCGAAGTCTCCCTGATTGAACTTGAGGAGCATCACGTTCCTCCGTTCAGGTCGAAAGAGTACTTCTTCAGCGATGAGAGGCAGGAATGGATGAAGAGATTTGAATAAATGTGTTCAGTAACCTACATCCTGCTCATGTGCCTGTGTACAACTGCCACAAAAGATGGATGTCCTTACTTATTTTGTCTGATAGTTTTTGCTTGTAAATCTATAATTTCCTGACTCTATTTTGAACACGGTTTTATTCTTATCCGTGCCAAAGAAGGTGACGCCTTGGGCCTTTACAGCAGGTGATCCGCCTTCGGTTATATTTTCGCCGGGCACATAAACAGTGGCTGTCGTGTTGGCCGGAACTGTGATGTCCCATGTGAACAATCCGTCCTCTAACCTCCAGTTACTGACGATCTGGCCGCAGGGAGAGTTATAGCTACACTTTACCCAGTCGACACTCTTAACCGGCTCCGGTCGTAAAATCACATTTTTAAAGCCCGGAGCTTCAGGATCCCACCGGATACCGGCAAGGCCGCGATAGAACCAGCCGCCTATATAAGGAAAGCACGAATGGATTTGTGAATAGTAACCATTCCACTGTTCCCAGCAGGTCGTGGCTCCATTTTCAACCATGTACCCCCAACCCGGATATGTTTTCTTGTTGACAAACGTATCGATCAGATCATTGCGGTCTATTTCAAGCAGGTAATCGGTCATGATCTGCGTACCGATCATCCCGGTATTAAGATGCCCATCGTCGTCGACCAGTAGAGTTTCGACATACTTATCAAAAACGACTTTTTTCAGTGCGTCCGGCGTCACCCCGGTTTTGAGCGGGAAAATCAAGTACGGTTGCTCGCCGTTGGCATAGGTATTGTTCTTCGGATCAAACCAGGTTTCGTGAACTTTCTTTTGCGCAACACGAATGTCCGCTTCAAAGATTTTGGTGTCGGCATCCTTGCCCAGCAGCCCGGCGACCTTTTGCATGATCTGCAGCAGATGGATTCGATAGCAATTGTTGAAGAGTTGGCGGGATTCAGGGTCAGGCCAGTTACTGGTATCCATACCCCGTCGCGGCGGCACCCAGTCACCCAGGTTGCCCCACCTGTCCTCGGGCGGGTAGATTTCCTGAAGTACGCCATCTTTAACAAAGCCATTGAGGTACTCCAGGTATCCCTTCATATAGGGATAGCCTTCCTCGAGCAGCCTCAAGTCGTTGGAAAACAAATAGGTCTTCCACGGAACCATAATGCACATGGCCCCCCAGGCCGGACCGCCGCCGGTATCATGCGGACAGGGTGCGGTAAACGGTACAAAACCGTCGGCCGTCTGCTCGTCCCACCAGTTACGGGACCATTTGGCGTAAAGCGAGGCAGTATCGAAGTTGAATAGTCCCGTATCCATGATCGTCTGGCCGTCGCCGTAGCCCAGTCTTTCCCTGTGCGGACAATCGACCGTCTGGCCGGCAAGGTTCAGGCATCGATAGGTCCAGCGGACCATTTTATGAATACGGTTATAGAGTTCGTTGGAACAGCTAAACGTTCCGGTTTCGGCAACCTGGGTTTCTACAGGCACCGCGGCCATGTCCGATATTTCCGGCAAATAGCCCAGCCCTTCCATCAGTACATAGCGGAAAGCGTGGTAATTGAAAATATTCTCAAATTTCTCCGCCCCAGCACCGGCCGAGATGAATTCATCATATTGACCATAAATGGCAAAATCTTTTCTTGCCAACTCTGGGTTGACACGCCATTTAACGTCTTCCTCCCGGCCGTCCATATCCGCGTAATACATGGAGACCTTCTGTCCGGGCTCAAGGCCGCGAAAGGTCATGTTCATTAACCCTGTAAGATTGGTACCGAAATCGACGAGGACCGTATCTTCATCCATCTTCTCGACAGAACGCGGGCTGATCGCAGGTAGTTTTTGATTGCCCGTACACATCTGCGGGCTGCAAGGGACATCGGCGGGGTTTACTTCTACGACCGGGGTCCAGCCTGACGTTGACATTTCAGTTTGCCACCATTGCTTGTCGATACTGCGCGCGTCAACCTGTTCGCCGCCGAATTTACCCCATCGCCACTCACCCAGCAGCTTTCTTTCACTCGGTTTGGTTTGCCATGACGAATCGGTTATTACCAACTTTTCTTTACCATTGCCGGAAAGTTCTAATTGCGCCCGCACAACAGGGCTGTCGTATTCAACACCGGGTAGCCCGGGTGAATACCAACCGGTCCCCATCCATATCCCTAGACTGTTGATTCCCTTCTTGAGATAGCCCCTTACATCGTAGGTACGGTAGTAACTGCGTTTGCTGAAATTTGATACCGCTGGTGCAAGCACCTCGTCGCCGACCTTTTGACCATTAATGTAAAGCTCAAAATACCCAAGCGGGGCAACATAAATAGTTGCATTTTCGGGCATATCATCAATTTGAAAAGATTGCCTGTAAAAAGGAGAAGTTTGCCCCGGGCCCGCGCCGATCCATTTTGCCTTCCAATCTTCAGGTTTGAGCAGCCCTTTTGACCACATCGCGGGTTTGCCCGGAGTCGAAGCCTTATCATCTTTATCCCAGACAGTTACGTTCCAGAAGCATTGCGTCGATGATTCAAGCGGCTTGCCGCCGTAATCAACGTGGATGGATTTGTCCGAAACAACCTTGCCGGTATCCCAGAGATCACCAATATCACTCTTCAGCTTTTCAGGCGAACTGGCGACTACAATTCGATAGGCGGTTTGCTTCTGGCCACGTATTGATGAATCGAGTTTCCAGCCTAGACGCGGCTTTAGCACATCGATACCCAACGGGTTTTCAAGATACTCGCATCGCAGATCGGCAGGGCTGAGAACTTCAGTTTTCGATGAAAGCACGTTGGGCCTGTCTGCATCGGCAAAGCAACCGCTGCCCAAAGAAGTCGTTCCGGCAGCAGAAACTAATTTTATAAAATCACGACGTTTCATATAAATTCAACTTCCTGAAGAACCATGCCGTAATGGCTTCCAAGAGGGTTCACCCCGATGCTCACACCATTGGCTTCATCCCAAAAATTTCCTGAATAACACAGCCATGCTGTCTTTCCGTCTTCGCTGATGAACTTTGACGGGAAATTGAGAAAATACCCCTGCTCCCCAAAATCTTTCATATAGCTAACAAGCTTCCACGGACCCGTTATGTTGTCAGATTCAAGGATGTATGAACTCATCTTTGCGTTCGTTGGCCAGCCATCGGTAACGCACATCAGGTATTTTTTCAGTGGCGCGTTGTACGTGATGGTCACGCAGCCACAATTGTTGTTCCAGTCAATCAGTGGCTTGATGGACTCGAAATCATTTGTCCAAATCGCATCGCCATTGCCATCATGGCCGCCGAAAAATTCATACTTCGACGCGTCATTCATATTCTCGATACTCGGCTTCACCCGAAGCATGTAAACCTGGTCCCCGCTGATCCACGACAAGTTTCCGGTTCGTGGTTTCTCATCCGTCACTTCGGCGCCATGACCGACCAGGTAGGCATATCCGTCCGGAGAATGTTCCATGTTCTTGCCAAAATCGACAAAATGCGGCGCGCCAATTTTGACGGGATGACCGTGCAAGCCGGTTTCACCAAATAGAGGTTTCTCAGGTGTATGAGGTGTTTCAGTCCAGTGTCGACCATAATCGGTAGAGGTTCTGAATCCGACAAATGGCCCGAGCCATGGCCAGTTCCACAATTGCCCGCCAATATATGTGGATCCTTCCGGTGACAGACAGTAGGTTCCGTAATACCACACGCCGTCGAGGACCAGGGAACCGCACGGGTATCTTCCGCCGTATGGTTCAGGCGGAGAAGGCGTCAATCCAAGACTGTAAATTTTCAAATTGATTGGATCATCGCCCTCCGCGACCGCCTGCCCGGTTGTGAAGGGAAGACGCCACGATACGGAGTGGTCAACGCCGCCACCAAGCCGGGTCACCGCGCCATCGGTAAAGGGTGAGTACAAGCGGTCGTCTGAAGCCCAGGAGAAATACCATGTATCGGCCGGCGGTTTGCCGGGCGTCAGGAATTCGTTGCATCTGCCGTTGAAGCGCAGGCCCGTTATTTCGGTTGAATTCTCAAACGGGCAATCCGCCGGTGGCTGACTTGGCCATGTGAATGGCTCAAAGTTAATTTCTTTATTGGTTTGGTAGACGTACCCCATGTCGTACTCGCCTTGAGCGGCATGCACGATGCCAGGCAAAGACGAATAGGTAGCCACGCCTGCCACAACAGAGGCACTCGAATGCAGGAATTTCCTTCGAGAGCCAAAATTTGTACTTTTTGGTTTCATGTCATGTCCTGATTTTAAGGGTAACCGGGCCGATCAGCCCTGCACGTTGTACGCGATAGGTTTCATCGCCTGCCTCTGAGTAATAGCGGCTTTCTGGCGGACGGTTGGTTTTGCAAAAGCGTTCTTCGGGCGGTAACGCAAGATCCCCGGTCAGCCGGTTGATCCACATGTTCGTGATCTTGATTTCGAGCGTGTTGATGCCTTCGACCACATAGTCTTGAATATCCAGCTTGAACGGTTTGGTCCACAGCACGCCTGCAGAGCTGCCATTGACGAACACCACCGCCACGTCCAGAACTTCGCCAAGATCCAGCCACATCGCCGCCTTATCACTTAGTCTCTCTTGCGAAACTGCGAAGTTGTTCTTGTAAGTTGCCGTACCAGAGAAGTGCCGGATACCTTCATCCTCGTGATCCGACCATGACGTGAGTTCGTCGAGAGAAACTGAAGAAGGCGCACCCCAGTTCTCCGGAAAATTAAGGGTCCAGGTACCTTTTATCTCCGACGCATGAAGCTCTTGTTGTCCGCGATACTCCGGCAACTCCCGGCGTTGAGCAGAAAACACGATGAAGCACGACCCAAAGGCGGGCAGTGCCAGGTTCAAAGCGGTCCTGCCATTGCTGACGCTGGCTTCGACAACTCTGTATTGCTGTGCGGTAACCGGATCCCAGAACTCTGCCTGTTCGGATGCTGCCCTGAATTCACAGCTTTCCGATAGGGCTTCGTCGGTCTTGTTGCGAACGAAATACAGATGCGTATCGCCAATTTTTCGATGAATGAAATCGAGCTTGTCACTGTCGCCAATAAAATCCTCGGCGACCGACATTTTTCCTAGAGCATCATCGATGCTCATATCCGTGAACACGGTTCCTTTTATCGCTTTCGCAATGTTCGGATTCTGTACCAGGACCCGGGCACCCGCTTTGATCATGTCTTCGACCCTGGCTACGACTTCAGGCGGTATGTCCGGTCTGTCCGGCAGGACCAGCAACTTGTAATTCAAGCCGTCCGGTAGCATCAGCTTGCCGTCCGACACGTCCATGCGGTTTAGTAAGACGTCTGTGTTGATGACGTCAAAGTCGTAGCCGGCACTCAATCCGGGGACTTCCGGACTACCAGGATCTTTTTGATACTCGGGGAAAAAGTTTGGCGCTTTGTCGCCGTAATACCAGGCGACATCAGCGGCAAACAATCCTTGCCTAAGCATTGATGAACATCGTGCCAGGTAATCCATGAATGGCCCCGCCTGTTGCCACCATGTCACCGTTGGATTGATATCCGAGCCGGCGTGATAGGCCCGTCCGGGCAAGCCGTGTTCGGGACGCGTATTTGCGAATGTATGAATCGTTACGGCATTCAGCCCCTCACAAAATGCACGATCAACGTGTGGCTTCAAAACATGCGGTGAATCTTTCCAGCGTCGCCAGGTCGTGAACGATTCGGCATCGACAATATCGAGTCCGTAAATGTGCGATGCGCTCGCGACTTCTTTGATCAGAAAAATGTTGTGGCGGTTGCGGACCCAAAACTCGCCACGCGGGATGCTGACATTTCCAAGTGCTTTCAGCGCATCCACCGGGCAGCTATCCCAGATAGGCGGCCCCGGGCCACCGGCTTCCGCGACAAGATCCATACCGTAGTCAGCCAGGAACTTGCTGCCAGTTGTGTAGTGGCTGAAAATCAGTTGGTCGCTAATAGTTTTGGCGAAATCGTACAGAAAGGAATCGTTACCCTCCGGCAATTCCCAGCCGGCGAGGGCTGGCAGTAACGGCAGGATTTCGTAGTTGTGATGCGACTCAAAAATGCTGCCCATGGCCCCGGTCCACGGAATCGCTTCGCTGAGTTCCATGCTGTCGAATTCGAGATACGATAATCCTGATTGCGACGCGTTCTCCGGTGTAATCCCCAATCGATCAAGGATGTGCCCGAGATGCCGTTTCGTCGCTTCGGGATCAAAGAAATCGATAAACAGACCATCGGAATTCGGGCTCGGAACGATCAGGGATTGCCCTGTGTTCGAGCAGACGAAGCGCAATATCGCCCAATCGCCTGGCGGCACATCCCACGTCAATGTCGTACCGTCGTACTGTGAATTGAGAACGACAATGTCGGAGAGATCTTTTATCTGCTTGTCAGCGTTGTCCGGTATAGCCAGTACGGCAACTTCTTCGCTGAAGATGGGCGTGCCATCGTCATCCGTCGGGCACTCTTCAGGAAGCTCCGGAAATGGCAATGGCCCGGAGTAGGATTGACCTCCAGCAAGTTTGAACTCGGACGAGTACAGCGCCTTCGCCGCCCAGTCGGGCGTGACCCACGAACCGCCCGCGTTCCATCCACTGGATGCCACCATGCCGATGTCGATCCCAAGGCGCTTTCCTTCATCCAGCGCGTGCCTAATCATCGCGACCGACTCGTCACTTAAGAAAGCCGGGCCTACACCATAGATACCGTCCGGATCGTCTCGCAGAGCGACGTCCCAGATTTCTGCCCGGCCCATACCCTTGTCCTTCATTTCCTCAAGGTCATAAGTGATGGATGCTTTGGTTACGTCGCCATTGAGCCAGCACCAATAGGCGCCCGGTCGCGACGATGCCGGTGGAGAAGTGAATCCTGTTGCTAACCCACTGATGTTTTCAGGCAGCAAATCAGTATGAGTTGGTGCGTCACCAGCCGCAGCCCAGGATATCTTGCTGATCGACCAGGCAGGCAACAGCGAAGCCAGCGTCTGGAGTGTTCTTCGTTTTGATCTATCCATGCTATCTCTCAATTTGGTAACGGGCGACGTTGCCAGACTTTGTGCCATTGCTCTTCGTCTTCGGGTGCTGCCAATGGACCCGGAACCGGATTGTTCGCGTGTCTCTTTCGCTCCAGATAGTCGGCGTCAAGTTGATACTGCGCGCCATCCGGCTGTACGAACGGCAGGCCAGGAATTCTTGCTTCGCCAAGCAACCCGGATGTCACCAGGGAGCGTTTGTTGTCGAGCCAGGCTGGGTCGAATGCCAGTTGCAGATACCAGCCATCTTCTTTTTCCACCAATTGATATCCGGGTTCGATCTCTGAATTTGAAACAGGATCCCGCTCGTGCTCGGATGGCGCCGCCTGACCAAGGAAAACATTTCCGGCCATGGACATAGGCGGCGTAGACTTGTCGTACGGTGCCACACCGAAATAGTGCTGGTTGTCCAACTCTTCCGGGACACGTTCGGGCCATACAACGCGCTCTTTCTGACTGGTGAAGATGTTGTTGTAAAACCGGCTATCTCCGGAATACGCTGATTCCATACCGGCTATTTCTGTTGAATGGGCCTTGTGGTACGGCGTGTTGCGTTCAAGCGGTATCGTGATCAAGCGGCCGGCAAACAGATTGTGGGCATATGCGACGCCATTGGAAATGTCGTAGAGCCCATTGCCGGACAGAAAGAAGTTGTTGTCGATCAGGAAGGGCCCGTGATTGACTTCGACGAACAGGTCCTGCGTCGTCTCATTGTCATGTAGCAGGTTGCGGG
>Ga0255052_10002953_pt1 | contig 12012 bp, 5 predicted proteins | sample JV7_2_21_MG_FD_188632 | JGI IMG/M metagenome (GOLD analysis project Ga0255052, IMG submission 188632) | Seawater microbial communities from Jervis Inlet, British Columbia, Canada - JV7_2_21 | ecosystem: Environmental > Aquatic > Marine > Inlet | place: Canada: British Columbia | collected... | reverse complement strand
ACAGCTTACTAAGAAAACGGCTCAACGGCAGTCTCTCAATGGAAATAAACTACCAAGGTGACCTGAACAAAAACCAGCGAGCGACGGGGCTGATTGATCTTAGCCGAATAACCTACACGGATCCCTCGTTTTGGGAGGCTTCACTTCCTGGACAAAAAACAACGCTCACCTATCAGGTAAAATTCGACCCGCATGATCTTGCCGTGGAGAAAATAGCACTAAAGCTCGGCAGCCTTTCATTGAGCGCCCGGGCCGATGTGCACAGTTTAGACAAAGACCCGGTGATTAAAAACGCTGAGGTTTCTTATGATTTGCCGTTACCACATTTGATACCCTTGGTTCCCTTAAAGCTGCTGGGAAAGAATGCGGGTGTCATTCAGTCAATGATCGAGGGAGGTGGTAGAATTACAGCAAACAATATGATTCTTCCCGAGATCCGTCTTACCAATCTCCCCGCAACTCTAACGAGTTTACTGCCTGGAATCGAAATGACGGCACAGATCGTCGATGTATCTGTGCGACCCACACCGAAGATGCCGAAAATAGAGAATATTACCGGAACGTTTCAATTGGCAAACGGAATTGTGCAAGTGAAAGGGCTGAAAACCCGGATAGCGTCCGTCAATCTGCCTGAAATTTCAGCAAAAATTACAAATTTACAGGAAAAGCCAAAAATAGATGCCCGTTTAAACGGCAGGTTCAGTATGGATGGTAATGCCGATGAAAAATTGGCAGCGCTTCTTCGAGAGATCGGGGTTGAAAAACTGGTCGGAGCAGCCGAGGTGGATTTAGCCGTTGAACTGGAAACAGCCAGGCCGGAAGACTTTCAACTCCGGGGGAATTTAGGGTTAAGGGATATTCAAATAAAAACAGTTTATACCCCGGCGCAGCTCCAGGGTTTCAACGCCGACATTACCATAAAGCCAAATGTCGCAAATATATCACAAGCATCCGCAACAGTGATGTTACCGGCCGGCGCAACCTCCCATGGCGGCCAGTTTAAGCTGAAGTTGCAGGGCCGTGTAGATGGATGGCGCCGGAAACCTGCCGTAACCCTGCAAAACTTAAAAACGTCGCCAATATCCCTACCGCTCCTGGCATCGATGGTGCCTTGGGATAAATTGGAAAAATCCGCCAGGGCCGTCAAAGAGACACTTCTTTCCGGCGGTACCGTGACAGTGGAAGATATGGTCTTGCCCAAAATCAGCCTTTCTAAATCACCAAAAAATTTTGCCAAACTGCTTCCAAAGGTGAAATTTGCCGCAAGTTTTGTCGATCTTACGGTACCGCTCGGTTCTACCCAACCAAAAATTGAAGGAATAACTGCACGTGTAACCCTCGAAAACAATGTGCTGACTGCCAACAACGTTCATGCGAAGCTTGGCCCCCTTTCACTGTCTGCCCTGAATATCCATGCCACGAATATCGCTGATTACCCAAAAGTAAGCCTTAGCGCCAAAGGACCGCTGCAAGTGACCGCAACCAGTGATGCAAAAGCTGAAAAACTGCTCATGAAGCACGGACTAAAAACTCTCAGTGGATCGGCTGTTGTCGATCTGAGTGCTGATTTTGATCTGCATAAGCCGGAAAGTTGGAATGTAAACGGTTCGTTGGTGTTAAACAATGTTCGTGCGAAAACCCACCCTGCAGCTGTGTTTGTGGATAGCCTTAAAGGGACTGTGAAGTATAACCGTAAAAAAACAACGGACATTATTGCACAAGATATCACGGCGCGGATCAATCAAGCACCGGTTCGGTTGTCTGGAAAGCTGATAGGTATCGGAACATCGAAAGTGACAGCCTCGGCCAGAGCATACACCAAGCAGCTGGATTTAGGTCATCTGACAGCATTGCTCCCTGCACTGAAAGATTTGAAATTAAGGGGCATGCTCGACATGGATTTAGATATGCATGTTCCGTATAACACCCTGGGGAAAAGTCGGCTCAAAGGAACGCTGAAAATTGGCAATGCAAGTTTTCAGCTGGTCGCAAATGATCTGACTGTTGATAAGGGAAACACCGAGATAGAGCTGAACGGCAGCACCGCAAAGATCAAGACCATGACGATGCATGTGAACGACCAAAAGGTGGCATTGTCGGGACAACTATCAGGTTTTGAGGAGCCCAAATTGAATCTCCTTGTCACGTCGCGCGATCTGAACCTGGATAGATTGCTGCCACATGACAAGCCAGAAAAACCGCTGCCCAAACCCGTAAAAGATAAAGGGGGCCAAACGGAAGATAAGCTTGTGCCAGCGAAGAAAGTCGGTACAGCTGAGTTGCCGCCTCTGGCTCACAAACTGACTGCAGACCTTCAGGTGAAAGCAAATCAAGGCCAATACAAAGGGCGTCAATTTCAGAAATTGAAACTGAACATCCTCTATAAACATGGTGTGATTGAAAGATATTACTTAAATCTTGGAACCGGTGATAGTCACATCAAAGCAAAAGGCTCCGCCGATTTGCAAGATTTGGATCACATCAAGTTTACAGTTGATCCGGATGTCAACGCCCTGCAGATAGGGAAGGTTGCGCCACTTTTAGGTATTGATAAATTACCTCTTAACGGCCCAATGTCGTTAAAGGGTCAGTTGCGGGGCCGCACCGGAAACACCAAAGAGCTACTTGGCAGCCTCGACGGACACTTGAATGCAGAGATAGGCCCCGGATATTTAAATAAGATTGGCAAGGTGGGAGAGATGTTGGCTAAACTATTCTCAACGGTTCATATCCGAAGCATTTTTTCGGGCAGGATGTTTAAGGATCTATCCGGTAAGGGTATACCCTTTCAGACGATAAAAGGGCAAATTTCATTTGAGAGAGGTACACTGAATCTCAACAAATTGCATTTCGGTAGTGATGCCATGAATGTAGACGGCCAAGGTACGATAGATCTTGTCAATCAGAAATTGAATATAATAGCACTCTTAAAACCCCTGGTGATGGTTGATAAGACGCTTAATTTCATACCGATCGTTGGAAAAGCGGCGGAACATATGACCCAAATACGTATGGATGTTGAAGGATCTTTGGAAGATCCCAAAATTCACACAGCTGAAATCAAAGAATTCGGCAAGAGCCTTGAGAATCCGGCTAAAGCACTAGAAACCATTCTAAAAGATGTTGGTAAAGGTCTAAAAAAGATATTCTAAAATTGCAGTTAAATTATTATGTTCCTCAGTGGTTTTCATAAAAAATCTATCATTTCTCTTTCTTTTTTCTACAATGTTGGGGTAATTTTATTATTTTCGATGTTGTGCCTTATAACTAAAACTTGATACCAAAGGCCAGACCATAGACCTTGTCCACTTCCCCGTCTACAAAGTCAAAGTTAATTTCCGGCGCAACCGTGAATCTCTCATTAAACTCAAACTCGTAAGAAAAGCCTAATCGGAATGCAAAATTGTCGTCGTCGTTAAACTCGATTCCGGGCGCCAGGACTATGGCGAATCCTCCAAAAGGGTGAACGAACAAAGCTGGTGCAATAAGCGTGGTGCCCAGGTCTCCTCCTGCGTGATCAATAAGGCCGCCTACGCCAAACATTTCATGAAAAAGATATTCATAATCCAGCCCAACAGTGAATGCATCCTCGTCATCTGCATGTGTACCACCCAGAAAAAGAGCCACGTGTTGGCGGCGTTCAAGGGTGTTTTCATGGCGATCCTTTTGGGATTCTTCTGCCAGAATTGGCAATGACCCCAAGCATAATAAAAGCAACGTAGTTATCAGCGCCTTCAGGATTCTCATTATTGGACCTCCTTTTCCCGGTTTCCTGGTTGATAGCGTTTTACCCGTCCCAATCGAGGCTTCTGTGACACATCCTCTCATTTCTTCGGGAACAAAAACTGCAGTTGCAGTCGCAATTGCCAGTCAGCTCCGGAATCCGGCTTTTCAACATTGTAATAGGCACTAACCTGCCCGTTTACCGGCTGCTTACCAATCTTAAAGATTTTTCCGACACCGCCCCCGAAAGGGACAGTCCATCTGTTGTCACTATCTGCCTCCCAATTAGCCGTGATAACGGGGGCAGTTGTTAGATACCAGCCTCCAGCCATATTGTAGTTTATGAAATACTGCCAGGTAAACAGATTAATGTCCTGGTCTCCGGAACCGGCAAAAGACCAGACATTGCTTAACAAAGAGCCGACAACCCAGTGCCCCGGCATGGCCAACAGCACCACCGAAGGTCCGGCACCCCACTCGTCTGACCCCAACGCATCATCTGTAGCTGTTGGAAACAGTAATACCGGTCCGATACCCCAGGTGAGGTTGCCGGAATCCTTGGGAGAGAAAAAACCTGTGAAAGTGGTATCACCCAACCCATTGGTGCGGCCCTCGCCACCGGTCAGCACATCCGGTTGAGACACAACTGGTATTATTGTACGTGTGATCAGATTCCAGTTTTCACTGATCGTAAAAGGCCAAACCGGTTGGACGTTTAGGATATTCTGCGTTTCATCGTCCGGCCCGATACCAAAATTGGTATTATTCTGCAGCGGTAAACTGATTAAACTAGCAACCGGGTTCTGCGCCTGTTTGGCAAGATCTGAATGGCTTTGTTCTTCCGCGAAACAGACGCCAGTGATCAACAGGGAAAATACCACAATCGATTTGAAAACTGTTCTCACATTCAACATGGCTACCTCCTTTATATTGATGTTTATATCCCCGCTCCTGACAGCTGAGGACCATCATGAGGGGTTTGCAGGAGAGGGTTGTCAGAACCCAATCTGAAAACGAGCTTGCAAGATGTCTGCGTGGCTGCTGTCCACCCGGGGCGGTGTTTCGCGATCATTAACCCTGGCATGGATGTAGTTAATCATTAGACGCGTCTTTTTACTTAAATACCAGTTCAGGCCGGCCGTGAAATTGAATTCTTCTCCGCCTCTGATTTCCGCACTGTTCAAATCGATATAGGAGATTCGAGAGGCCAGCTCCCAGGCCCCCCATTCTCGTTGTCGAAGGCGGAAATTGTGTTTTGGCTCCAACCGGGAAAATGTACCGGTGATCCTGTTGTAACGTCGGTGCTCGCCGGTGAATAAATAGCTGCCATATAGATAAAATCCCCAGAAATCGGGGTCGCCCACTGAATCGGCATCTGCGAAAGCATGGAAATATTCCCCCTGAAAGGATATAGGTCCGGCTATAATCGCAATTTCAGGATTGATGAGATCCCCCCCGTCCATGAAGAATTCCCCTGTATCCACAAGTCTGTCGTCTGTGAGGCGCGACTCCGGACGAGTCCTCAGCTGCACTGTGAAATCCTCTATACCACGAAATTGGTGGCTGTAGGAAAGACCCAGATGGAGAAGCTTTTTACCTTTTTCTTCATACCACGGAAGCCCGGTGACGCGGCCGGTGATATTCCATCCATTGGCTTGGTCTATTTGATCTTTAGAATCACCCACATCGCTAAATGAATCCGTGTTCAGAAATGCGCCGAGCGTCCATGTCATCCTCTGGTTTAACACGGCGGTTTGGCGGCTGATACCAAAGTTTCGACCCGGCCCAAAAGCCGAAGCGGGCAGAGCTATTTCCATAAAGGTAAGGGATTTGAGACTTGTTACATTTTCCAGTGAAATTGGTTCCTTGAAATAACCCATTTTGAAGTGTTTGATAAATGGTATCTTTTTAAATCGGATCCACTCGTCCTTGATGTCTTGCAAATTGGCAAAATCAAGAGAAAGTCTGAATTTCGCCCAATCATAAAGGGTTCCATCCATCGTCACCCTTAGATCACGAAGCTCGACATCGGAACCCTCCAGATCCGGAAAGGCTTTTTCTAATTCCTCGTCAGTACCAATATAGCCACCATCGATCATGATTGATAGGTTGGCCTTGAACGTTAGATTTTTATTGGAACCGTCGATACGAAAGCCGTCCTTCCAATAATAATGCCATTTTCCAATGGGTCCCCTTACGCCCTCTTGAGCCCTCTCCGTAAATTTATCGTATATTGAACCGGCGTCTGCTATGAGCGGGTTACCTGATTTGATCGCATTAGCAGCACCGGAGGGATTAATCCAGTCGGCATTTACTGGGGGACGATCAATAAAAAAACAGAAAATAAGAAAAGATATGATAAGGAAAAAGGAGGTTTTCATGTTTGAATTCTGCCAGAGACGGCCATGCTAATCCTATAGTGTTTTTTAGATTTTGATACTTACAAAAACCAATTTTGATTAATTCGCAAAGTCAGAATTTTTCAATTCTTGTATAGCATCGTTGAATCTTGTAATTATCAACCATACGTTATCCGAGATGGAGCTACCAACAGAATACTGAATACACAAATTTTCAGTATTATGCAAACTGTCGGTTTGTCCCGGTTACCAATGAGTGCGTTGGCCTGAGTTTGAGCCGCCGATCGATTCAATATCCTGCTCGACGCTCGGGTCCAAATATATATGGCCTCATTAGTAAGTGCCGTTATTTGATTTTCAAAGATCCTCAATTAAAGATATTGACATAGAATGGTCAGCTGTGTTCTTTTTGGATGCAAGGGCTACTATTGGCTTATTTGAAGCCTGAAAAAAATCTTTTAAACGAGCTATTTTCAAGCAGTAGATTTCTTTTTTGTCAAATTCTGGCGGCATACAATATGCTTGCCACGGGTTCAGGTTGATTCCAACCTCCAATATGTGATAGGTTTCATAAATCAACTTGGGATTTGAAGAAATTTCACTGAGTTAGATAGCTTGGATTCAATGTATCACCATTGCAGTCAGAGCAAAATATTGAGAATATGTCTTAAATCTTCTATTTTTATCTACAGATACTCAGTAAAAGAGGGAGGCAACAATTATGACAAAAGACCGATTACTAATTGGCAGTGTTATTCTGATGGCAGTTGCAATTTTTTCCGTCTACATACTTGGGCTGCGCCATGGAAGCACTGGTAAAGGATTGACCATTACCAATGAGGCAATTGCAGCTCAGGCAAAGTCATCGGCGTCACCTGTGAAGGCTTTAAAAGAACGAGACGTCTATTATCCTGGTTCGGAAGACCTGGCACCTGATGAAATGCGGGTTATAGCATGCGGTACCGGTATGCCTAACGCGCGCCCGAAACAAGCCGCGGCTTGCTGGTTGGTAGAGCTGGGAAATGGTGACAAGTTTCTCTTTGATATCGGCCTTGGTTCAGCTGAAAGAATTTCTGCTATGAAAATTCCGTATGACTATCTGGATAAGCTCTTCATCGGACATCTCCACGCAGACCACATCGGTGATCTTGATGCGCTGTGGATAGGCGGTGTTATTTCCAACCGTCAGCGACCACTCCGCGTCTGGGGACCCAGCGGCGCCAAAGAGGAACTGGGTACTAAGTACATGGTTGACCACATGCGAAAGATGTATGCCTGGGACTGGGCTTCGCGTCAGGGCAATGTCAACACCAAGGGTTTGCAGGTAGACGTAACAGAGTTCGACTACAAGGCCGTCAATAAGGAGATATTCAACGAAAATGGCGTGTCGATCCGGACGATCCCGGCGATTCACGCCCTAGATGGCTCCGTAAGCTTTATTCTTGAGTGGAATGGACTCAAGTTTTCGTTCAGCAGCGATACCTATCCTAACAAATGGTGGATGGAACACACCAAAAATAGTGACCTGGCTATTCATGAGTGCTTTGCGCCGCCGTCGATCATGGTAGGGAAACAGAGGTTCGCCGTAGGAGACGCCCTCAATGTGGCTACCCAGGTCCACACTTCACCCGCCATGTTCGGAAAAGTGATGAGCATGATGAAACCCAGGATGGCCGTTGGTTATCACGTCTTTAATGATTTCGACACCAAACCCCAGATAATGTCCGAAATCCACAAAACCTATGATGGACCGGTTGAATTAGCTGTAGATTACATGGTGTTCAATGTGACCAAAGATGATATCAAGGTTCGGATGGCGGTAATTGACGAAGATATATGGCCGCAGCCATCGATAACCGAAACATTGCCGGCCGACCCAAAGGAGAGGGTTGGATTTTCAAAATATATTTTCAGTGGTCGTGTTGTGTTTGGTGACGTCATTAAATTTTACTACGATCAAACCAACAAAATGTTCGGAACAGATTATAAACCGCCGAAATAAAGACTCGTGTAATGCAGTTACCATAAAAGGAGAAAAATAAATGAAGCATCAACGAACAACAAGGTTTCTGATATTTATTTGTGCTGTGTTTCTATCATTTTTCCTCGGAGTAGCGTCTGGAATGACATCAGAAAAGCCAAACATCCTTGTCATCTTTGGTGATGATGTTGGCATGTACAATATCAGTGCCTATCATCGCGGTATGATGGGAGGACGTACGCCGAACATTGACCGTCTTGCTAATGAAGGCGCTCTCTTTACGGACTATTACGCCCAGCAAAGTTGTACCGCCGGTCGTGCAGCCTTTATTACCGGACAACATCCTTTTCGGACAGGCCTCCTGACCATCGGTATGCCCGGGGCGAAACAGGGTCTGCAAGATCAAGACCCGACCCTTGCCGAGCTGCTGAAACCGCACGGTTATACCAGCGGTCAGTTCGGTAAAAACCATCTTGGAGACCTCGATCAATTTCTACCCACCGCCCATGGGTTCGATGAGTTTTTCGGTAATTTATATCATTTAAATGCTGAGGAAGAGCCCGAAACCTATCATTACCCAAAAAATCCTGAATTTCATAAAAAATTCGGACCACGTGGCGTAATTCACAGCTTTGCCGATGGAAAGATTGAAGATACCGGACCTCTGACACGCAAGCGTATGGAAACCGCTGATGAGGAGTTTCTGAATGCCTCGTTGGACTTCATCGAGCGTGCGCACAAGGCTGGAAAACCCTTCTTTGTTTGGCACAATGCCACACGGATGCACGTCTGGACCCATCTGAGCCCCGAGTGGGATGGCAAGACCGGCTATGGCCTCTATGCTGACGGAATGGCACAGCACGACCATGATATCGGTAAATTGCTCGCCAAGCTCGATGAACTGGGTATCGCCGACAACACCATCGTGATCTACTCAACCGACAATGGTGCGGAAAAATTTACCTGGCCCGATGGTGGAACGATTCCATTCCGAGGAGAAAAGGGCACAACTTGGGAAGGCGGCTTCCGCGTACCTGCCGTAGTTAGGTGGCCTGGCAAAATAAAACCAGGTACGGTCATCAATGACATCTTTTCGCACGAGGATTGGGTGCCCACTTTAATGGCTGCAGCAGGTGATCCTGACATCAAAGAGAAGTTGAAAAAGGGTTTGACGGTCGGAAACAAAACCTTCAAAACTCACCTTGACGGCTATGACCAGGGAGATGTGCTTGCAGGGAAGGGACCCGGAGCACGGAAGGAAATCTTTTACTTTGATGCCGGAGGTAATCTGAATGCGCTCCGGTACGACCAATGGAAGATCCATTTCAGTATCATGGAAGGATCCATCAACGAGGCTTACCGAAAAACACCGAGCTGGCCCCTTGTTGTCAGTCTCCGCCAGGACCCATTTGAGGTTTCACCAGATGCGGCACTTTACACCCGTTGGTATGGAGACCAGATGTGGATGTTTGTTCCCGCTCAGGTATATGTTCAGAAGTTTCTCTCGAGCTTCAAGGAATTCCCCCCAAGCCAGGCTGTGGGCTCGTTAAGTGTGGAGAAGGTGCTTCAAAAGATGCAGCAATCGGCTTCCCGTCAGTAAGCCTGCACTATAACGAAGTCGTGCCCAGCGCGTTTTCTTAGCGTTGGGCACTGACGTGCTCAGGTAGCACCGTAATCTTTGATCAAAAACAGATGAAACCATCAGATCTTCAAAACATCTTTCCCAAAAACAGATAAAAAATTCCCTCATCAGTTCCTTCTGCACGACCATAGCCCCCATATAGCGGAGCGATGAAATTATCAAATCCGGCAAAAACAGTGCCACTTAAAACTGCATCATCAAGTTCGATATCATCGCGGTGGTCCCATACATTACCGGCTTCAACCCCTCCACCGATGTGAAAATTACTTACCAAGTCAAAGGCTTTATCGAATCTATAGAAATAAAGGAGTTGGCCCAATCCTTTGTGTTGACCCCGCAATTGTCCCCTGCCCAAACCAGAGAGGGATAAAAAACCGCCCAGAGTAAACTGGTCATAAAAGGGGGTATTTTCGTCAAGACTGGTGCCTATCACAAAAGAAGTAATTACTGTATGCTTTTTATTGAAAGTAGTTGCTTTTAAAAAGGTGAATTCTAAATTTTCATATGTAAAATCAGCCCCTAAATCTTCGTCAGAAGCAAAAAGTCCGATCCTTGTTTTAAAACCTGTTTTTGGAAATGTGTGGTTATCAAGCTGATCATATTCAAGTTTGGCAACTATTGCACCCTCTTGAATACCTTCGAATTCCGGCAGGTCGGCTCCTCCGGCTTCCGGCTTTGCGTCGATGGTTCCGCGCCTGAGACCCACGCGACCTTCAGCAAATGAGCTGAAATTTATGCCTAAATCAAAACCACCTCCAAGATAATCGACACGATACTCAGCGATACGGTCGTCATCCTTGTATATGTCTTCAAGGCGGCTTTTATATGTTATCCGTGGGGCAACAAAAAAGTATTCCTGCATATTGAGTGGTTGGTAAAACTCCGAAAAAATCCCTGTTTGCTCTCCGAACCGACCGACAGTCCTCCACTCGGCCCCTAGCGCATTCAGTTGGGTCATGCGATAGTCAGCAAGAATTGTATATTCGCTGTCGCCGGTAAAATTTGCTGATAGATTGATACCAAATCGTAAATAATTGGGTCCCCATTCCTTCTCTTTTGCATCGATCAGAAGACCCTTTTCGCCCTCCTTTCCGACGATTTTAAAATCGACCGTCTCAAAATCGCCGATAGCATACACCCGATTTAAATCCTTTTGAAGCTTCTCCGTGTCTAGCTTTTCTCCTGCCTTGGTTTTTATCTTTCCGATAATTTTTTTCGGATGTACCCTCGATGTTTCATTAACTTTGACAAAGTTGATTATAATCGGCTTCATCTCCCTGGCGCGTTGACGTACGAGATACATTTTATAGTCAGCACTTGAAATGCCATAACGTTTGATTTTATCGACAAATTGTCGCGTCTTCTTTTCCCCTAACTTTATAGCCTCGGTTGTTCGCGTAAAATTTGACGACCCGATATCACCCAACTCAGGTCTTATGAAGAGATCTTTTTCAGTCAACTGGGCGATGGAATTATCGACATTTTTTTGGGTTAAGATGCCGATCATCTGCATGGTGACGTCAAGCATGTTTTTTAGATCTCCAACTTTGCTCAAAGGAGTTCCCACATCAATTGCAATAATCACATCAGCCCCGATCTGTCGGGCAATCTCTATCGGCACATTGTTTACGATGCCGCCATCAATCAATATACGACCGTCCATTTCAACGGGTGTAAACACGCCCGGGATGGACATGCTGGCTCGCATTGCCTCGTTAAGGCTCCCATGATCATGGACAACCGCTTCTCCTGTAGCAAGATCAGCTGACACAGCTCGAAATGGGATCGGCAATTCATCGAAGTTGTCGATATTCGCCACATTCAAGGTTAATTTTTGGAGTAAAAACCCTAATTTCTGGCCGGGTATAAATCCTTTGGGCAAAGTAATCTTTCCATGCTTAACACCCAACTCAAACGCCATGAGTCGTTGATTGTCTTTTTTGTGCCGAAATGGTAAAAGCACTTCCGGAGGTCTATCAGAGAACATATCATTCCAGGGCACCAGATTAAAAATTGCTTCCATTTCTTGAGGTGACATCCCCGCTGCATATAAGCCACCCACAATAGACCCCATGCTGGTTCCGATCACATAATCAATCGGTACGTTGTATTCCTCAAGAACCTTAAGAACCCCCACGTGTGCGGCACCTCGTGCACCACCCCCACCCAAAACCAGGCCTATTTTAGGACGATTTTGCGCATCTTCTTTATTGGAAGCTTCCGTCCGTGGGTACACACCGAATGCGGTGGCTGTAAAAAAAGAGACCCAGGCGAAAATGATCAAAATCTTAAAACAATTGGAATTT
>Ga0255052_10002952_pt1 | contig 12014 bp, 9 predicted proteins | sample JV7_2_21_MG_FD_188632 | JGI IMG/M metagenome (GOLD analysis project Ga0255052, IMG submission 188632) | Seawater microbial communities from Jervis Inlet, British Columbia, Canada - JV7_2_21 | ecosystem: Environmental > Aquatic > Marine > Inlet | place: Canada: British Columbia | collected... | reverse complement strand
CCGCCAACTGTACTTGATGGTGCACTTGAAGGATACGCAGGGACTGTCAATCCTTCATCCTCTAGGATCTCTAGAAGGTTTCCCCATATCATTCCAGCTCCAACCTCAACCGTCATGGCTTCTTTGTCAATTTGAAATACTTCATTCATGCGTGTCATTTCAACTACGACGCCATTCTTGGTAGGCAATGCTCCACCGTAACCACTTGTGCCATGTCCTCTAGGAATAATCGGAATCTCATACTTCACACAGTATTTGATTAGATTGGAAACTATCTCTGTGGTTGTGGGTTGAGCTACTGCATCAGCTTTTGTTTCCAAAATGTCATTTACTATACCTGGAAGTGTAGCTATATCTGTGGAATACATATCCGTAATATACTGTTCCGAGGAGAAGTAGTCTTCTCCCACAATATCTGCCATTTCTCGTAGACGGTTTCTATGTAACACCATGATATTCACCTACAGATTTAGAGCTTCTACTACAATCTGTGACAAGTCTTTGAATTGTAGTTTCGATTTCGTTTCCTCAAGACCATCATTGAACGACATCAAACATGAAGGACACTCACTAGAAAGAATCTCAGCTCCAGTCTTTTCCGCTATGTTGATTCTTCTGGCTGCTATCCGAACCGAAGCGACAGGTTCTGTGCCCTTCAGGAGTCCACCACCACCACAACAGCGAGCTTTCGGTCCAGTGTGCTTCATCTCAATAAGTTCAAGTCCAGGAATGGACTGCAAAATTTGGCGAGCTGGTTCATAGATTTCCTGATGTCGACCTAGCTCGCAAGGATCATGCCATGTGACTTTATGCGGATACAAGTCTTTGAATTTGATTTTGTTCTCCTGCTGCATCTTCACTACAAACTGAGAGAAAGTCAAGAACTCAAAGTCTCCCACATCTTTTCCGAGGAGTCTTGGATATTCTTCAGAAAATGCACGATGGCAACCGGGACAGTTAAAGACAATAGTTTTGACCCCAAGTCTTCTAAACTGGTCCAAGTTGTGTCCAGCTAACTTCTTGCTCTTTTCAAAACCTCCTGCTACAAAGTATGGATTTCCGCAGCAGAACTCTTCTTCCCCAAGGATTGTGAAATCTATATCTGCCGCTTTGAACAATTTTACTATGTTTTCACCCATATGTGCCATTGTGCCTTTGAATGAGATGTTGCATCCTGCAAAATAACCAACCTCAGCTTCTTTTTGTATATGATCTTGGACAAGGTCATCAACCCCGTCAGTCCAAAGAATCCGGTCGTATTGGTCCATCTCCATGATGTTCTGAGTTGATTGCAGTGAAGTGTCTATATACTTCACCATCTCAGGCCAAAGGTCCTGGTATCCTATCTCTTCTCTTGTCTTCTGCCAAAATCTCAACAATGGTATGTTAGCCTGGCATATCTCTTCACACGCTCCACATAACGAACACTTGAAAATCCGAGCGGCAAAATCCTTTGGAAAAGCCTCTTTGTTCTTAATCAGAGATTTAAGCTGGAACAGCTTCCCCCTTGGAGATTGAGAGTCCCAAAGTGTATCGAGATAGGCAGGACAGACAAAAGTACAGAATCCGCATCTAGCACAGATTGTTGGTTCGACATCAAGTTCCTCTATTCGTAGTCCCTCAAACGTTTTCGTCACCATCACTTCTCTCCTTTATGGCCAAGGCATTGTCAGGAAATCCAACAGAGGTTTTAAGAATGAATCACCGTGGACAACCATCTCACCCAGACCTGCAACCATCAGGACTATGAAACCTCCTATGACAGTCAGAATACCGTAAGATACGAATCCTGATGTGAAGCTCCAAATCCTATCACCAATAATTTTTCTCGCGGTTATCAGGAAAATGTAGATTTCAATGGCGATTGTTGACCAAGCTATTATGGCTCGATAATAGGGATCTGCCAGCAATGCTTGGAAACTCCAAGACATGAATAAGAAACCCCACACAATACTGACTACTATTGCCAGTAATCCGCATATGTTACCCCAGAAAACAAATATATCAAACTCGTGAAAGATTTTTGCACTGCGGGATCCCGGGGTCTTAATGTTGTCCCTGAGGAGTAACCGAATTACCATATTTGTTGCCGCAAAGACTGCAGTAACAAATAAGATTCCTGTTGCAAAGTAAATGAATAATTGATACAATGGCATTGAAATCACCTATCTTCCTCGCGCTCTCCTCCAAATATATAATGATAGAACGATCAATACAAGTTCCATGGCTGAGAACATAATGATCCAGGTAATGAACCAATTGTCTATATCTCCTTGTCCAGTTGGGGTTGTTGTGGGCGGTGTTGTGGACGTTGTGACAGTATTTTGAATAACATTAATGGAGACATCAAGACTGATTGCCAGAGCACCAGCCGCTGCTGACCAAATGCGAATTGTAAATGTCCCATCTGAGAGAGGTGTTACTGTTATTGATGCCTCAATCTCGTCTGCATTTGCATTGAGATCATCACCTGAATTGTCCTCCACCAGCTGGACAGAAAATGAGAACTGTGAGTTATTCGCCCAACCACTCTGGATGCTTAGTGCGCCTGAACCTGCGGCATCGAAATACAGAACAAAAGGCACCCCAGAAACAGCTTGCACTGTCCCTGTCGCATTGGATGAAAGATCAAGGGCACCGCTACTGGTATGACAGTTACTGCACTCATTTGTTTGACTAGTAAATGACACGGCAAATGGTGCGGCGACGAATATTGTGGAAATCAAAGATAGTATTATGAGAAGTCGAGCTTTTCGGTTTATTTTCATGGTTATTCATCCTGCGGCTTGGATAGATGCCGTGGGACTTTTTTTTCCCACGTTTCCACGTGATACATCGAGTTCAGAACCAGAATAACAGGTATTTTAGCATATCGGAATCAAAAAATCACTTCTAGGCATTTCAGATTCTCATTCATCCTTCTTTGTAGGAAATTCAAATGCTTTGTACCATAAGTGAAAAATCTCAGGGCTATTACTCAACGCTTGCCGCCCAGTGGATTTAGGTTCATCTCTGTCAAAACGCACCATTACTTTCTCAAGATCTTGCTGATTAGTTTCAGGAAGGGAATCCCAATGTTTAGTGCCCATGATAGAGACATTTGCTTGATGACTAAATATCCTAGAACTCCTCCCATGAATGAAACAATAATAAACGTAGGGATTGGTATTATCTGGTAAAGGTTCATTGACATCAAATCTATCACCCACGTCAACCCTAGTAAACGAGGCCCAAATGTAGAAATAAAGAGGGCTACCATGAATCCACCAACGAACCCTAACGTGAGGGACTGCCATGCTGCTTCAATGCGGCCACCGAACACTTTCATTGGATTTAGTAAGTCCTTGGGATCCACTCTTTTTTTAAGACGCAACAGCCTTTGAAAACCTGCTTTACCATAGAACTCCAAGGCCTGTCTTGTGTTCCAAAGACCAACAGCGTAAGTACGTCCCCCGTGTTTTCTTGCAAGGGAATTAATCTCGAACGACCTGTACCAGCCCAAAGTGTAGGATATCTTTTTTCGTTCATCATCTAGAATCCATATGAGGCACGACGCATCTCCTTCTGCTCCAAGAGTCCCCTCAATTGCGATATTAGACCCTCGGAGTTTCTGTTCTGTTTCCTCTAGCATCTTGGGCAATTGGTCGACAGGAATAAGCATTTCAGCTGGAACGAGACTGGGTCCCTTTCGCTTGATCCGTAGTGGAAAGAGGCGTTCAGACCAGTGAAACTCTGCTCTGTCATCATCCAGAACTATTCCTCCGGCATTTTTCGTAGCCTTCTCAATAATTGCGTGGTTCTCTTCGTTACGATATACAGTGTCATGAAGTGCTCCAGACAGGATATACTTTCCATGCTCAGAATCAAGATTATCTAGTGAATCTAGTTTCGACGTATAATTGTCTGCCATATACCGGACATGGTACGGTTTCGTCTCAATCGTAATTTGTTTTGTTGCCTGCACAAGATTACCGATGGAATCGAATGAGCAAGCAAAAGGTAGCATCTGTAGTTTGGGAATAGTTCTGAGAGTGACTTTCGTAATCATGCAAATTGTGCCGTATGTCGCCATCAGAACTTGCAAATGATCTGAGGTTCCTTCTACAACTTGATCTCTGATCTGGTCAAGAAACCACTTTGTACCAATATTCGCTTCTTCCCCAAACACATCTGTTTCAGTATCAAGAATAAGATTTCCTACTCTAACAAGCTTTCCATTTGCGAGCACGGCCTCAATACCGAGGACTTGAGTGCGAATGTCACCATACCGCGCCGAACCTATTCCAATTCCACCACTTGCTATGAATCCCCCCACAGTAGCTGCTGCTGCACTTGAGGGATATACTGGCAACGTTGTACCCATTCGTTCAAGAAACATCAGAAGATCTCGCCACGTAATACCACTTTCCACTGTCACAAAAGACTCATACTCGTCGACCTTGATGATTTTGGTCATCCGCGTTAAGCTGACGCAGATGCCCCCTCGTGATGGGATAGCACCACCCCAACCGGAAGTACCATGTCCTCTGGGGACCATGGGGATGTCATTATCAATTGCATACCTGACTAGTCTCTGTAATGACCAAACAGTCACAGGCTGAGCTACGAGATCAAAGCGTCTTGAGATGATCTGGTTCACCAGATTAGGTAGACTTGTTACATCTCTAGAATACACTGCGCAAGTTTCTTCACTCATAGAAGTGTTTTCTGCTCCAAGAATATCCTCTATGTCCAGAATATTCAACTTTGTCAGGAGCTAATACCTCCAGAATCTTTAGGTTTCAAAGACTTGGCTACAAATTGAACAATGTCCTCAATCTCAACACGATAACCCATTGAGTGCGATGCAAGTTCGAACGCATTTAAGCACCTAGGGCAATCTACTAGCAATTTAGTTGCCGGAGTTACTGAAACATCCCTTAGACGCATCGCAGCAATCTGTGAGGACAACTGTGGTTCAACAACATTGAGAAGGCCATGTGCACCACAGCATCGCGTTTCTTCACGAGACGGCAGCATCTCAATCTTATAGACTCCTGGTATCCGCGAGATAATGTCCCTCGGTTCTTCTATTATGCCGAGCTTTCTTGCTGAGATGCAGGAATCATGATACGTGACTGTAATCATTGTCTGCTCATCGAATTCGAGGAGATTCTCTTTGTTCAGTTGATCAATGAACTGAGTCGTAGTCAGAAGCTCAAACTTTTCCTCGAATGCCTCAGTCAGTTCTTTTGGGTATCTGGTGATGAATGCGTTAATGCAGGAAGGACAGCTAAAAATTATCTTCTTAATTCCTAGCTCGCACATAGTATCATAGATTTTCTCTCCCAGAGAAGTCGCACCAGTAAGGTCACCTGCCCAAATGAGTGGAGCTCCGCAACACAGTTCTTTATCCCCAAGAACCGTATAGTCAACTCCTGCATATTCCATTATCTTGACAAATGAATGGGCGACATCATGAAGGTGAGGTTTAAGACTCACATTACATCCCAAGAAATATGCAACTTCCGCTGGTTTGTTGACCCGACTTTTGACTTCTTCTTCCAAATCCTCTATCCAAATGAGCCTAGCTTTTGGTCCCATCGCAAAGATATCACCATGCGTTTTTATGGAATCGTTTATGTATTCAGCTGGTGACGGCTGAAATCCTCTTTGGAGGGACTCCGCCCGGGCAGCTTCCCAGAAACGGGTGAGACTTATCCCAGTTGTGCAGACTGCCGCACAGTGTTCACAGAGGCTGCAGAGGAATACTTTCCAGGCAAAATTGTCGTTGAATTCAGCATCGCCTTCCCCAATCGTACGTAGTATTCGAAGCTTACCCCGTGGTCCATACGATTCCCACTTCAATTGGCGGTAGACAGGACAGACCAATGTACAGTTACCACATGATGCGCACACATATAGCTCATCTAATTGTCCTTCCAATTCAAGAGTATTCATTTTGGTCAATTCGAATTCTCCTAAAATCCCTCTCAGAATTCCGATGATAGTCGTCACCTGAGGTCTTCGATCATTTCTTGGGCACACGCAATTCCTGACTTAGAAGCTGCCTCCATTGAAGCGTAGAACATTCCGCAATTGGCAAAAGCCCCAACAACATAGAGGCCTTTTATGCCTGTCCGATTTGTTTTGAAACGATCAGTCAGAATCCCCGGGGGTTGAGCAAGGAGTGACCTCCAAATCTTCCAGCTTTTCTTCCAAGTAACTTTCTCTTTCAAGTTAGGCACTGATTCCTCAATCTCGTCCAGGACAACCTCAGCAGCTTCTTCGTTGGACATCTGCAGAAGGTCTTTGTCAATGCTCGTAGCAGTAAGTAACGACTCTCCAATGGGTGCCAATACACCTGAAACTCTCTTAGCTTCAGCTGTAATGTTCACTTTCTTACCAGGGATGAAAGCACCAACATTGAAATCCAGAACACGTGATGATAATCCGAAGTAAGTTACTGTCGATGGGCGATAAGAAAACTTCGATACACCTGAATTGAAATCCTTGGGTAGCTTGCTCATGTCAACAAGATTAGGAAGTAAGTCTATTGGAGTAGAAACCACAACTGCATCAGCTTCCATATGAACATCGGTTCCATCCTGATCAAATTCAACTCCTAGAACAGCCCCATCTTCAATAAGAATCTGCTTTACGTTGCAGCCAACTTTTGGCTCAACTCCGAAGTTTCGCGCTTGAAGCATAAGCGTATAAGGAATACTACCTAGCCCGCCCCGTTCAGGGTACATAGCTTTGAAACCATCCTCGTATATCATCCTTTGCTGTTCTGAGTACAAATATTGTCCAGCTGAAATCTCATCAGGTGTCATGAAAGTAGATGTGCGAATAAGAGGATCATAAAAATCCGCCAGAATGTTTTCAGGGATGTTTTCTTCTGCGTACTCACCGAAAGTCATCTTATCGAGTTCCATAAACTCTTCCGGCTTTCTCTGAATATTTGTTCCAAACGCCTTCGCAAGCTTAGCCCTATCGGGCTTAGGCAGGAGTGTAAACTTTGAGAAATCAGCCCCCATAAAATGACGTTTGCCATCTTTTAGCCAAACAGCCCCCTCACCGACGGTTGTCATTTTTACACCACTTCGCTCTAGGACTGGGATTAGAGATTTATAACCACCAACAACGAAGTGAAGTCCCTGATCAAAGACATATCCAGATTCCGTGAACGACCTTGCACGGCCGCCAACAGTCTTTTCTTTTTCAAGTATAGTACATCGAGCTTTGAGTCCCTTTAGCTCCAATCCACAGCTGAAACCACCAACTCCAGCACCAACGATGACTACTCTTGTTCCTTTCGACCGTTTGGTCGATTCTCCGCTCAAGTTCCCTTTACTAGTTTGCTCTACCATAGTACGCACCCAATTGATTTTGTTTGTTTGGAAGCGAAAGTATCACATGCTGTACAAAAACTTGCTGGCTAAAAGTCTTACCGAATATGTCGTAGTGCTGAATCGTTATTGGCTCAATTTGCAGTTTTGTGACATCAAATCGTGTCACAGGCTATGTTTTCTTTAGTAAATACTGCAAAGGCCTTAGATGCTATCACAAAAAGATGCAGATGGTTATCACAGTAATGATCGCACTTCTAGGTTTCTGATTCATAGGTGTCACTCTAAACTCATGGTAGTTGCACTTCGAAATTATATGCCATTAACGTGTTGACTGGATCTTGCATTACCTCAAACGATTAAGGTTTCATGAGTTATATCGAAATGACTAACTCTGACGATTTGTCTTAATTCGTAATCCCTGAAGCGATGTCTTTTGTTAGAAATCAAGTATCTTTTGTCCATCGGAAGAATGTGGTCCCTCTCCAGTAGGACAGTACATCTGGAGTGACCCTTATTGCGATTCTTGATCCCGGTGGATACCCCTTTCCAAGGAATTCAATGTATTTCTCCATAAAAATTAACGTCATGGTTTCTTTGACCAGCTCCATCTCTATCATCATAGCTCTACCCCGGATTAATACCCCAGAATTCTTAGATGGATCTACTGGGTCTCGTATATCAACAGTCACACTGACTCTGTTGTTCTTTCGTATATTCAAAATCTTATGACTACTCTTGGCAGCAACCAAGAAAATGGTTTGATTGGTCTCATCCCATACATAAAACATTGCAGTTAGATGGGGGATACAACGATGTTCCGATGTCCCAAAGTAAGCAAAGAAACCGTTTCTCAGGATATCGAGCGCATCTTCCGGAATCGTTTTCGTGATTATGGTTTGTTTCTTATTCGGTTTAATCTGAAACATATAATCACACCCTCAGTGGAGTTGGACTTGCCTCTCTCCAGTAGGTCATTTTGACAGGGTCAACTCGCACTAGGACTCTGGATACGAATGGTTTGATTTGCCACACGGGAGGTAGTTCATCACCACGATCTTCATAGAATTTCGTGTAGCGGGGGTATTTTGTTTGAAACCTCAACCAGACTCTAACCAGCCAGAGACCATACACAAACATCCTCAAGATGCCAATTGGGGAGATTTCTCCCAATATCTGAGCATGACCTCGAATCAATACTGCCCTATTATTCACAGGATTTTTCCGGTCTCGCATGTCCACTAAAACAGCTACATTTCGATTTTCTTTGATAATTCTATATTTAGCTGAGCCAACCGATATCGCAAAATAGAGCGCTTTGCCATCGTATGCGAATATGACTGGAGTCACATGCGGTTGCCGTTTAGTACACACCCCAACATAAGCAAAGCGTTCATTCAATAACACACCTTCGACATCTGGAGGTAGCCAAGGCACAGTTTCCATTGCCATTAGTGATAGGGCTGACAGTCCAAGGATTGCGCCGAGAAATGCTAGTAGTCCGTAGAAAATCAGGGGGTCTGCTGCGGCAATAGGGAGTACTAGAATTGCGGATGCACCCCAATAGAGATTAACTGAATCAAGGAACTTCAGTGTTCTAACCTCCGAGTAGGCAGTGTACTGTAATCCTCGTCGTCGTCTAGCTGCGAGGCTGAGCCTTATTGACCTATTTGCCGCGAGTAGTGTTGCGACGAATGAAAGACCAAGTCTGTAGCTAACATCCCAAGCTAGAACTCCAATCAATATGAAGAGGAGTGGATTCCCGTAGCCAGCTCCAAGAAATCCTTGGAGGATATTGGGGTTGTAGAACATATACCCCACAAAGAATACAAAGAAAGACACCCCACCAATCAACTCATAGCCTCGATTCAGCAGGACCCGACCTCTATAAGATTCGAGCACTTCTAACTCAGGCTCATTTGTTGGATCCCTAAGACGTCGAAGTGATGGCGCAATAAAGAGACAACCCGCGGACCAGACTACAGTATAGGCTATGGCTAGAGAGCCAAAAATGACGGTGTTAATGGGCATTTGCCAGTACAAGAATGCCGCAATCCCTAGTCCCTCGACAAGCACCAATTGTGCAACTACGTCAAGAGTTGGAGGAAGCCAACGGAATGGTGGCACACGTTCCACTATGTCTTCGTATATCCACTTTCTGTTTTTAAGGCGTGTTCTCTGCGCTCTAGAAGTCATTCACTAGCATAATGTATTTGCGCTTATGTTACTATCGAATTCACCCTACTTTCATCTTGTAACTGAAGCATTCACTAATTTTGCGGTTCACTTAAGAGAAAGTTACTTTCCAAATGGTAACCTAGTGGATTAAATATAGATTATTTAGAAAAACCCAGATAATCTTTCACATTCGACGAATTACAAATTCTGAAAAAGAGGGATCCTAAGAATGGAAGAAGATGAAGCTATCTCATTCGCGCAGGAAGAAGTCAGTCAAAGAGTTCATGCCCCAATACCTCCTAGATTGAGAAAGAAGCTTGGGACGAAGTCATCTCGAAAAACAATGGTGTGGCTTGGTTCGGTAGTAGTCATCTTGGTTCTTTGGACGGGTCTTTTCCTTTCGGTAATAGGAGATTTAGGAGCTGGTCCTAGTTCTGGAGGGCCTGATGTAATAATCCATGGGATTATTTTCGAAGATGGAGGGTGGGATCCAGATCTCATTACAGAAACAGTCAACGGTAGTCTTTTAGTTTCTGGAACCACTTATGTATTCAGAATATATTCCGATGACACTCCACATGGATTCGGCATTCCTGATCTTGGAATAGAAACTGAGGTCATATTAGCAGGCCAATATTCAGACCTGCAGATCTCCTTCCCATCAGCTAGGAATTATACATTCATTTGCAATATTTTCTGCAGTGCTGAACATGATGCAATGATTGGGACAATAATTGTTACGTGATAAAATTGTAGATGAACAGAAAGGAGGAAATTGAGATTGGGATGGATTAAAGATTTAATTGACCCGGATTCACGGAAATGGGAAGAGTTCTATCGAAATCGCTGGCAATACGATAAAACTGTTCGGTGTACTCACGGAGCAAATTGCACTGGAGGTTGTTCTTGGCAAGTTTACGTCAAGGATGGATTGATCACTTGGGAGATGCAGGCTGGAGACTATCCGCTCTTAGAGTCTAATCTGCCCCCCTATGAACCCCGCGGTTGCCAGAGAGGGATTTCAGCATCATGGTACGTGTACAGCCCTATCAGAGTAAAATACCCCTACATCCGTGGGGCACTAATGGACTTGTGGCGAGATGCAAAGAAGTATCATAAAGACCCAGTTGTTGCATGGAAATCCATTGTTGATGACGACGAAAAGCGTACTCTCTATCACCAAGCCCGGGGTAAGGGAGGATTTCGACGGGCTGATTGGGATGAGGTCTTAGAAATAATTGCAGCCTCCTGTTTACATACTGCTAAGAAGTGGGGGCCAGATCGTGTGATAGGCTTCTCCCCTATTCCAGCCATGTCATATCTATCCTATGCTGGCGGATCCCGTTTTCTGCAGCTTTTTGGTGGAGTCAATCTTAGTTTCTATGACTGGTATTCTGATTTACCCAACGCGTTTCCTGAAGTTTGGGGTGAGCAAACGGATGTAGCTGAGAGCGCCGATTGGTATAATTCAAAGTATATCGTCGCGATGGGATCTAACCTCAGCATGACACGAACTCCTGATGTTCACTTCATTTCTGAAGCACGCACTGCCGGAACAAAATTCGTGGTTATAGCTCCTGATTTCAATCAAGCAGCTAAATTCTCAGACTGGTGGGTTCCAGTTAAAGCGGGACAAGATGCTGCTATGTGGATGGCCGTCAATCATGTAATACTGACTGAATTTCACGTCAAAAAGCAAGTTCCATACTTCATGGACTACTTGAAACAATACAGCGACTCTCCCTTCCTTGTAAAACTGATTCAGGATGGTGAAGATTACAAACCTGACCAATTCCTGAGAGCAGAATCAGACAAACGGTATATGACAGTTGAGAATAGTGATTGGCAACTTCTGGTTTATGATAGTAAAGCGAAAGGGACTCGACTTCCTAAAGGTTCCATTGGATCTAGATGGTCTCAGGAGAAAGGGAAATGGAATCTGAAGATGGAGGATTTCGTCGATGATAAACCCATTGATCCTACGTTGACTTTTATTGACAATCACGATGAGATTCTTCAAGTCAAGTTTCGGTCTTTTGCAGAAGAAACGGATTTGAGCCGTGGTGTTCCCGTCAAATACATTGATACAACGTCTGGGAAAATTCCTGTAACAACAGTCTATGATCTTTTAATGGCGAACTTTGGTGTAGACCGCGGTCTGTTAGGGGATTATCCAACTAGTTATGATGATGAGAGCATTCCGTACACCCCAGCATGGCAAGAGAAACTCACGGGTCTAGGAAGGGATACCATTATTCGTCTTGCACGTGAATTCGCGTACAACGCTGAAATCACAGAGGGTCGTTCTATGGTCATCATTGGTGCGGGCATTAACCATTGGTATCATAACAATCTCCATTATAGATCTGCAATCACCGCTTTGATGCTGACTGGATGTTGTGGAGTTAATGGGGGAGGAATGAACCATTACGTCGGACAGGAAAAGGTCACCCTAATCGCACCTTGGGCATCAATCGCATTCGGTCTAGATTGGGCAAAGCCACC
>Ga0255052_10002951_pt1 | contig 12014 bp, 11 predicted proteins | sample JV7_2_21_MG_FD_188632 | JGI IMG/M metagenome (GOLD analysis project Ga0255052, IMG submission 188632) | Seawater microbial communities from Jervis Inlet, British Columbia, Canada - JV7_2_21 | ecosystem: Environmental > Aquatic > Marine > Inlet | place: Canada: British Columbia | collected... | reverse complement strand
GGCCTTGAAGCCCTCCACGGCCATGAGCAAATGGCCGAGCGACAACATAACGCCGCCAAACAGAACCGACTTGCGCATTCCCAGGAAGCGGTCGGCGATCAGGCCGCCGATAACCGGCAGCGCGTACACGAGACCGGCATATGCGCCAAGTACGTCCAGACCGGCCTCATCAGAAAACAGGTGATACTTGGTTAAGTACAGGAGTAGCAGGTATTTCATTCCGTAGAATGAAAAGCGCTCCCAGAGCTCGGTGGTGAAGCAGACGTAGAGACCTTTTGGATGGCCTAGAAATTCACCGTCGTGCTTCGGTTTGTTCGCTGTATCAGGAACAAGATCTGTCATTATTATTTCCCCCGGCTGTAGCCTGGTGGCGCTGCAAGCGCTCTCATTTGGCTACGCATTAAACACTATTTCATATGAAACTTGCTACTTGACTGAGACCTGTTCTTCCTCTTCAGGTTTCTTCGAAAAGACACGCGCCATAATGATGCCGGCCTCGTACAGCAGGTAAACCGGGACCGCGAGAAGAGTCTGACTGATGATGTCTGGTGGCGTCAGCAGCATGCCGACGACAAAAGCGCCGAGAAATACATAGGGCCGCGCCTTGCCGAGCTTGTCTGGCGTTGTCAGGCCGGTCCAGACAACCAGCACTGTCGCTATCGGCACCTCGAAGGCGAGACCGAATGCGAGCACGATGGTGGTGATGAAATCGAGGTAGGCGGAAATGTCCGTCATCATTTCCACGCCCGGCGGGGTTATGGCCGTGAAAAAACCGAACACGAGCGGAAAAACAACATAGTAGGCGAACGCGACGCCCGCGTAGAACAGCAAGATGCTCGATGCCAGCAGCGGAAATGCGAAGTGCTTTTCTTTTTTGTACAGGCCCGGTGCCACGAATGCCCATACCTGATAGAGAATCAGGGGCATCGCAGCAAAAAGCGCGACGAAGAACGTTAGCTTGAACGGTGTTAGCAACGGTGACGCCACTGCCGTGGCGATCATCTGCTGCCCCGGCAGTACTTCCACGAGCGGCTTTGATACGACTTCGAAAATACGTTGCGCGAAAGGAATCAACGCGGCGAACAAAAGGATAACGGTCGCGGCAATCTTTATCAGGCGGCTACGCAACTCGATAAGGTGCGATAGCAGGGTTCCTTCGGCGAGCTCGTCTTCCTGTTTGTCTTCTACGGCGGTCACGCGTTTTTCTCTTCCGTGTTGTCGCCGTCGTCGACCGCCTCGTCTTCGCCATCATGCGCAGGCGAATAGGTGTCGTCGTCATTCGGAATGTGATCCTCGGTTTCGGCGTCGTCGGGGATATCGGCCGCAAGCGCTTCGGCTTCTTCGACGGCTGCCTCGGGGTCGGACTTATCAGCTGCAAATGGCGGTGCAATACTCGGCGGCTTGATGTTGAAGTCGTCGTCGAAATTGAGCTCGTCCTCGAGCTGGCGACGCATCGCTCGGGTCATACGTCTCGCCTGGCCAATCCAGCTACCCAGCTGATTGGCAATCTGCGGCAAACGCCTGGGTCCAAGCACGATGAGCCCGATCAATATCAGGATAATGAGTTCGGAAGAGCCGACTCCGGACATGGTCTGTTACCGACTTATGTGTCTTTGCGGTTCTCTTCAACCGGCGTGTTTTCAAAATCGGCGTCTTCGCCGCTATTGTCAGTTAGCTCTTCTTTCGTTTTTTCAGCATCGCTCATTGCGGAGCGAAAGCCTTTGACGGCATTACCGAGATCGGAACCGAGCGAGCGGAAGCGTTTGGTGCCGAATATGGCGAGCACAATGACCAGCACGATCAGTAATTGTGGCCAGCTAATGCCTGATAACATCGTTTCTCTCCTGGGGCGCGGCCCCGCAATCGTTTTTCGTGTTCATGATAACGCCAAAATCCGCTCAATACTGTGCTGACGTCACACCGTAATAGCCGTTCAGGACTCGAGCCAAAACGTTACCGGTCCATCATTTATCAGCGTAACTTGCATATTGGCGCCAAACTCGCCGGTTTCAACCATATTCAAGCGTTCCCGACATATATCAACGAGGCGATCGAAGTAGTCCTCACCCTTATCGGGGACAGCTGCCTTCGTAAAGCTGGCACGTGTGCCCTTCTTCGTGTCGGCCGCCAGCGTAAATTGGGGCACCAGCAATAAGCCCAGGTTTTCGTCAAGAATGTTGCGGTTCATGCGGTCCTCAGCATCCGGAAACACCCGGTAGGTGAGGATTCGCTCGGCAAGCCTTGCTATGTCTTGCTCGGAATCATCGCGATGGACGGCTACAAGCACCAGCAGGCCCCGCTCGATCTGACCGACAGTCTTTCCTCCCACGGCAACCGAGGCCGCGGTGACGCGTTGCAACAGCCCTATCATTTCTCGTTGTTGTCCCGACAATTAGCCCAAATACGGCCTTTATTAATGCATCAAGCAGATACGAATAGCCATAGCCACAGCGTCCGGATGCCAAGATTCGATGGGCCATGGATGGCCGGTCCGGGACCTTTCCGGGCGACAGGACCATGGAAGGGACGGGCCCCGGTCGTGAGATCGGGGCTTTTTCTTTGCACCAACCCCACCAACGGCGACCCTGCAAACCAAACCGGACTAAATTACCCACTATTGGATATTATTATATCGAGTGGCGTTTAATGATAATTAATGGCGAGCATTAGCGATAGCGGTGGGGTTTTTCGCGTCGCTAAAAGGCGCATTGGCAACCGTCGCCCCAGCTCATACACTTAGTCGCTTGCCCGATCTGACAAGGATGACAATGAAAAGAAGAGCCTTCGTAGGCGGCCTGGCGGCCGCGGCCGGCGTCGCGGCCTGCTCCAAAGAGAGCGGCGACTGTGACAGTGGTGTCAGCCAATCCAGCGAGACCTTTGAATGGTCATGCGTGACTTCCTGGCCGCCGAAATTTCCCGGGTTGGGCATCGCCGTCGATAATCTCGCCGAGCGTATCGAGGCGGCGTCTAACGGCCGGCTAAAGATAAAGGTATACGGCGGCGGCGAGCTCGTGCCCGCGTTTGAGGCGTTTGATGCGGTTAGTCGTGGCGCGGTCGAGATGGGGCACGACGCATCCTATTATCACAAAGGCAAGGTTGAGGCTGCGCAGTTCTTTACGGCTATCCCCTTCGGCCTGAGCTATCTCGAACTTAACGGCTGGCTTTATTACGGTGGCGGTCTCGAGCTCTGGAGAGAATTGTATGCACCGTTCAATATCGTGCCGTTTCCCTGTGGCAACACAGGCGTGCAGATGGGTGGCTGGTTTAATCGCGAGATCAAATCCGTCGAAGACCTTAAGGGTCTGAAGATGCGCATCCCCGGTTTGGGAGGTGAGGTAATCAAACGCGCAGGTGGAACTCCGATCACCATGCCTGGCGCGGAAATTTTCACATCACTGCAAACCGGTGCAATTGACGCGACCGAGTGGGTCGGTCCGTACAACGACATTTCCTTTGGCCTGCACAAAGCGGCGAGGTATTACTACTACCCGGGTTGGCAGGAGCCAGGTGCGGGGCTCGAGTTCATGGTGAACGCCGAAGCGTGGGCGGCACTGCCGGCGGATTTGCAGGCCGTCGTCGAGATTTCCTGCCAGGCGATAACCACTGACATGATGGCCGAATACACGCACGGCAATGCGGCGGCGCTAAAGCAGCTGCAGGAAGATCCAGACGTCGAGGTGCGGCCGTTCCCGGACGACGTACTGCGCCTGTTGAAGTCGCACACACTGGACATCGTTAGTGAGCTCTCGGAAACAGACCCGGCATTCAAAAAAATCGCGGACTCTTACTACGCGTTTCTTGATACATCCACCGAGAACCAGCGTGTGACTGAGTGGGCAAATCTCAAGACGCGCGATTTGTAGACGAAGCGATGCGGCCGTAATTTGGCAGCGCTTTGAGTTGGCGCGCGCTCACAAGCGCCGATAAAGCCGTTCGTCGTACAAGCTGCCAATACGGGCCTGCAGTTCGCGCCGGGCATGCATCGTGTGGGCTGCTGAGAGATGGGCTTCGTGGCTGGCCGGATCGGCCCAAACCTCGAACAAGGTCATATGATTTTGCCGGCTGTCCTGCACGATCAGTCCGACGTCTTTGGCCCCGGCTTCCTGCCGGCTTGCTGTGATCAACGCTTCAAGCAGCAAGAGACCCCGTTCAACATTTCTTGGGGATATGTCGACGTGAGTTAACACGTATACGTCGCCTTCATCGCCGACCGATGACGTGCCCAGGATCGGCGTACTCTTGCGCTCGTCATAAGGGCTGTAGAGCATGGGCTTGAGCTCGACGCGAAACCCCGCCGAAAAAGTGGCTGAGGCATAACCTTCCTGAGCTTGACGGTCTTGCCATGCGTCGAGAATCGCAAAATGGTTGGGTCGACCGGCCCGTTGCAGAACCTCGAAGCGCAGATTGCCCTCTTGCGCACGACTTTCTTTCTCGTGTGCGTTCAACAGGCTTATAGCTTGCGCCGTCAATGACGGTTTGACCTCGATATAGGCGACGGAAAAGACCGGATGGTCATTCTGCGCATAGCTGAATGGCGTCATGGCAAACGCAAGCAACAGAATCGTCAAAACTGATCGCAACGAATAACGCATTGTGGAACGCCTCTTTAGCCGCCGTAAATCTTGTTTGGCAGCCAGGTAACAAGGTCCGGGAATATGGCCAACAAGAGCAGTGCGAATATTTGTATTGCTACGAAGGGAATAACGCCCCGATAGATTTGCGGCGTTGAGATTTCCGGCGGCGCGACGCCGCGCAAGTAAAACAACGCGAAGCCAAAAGGCGGCGTCAGGAACGATGTCTGCAAGTTGATCGCAATCATGATGCCGAGCCAGACAGGATCGAGGCCCATAGCGAGTAACACGGGTCCAACGATGGGCACAACGACGAAAGTGATTTCGATAAAGTCGAGTACGAAACCGAGCAGAAACATCACGAGCATGACAACGACAACTGCGCCGATAATGCCGCCCGGCAGCGCCCCGAGTATCGCCCGAACACCGTCGTCACCACCGTAGCCACGAAACACGAGCGAAAATACTGATGCGCCAATCAAAATCAGGAACACCATGCTGCTGATTTTGAGAGTGCTCCGCATTACTTCCTGAAGTCGAGACAGGCTTAGTTGTCGACGAGCAGCAGCCAGCAGCAACGCGCCCATTGCGCCGACACCAGCGGCCTCGGTCGGCGTGGCGAGCCCGGTCAATATTGATCCAAGTACGGCAAACACGAGAATCAACGGCGGGAACAGAGCGCGCAAGACCTGCAGCAGAGAAACCTTTTCGTCCGGCTCCCGGACATATGCGGGCATGACAATCGGCCGGAAGAAGGCCACGCCGATGATGTAAAGCACATACAAGAGTACCAGCAGCAATCCGGGAATCAGTGCTCCCGCGAACAGGTCTCCAACCGAAACCGTTTTCGGCGAGAAGATGCCCATCTCGAGCTGCGCCTGCTGGTAGGCGGAGGTCATCACATCGCCAAGCATGACGAGGATGATAGATGGCGGAATGATTTGCCCAAGCGTGCCCGATGCACAGATTGTGCCCGCCGAGATTTCAGGTGAATAACCGCGCCGCAACATCGTCGGCAAGGAGAGTAGCCCCATCGTCACGACAGTTGCACCAACAATGCCGGTGCTGGCGGCGAGCAACATGCCAACCAAAGTGACCGAGACCCCAAGACCGCCACGCAAGGAGCCAAACAGGCCGCTCAAAGTCTCGAGCAACTCCTCGGCGATTCGCGCGCGCTCGAGCGTAACGCCCATAAACACAAACAGTGGTACGGCGACGAGCGTTTCATTGGACATGATGCCGAATATGCGATTCGGCAGACCTGATAACAGCGCTTCGTTGAAGGTGCCGGCCATTACGCCGAGGCCGGCAAAGATCAGGGCGGTACCACCCAGGGTGAATGCAACCGGAAAGCCCGCCAGCAAGACAATGATGACAGCGACAAAGAGGAGTAAAGCGACCCATTCCATCGCTATTTTTGCCTCGTCGCTTCGAGTGAGCGCAACAGGAGTGAAACACCCTGCAGGGCAACGCCAATCGGCATCACGATTACGATTGATTTCAATAATGGGATCATCGGATAAGGCAAACCGCCCGGCTCGCGCGAGGTTTCGTGAATCGACCAGGATGCGGCGGCAAAGTCATAGGCCTTGAAGGCGAGAAAGCCGCACAGTGGTAACAAGAAGCAGATGACGCCGAGGAGATCGACTATCGCCCGGCCTCGTGGGCTCATCTTGCGGTAGAAGATATCGACACGAACATGCTCCCCGTGTAGCAGCGTGTCCGCGGCGCCGACCATGAAAACCGCTGCATGCATCCAGACCACCGATTCCTGCAGCCAGATGAAGCCGGCGTCGAAGACATAGCGCATGACAACAATAATCGATGTAACGATCACCATGATTAGGGTTAACCACGATGTGATTCTGCCTGTCACGCCACTGACTCGATCGAACAGGTTGCGCGGCGTTGCCGCGTCTCCGGCTTCGTTCATCCGTTCAGTCTCAATGTCTCCAGAATGTCGGCGTAATCAGCACGAGCAGCGTAAATATTTCGAGTCGGCCAAGTAGCATGCCGGCGACAGCAACCCACTTCGCCGGGTCTGACAAGGTCATGAAACCGGACGCAACATCACCGAGGCCAGGGCCCAGATTGTTCAGCGTAGCTGCAATAGCCGAGAAGGCGGTGACCTGATCGAGGCCGGTCGCCATCATGGCCAGCATCAACACTACAAATACGACGATATAGACCGAGAAAAACCCCCATACGGCATCCACAACCCGGCCCTGAACGGCCTTTCTGCCAAGCTTGACCGGGATTTCGGCGCTAGGGTGTACCAGCCGGCGGATTTCACGAACGCCCTGTTTGTAGATCAACAGACAGCGAATAACCTTGATACCGCCGGCTGTCGAGCCCGCCGAGCCACCGATAAAGCTGGCGAATATCAGCAGCACCGGCAAAGCGGCTGGCCAGACCGCGTAGTTGGCGGTCGTAAAGCCGGTCGTCGTTGCAATAGACACCGCCTGAAACAGGCCGTTGATGATCGTGTCGCCTGGCGATGCATAACTCTGATGATAAAACAGCCCCGCAATGACGAACACGGCGAGAGTGACCAGTATCATCGTGTAAGCGCGAAATTCGGGGTCGAGTGAATAGTGTTTGATAGAGACATAACGCCACGCAAAAAAGTGCAGCGAGAAGTTGATACCGGCGGCGAACATGAAGACGATGGCGACAATATCGATGAGCGGACTGTTGAAGTAACCTATGCTCAGATCGTGGGTCGAAAAACCACCAATCGCGACAGTCGAAAAGGCGTGGCACAGGGCATCGAACCAGCCCATGCCGGCAATCATGTAGCTGCCAGCGCAAGCAGCGGTAAAGGTGAGGTAGACATACCAAAGTGCTTTGGCTGTCTCGGTGATGCGCGGCGTCAGTTTTGTATCCTTAACCGGACCCGGCGTTTCGGCGCGATACAGCTGCATCCCACCAACGCCAAGCATAGGTAAAATGGCGACTGCCAAAACGATTATTCCCATGCCGCCGAGCCACTGCAATTGTTGCCGGTAGTAAAGAATTGAACGAGGCAGCTCATCGAGACCAGTGAGCACCGTTGCGCCGGTGGTTGTCAGGCCGGATATGGACTCGAAAACTGCATCCGTGACAGACATGGTGATGAAGTCGGCGAAATAAAATGGTGCGGCACCGAAGGTGCCCAGCACAGTCCAGAATGCGGCGACAATCAGGAATCCGTCGCGAAGTCGTAAATCTCTGCGTGAGCGGTGTACTGGCAGCCAGAGCAGTAGACCCGCCGCCAGAGTCAGACCAAAACCCTCCACGAACGGCAGCCATGACTGCTCGTTGAAGATTATCGCGATGATGACGGGAGGCAACATCGTCAGGCTGAACATCATTAGTAGCAGCCCGAGAATTCGTTGTACTACTGTCCAGTTCATGTTGCGGGCAGTCGCTTAGACGAAGGACACGCCAACCTGGAACAGCTTTTCCAGGTTTTCAATTTTGCGGCGATCGGTCAGGAACAAAATGACGTGGTCGTCGGTTTCGATGACAGTGTCGTGGTGCGCAATGATGACCTTGCCGTCGCGCACGAGCGTGACGATCGCCGCGCCCTTCGGCAGTTCGATATCTTCAATCTTGCGACCGACAACCTTGGAATCGCCCTTCTTGCCATGTGCGACCGCCTCAATTGCCTCAGCCGCACCCCGGCGCAGGGAATGCACTTTGACGACATCGCCGCGTCGTACATGCGCGAGCAGTGAGCCAATAGTTACTTGTTGCGGTGATATGGCAATGTCGATGCTGCCGGCCTCTACCAGATCGACGTATGACGCGCGATTGATCAACGCCATAACTTTGTGCGAGCCGAGCCGCTTTGCAAGCATTGAGCTCAGGATATTGGCCTCTTCAGAGTTCGTTAGTGCGCAGAACACATCGACGTTGTCGATGTTCTCTTCAAGCAACAACTCTTCGTCAGCGGCGTCACCAACCAATACGATCGCCTTGTTGAGTTGCTCCGAAATGTGCCGCGCGCGCTGCGGATCACGCTCGATAATCTTGACCTGATTGGTCTGTTCGAGGGCGAGCGCGAGGCGCACGCCGATATTGCCACCGCCGGCGATTACGACGCGGCGTACGGGGTCTTCCAGGCGACGCATTTCGCTCATAAAGACGCGAATGTCTTTGCGGTCGGCGATGAAGAAAACCTCGTCATCTTCCTGGATAACGGTGTCGCCCTCGGGCAGCATGGCCTTGCCCTGCCGGTAAATTGCGGCGATTCTGCCTTCGGTGTTGGGCACATGTTCTTTGAGCGTTGCAATACGCTGGCCGACCAGCAATCCGTCCCGGTCGGCCTTGGCGCCGACGAGGCGTACCCGCCCATCGGCAAAGTCGAGCACTTGCGAAGCGCCCGGAAAAAGAATCAGCTGTTCGATGTACTCACAGACCAGCTGCTCGGGGCTGATACGCACGTCAACCGGGATCGCATCCTGCGTAAACAGGTCCTTGGCGTTCATATATTCAGCCGCGCGAATACGGGCAATCTTGGTTGGCGTATGGAACAAGGTGTACGCCACCTGGCAGGCGACCATATTGGTCTCATCGGTGTCGGTTAGTGCGACGACAATATCCGCATCGTTTGCACCGGCGCGATCGAGAACTTCGGGATAGGCCGCGTGGCCTACGACCGTGCGAATATCGAGCCGGTCCTGCAGTTCACGCAAAATGTCAGGCCGCATGTCGACAACAGTGACCTCGTTGGCTTCTTCACGTGACAGGTGATAGGCAGCTGATGAGCCGACCTGACCTGCACCGAGAATGAGAATTTTCATTTTTCTTGTCGGGTTCCCGAACAGCGAACGACGCCGCTTCAGGCGCAATAGTTTACATCAGATCAGGAAGCGGCCTAATAAATACTCGTGGCCGCTGAAACGCGGCTCACGAGAATTTATGAGACCGTCTCCAAATTTGCATAACTCAGAACGAGCCATTTTGTGCCGGCGGTCTCGAAATTGACCTCGACACGTGCATGGGCGCCCTGGCCCTCGCAGTTGAGGATGACGCCGTCACCAAACTTACCGTGTCGAACGCGCTGGCCAAGACGAATTCCCAACTCTGCGCCAGGGGCGGTCGCCCCCGCCTTCGAGCGGCGATTCAACGAGCGCATGGGCCTGGTTACCTGCACGCGCGGGCGAATTTCTTCAATGTGCTCGTCGGGAATCTCATCGATGAAGCGTGAGGGTTGCGAAAAATTATCGATGCCATACAGGCGCCGCTGCTCTGCGTATGTCACATATAAGGTCTGCTTTGCGCGCGTAATACCGACATAGCAGAGTCGGCGTTCTTCCTCAAGGCCGTTCGGGTCGGCGATCGAGCGCTGATGTGGAAACAAGCCATCCTCCATTCCCGACAAAAACACCAGGGGAAACTCGAGACCTTTGGCCGAGTGCATCGTCATCAGTTGGACGCAGTCCTCCCAGGCATCGGCCTGGCCTTCACCGGCCTCAAGAGCGGCGTGTGAAAGGAACTCGTCGAGTGGTGACATTTCTTCAGCCGGATCGGGCTCAAAGCTTTTTGCGGCGCTCACCAGCTCGAGCAGGTTCTCGACGCGCGTTTCGCCCTTTTCGCCTTTGTCTTTCTTGAAGAATTCGACCAGCCCGCTGGCGTGTATGACGTGATCGACCCTTTCCTGCAGATCCAGGCTCGCGGTATCGCGTGCCATTGTCTCGATCAGGCTCAAGAAAGCGCGGGTTGCATTGGCCGCGCGCCCGTTTAGCTCGTCGCTGGCTACGGCACCGGCCGCTCGCCACATCGAGCAGCTGTTTGCGCGCGCATAGGAGCGCATGATCTCGACCGTGCGAGCGCCGATACCTCGCGTTGGGCGATTGACGATGCGCTCAAAAGAAGAATCGTCGTCGCGATTGGAAATCATTCGTAGATATGCAAGCGCGTCTTTGATTTCGGCACGTTCGAAGAATCGCAAGCCGCCATATACGCGATAAGGAATGCCGGCGTTGATGAGCCCTTCTTCAAGAACGCGCGACTGCGCGTTCGAGCGATACAAAATGGCGGCGTCTGCGCGCAGATTTCCCTGATCAATCCAGTCGCGCAAGCGGCCGATGACGAAATCGGATTCGTCACGCTCATTGTACGCGGCATAAACTTTGATCGACTCGCCCTCGGCGCCATCGGTCCACAGGTTCTTCCCCATGCGTGAATTGTTGTTCGCAATGACGGCATTGGCGGCATTCAGGATGGTCGCGGTTGAGCGGTAGTTCTGTTCGAGTTTGACCACCTTTGCCGTCGGAAAATCTTTTTGAAAACGGTGAATGTGTTCAACTCGAGCGCCGCGCCAGCGATAGATCGATTGATCGTCGTCACCGACGACAAACGGTACGCCATTACTTCCGGCAAGCAGTCGTAGCCACGCATACTGAATCGCGTTGGTGTCCTGAAACTCGTCAACGAGTAAATGCTTAAAACGTCGCCGGTAGTGCTCCAGCAAATCGGCGTTGTCGCGCCACAGCTCATGAGCGCGCAGCAACAACTCGGCGAAATCGACCAGGCCGCCACGATTGCAAACCTCCTCGTAGGCCTGGTACAGGGCGATCATCTGACGCCGGTTCGGATCACCTTCGTCGTCGAGGTGCTGTGGCCGCAGACCCTCGTCTTTCTGACCATTGATAAAGTATTGAATCTCGCGAGGAACCCAGCGGCTGTCGTCGATTTCGAGATTCTTAAGCAATCGTTTGATCAGCCGTACCTGGTCGTCTGAATCGATGATCTGAAAATTTTGCGGCAAGCCAGCTTCGCGCCAGTGGCGCCGCAGCAAGCGATGGGCCAGCCCATGGAAAGTGCCAATCCAGAGATGGTTGACCGGCATATCCAACAATGACTCGATACGACCGCGCATTTCCGCGGCCGCTTTATTGGTGAAGGTCACCGCCAGAAGACTCTGCGGCGAGATACCTTCGACATCGATTAGCCAGGCGGCACGGTGAACGAGCACGCGCGTCTTGCCGCTGCCAGCGCCGGCGATGACCAGCAGCGGATCGGCGGCCGCGGTGACGGCTTGACGCTGAGCGTCGTTCAGGTTTTCGAGGATCGGTGTGACGTCCATGGGTGGGGCGTGGCCGCTACGGGAAAGCGCGCCATATTAACAAACAAAGTAATGGGGTCGAACCGAGTTTTTGTAATCAACTCGCGAGAAACCCGCAAAAAACTCGGTTCGACCCCAATAATTCTATTGCTGCCAGACCACCCCAATTGAATAGCGATTGCGATCATACGCAATACGCGCATCCGTTGAGACTGTCTCCCGGTATTCGACTTCAGCAACGATGCTCAGATGCGGAGTCATGCGGTAGGTGACGACAAGCGCCCCATCGACCGTTTCCTGTGTTTTCGGACCTGCGATTGGATTGTGGAACGCGAAGGCGTTCGGGAAATCATAAATGCGGTAGTAACCATTGAGCTCCAGGTCGAATC
>Ga0255052_10002950_pt1 | contig 12016 bp, 6 predicted proteins | sample JV7_2_21_MG_FD_188632 | JGI IMG/M metagenome (GOLD analysis project Ga0255052, IMG submission 188632) | Seawater microbial communities from Jervis Inlet, British Columbia, Canada - JV7_2_21 | ecosystem: Environmental > Aquatic > Marine > Inlet | place: Canada: British Columbia | collected... | reverse complement strand
ATTGCCGCCCGTGGGAGCGCGCCCCGGCGTGCGATACTCTCACACCGGTCGGGGCGTAGCGCAGCCTGGTAGCGCACCACAATGGGGTTGTGGGGGTCGGAAGTTCGAATCTTCTCGCCCCGACCAGCTACAAAAAAATCAGCCGCTCTTTCTTGACGGGGAGCGGCTGATTTTTTGTTGGCTGGTGGGGTGGATCTGGAACGAACTTTGAGTTCGTACCGAGGGCGACGCAGTCGCCCGACAGGCGCGGAGCGCCCATCTTCTCGCCCCGACCACTTCTTGATCAGAACTCAGGCCGGCAGGCGCGCCTCGGGTAACTTGCGATCCTCGATACCAAGCAGGATGGGCTGCGTGTTTTCGCGATAGATATTTACCTTGGCGTTGTAGGCCACGCGCGACAGGCCGTGCTTGTCCCTGATCGTCAGGCGTCGGATATTGAACTGCCCACCACCCATATTTTCGCCCGTCAGGTAGCACTTGATAGCCGTTACCCGTTCCCCGGAAAACTCGAGGCCACTTAACTTCGAGAGGTTTCCCTGGGCTCGCTGCAAAAACGTCACGGCGTCCATGTGAGCCTGGGTCTGCGTATGGTCCTTTATATCACTCGTATGGTCGGCCAGGAATTCGCCGACGAGAATCTGGCCGGGCAGGGCTGCATCGATCATGCGCGCGAGTTCGATTGTCACGTCGCCGACGATGAAGTCGTGCATCGTCGGGTTAAGACCTTCGGCCTGGTGGAACTCGTAACAACTCCCAACGTGAAAACACGCGCGTAATCGAGGTACCGCCTTCGACGCCGACTTACTTCGTGCAATGGCATTGTCTGCCAGTACGATATGCATGAAGTGGTACAGATTGACGTTGGCTTCGAGCCCATCGTCCCGGTTCCACACATAGAATCCATCACCGCTGGATGAACGCGCGAAATTGATGCCAACGTCCTGCTCAAGCATTTTTGCGTGAGCAGAATTCAGGGAGTAAGACAGGCTGTTCAGCTGGGTCATTTGCTCGAATGGCGTCAACAGGCTGAAGCCGACAATATCGAACAGCGTTACTGCACGGCTGGCGATGTAATTGATGCCGTAACGGCGGATCATCTTCTCGATGATCTGCGTTTCCACGGGATGCCCGGAAAGTGCCTCGCGCAACGGCAGGTACACGGGCTGGACGTCCAGCAACCGCGCAACTTTCTGCATTTGCGTGAAACTCAACTGGCGATCGCCGGAAATCAGTTCTGTGATGAACGTAGGCGAGACGCGTGGTGGCTTGCCGTTTGCTGGCGTCGTCGTGTACTCGGCAATTGCGTAATGCGGCACGACCAGGATAAGTACGCCTTCATCCAGGGTTGCCCAGCTGAGAATGTTGTTCTGGCCCAATGACCAGTGCTCGTGCAGGCAACGCTCTAGATGAACCAGGTTACTGCGTTGCCGCAAACCCATTTCCTGGGCAAGTCCGGCGAGTTGATCCAGGTACGGCGAATAATCAGCAATGCGCCGAATACCGGATTGAGACAGGTCGTCAAGTTTCATGCAAATGCCCGAAGCGACTTCCGCGCGACTGCATTATTCTCTACAGTTCGCGTTTCAGTATAGGTACCGCCCTGCAGCCAGGAGCCAGCCGCCGATTGGATCCCCGACGGTTGCCGACAGGTGCTGCTCTGGTACCGTCGCTCGAAAGTAATCCAGTCGCCGATGCAGCGCAAGTGCTATCGGAGCACCGTTCAAACCAAAGTGCATTCATTTTGCGACAAGGCATGGTAGTGGAAGTCATTTTACATAAGATCGCAGAGTCCCGCCCGGCAGACCGCGATGACTATTGAAGCACCGGGCATCGACGCAGTACGCGCATTGCGGGACAGTCTCGCAGAAACCATGCGCATGACGCCTGTGCTGCGGTGTGCCGCGATCGAACAGGAACTCGGGTCAGACAGCACAGTTTGGGGCAAGCTGGAATTTCTGCAACGCACGGGCACGTTCAAGGCGCGCGGCGCATTATCTAACCTGCAACGACTCAGTGAAGAACAACTCGCATCCGGAGTGACTGCGGTCAGTGCCGGGAATCATGCGATTGCTACCGCATTTGCTGCACGGGCTGTCGGCACTACCGCTAAGGTCATCATGCTGGGGTCGGCGAATCCATATCGGATCGCTGTGTGCCGCGGATATGGCGCGGAGGTTATTATTGTCGACGACGTCCACGAGGCGTTCGAAGTTGCGGAGAGTATCGAGCGCGACGAGGGCAGGTTCTTCGTGCATCCCTTCGAGGGACCGGCAGTGGCCACGGGTACGGGCACAGTCGGTCTCGAGATTTGCGAACAAGTCGACGTATTTGACGCGCTCATTGTACCGATTGGCGGTGGCGGACTCATGGCCGGCATCTCGAACGCCGTCAAGCAACTTCGTCCAGAGGTCGAGATAATCGGTGTTGAGCCAAAGGGGGCAAACTCGATGCATCTGAGCTTCGCGGCCGGCGAGCCCAGGAGCATTGACAAAGTGCGGACGATCGCCGACAGCCTGGGCGCGCCGTTTGCGTTGCCGTACTCGTTCGAGCTTTGCCGGTTAAATGTCGACCGCCTCGTTGAGGTCGATGATCTCGCCTTACGAAAGACCATGGGGTTCTTGTTTCAGCGCATGAAGTTCGCCGTCGAGCCGGCATGCGCGGCATCGACTGCGGCGCTGTTGGGCCCACTGCGAGATGAACTTCGCGGCAAGCGGGTGGTGCTCGTGTATTGTGGTAGCAACATAGACTGGACCACGTTTTCCGAGCAGGTCATATTCGAGGATTGATATGCTGCTCGACAAATTTATCGACATTGTTGGCCCCGATGCCTGCGTCACAGACGAGAACCAACTCGAGCCCAATCTGACCGAGTGGCGTGACATTTACCATGGCAAGACCTTTGCTATGGTGTCGCCGGCGTCGACGCAGGAAGTCCGCGATATCGTGCGTACCTGTGCCGCTGCCGGTGTCGGTATTGTGCCACAAGGTGGCAATACGGGGCTGTGTGGTGGTGCCATCCCGGATGAGTCCGGTGAACAGGTCATTCTGTCGCTTTCCAGACTGAATCGCATACGGTCAATGAATGCGGAGGACTTTTCGATGGTTGCCGAAGCGGGCTGCGTCCTCGTCACGCTGCAACAAGCGGCACTCGACGCAAATCGCTACTTTCCCCTGAGCCTCGGTGCCGAAGGCAGCTGTCAGATTGGAGGCAACCTGTCGACTAACGCCGGCGGCATCAACGTTATTCGCTACGGAACGGCCCGGCAGCAAGTACTGGGCCTCGAGGTTGTACTGGCCGACGGAGAGATCATCAACGGGCTGCGATCACTCCGCAAAGACACCGCCGGTTACGATCTCAAGCAGCTCTTTGTGGGGAGCGAGGGCACGCTGGGAATCATCACGGCCGCCTGCCTGCGGCTGTATCCGCATCCAGGCGAGACGGCTACCGCGTTGATCGGGCTGCGCGGCGCCGATGATGCCGTCGCACTGCTGGGTGATCTTCGTGAGCGATTGGCGGATCGCATTGAGGCATTCGAGCTCATTTCGAATCGCGCACTGGAATTCGTCCAACGTCACATACCGGGCGCGAAGGTTGCCGTGGAACTCGACGGCGATTGGTATGTGTTGATCGAAGTCGCGATCGGCAATGACAGGAAACTGCTCGAGGCCGCGCTGGAGTCCTCATTGGAAAAGGGCCTGGTGCTCGATGCGGTCGTAGCGAAGAACGCGACCGAAGCAGATCGACTCTGGCGCATGCGCCACTCAATCTCCGAAGCACAGAAATTCGAGGGCCCGAGCATCAAGCACGACATCTCTGTGCCCATTGCGAGCATGCAGCATTTTCTGAAAAGCTGTGAAGAGAAGTTGCAGGTGCTGGAACCGAATGCCAAACCAGTGATTTTCGGCCATGTCGGAGATGGTAATCTGCATTACAACCTGACGGTGCCGGGAGAGATCGCCGACGACCAAGCGAGAGCAGCAGTCATCACGACGACCATATATGACCTTGTCGCTGATCTCGGGGGGAGTTTCAGTGCGGAACACGGCATCGGCGCACGTAAAAAGCAGTATCTCGAGCACTACAGGGGCAATACGGAAATCGACCTGATGAGGCGCCTGAAAAAGGCACTGGACCCCCTCGATACGCTGAATCCCGGAAAGGTAATTTGACGACCAGTTCCGCGTGAATGTTTGACTCAGGCGATAAACTTGGTCTGATTCCAGCCGCCAGGGGCGGTGGTTGTATTGGTTTGGCCTGATGAATGCAGAATCCGACAAATTGAGCACTACATTCGCCGACCAGCTGTCGAGTTTCGACGACAAGCTTGCGAGCAAGGCCGACGACTTGCAGCTGCTTGCCGAAATTCAGGACGGCATAGGCCGGCTGCTCGAGGCGAGCGGCGGTAGCGAAGCCGAGATACGTCGCGTTCTGCAGGAACAATACGAGAGCGGCGGGCTTCGCAAGGAGACGTTCCAGCTGGTCAAGTCAATGCTCGATCGCTATGTGACTGAGCAGGTGCCGACGAGCACCGGTGCAGATACTGCGGCGAGGAACGTTGTCGAGCCAGTCGCGCAAATCGCACCGAGCGTCGCCGACGAACCCGCAAACGACGATCCGTTTAGCAGCACCGATGTGATCGCCACGGGCGTGTTGCCATCGGAAGATGCCGACGCCCGGGTACAGGTGGGTTCGGTCCTGCGCGACCGGTTCATGCTCCAGGAGCGAATGTCTGGCGGCAGCATGGGAGTCGTATACAAGGCCATGGACCGGCGACTCGCCGAAGCCGGATCGCAGAATCCCTGGGTGGCGATCAAGGTACTTTCGCCTCAGCTGTCCCGTAATGGCAACGCATTGCGCGCGCTGCAGCAGGAGGCGGCCAAAAGTCGCTGCCTGACACACCCGAACATTGTGAGCTTCATCGACTTCGATCGCGATGAGGACTTGTATTTCATGGTCATGGAGTGGCTGGAAGGCCGCACGCTAGCCGATATCCTGGACTCGCCAGACAGCAAGAGCATCAACTTCGAAAGGGCGTTTGCAATCGTTCGCCAGATCGGCAAGGCGCTTGAATATGCGCACCGCTGCGGAATCGTCCATGCCGACGTCAAACCCGGCAACATCATGATGACGCCCGACGGAGACGCCAAACTCTTCGACTTCGGCGTCGCGCGTGTGCAACAGAGTCAAAATGCAGATCCTCAGGGCTTTGACCCGGGAGTGCTGGGTGCGTTGACGCCCGCCTATTCCAGTATGCAGGTGCTGACGGGGGAAGACCCGGTGCCCGCGGACGACGTATTTTCGCTGGCCTGTTTGCTGTATCGACTGATCGCCGGATACCGTGTGTTCGGACCGCGCAATGCCGCCGAAGCCGCTGAAGAAGGAATGTCGCCGCAACGCCTCGCCGGACTCAGCGACGAACAGTGGAGCGCAATCAAGAAAGCACTGTCGTTCTCCCGTATCGCACGATTTGAATCCATGTCCGGGTTCCTCGACGCACTGAGCAGCAACACCAAGAATCCTGTTGCGCTAGACATTGGCCATCACGTTGAATTCGAAGATAGCGGTGGCTCGCTCAGATGGGTGTTTGGGCTTGTTGCCTTGTTGATGCTGCTCGGAGTAGCCAGTTATCAGTTTGGCATCGTAGACGAAGTACTGCAGAGCCTCGATCTGCCAGAGACCGGCATGCAGACTCTGCCGCCCGTCACCGAAGAAGAACTACCCGCCGTTGCCGAAGAGACTGACGTGGTCCCTGCCGTTGACATGGAAGATTCATCCGCGGATGCCACTGAGCCGTCGGATCAGCTCGTCGAGCCGCCCGTAACGGAGCTGGCTAGCGCCGACTTACCTGCTCCTGACGAAACTCCTGCAATGCTCGCCAACGAGACTCTCGTCGTCGAGGAAATTGTCGCGGAGCCACGGACAGAAATATTGCCCGAACCCGAGCCGCAGATCGTCGACTTCTCGCAGTTACCCATACCCGACGTCGAAGTTCCCATCGCACCGGGATCATTCAAAGTGGAACTCAGGTCCGTTACGCTCAGAGAAGACAGTCGCCCCGTCATCGTAGATTTCGTGCGACCCGGTCCGCTCGAACTGCCGATGACCTTGCGACTCGAAGAAGTCGGCTTCAGTGGCAACCGGTCACCATGGAGCGCAGGTCAGTTTGCGATCTCGCACGATGGCATTGTCGAATTTCCCGCCGGGCAGGAACGCGCGCGAATCACTCTGTCGATGACGTCGGATCGCCTGCGGGAGGCCGACCAGCAATCCACAATACTGGTACGTGAAGCCGACGCCGCAGCCATCGAACTGGCGACGATCGAAGTGGTTCTGGAAGACGACGATCAACGCAAGTTCGAAGCCCGACTGCCGGCCAATACGATTGCCTTCGCTACAAGCCAGGTTTCGGTACAGGAACGCGACCCTGCCGTACAGATAGACATAGTGCGATTCAACCCGGACGATACCTCACTCGTTGTAGCCTTCGAGGTACACGACGTAACTGCGACATCGGGAGAAGATTACTTTCCGCCCGGCAACAACTGGATCAGTTTTGGTCCCGGCCAGCGCGCTGCCCGCGTGCTCATTCCACTGGTGCAGGACTCCGCCTTCGAAGGCGATGAGGCATTTGTCGTCGACTTGTCGTCTGCCGATTCGACCCCGCAAAGAGACGTCTTTTATCGCGTCGCGATTATTATCCGGGACGACGACGGCTCCTGACACTTCGCTCGAATCCTGCTTCCGCAATAACTTCGTCAGGAAGCCATTCACTGCTAGACTGCCGCTCCGGCCATCAATCGGTCGACAGTTGTTTAGTTTGTTCCGGGCAAAGAGCATGAATGAAAAGGAATTGCGGCGATACTCGAAGGTCGTCGTCGATGGTAACGAGCAGGCGCCGAGCCGCGCGATGTTGCGTGCTGTCGGATTTACCGAGGAAGACTTCCAGCGACCCCAGATTGGCATCGCGTCGACGTGGAGCATGGTAACGCCCTGCAACATGCACGTTGGCGGTCTCGCCGAAGAAGCCGCGCAGGCGGCGGATGCCGCTGGAGGGAAGGGCGTCGTATTCAATACCATAAGCGTATCCGATGGCATCTCCATGGGCACACCCGGGATGCGCTACTCACTTGTATCACGCGAGATCATCGCGGATTCCATCGAAGCAGTAACTGCCGCCGAAGGCTTCGACGGGCTGGTTGCGATCGGCGGCTGTGACAAAAATATGCCCGCGTGCGTCATGGCGATGGCGCGACTCAACCGGCCCGCCGTGTTCGTTTATGGCGGGACGATCAGGCCTGGCGCCGAGCGACGGGACATCGTGTCAGTCTTCGAAGCCGTTGGTGCTCTGTCGGGTGGCAAGATCGACGCTGCGGAGTTGCTCGAGGTCGAGCAGACCGCCATTCCGGGGCCGGGCGCCTGTGGCGGCATGTACACCGCCAACACGATGGCATCTGCGATTGAAGCACTTGGCATGAGTCTCGCCAACAGTTCAGCACAGGAAGCCGTGTCCGAACAGAAAAAGGACGACTGTCGACGCGCAAGTGCCGCTGTGATGAACCTGATCGAACAGGACATCAAACCGCTGGATATCATGACCAGGGAAGCCTTCGAGAATGCGATCACGGTGGTTATCGCGTTGGGCGGCTCGACCAATGCCGTGTTACACCTGATCGCAATGGCGCGCGAGGCCGACGTCGACCTGAGCCTCGAGGACTTCACACGCATCGGCACCAATGTGCCGGTACTCGCCGACGTCAAACCGAGTGGTAAGTACCTGATGGCAGAATTGATCGCGATCGGCGGGATTCAGCCCCTGATGAAACGCTTGCTCGATCGCGGGTTGCTACACGGCGAGTGCATGACCGTTACCGGCCGAACGCTTGCCGAAAATCTTGCCGAAGTCCGCGACTATCCCGAGGGTCAGGATATCGTTCGGAACTTCGACAAACCGATCAAGGCGGACAGCCACCTGGCGGTTCTTTATGGCAACGTTGCGCCCGAAGGTGCGGTCGCCAAGATCTCCGGCAAGGAGGGTCTGAGATTCGAGGGTAGCGCGCGCGTATTTCACTCGGAAGAGGCCGCCTTGAAGGCAATTCTCGACGACACGGTGCAAAGCGGTGACGTCATCGTCGTCAGATACGAGGGCCCGAAAGGAGGTCCGGGCATGCGGGAAATGTTGAGCCCGACCAGTGCCATCATGGGGAGGGGCCTCGGCACCGACGTTGCGCTGATCACGGACGGCCGCTTCTCGGGCGGCAGCCACGGTTTCGTTGTTGGCCATATCTCTCCGGAAGCCGCAGTCGGAGGGCCAATTGCGTTGATCGAAGACGGGGACGCGATCGAGATCGACGCGCAGCAGAAGCGGATCAACGTCGACGTTGATGAAGCTGAGATGGCCCGGAGACGAGCTGCGTGGCGGCGCCCACCAACATCAGTGCGGCGTGGAGCCCTTGCCAAATACCGCGCCGAGGTCTCTTCTGCGTCTGACGGTGCGGTCACGATTCCACCGGATTGGAATGCTTGATCCGGCACCACTTGACCTTTGCGACAAGGTTCGCTGTACTCTCCGCATGCAATTTTTCGACGCCCGCGTAAAGTGCCGACGCATCCTCTTTGCGGATGCGAAAGAACACTTAAAACAAATGGCGCGCCAGAGGTGCGCGGACGCCAATGGCAGTAGTACCGACTAGTAATAAAGTCTGGACGCTGTCAACGAGCCCGCGAGGATTTACCTGGCGGGTTTTTTTTGTGCCCGATGAAAGTACGACGATGACATGAACAGCGAAGCAGAATTCGAATCCAGCGCCACACTCGGCGCGCCCGCAGACATCGCTAATTCGGACTGGGTAGTCATGAAGTTCGGCGGTAGCAGCGTGTCGACCAAGGACAAATGGGAGACGATTGCGCAGCTGGTGCAGAGGAGGCTGGACGATGGTTTGAGGCCCGTCATCGTACATTCCGCATTACAGGGGGTGTCGAACGCGCTGGCGACGTTGCTCGAGACGGCTCTCGCCGGGGATGCCGGTGACGGTCTTGATGCCATCCGGCAGCGTCACTACGAGCTTGCCGATGACCTGGGACTTGATGCTTCCCTCCTGCTCGATGACGCCCTCCACGAGCTCGGGCAACTGATTGCGGGTGTACGCCTGATTCGCGAGGTCAGTGTTCGCGTTCGTGTCCGTATCATGGCCCTCGGCGAACTCATGGCCACACGTCTCGGCGCCGCGTACCTCGGAAGGCTCGGCATTTCTGTGGCATGGATGGATGCACGTGAGCTGCTGACGAGTTCGAATCGTTCGAATCGCGCCCGGACGCGCGACTTTCTCTCGGCAACCTGCGACCACGAAGTCGACGAAGCGCTGCAACGCAAGCTGCGGGACGCCGGCCGGGTCATACTGACGCAGGGCTTCATCGCGCGAAATCCTCAAGGCCAGACGGTTTTGCTCGGCCGTGGTGGCTCAGACACCTCGGCAGCCTATTTCGCCGCACGGTTGCAGGCCAGGCGACTTGAAATCTGGACGGACGTGCCCGGCATGTTCACGGCGAACCCGCACGTCGTACCGTCTGCCCGGCTGCTGGTGGCGCTGCATTATGATGAAGCGCAAGAACTTGCATCGGCGGGCAGCTCGGTGCTCCATCCGCGCTGCTTGTCGCCACTAAGACACCACGCAATTCCATTGTTCATCCGATGTACGACAGCACCCGAACTTGACGGCACTGTTATCTCCTCGGTGACCGAAGAGGTCGAACCACAGGTCAAGGGCATTTGCATCCGTAACGACCTGACGCTCATAGCAATGGACAGCGTCGGCATGTGGCACGAAGTCGGTTTTCTGGCGCGTGCATTCGCGATGTTCAGCGAAAATGGCGTATCCATCGATCTCGTTTCAACGTCGGAAACCAACGTCACGGTATCCATCGACATGTCGAGCGGTGAACTCTCCGAAGACGTGGTGGAGGCGCTCGTCGCGGATCTCGAAACGCTCTGTCGCGTGCGCCTTATTACGAATTGTTCCGCGGTCAGCCTGGTCGGGCGCAAGATCCGGACGTTCTTGTCGCGCCTGGCACCGGCGCTCGAAGTCTTTGAGGAAGAGCGCATCCACCTCGTATCGCAAGCAGCGAATGACCTCAACCTGACTTTCGTTATCGATGAAAAGCAAGGCACGCGGCTCGTCCGCAAGCTCCATAGCTCGATGATTCGTAGAGCCGGTGGCAGCCCGGCGTTTGGCGCAAGCTGGGAGCAGATATTCCGTTCAGGCACGGCCGTCGCGCACGTCCCGGACGTGTGGTGGATGAAAAAGCGCGACCAGTTGCTCGAGGTCGCTGCCGGGAAACTCAACGCCTATGTCTACGACGCTGATAGTGTGCGCGATGCGGCCGGCGTACTGCTGGGGCTCTCGAGCGTTGATCGCGTGCTATACGCGGTCAAAGCGAACTTCAATCCAGAGATCGTCAGGATCCTGGATGCGGAAGGTGTCGACTTCGAATGCGTATCGCCCGGCGAAGTCGAATGGCTACAACAAGTCATACCTGATCTCGATCTTGGACGCATATTGTTTACACCCAATTTCGCGCCCAGAGATGAGTATGCCTGGGCGCTCGACCAGGGCCTGCTCATCACGCTGGACAACCTGTATCCATTGCAGGCCTGGCCCGAGATATTCGCGGATCGCAAAATTTTCGTGCGCATGGATCCCGGACAGGGCCGGGGTCATCACGAACATGTTAGAACCGCAGGCGTTCATTCGAAATTTGGCGTGCCATTATTTGAGGTCGACGAACTAAAGTCGCTGGCTGAAGCTTGTGGCGTCGAGATTGTCGGTATCCACGCGCACAGTGGCAGCGGCGTGCAGGAACCTGACGCTTGGCGAGCGGTTGCCGCACAGCTAATTGGCGTTGCGCAGCGATTTCCGGGGGTTACGACAATCGATCTTGGCGGCGGGCTCGGGGTCGCAGAGAAACCCGGAGACAGGCCGTTTGACGTGCAGAGGCTCGATGAACTGCTCGAAGAGGTACTCTCGAGTTATCCGCAATACCACTTTTGGCTGGAGCCAGGGCGATACCTCGTCGCACGTGCCGGTGTACTGCTGACGCATGTCACACAGGTCAAGGGCAAACGCGATATGCGTTACATTGGTGTGGGGACCGGCATGAACTCGCTGATAAGGCCCGCACTGTACGGCTCGTACCATGAAATCGTGAATCTGACCCGGGCCGGTGAAGCACCCAGCGAGACAGCCACGATTGTCGGCCCGATCTGCGAGACGGGGGACCGGCTGGGAACCGACCGACTATTGCCCCCGTCAAAGGAGGGCGACGTCATGCTGATCGCGAATGCCGGCGCCTACGGGCACGTAATGAGTTCGCAGTACAACCGCCGCGAGGTCGCACCGGAAGTTGTCATCTGACTAGGGGGAGAGGGCATGAAACTTTATTGGGCACCGCAGACACGCGCGGCACGGGCACTGTGGATGCTGGAGGAGTGCGGAGTCGACTACGATCTGGAACTGGTTAATCTGAGCGACCCTGAACGCCAGGATTCCGCCGAATTTCTCGAAGCCAGCCCAATGGGCAAGGTCCCGGCACTCGTCGACGGCGATGTGAAAATGTCCGAGTCGTCAGCAATCTGCCTGTACGTTGCCGACCGTTACAGTCCTGGGAATCTGGCGCCCGCCATTGATGATCCGCTGCGAGGCAAGTTTCTTTACTGGCTGATGTTTACGCCGGCGGTGGTCGAGCCCTCAATGTCCGAGAAGTTCAGTGGTGCAGAGACTAATCGCTTCCGCGCCGGTTGGGGTGACTTCGACCTTATGATCGACACTCTGGAGAAGGGGATCGCAGGCAAGACCTGGATCCTCGGTGAGCAGTTTACGGCCGCGGACGTCATGCTGGGTTCGAGCACCGTGTTCCTGCGCCTGTTCAAAATGCTGCCCGATTCACCAGCCCTGAACGCGTACGCCAACCGGTGCCTGAAGCGCCCGGCCTATCAGAAGGTACTCGAGCTGAACGAGGCAT
>Ga0255052_10002949_pt1 | contig 12019 bp, 11 predicted proteins | sample JV7_2_21_MG_FD_188632 | JGI IMG/M metagenome (GOLD analysis project Ga0255052, IMG submission 188632) | Seawater microbial communities from Jervis Inlet, British Columbia, Canada - JV7_2_21 | ecosystem: Environmental > Aquatic > Marine > Inlet | place: Canada: British Columbia | collected... | reverse complement strand
GAAGTGAAGCGCCGTTTCCCGAAGGGCCGTTCGTTTTGTCGGCACTGCTCGAGTGCCCTGTTTACCTGGTATTTTGCCTGAAGGTAGACGGTAAATACGATGTCTACGTGGAGCCGTTCGCGGATCCACTTTTGCTGCCGCGAAAGACGCGGCAGGAAGACCTGCAGCGCGCAGTCGGTTTTTACGCACAGCAACTGGAACAACGGTGTCTGACAGCGCCCTACCAGTGGTTCAATTTTTTCGATTTCTGGCAGGGCTCGGAGGTACGGAGCAATGGTTAAATGTCCCGGCGAGTAATTAGCATTGGCGATGCCGCCATCAGTATCGAAGACATTGTCGATATTGCGGCGCAACGAGCTGACATACGGCTTTCAGATTCAGCGGAGTTTCAGGAAAAAATTTCGAAAAGCGCCGACTTGCTTGATCGAATTCTGAGCGAAGACGGTGTCGTCTACGGAGTCACGACGGGATACGGCGACTCGTGCACAGTGGAAGTTCCAGCCGAACTCATTCCGGAATTACCTGTTCAAGCCACAAGATTTCATGGCTGCGGGACCGGGCGCCACTTCTCTGTCGAAGCAGGACGCGCGGTGATGGTTGCCAGACTCGTATCCCTGTGCCGCGGATATTCCGGCGTCAGCATGGCGCTTCTTGATTTGTTGGCAACGTACATCGACAGGAACATCGTGCCGTTGATACCGGAAGAGGGGTCGGTGGGAGCAAGCGGTGACCTCACGCCCCTGTCATATCTGGCCGCGACATTGATTGGTGAACGCCAGGTGTATGTGGATGGCGATGTCAGGAACACTCGAGATGTCCTCGAACATCTCGACCTGGCGCCCCATGCTTTGCGGCCGAAAGAAGGCGTAGCGCTCATGAACGGCACGGCGGTGATGACCGCATTGACTTGTCTGGCGTTCGCCCGTGCCGAATATCTGTCCAAAGTCGCAAGCCGCATCACGTCTCTCGCGTCTCTCGTCCTGAAGGGAAATGCTCTTCACTTCAGTAAGGAGCTGTTCGATCTCAAGCCGCACCCGGGACAGATGAAAGTCGCTGGCTGGATTCGAAACGACCTCGAGCACGGCGAGGTGCCACGCAATCCATCGAGACTACAAGACCGTTACTCGATTCGCTGCGCCCCGCATGTCATCGGTGTGCTGGTTGATGCGCTGCCCTATTTCCGCAGCCAGATAGAAATCGAGCTCAATAGCACGAATGACAATCCGATCATCGATCCCGATCACGGCCTGGTGCTGCACGGTGGCCACTTCTATGGCGGACATATTGCCTTTGTCGCGGACTCGATGAAGAACGCAGTTGCAAACATCGCGGATCTACTCGATCGGCAACTGGCGATACTCGTGGACACCAAGTACAACAACGGCCTTCCGAGCAATCTGAGTGGGGCGTCAGAGGAACGCGCGATGATCAACCATGGCTTCAAGGCCGTGCAGATCGGTGTCTCGGCTTGTACTGCAGAGGCTTTGAAGTTGACGATGCCCGCGAGCGTCTTTTCCCGATCCACCGAGTGTCACAATCAGGACAAGGTCAGCATGGGCACGATTGCGGCGCGAGACTGCATACGGGTGCTCGAACTTACAGAACAGGTTGCGGCGGCCGTATTGCTGTCGGTCATGCAGGCGCTCGAGCTTCGACTGCGCGCCGGAGAACTGGATGCCAGCCATATTCTGCCGGCCGTATCGGAAATGAAGAATTCAGTATTTGCCGATTTTGAATTTCTGACCGAGGATCGCCCGCTGGAAGGTGAGCTGCGGCGTTTCACGTCAATGATTCAGGACAGAGCGTGGAATCTCTATGACAAAGTGTGATGTCGATCTTTCGGCAGAAGTAGAAATTGAAATCCCTTTTCACGACTGCGATCCGGCTGGCGTGACCTGGCACGGAAACTACTTTCGATATTTCGAAGTCGCGCGTTGCGCCTTGCTTGACAAGATCGATTTCGACTATCTGCAGATGGATAAGTCCGGCTATGCCTGGCCGGTCGTCGACACGCGGGTCAAGTTCACGAGACCGACCGTATTCAGGCAGCGGATAAAAGTAAGGGCGACTCTGGATGAGTATGAGATTCGTCTGAAGATTGCGTATTTGATCAGCGATGTCGGTTCGGGGGAGCGACTCACCAAGGGGTATACGGTTCAGGTGGCGGTGGAACAGAGTAGCAATGAGATGTGCTATTGCAGCCCACAGATTCTGATCGACAGGGTACGTCGGTGCGCCTGAGCCGAGGGCTGCTGATTCTTGCACTGATTCTGGCGGGAGCCTCGGTTGCCGACGACCCTGACGATAGCGAACTTACGCTGGAGGTCGTGACGGAAAGGCTGTCGAAATTCGCCGTACTTCGGGGCCGCTATACCCAGACGAGAAAGATTGCCTTGTTGAGTCGGCCGCTGGATTCGGGCGGCCGGTTTGTTCTTTCCGACAGAGGACTTCAGTGGCAGCAGGAGGAGCCGTTCAAATCTGTGCTGGTCGCGGACGGCGAACAATTGCTGCAGCAAATGGCCGATGGCCCTGTGACGCGCATTGATGATGCCACGCAACCCATGGTGGTTTCGATCAGCAGGATCTTTCTCGATATGTTCAGGGGCCGACATGGCGATCTGGAAGAAAGTTTCGCAGTCCGGTTCGAGCCTGATAACGATGCCTGGGAGATCGGGCTCACTCCGACGAGCTACCCGCTGTCGGAGGCCATAAGGCAAATCACACTCAAGGGGCGCATACACATTGAGCAGGTCAGTGTCGCGAGCGGGGCATCGGATGAGATGACGATCAGTTTCCTTGACCTGCAGACTCGTCCGGAACAGCTGACTGAGCATGAGATCGAAATTTACGACTGGTAAAGCCTCGCTCATTGCGTGGCTATGCCTGATGATTGTTGCATTCGTCTGGACAGCATCGGCAGTAAGCGAGGGAGACTGGCTCAGAAGTAATATATTCAATCTGCTGCCGGCTTCGGACTACGATGAATTGAAGGAGAGAGCGACGCGCGTCGTAGAAGGTGAGCTTGGCGCGCAGCTCCTGTTCCTGGTTGGCCATGCGGATCAGCCGACGGCCAAACGCAGTGCGGAGCGATTTGGCGAAGAACTAGGTACACATCGACTGATTGCTTCTGTCACGACCCGTATCGACCGTGACCGGTTCACGAATATCGCAAGTTTCTACTTTCCATATCGCCGCCAGATGCTGTCGGACGAACAGCTTGCCGGCATCGCCGAAGGCGCCGATCAGATCGTTCGGGATGCCACGGCGATGATGTACAGTCCGCTGGCCGCCGGCAACAGTGATTCGCTTGCCAGGGATCCGTTTTTTCTCCTGTCCGGCAGCTTGACGGCGCTCCAGCCATCCAGCCGCAGACTGCGACTCGACGGTAACTATTTGCTGGCGGAGCAGAATGGCCTTAACTACGTTCTTGTAACGGCCCGCATGGTTGCGCCGACGCTCTCAATAGAAGAACAGGAAGACTTTGCGGTTCACCTCGACCAGGCAATGACGGATGCGTCGGGGTCCGAGCCGGGCCTGGACTTCCAGAGAACCGGCTTCTTCTTCTATGCTCACGCAGGTACGCAGAGCGCGAAGAAAGAAGTCTCGATCATAGGTCTCGGATCGTTGCTAGGGCTGCTGTTGTTGGTGCTACTGACGTTTCGCTCACTGCGACCGCTTGCCCTGATCGTGCTGACGATATTATCAGGGTGCCTGTTCGCCCTTGCGATTACGCTTGCTGTATTCGGCTTTGTGCATCTGTTCACATTGGTATTCGGCGCCAGTCTTATCGGCGTGTCAGTGGATTACAGTTTTCACTATGCGGCTGAAGATGCCTTCGGCGATGAAAACTGGACGCCGCAAAAAGGTCTGCGCCATATTTTCATGGGCATTACGCTGGGATTGCTAACGAGCGTCCTGGCCTACCTGGCCCTGACGGTTGCGCCATTTCCTGGACTGCAACAGCTCGCGCTGTTCTCGAGCGCCGGGCTGATAGGCGCCTATTTGACGCTGTTGTGCTGCTGCAGTATCTGGCGGCGCCGATTGTCTATCGACGATCGATCCGTTTTCTTGCGCGCAGCGGGCCGCTACCTGGAGATCTGGCGCGCAATGAAATTTCGAAATCGTTACCTGCTCGTGGGCGCTCTGGCACTGATGATTGCGACTGGATTTCCAATGATCGAGGCAAACGACGATGTCAGCGTCCTGCAGTCTCAGCCTGAGAATTTGAAGCGGCAGGAAGCAATGATCAGAGAGGTCCTTGGCGTAGATCCGGGAAACAGCTTCCTGCTCGCGTCCGCTTCATCAGACGAGGAAGTACTCCAACTCGAAGAATCACTGCGTGTGATCCTCGATGACAAAATTGAAGCCGGGGGGCTGCTTGACTATCAGGCTGTCTCACGCTGGGTGCCGTCAAGGGCGAGACAGGCTCAAAGTCTTGCAGGCTACAGCAAATTGATCAGCAACCGACTTCCGGCCTATTTCGAGTCATTGGGAGTTTCCGGGGAAAAGACGGCCGATGTTGTCACTGACCTGACCCGGGAATCCAGGCCGCTTGAAATCGATGACTGGCTCGAGCATCCGGTGTCAGATCAGTTCCGCAGTCTCTGGCTTGACGGCGAAAACGTGAGCGCTTCGATCATATTGTTGTATGGCCTGAACGACACAGTCGGATTGATGGAGGCGCTTACGGACTTTCCATCTGTTGTTGTTGCAAACAAGGCTCGGGACATGTCCAATCTGTTCGGCCGGTACCGGATCAGAGTGACATGGGTACTGGCAGCGGCGTACGCCATCATTTTGCTCGGGCTGGCGACCCGATATGGGCTGCGACGCGCTGCGGTCCTGCTCATTCCGCCTGTATTTGCCGGGGCACTGGGGCTGATCATTATTTCCGGATTAGGTAATTCATTGAATTTATTTAATTTTTTAGCAATTATTCTTGTTCTTGGCATTGGCATTGATTTCACGCTGTTCCTCGCCGAGGCACATGCCGAGCTTCACGTCACGATGTTCGCGATCACGCTGTCGGCGCTGACCACAATGATCTCCTTTGGTCTCTTGTCGCTGAGCAGCACCTACGCCGTTCATTCATTCGGATTGACCGTATTGATCGGAATTGCTCTTGCGTATTTACTGGCACCAATCGCCGTATTTGCGCGGAGGGAATCGCCTGCCCGATGAACGCAGTGAGAAATTCATTACTGCCGATTATCTTGGTTTGTGTTCTTGTGGGCTTTGGTTGCAGCAGTGTAGAGGTTCAGCCGGACGTCGATCGCGTTGAAATTGCGGAAGCGGTGTACCTGTCTTTGCCGAAAGCCGACAGCATCACGTATAGCGTCGACGCAACACAGATTCTGGTCGCAGACTACGGGGAACGGAGTCACACCTTTGAAGTGCAACTCGAAATACGCCCCGGCAGGATAACGATCGCGTCCGTCAATATGTGGGGCGGCACGCTCTTTTCCGTCATGTACGACGGTTCTTCCGTTCATACACAGCGTGCCTTCGACGAAGCCGGTTTCGATCCGAAGTACCTGCTTGCCGACTTTTTGCTGACACGCTGGGATGCCGATTGGCTGAGCGAACACCTGCAAGGTGCGGACCTGAACGAAAATGCCAACGGCATGGGCCGGATCCTTTCCCGCGGTGGTGAGCCTGTTATCGAAATTTCCTACGATACCGCTGATCGCTGGGCCGGTAGAACGCGCTTTACACACCTCGAACGGGCCTATGTTCTGGATATCCAGACCGTTGGGATGTCCGGTTCATGAGCGTTTTCATCGCCGATCTCGGTATCGTAAACGCGCTCGGTACGGGGAAGACTGCGGTGCTGAATGGGCTGCTGCGCGAAGACCAGTCAGGCATGTTACCGACAGGTGCGCTGTTATCCGGAAGGGAGAGCAGAGTCGGCTCGGTAACGGAGCCACTCGAGGCGCTCTCCGAGGAGTTCTCACAATACGATTGCCGGAACAACCGCTTACTGGTCGCGGCCGTGACCCAGATTGAAGACCAGATAGCTGGGCTCCGATCCGGGTACGGGCCGGACCGGATCGGGGTACTGATAGGTACAAGCACCTCGGGTATCGCCGCAGTAGAGGCGGCCATGGACATACACGCGGCTCAGGGTGAGATGCCCGCCGACTACCACTACCGGCAACAGGAAATCGGTACCGCGGCAGTGTTCCTGGCAAATTACCTCCGTCTCGACGGGCCCCGATATACGATCTCGACGGCATGTTCGTCTTCTGCAAAGGTTTTCGCATCGGCTGAACGCCTGTTATCGGCCGGTTTGTGTGATGCGCTGGTGGTCGGCGGTTGCGACAGTCTGTGCAAACTGACTGTCAACGGATTCGATGCGCTTTCCTCCCTTTCGCCGGGTATTTGCAATCCTTTTAGTGCAAACCGGGATGGCATCAACATTGGCGAAGGGGCAGCCCTGTTTCTACTGACACGGAGGGAGGCGCCGATCAGACTGGCCGGAGTCGGGGAGTCCTCCGACGCCTATCACATGTCGGCACCTGACCCGACCGGTAAGGGAGCAGAGATGGCAATTTGCCAGGCGCTGGATAATGCTAATGTATCGCCCTCAGCGATCGGCTACATAAATCTGCACGGAACAGCCACGGAAAAAAATGACGAAATGGAGAGTCGTGTCATAGAGCGCGTATTCGGAGCCGGGACGCCCTGCAGTTCGACGAAAAGCCAGATTGGACACACGCTGGGTGCGGCGGGCGCACAGGAAATCGGACTATGCTGCCTGTTGCTGGACGAACGAAACGAGGGTCGGCGCCTGCCTCGACATCTTTGGGATGGCGAGGCCGATGCGAAACTGCCGTCAATCGGACTCACACAGGCCGATTCTTGCTGGGAACGCGATATGTTCCTGTCGAACTCCTTTGCATTTGGCGGCAGCAACGTCGGCGTGATTATTGGAAGATCGCATTGAATTTTGCACGCATCCCGGTTGCCGAACTCCTGCCAATGAAGCCGCCGATGGTATTTCTGGATCGGGTGCTGTCCTATGAGGACCTGAAGCTCGTCACCGAGGTGGATATTCGTTCAGGTATCCCGTTTTTTTCGGATGACGGAGTGCCAGCGTGGGTTGGCATCGAATATATGGCCCAGTCCGTCGCTGCCCATGCCGGCGTCAAGGCGAGATTGCGTGAGGAACCCCCATGCGTCGGCTTTCTTCTGGGCACGCGCTCGTATAAATGCGAGCTTAGCCGCTTTCCCGAAGGGAGCAGCATAAAGATCAACGTCGAACCTCTCTTCTTCGACGACGGATTGGGTGCATTCGCTTGCAGCATCGATATGGATCGTCCGGTGGCTTCCGCAACTATAAATGTCTATCAGCCAGATGAAGAGAGCCTCGAGGACTTCTGGGCCGGTAAGATATCGAGATGAGCAGATCGGTACTTGTAACCGGGGCAAGCAAAGGCATCGGCAGAGCGATCGCCGGTCGTCTGGCAGGCGATGGCTTCGAGGTCGTCGTTCATTACCTGACGGATCGGACAGGCGCCGAGCAGACCGTACAGCAAGTCGGGAAAGCCGGCGCGAATGCACGGCTCTTGCAGTTCGATGTCAGCAACCGCGATCAATGCAGGGACAGTCTCGAATCGGACATGGAGGCCCACGGCGCCTATTACGGGATTGTCAGCAATGCCGGCATTAGTCGCGACAACGCGTTTCCGAGTTTGTCGGGCAGCGACTGGGACGACGTGATCGGCACCAACCTGGACAGCTTTTACAATGTCATTCAGCCTTGCGTGATGCCGATGGTCAGGGCGCGGGCCGGGGGACGGATTGTCACCCTATCGTCTGTCTCGGGCGTGGTGGGTAATCGCGGGCAGGTCAATTACAGTGCCGCAAAAGCCGGCATCATCGGCGCAACGAAAGCGCTGGCACTCGAACTCGCCAAGCGAAAGATCACCGTTAATTGCGTGGCGCCCGGGCTGATCGAGACCGCAATGACAGCGGAGACGGAGCTTGACCAGGTTCTGAAGCTGATTCCTGTACGGCGGGTCGGCCAGCCCGACGAAGTTGCCGGGCTCGTCGCTTATCTGATGTCCGATGCCGCCGGCTATATTACCCGGCAGGTGATATGCATCGATGGGGGACTCACGTGAGCGCCCGTGTCGTCATTACGGGCATGTCGGGAATCAGTTCCCTCGGCGACGACTGGCAGACAATCAGAGAAAACATCAGGGCCGGTCGCAGCGGCATTCGATACATGAAAGACTGGGCACGTTATGAGGGTCTGAACACCTTACTCGGGGGGCCCGTACCGGATTTCCGGACGCCCGAACACTACACACGCAAGCGTATTCGCGCGATGGGCCGGGTCGCCCTGTTTTCGACGGTCACGACCGAGCGCGCCCTGGAACAAGCTGGCCTGCTGGATGATCCCGTCGTCAGTAGCGGGGAGACCGGCATTGCCTACGGATCGTCCTCCGGCAGCCCCGATGCCATCGGTGATTTCGGCGCGATGCTGCACGACTACAGCACCCGGACGATCAATGCGACCAGTTACATTCGTATGATGAGTCATACCGCGGCTGTAAATACGGGCCTGTTTTTCAGGATTCGTGGCCGCCTGATGTCCACCAGTACGGCCTGCACGTCCGGAAGTCAGGCGATTGGTTACGCGTACGAGGCGATAAGGGGCGGAGCACAAAAAGTCATGATCGCCGGGGGCACGGAAGAGCTGTCACCGACTCAGGCGGCGGTCTTCGACACCTTGTTCGCGACCAGCATTCAAAACGATACGCCTGATAAAACGCCTCGCCCGTTCGACAGGGACCGGGACGGTCTGGTCATTGGTGAAGGCGCCGCATCGTTCGTACTCGAAGACCTGGACTCTGCGAAGCAACGAGGTGCGACGATCATTGCCGAGGTATTGGGTTTTGCCACGAATTGCGATGCGATACATGTCACGCAACCCACCGCCGAAACGATGGAGGTCGCCATGCGGCTGGGACTCGAGGATGCAAACCTCGATCCGGCAGCGATCGGCTACGTCAGCGCACACGGTACGGCGACCGATCTCGGCGACGTTGCTGAAACGCAGGCTACGAGTGCCGTGTTTGGCAGTAAAATGCCGATCAGTTCGCTGAAGAGTTACTTCGGGCACACATTGGGCGCCTGCGGAGCACAGGAAGCCTGGCTCACGCTCGAAATGATGAACTGCGATGAATTCTCCCCGACGCTGAACCTCGAGAATCTGGACCCGCGATGCGGCGAGCTGGATTACATTGTCAATGAGCCGCGTCAGATCTCCACTGAATACGTCATGAGCAATAATTTCGCATTTGGTGGCGTGAACACGTCGCTCGTTTTCAAACGTTGGAGTTAGCGGCCATTTTCCGCCAGGCACTATGAGTGTTGTTCCCCCGATCCTGGTCATGCATACGCGGTTGCGTGAAATGACGCCCGCCGAACACGCGTGTATTGCGCCCGACGAATTGCAACGCGTCCGTAGCATCGGATCGAGGCATCGCCAGCAGGAATTCTTGTGTGGTCGCTCGCTCTTGCGCTTCGCTTTGGAACGCTGGACGGGCGAACCCGCGGCTTCGCATCGGCTGGAGATGACAGACGAGGGAAAACCGCTCTGTATCGACGGTCCCGCAGTCAGCCTTACGCACAGCGGCGATTTCGTCGCCTGTGCCGTCGCGGGATCCGGCGAGATCGGCATCGACCTGGAGATATCGGACTTGCGGCGCAGGACGAAAGATATTGCCCGAAGATATTTTTCGAAGGAGGAGGCTGGTTGGCTGGGGACTCAGCACGACGATCGATTCTATATGTTGTGGGTCCTGAAAGAGGCCTATTCCAAAGCGCTCGGCTGCGGCCTGCGAGGCCTGGATTATCTGCGTTGCAGAGTTGAACCACCGAATATCGAGGTAAGCGCCACAGATGGATCCTTGCAGGGACTCGGCTTGTACAAGATGGGGCAAATGTTTCTGGCACTTGCCGTTCGGCACGCCACTTTGAGTGACGTCCGGTTCGAGCACTGGGTCTCAGGAAAAGTGGGCCCATTGCCGTGTAATGACTTTCAGATTATTGCGACGGCTGCGGACCTTGTCTGACGATCAGCATCCGGCAGCAAGCTACGATGTAACTGTGATCGGAGCAGGGCCGGCCGGCACGATTGCCGCTGCGCTGCTCAAGTCGGCCGGGCTAGACGTCGGCGTTTTCGAGCGGGAAAAGTTTCCTCGATTCGTAATCGGCGAGAGCCTGTTGCCGATCTGCAATGATGTGCTGAAAGATGCAAATCTATTTGATCGGGTCGAGTCGGAGGGCTACCAGGTCAAGAATGGTGCCGTGTTCCTGCGCGGCGACGAAATATGTGAATACGATTTCGGCCAGCAATTCACTGACGGAGCGAGCTGGACCTGGCAGGTGCCTCGAGCGGAGTTCGACAACGTGCTCGCAGAAGGAGTACAAGCCCGGGGCGTGCCGATCTTCTTCGAACATAGCGTTACGGATGTTGAAGTCGGCGCTGCACCGCGACTGAGCGTTGAAGGGCCCGATGGTCGGCGCACCGACGTTCGAAGCAGGTTCATTGTCGACGCGAGCGGTTATGGCAGGGTGCTGCCGCGACACCTGGCCCTCGACAAGCCATCCGAGCAGCCGCGCCGGCGCGCGCTGTTCACACACGTTACCGGTGACAAACGGCCGGCCGGCCCGGACGCCGGGAGAATCTGGGTCATCATTCACAGGGAGGATGTCTGGATCTGGGTTATCCCGTTTGCCGACGGGCGAACGTCTGTCGGTGTCGTAGCGCCGCCGGAATATTATGATGAATTGCCGGACGATGCGGAGAGCTGTCTTCGGTCAATTATCGACTCGAATCCAAACGCCAGAGAGCGGCTGTCAGGGGTCGAACTTAATTTCGAGCCGGTCGCAATCGAGAACTATTCGATTGGCGTCAAACAATTGTTCGGCGAGGGATATTGTATCGTCGGCAACGCAACGGAGTTTCTCGATCCGGTCTTTTCCTCGGGAGTTGCCCTCGCGATGCAATCCGCACGCAAGGCTTGTGGCGTAATCAGCCGCCAGCTGGCTGGGGAGGCGGTTGACTGGCAGGCCGACTACGCGGATTTCATGATGCGTGGAATAAATACTTTCCGTACATTTGTCGATGCCTGGTATGACTGTACCTTACACACGATCTTCTTCGCCCGGGATGTGAATCAGGAATTCAAGAGCATGATCTGCTCGGCGCTCGCCGGATATGTCTGGGACCTGGATAATCCATTCGTCAGAAATCACGAACGGAAACTTCAACAATTATTGAGTCTCGTCCAGTCAGGCGAGACGGTCTAGCTAATTTTACGGTGCAGGATCGACGAAGAAGGCACCCCGTTTATGCTGTGCTGCGCTGATGAAGCCACCCTCGCCGTAATTCGGATCCAGATTGCCGTAACGCTCCCGCGCCAGATTGACCTTGGCTTCACAAAGCTGGCTCTCGTCGATCGGGCCGGATGGAATGACGGCGTCAACCGCGATGGACGATGTGCCGCTGTCAGTCAACGGTGACAGGTTTCGTGTCTCTGAGATGAAGATGCCGGTTGTCAGAATACAATCGACCGTTATGGATACGGCCGGAACTATCGATGTGGCAGACGGTGCCCAGACTACGTCAATCGTCTCGCCCCTGCCGAAAACGGTTGCGCTCACCGGCAACATCACCGTGAACCCGTCAGGTAGCATGACATTCGAGTTCGGAGCGCTTATGCCGTTGTTGCGCGTCAACGCAACCACGAACTGAGTACCGGGATCGTCGAATGAGAAACTCGCGCCATAGGAGATTTCGCCAACGAGCGACTTATCCTTGATCATCGTCTTCTGAATACCGTTAGCCGTGACGGTCAAAGTATCGCCCGGCGCCAGGTCGAGCATGGTGCGTGCCGGCCCACCGCTGCCAACTTCGAGTTGCGCAATGACCACGGTTGCCCCGAGGCCATCGGCGACTATGCGAATATCGGCATAGATGCCTTGCGTCGTGACATTCTCGGAT
>Ga0255052_10002946_pt1 | contig 12025 bp, 10 predicted proteins | sample JV7_2_21_MG_FD_188632 | JGI IMG/M metagenome (GOLD analysis project Ga0255052, IMG submission 188632) | Seawater microbial communities from Jervis Inlet, British Columbia, Canada - JV7_2_21 | ecosystem: Environmental > Aquatic > Marine > Inlet | place: Canada: British Columbia | collected... | reverse complement strand
AGCAATCGAAGGGTTCCAGAACGCGCCGTATCTGTAGGGGACCGGTACTGTGGGAGGAGGAAGGATGCAGAAATCGAGGATCACTGCTCTTTGCGCGCTCATCGGTATTTTTGTTGGGGCTGCTACCTGGGCAGGCACCTGCGTTCCAGGGGACATCATCCCGGCGAGCACTTCCCATACCGTCCGGCCGGCGATAGCGGTCGACATCAACCCCGATCCCGACGTTGTCGAGGTCAACATCACCGCGCGGCCCGTGTCCTGGGATTTCGCGGTCGGCAATCTCACAGAGGTCTGGGCCTACAACGACGTTCTGCCCGGTCCGACGATCGAAGCCAACATCGGTGACACTCTCATCGTCAACTTCTGCAACGACCTGCCGCAGACTACGACCATCCACTGGCACGGCATGGAGACACCGGCCAACATGGACGGCAGCAATATCTCCCAGCTCGCTGTGCCAGCCAATGGCGGCACCTTTCGATACGAGTTTCCGCTTCTGAAGACGGGAATGTTCTGGTATCATCCCCACATCCAAACCCATGTGCAGATCGAGAAGGGGCTCTATGGCGTCGTGATGGTACACGATCCGGTGGAAGACGCCCTGTACAACCTCCCGGTCCGGGAGCATATTTTTGTCCTCGATGACATCTGGCTCGACGACGACGGGCAGGTCGTGGAGCCCTTCATGGGGACCCGGGAAGAGGTAGCCATCGAGCAACTCAACGGCAGAGAGGGCAACACCCCGGTCTTCAACGGTCTCAGTGGTCCGACCAATGCCACCAGGCCGACGATCATCCTTGAACGGAATGTCCCCAACCGGATCCGGATGCTCAACGTGGCCAACGCTCGCTTTATGCGGATGTCCTTTCGGGACCATTCGTTCTGGCGGATCGGTGGCGACCAGGGCCTTATCGAAGAGGCTTACGAGATCCTGCCAGCGGAGGCCATTATTCCGCCCTTTCAGGACCTGCAGGACCCCGAGAGTCCGAATCACACTTCCGACCCCGATCCGACCACCGGGATCTTGCTGACGCCGGGAGAGCGAGCCGATCTCTATTTCTATACGACCGAAAATGTCACCGATCTGCCCCTGGAATGGCACGACATGCAGAGAGGCCGACACAGTGTGGACTTCGATCCCGAATGTTGCGGTGTCGCCGTAGCCCACAATGTTCCCGATGGCACGTTTCCAGTGCTGAATTGGGCCCTGGTCAACACAGCACCTCCTGCTCAGGTAGAGCCGTTCGACCCGCCGGGCGCACTCAAGGATCTGGAACCCATCGTCGTCGACGAAAACACGCCAAAACTGCCGCTGGTGTTGGGGCACACCCTTCCCGATTGGAACACCGGTGAGTCGATCTTCTTCCTCCAAGCGATGATGATGCCGTTCGGTGTCCTTACACCCAGTGATGTCCATACCGTACAGGCCAGCGGAACCTACATCTGGGAAGTGAGGAACATGACGGGGAGTCATCACAACTTCCACACCCATGGGTGGAGCTTTCAGCATATCGAGACCCAGTTCATGGACATGGACTTCCCCGACGATCCGACGAGGAACTACATCGAACCCGCCGAGCGACTGGAGAACAAGGACGTGCTGAGACTCAAGCGTCGCCCGGGAACGGTCCGTGGGCGGAGCATGAGCATCACGCGGCTGGCGGTCACATTCGACGAGACGGGTCGCTTCGGCGAGGTGGCCGCCTACGGCAAGGATCCCACGGCGATCCGTTCAGGCGGCTGGCTGGCCCACTGTCACATCCTCGAGCACGCGGCGCTGGGGATGATGACATTCTTCCAGGTTGTCGATCTCTTCTTAGACGGTTTCGAGTCCGGAGACACCGGAGCCTGGTCCGACTCGGTACCCTGATCGATCTCTAAGTGCCCCTGTCGATCATGTGATTGGCCACCGGGGTTGGGACCATGGACGAATCATCGTTCCCAAGGGTGGGAAGGTGAGAATGGGGAGTCTCACAGGGGGGGTCGGGGGACTGCTATGATCGGAGCGCGTCGATTATGGCAGTCTGTGAGCTCGGGTCTGGGTCCTCGTCTGGCAGAAAAGCCCGAGCGGCAACACAGGTGGCTCCCAGCCCATATCGTGTCCCAACTTGAGTGAAAACCTCTGAAAACAAAGCGGCGTTTCTAGGCCGCTTTGCGCTCTTGGCCAGCGCCGAGCTTCTGGGTGCAGGTCTGGGGTTCTTGGCGGTCCTATGGGTCGCTCGAGACTTTGGTCCGGTCGGCCTCGGCGAGCTCTCTCTGGCCATGAGCATCATCGGCTACGCCGCGATCGTGACCACCTGCGGTACGACCGAGTACTCGGTACGGTGGGTAGCGGGCCGGCCCGAGCGGTTGAAATCACAGGTCAGCGACGTCATCCTACTGCGGACCGTCCTCGCGTCAGCGACCTATCTGGGAATGCTCCTTGTCGTGCGCTCGGTACCGCAACTCGCCTCGGTCCTGGTCCTGACCAGCATCCTGGGTCTCAGCCTCTTTCTGATGACCACGGATATCTCCTGGGTCCTTCTCGCTTTTCACAAGACGGCTGTCCTTGCAGCTTCAAAAGTCGCCAGACAGGCTCTGAATCTGAGCGTGTTGTGGCTCGCCCTGCGGTGGTTCGGAAGCCTCGAGTCGGTGGCCTGGGGTCGAGTCGTCTCCGAGTTGGCAGTCGTCGTAGCGCTTGGAATCTGGCTGGTCGGAAAGGTGGGTGGTGCGAATCGGTGGAGTGGAGCGGGCGCGGTGGGTGATCTGGCCAAGAAGTCGGCACCGATCGCTGGGACAAAGCTGATCCGGGCCCTGGGTCTAGGATCCGACCTGGTGGTCGTCGGTATGCTGGTCGATGCCACAGAGCTGGGGATCTTCTCGGCCGCAATCCGGGTTTTCATGCTGTTGATAACGCTCTCGCATGCGTACTCCGCGGTTCTTTTGCCACTCCTTGTGGAGGCGCGGATCGCTGGCCTGAAGACTCTACGGAGCAGCTTGACCCAATCCCTCTTCTGGGCGCTGCCAGCAGCAGCCCTCGCGCTTGGAGGCGTTGCTTTGATTGCCCGACCACTCCTGACCGGTCTGTTCGACCAAGCCTACGCCGGCGCCGCGCCAGCACTGCGCTGGCTGTGTCTGAGCCTCTGGTTGAACATCTCGGTGCAGCATCTTCGCCAGACCCTTCTGGTGCTCGAGGGCCAACGTCTGGATTTCCTACTCTCCCTTCTGGTTCTCATTCTTCATGTTGGCGTCAAGATTCCATTGACCCTGTCGTACGGAATCACAGGAGCGGCTTTCGCAGCAGTGATCGGTGAGACCCTTCTGGTTCTACTTCTGACAGTAGCGGTCCGCATTCGATTCAGTGGCGGTCCGAGTCAAACTCAGCAATGATCAAATCAGAAACACCGGGTTTGAGCGTCGTGCTCGCCGTCGACGGGAATCCACGATTCTTGGCGAAGTGGCTCGCCGCCGTCGACCGGCAGCGTGACCCGTCAGTACAGGTGATTGCGGTAGGAGTCAATGCACCGGATGCGGAGGTTCAGAGGTGCTCTCCTTGGGTAGAGTGGATAGTGTTGGACGAGGAGGCGTTGGTGCCGAACCTGTGGGCGCATGGGATCAGATCGGCCTCGAACGAGATCGTGGTCACGACCACGGCTTGGTTCGTGCCAGAAGCGAACTGGCTAGCCAACATTCGGCATGCTCACTCCGAGAGTGGAGCGGCTGGTGTGGGTGGCATTGTGGATCCCCCGCCCGACAGCGATGCGAGATCGTGGGCTACCTACTTTCTCAGATACTCGGACCTGCGACTGTTGCGTCCGGGAGCGGTTACCGAGATTGCCGCCGACAACGCTTCGTATCGGCGAGATGATCTTGTCGCCTGGGACGAGCATCTCGCGGAGGGTTTCTGGGAGCCCGACTTTCATCGCCATCTGGCTCGCCGAGGGGGTCACTTGGTTTTTCGACCGGACATCCGAGTGCGTCTGGAAGGATCTCCCGAGACGGCGCGATTTTGCAGACAACGATTTCACCATGGCCTACAGTTCGGCAGATCACGGGCAGTAGCGGAAGGTCGCTGGCGCAGGGTTCTCCGCATCGTCACGGCACCGCTGATACCCGCGGTGATCCTGGCCAAGCTTCTGCAGCGGGTACGGCGAGACGGGCGCCACGGCTTCTTGTTTCTCAGGTCGCTGCCCTTGCTGACGGTATTCATCGTGTCCTGGAGCGCAGGAGAGATGCTTGGCTATGTGAGCCTGTCTGGGGTCAGGAGCGGAGGACTAGAGGGCGTATGACACTGACCGCAAGCACCAGAGAGCCCGAACCCGCGCTTTCGGTGGTCGTGCTCTCGACCACCAGCGGTGAAGCGCTGGAGAGATGCCTCATGGCGCTACTCGACCAGATCGATCCTGCGGAGATGGAGATCGCGGTGGTAACCCGGATCCTCGACAGCTCTGCTCGGATCCTGTTCGAGTCCAAGGGTGTCCGATGGATCGAGGTCGCAGAGTCGGTCACCATCCCCGAAATGCGAGTCCTGGCTGTGAGCCGATCCCACGGCGAGACGATAGCTCTGGTTGCGGACCGATATCTGCCGTCCCCCGATTGGCTCGAGCATCTGCTCGCCGCCCGCAGAGAAGGCTGGCAGGTGGTTGGCAGCAGCCTCGTCGATGGGAGCAGCAATCGGGCGATCTTCTACACTGAATATGCCCCTTTCATGCCTCCCTTGTCAGCCCCGGTCGCGGCTGCGATTATCCACTGCGCCGGATACGAGCGAGAGGTTCTGACCAGGCTGTCGGCTGATGAGCTCAGTGGCTGGGAACCGCGGATTGCAGCCGCGCTGCACACCACAGCTGCAAAGATGGGGACTTTGGATCAGCCGGTAGCTCGCTATCAAAGGCATCAGAGCATCGGACATGGTCTCCAACAACGGTTTCACCATTTGCGTTGTTGCACCACGGAACGCCTGCGGGGCAGCGCCAAGATCCATCGGGTCGTCTTTTCGCTTGCCACTCCGATTCTCGCTTTGAGGGGTTTGATTGGCACCTTCATCGAAGTGTGGCGGCGACCCCAAGAGCGGCGACACCTGGTGCCGGCTCTCCCTATGTTGATGCTCTTGGCGGCGGCTGGAGCTGTCGGAGAGCTTACTGCGGCGTTGACCGGGAAGGGTTCGAGTGCGGCTAAAGTCGATTGATCAGTGGATCTTCGCCAACGAGCGAGCCCAGGAGAGCGTTCCATGCTCATAGCGATCGATGCCTGCTGTTGGTCGAATCGACGGGGTTTCGGCCGCTATACACGGGAGATCGTCAATGCCCTGATAGCAGTCAACAGAGAGAGGGCCAACCACGAAATCTGTCTAGTGGTGGATCAGCAGACGCGTTCGGCTTGGGAGTTGCCTTCAGGAACCGCGATCGAAGTGGCATCGACGTCGGCGCAACCGACCGCTGCCGCCAGGGCTTATGGCAGCCGGTCGATCGCTGATCTTTGGCGGCTCAGGCGGGCAGCCAGACGATCTGGCGCCCAGATCCTCTACTTTCCGGCGGTGTACTCCTTCTATCCGCCTCCAGGTCGAATCCCATCGGTGGTCACGCTCCATGACGCTATCGCGGAGCAACACCCGGAGTTGATCTTCCCTCGCCTTCGATCGCGTTGGGCATGGACACTCAAGACGAAGTGGGCCTTGGCCCGGTCGCGCACCGTACTGACGGTTTCCGAGTCTGCTCGAAGTCAAGTCAGCGAGACGTTCAGGATCGATCCGGAGCGCATCGTGGTCACTGGTGAAGGGACTTCCGACCAATTCCGCCCCATCGGCGAGCCCGACCTTCTACGCCAGACGAGGCGACAGTATGGGATTCCCGAGACAGTACCAGTGGTCCTCTATGTCGGCGGACTGAGTCCGCACAAGAACCTCGATGGTCTTATCAGAGCATTGGCCAGAATGCGAGATGCAGGTGTGACCGAATGGGTCATGGTGATCGTCGGCGATACCGAGCGCGAGAGCTTTTACACCTGCTACCTCGACCTGGTGGAGCAATGCGGCGCGGCCGGTCTCGAGAACAAGGTGATCTTCACCGGCTTTGTTCCCGATGAAGACCTGGTGCAGCTGTACAACACGGCAACTCTGCTGGTTCTGCCCTCGTTCAGCGAAGGCTTTGGACTGCCGGTGGTCGAAGCGATGGCGTGTGGTTTGCCGGTAGCCGCGAGCAACCAGGGTTCATTACCAGAAGTGGCGGAGAGCGCAGCCTTGTATTTCGATCCTCATGAGATAGATAGCATCGCCGCCACGATCACCTCACTTCTGAGTGATCCCAAGATTCGCGGTGAGCTGGCGAAGCAGGGTCTGGAGCAGGCTCGCCACTATTCGTGGAGGGACGCCGCTGGCAATGTCTTGGCTGCGTTGGAGGCGGCGGCCACATGACCAAGACCCTGCGCTTCTGCTTCTTTACATCGTATTTTCCACCGCATCACGTCGGTGGTGATGCAGTCTACGTGCGTCGATTGGCCGAAGCCCTGATTCGGCAGGGGCACCACGTCGACGTGATCTACTCCCTCGACGCATTCAAGCTGGCCGGTGTTGGGATCGCAGATCGCAGAGATGTCCTACCTCCTGAGCTCAGGCCTCTTCCACTGCAGAGCGGCATTCCATGGGCTGCGGCCCTGGCGATACACCAAACTGGTTCGCCAAGACCGTATCGCAAACAGATCTTGCAGCGGCTCGAGCAAGGCGACTACGACGTGCTGCACTACCACAATGTGTCGCTCCTCGGCGGTCCGGGACTGCTGAAGCTGGGATCGGGAATCAAGCTCTATACCGCGCACGAGTACTGGTTGATCTGCCCTACACACGTCCTCTTTCGCTACAACCGCGAACCTTGCACCCAGAGCACATGTTGGCGCTGCACCCTGAGGGCGCGGCGGCCGCCACAGTTGTGGCGCTCGGGGGCACTTCTGCGGCAGAGTCTGGAGTGCGTTGACTGTCTTCTGATGTCTAGTCGATTCTGTCGCGACAAGCACAGAGAGCAGGGCATCGAGCGACCGATGGTCGTGCTGCCGCCGCTTGTCCCCGGGCCGAACGGAGACCTCTCGCCCAATACCTCTCCACGTCCGTACTTTGTGTTTGCTGGTCGTCTCGAGAAGCTCAAGGGCGTCGACGACTTGGTGCAGGTCTTCAAACAGTTGCCGGCAGCCGACCTGCGGATAGCTGGGGACGGCAAGGAGGATGCCGACCTGCGGCGCCTGGCTGCGGGCGCGACGAATATCCATTTCACCGGCATAAAGTCGTGGAAAGATCTCCAAGAACTCTATGCAGGCGCAGTGGCGATCCTGGGTCCATCGAAGTGCTACGAGACTTTTGGGCTGAGCGTCGCGGAGGGCCTGTATTGTGGTGTTCCTGCGATTGTCCGCGAAGGCGGCGCGCTGAGCGAGCTTGTAGAAGACAGCCGCGCAGGTCTGACTTTCTCAACCCGAGAGCAGCTTCGCCGCGCCATAGAAAGGCTCATTGCCGATAGTGAGCTACGTCGTGAGCTGGGTCGCATGGGAGCCGTTTTTGCCAGTCGCAATTGGTCTCAAGATGTCCACATCGGAAGATATCTGAGCCTGATCGAAGGCCTGGCCAACCAGGTCGATCCAGCAGACATCGAGCGCGAGTGGCGAGAATCGACGTAGTCGCATCCAGAGGAGGCAAACAGTGATTCGGCTACAATCTCAAGAAGTCGTATCGAGACATGGGTGACGTCATAGAACAGTCGAGCTTCCTACACAGGGTGCGCCGGCACATCCGTCTCACTGGCAAAGCAGCGAAGGTGAAGGGGGACGAGACACCGCCATTCCTCGTCTTGTTCATCAACTCGATCTGCAACCTCAAATGTGAACACTGCTTCTACTGGCGCAGCTTGAATCAGCGAGACGATCTCACCTTCGAAGAGCTCGAAGCCCTGTCAGATGAGCTGGGTCCCATCGAGAATCTAAACCTGTCGGGGGGCGAGCCTTTCCTGCGCCAGGATTTTGCCGAAATCGTCCGGCTTTTCATCCGCAACAACGGTGTACGACAGGTCTACGTGCCGACGAGCGGCTATTTCACTGATCGTACCGAGGTCGCATTGCGAAGCGTGCTCGAGGAGAAAGGGCTGCAACTGATCGCTTGCGAGCTGTCGCTCGATGGCACGGAAGAATTTCACAATCGTTTCCGGGGCGATCAGCATTCATTCCAAAAGGCCATGGGGACCTATGAACGATTGGCGGCCCTGCAAAGCGAGGATCCCCGCCTGCGGATTCACTCTGTGTCGACGGCGACCCATCAGAATCTGGAGGAGATCCAGAAGCTGACGGATTTCCTTTTGGAACGATGCCCCCAGATGGACCATCACAATCTGGCAGTCATCCGAGGCGATCGCATGAATCCCGATCTGCTGACTCCGGATATCGAGCAGTACCGGGCCCTGGCCGACTACATACGTGAGCGCTGGTGGACGCGCGAGCAAAACCGGTTCGGTGGTGTGGTGGAGCCGATGCTGCAGTGGGCGAAAATCGAGACCCTGAGACACGAGCGCCAGGTCATTCCCTGTCGAGCCGGAGTGATCGCCGGGGTCGTCTACGCCAACGGGGATGTGTCGGTCTGTGAACTGCACGAACCCATTGGAAATCTGCGGCAAACTTCGTTCCGGACTTTGTGGAACTCTCCTCGAGCAACGGAGCTGCGCTGCCGTATTGCCGCCAAGGAGTGTTGGTGCACAACCGAGGTTTTCCTTTGGCCGAGCATTGTCTTCCACCCATGGTCCCTGGCTCGAGGTCTGGTGGGTGGCAGGGTCTGGCGCCGTCCCTCGGGAAGCTCATCGTCCTCTCGATTGCCGATAGTCGATGCCGGTTGACAGCCACGAGAGCGTCGCGACACGGCTCTCCGAGCCACGACTTTCGGCGATCGTCTTTGTCCGCGATCGGATCGCCTATCTGGACCGAACGCTTCAAGCATTGTCGAATCTCGATTCGACAGGGCAGATAGAGGTGATCGTGGCGGATGGTTCCTCGTCTGGAGATGGCAGACAGGTCGCGGAACAATTTCCTCATGTCCGCTATCTTGGTATTCAAGAAGCCACCATGCCCGCGGCGAAAGCCGTCGGAATCCGTGAGGCGAGCAGTGACTTGATCGCAGTTCTCGACGGTGGGGTGGAGGTGGAAGGGAGTTGGCTGGGTGAGGCCTTGGCGGCCATGGAGGACGGGTCGCTGGCAGCAGTCGGCGGGGCGGTGGTACTGGACTCGATCGAAAGTGCGGCCAATCGTGCCCTCTATCTGTTCGAGTATGGGATGTTCAATCCGCCGCTCCAAGACGGACCCACTGAGGGTGACTTGCCGGGTAACAACGTCGTCTACCGTCGATCCTGGTTGTTGAGAGACGGGGACACTTTGCTCGACGAGCTCGGATTCAACAAGCCCTTCATTCACGAGCGGATTCGCCGCTCGAGAGGCATTCTGGCTCTCCGTCAGAGCATGCGGGTGAATCACCTGGTTCGCTACCAGTTCATGGAGGCAGCAACCAGCCGGTACCACTACGGCAGGTGCTTCGGTGCCTTGCGACGCCAGAGGAGCCCATGGCCTCGAAAGCTCCTACTGCTCCTCGGTTCGCCCCTGGTGCCGCTGCTCCTTCTGGTGCGGCACTATCGGCGGGCTTTGAATCATCCGGGCAATCGCCGATTGCTGGCCGGAGCCAGGGGGGCCCTGGCTGGGATCTGTCTCGCCTGGGGGCTGGGAGAGTGCCTGGGTGCCTGGTTCGGCCCCGGGGGTTCCTGCGAGAATCTCTATTGATGACAACTCCAAAACTCAGCCTTGTGGTTGCGGGTTCGAAGCCAGGGGGCCCATCACCGGAGCTCCTCGAGGTGCTTGGACCTCAACTAAACGCTGGTCTGATCGAAGTTGTCTTTGCCACCAGCTGCCCGCAGCCGACGTCGATCCCTGGAGTGTCGATCTGCCAGCTGGCTGAAGGTTCGATCATTCCTCGTCTGCGGAGTGCCGGGCTGAAAGCTGCGAGCGCACCTTGGGTCGCCATGACAGAAGATTTCTGCATTCCTTCCGAGCATTGGGCCACTGCCTTGTTGCAAGCCTGCGACACCGTCGATGCCCTGGCCGTGGGAGGACCCGTTGACAGAGGCGAGGGCAGGGCCAGTGACTGGGCCCTCACCCTGGCGGAATATGGACGCTTCATGGCTCGAGGCCATGCCGGTCCGGTTGCCGACCTGCCCGAGATCAACGTGGTCTTCCATCGGGGTCGCCTCCTGGACGCCTTGAATCAGCTGCCGGAGGAGATGATGACCACAACCTTGCTTCGTCGGCTCGAGAGTCTCGAAAGCCTTTTGTGGTGGGAGCCGGCGGCGCTGATGATCGATGTCAATCAGATGCCATTCGGTCGGGCAATCCGGGCGCAGTATCATCACGGTCGTCTCTTTGGTGGTGAACGGGCTTTGGGAGCTGGGCTGGCGAATCGATCGATGCGATTTCTTCTTTCGCCGCTCGTGCCTGCACTAAGCCTGATCCGGCTCGTGCCTCCCTGTTGGCGAGCCGAACGGGTCGGAAAGTTACTGTTGGCCCTGGCGCCGCTATTGTCGCTGCTGTTCGCATGGGCAGCAGGTGAGGCGATAGGCGCCGTGGCAGGGGTGGGCGACAGCAAACAGCGTTGGAGCTGAGCCGGCTGGGCGACCACAATCGGGAGATTACGGTAGATGGCGAATCGGACATGGCGAGTGGCAGTCGCAGGACTGGGTGCCGCAGCGCGACAGATTCATCTTCCCGCCTACCGGAAGATCCCTGATCTGGAGCTTGTAGGTGGCTTTGATCCCGAGGTTGGGAGAACCCTGGATTCGATTCCCCTATTCGCCAGCGTAGAGGAGATGTTGGCCGAGACACGAGCCGATCTGCTCGCTGTACTGGCCCCACCACGGGCCCACGCCGACCTGGTTCGGCAAGGACTGCGAGCGGGCTGCCATGTCCTGTGCGAGAAGCCGGTGGCCCCCACCCTGGAAGAAGGCCAGGAATTGGCGCGCTTGGCAGCGGATTCGGGCCGCCAGGTGGTCGTCAACCAGGAATTCCGCTTTATGGAAGTCCACCGCAGGACTCAGGAGTGGATCGGGCGTCGGGGATTTGGAGATCTGCTCTTCCTGCAGGCCGTGCAGACATTCCGGCGAACGGCGGAGACCGAAGCTGGCTGGCGAGGTGAGGGCCGAAGGCGCAACTGTCTCGAATTTGGCATCCATGTGTTGGACCTTTGTCGATTCTTCTTCGGGGAAGAAGCGGTGGCGATTACCGCCCAGATGCCAGATTTCGGCGACGACGAGGCTCCTGATCACGTGGTGTCGATCTATCTCGAATTCCCCGGGGGCCGCGCAGCGTCGCTCCTTCTCGATCGAGTCACTCGGGGTCGACATCGCTATCTCGACATTCGTCTCGATGGCAGTCAAGGCTGTATCGAGACCCGGTTGGGCGGTTCGGCAGAGGTCAAGACGGGCCTGCGTGGCGGTAGCAAAGCCCCCTTTGTGGAGCTGGATTTCAGCGGTGGAGGCAGGGCGCGGCTATACCAGGGGGAGACCTATCGACGTATCGGCAGCGACCCCTTGGATCTGTTTGCCAATGCCACGCGAGAGCTCGTGACGGAAATGCTGCAGGCATTGGGGCAAGAAAGGACGCCGCCCTGTTCTATTGGCGATCATCTGAAAAGTCTGGTGCTCGTGGACGCAGCCTACCGCTCCGCTGCTACGCGAGATCGGTTGGTGCTCGACACAGCAAGGTTGTGAAACCGTGACCATGCGTGATCGATCTGTGGCAATTGTCGGAGCTGGGTTGATGGGTAGCTGGCATGCGACCTTTGTGCGTCGACTGGGAGCGAGAATCGCAGTGATCTGTGACCCCAATCCCGAGTCCGCAGATCACCTCGCAGCGCGGGTGAGAGCCAAAGCGGTGGACGCAGCCGGCACCTGGATCGAGGACTGCGATGTGGTGCACGTGTGCACGCCGACTGCGAGTCATGTGGAGTGGATCGAGCGGGCCTTGGAGGCTCGATGTCACGTCATTG
>Ga0255052_10002945_pt1 | contig 12027 bp, 8 predicted proteins | sample JV7_2_21_MG_FD_188632 | JGI IMG/M metagenome (GOLD analysis project Ga0255052, IMG submission 188632) | Seawater microbial communities from Jervis Inlet, British Columbia, Canada - JV7_2_21 | ecosystem: Environmental > Aquatic > Marine > Inlet | place: Canada: British Columbia | collected... | reverse complement strand
TCTCGGGTACGTATAGATTTCACTGGTTAGTAATTCGGGGGACAGTATACCTGTTTAATGGCAGTCAACTGGTTGCCTGCCTTCCTGCACTGGAGACCTGTGCGCAGCTTAGCGAATCGTCAATGAAAAAATTGAATCAGGTATACTGAAATCTTTCCCGTCCCTTTTCATTCAATGACACTCTCTATTTCGATCAAAAAAGACTTAAATCTACGCATTATTCAATCGTTGCAGCAGTTGTCCTGCTTCGATCAAATCCGGAGCATCCAATTCATTGATAAAGGACGTATAAACTGGCTGCAGCAATTCGTAGCCTCGTTCAGGTACAGCCTGTTGCAGGCGTAGTTTGGCGATACTAATGCTGGTACGCAGCTCCCACCACCGAGCGCCCTGCTGTCTTGCGAGTTCGAGTGATTTTTGAAAATAGGCTTCAGTTTGATCGAGCTTGTTTTCCATGCTTGAATACAAACTGCCTTTTGCCCGATAGAGCTCGGGCAGATAACAGGCTTCGCCACCATTCTCCGACTGCGAGATGGCTTCATCGAGGTACTTAAACCCCTGGTCGAGATTTCCGATTCCAACTTCATACTCAGCGAGCATTGCCAGTCCAAATTGCCGATCGAGGCGGGCGCCTCCACCAAAATACAGATCAATTCCTTTTTTTGTTTCGATTACCGCTTCCTCGGTTTTACCTTCGTAATACCTTGCCCATCCGCAAAAAGAGTGACCACTGCCGATCCACATCGGTAAATTGTGTTCGGTGGCGGTTTCCAGCAAGCTCTGGGCAGCCTGTTTGACCAAGGGCACATCGCGACGGCAAATTCCTGGAAGAATAATGCCATAGACATATGCATAGGCAATGGAGTTGGCGTGATTGATTTCACGGGCATATTTCAAAGTTTGCTCGCCATACTGCCTGGAATGCCTGACATCACCCAATAGCTGACTGAGCCAGGCCTTGTGGGCCAGTGTCGCGCAGAGTGGATTTTGCCCATACTGGAAAGCAAGTACAGCATGTTTTTCAGGGTCATACAGAGATATTGCCTTGTCGACATAGGGAATGGATTTTTCCAGTTCACCCTGGTAAAGCATGGAAATTCCAAGTAGTCGGTTGCCCATAATTTTCGGTGCGAGTTCGCTCTGTTGATTGGAAAGCTTCAATAATTTCTCGGCGAAAATACGGGCCTGCGCTATTTGTGCACGAATGACGCACAAAACCCATTGGCTATATAGTGCAGGAAAGACCAACGGGCTATCGGGCAAATATTCGGCAAGCTCGTTCATTCGATCCATGACTTTAACAGTGGCCGGAGCACCATAACCCTCTGCGGCAATCGATGCCGTCATTAACATGGTCTGCAACTTCAACTCGAACTCTTGCTGTATTTTGTCTTCGGGAGAATAACGCAGGAATGAAATGGCCTTTTTCAAGTAAGCCATCGCCCCGGAATTGGCAGAACGTTCCATGGCCCGCTGCGCGGCAATCTGCCAGTACGAAAGCGCTTTCTCATATTGCTCGGCTTCGGTGAAATGGTGGGCGATTAATTCTGGCTGGGTTTCCGCAGTCAACACAAATTGCTGCAGCAGAATATTGGCAATTCGATGGTGAATTTTCTTTCCGGTAGATTTCAACAATGACGCATAGGCAGCATCTTGAATCAGCGCATGCTTGAAAATATAGTTTGCCTCGGGCGCCGTGCCGCGCTTGAAAATTAACCCGGCTTTCAACAATTTGTCGAGGGCCTGGTCGCAGGACTCGGAACCTTTTTCATAGACCGCATGTATCAGTTCGTGGCTGAACTCGCGTCCAATCACCGCGCCTGTCTGCGCAAGCCCCTTGGCGCTTTCCTGGCGGTCAAGACGAGCCATTAACGAATCGTGTAAGGTGCTCGGAATGACCGCCTGGGTTATATCACCATCCAGCACAAAACCCGCCTCGGTCTCACGCAGGCAACCTGTGTCCAGAATAGTTTTGGTCAGCTCTTCGACAAATAGAGGAACACCATCTGTTTTTTGGGTGATTTGCCGTATGACTTCCTCAGGTAATGACTTGCCGCCGGCGATACCCTCGATGAGTGGGGTACAGTTATCAACCGACAACTTGCTTAAAACTAATACGGTAACCTGAGATTCACCCAGCCAGGTGGGTTGAAATTCGGGTCGGTAGGTTAACATCATCATGACTCGACGGTCGCTTGAACTGGCAATGATCAGATCCATCAGCTCGATCGACGTCGGGTCTGCCCAGTGTATGTCTTCAAAAACAATCAAAATCGGTTGCCGAGCGGCTAATGCGAGTATATGCGCGTTGAGCATTGTTAATGTTTGGTCTTTTAGTTGCTGAGGCGTTGCGTTTAAATCCGGGTAGCGTCCATCTGCAGGAATGGAAAGCAAGGATGCGTATAAACTGGCAGCGTTATCGATATCAAGTTTGTCATTTTGTATTTGCGCTTCGACGCTCTCCAGCTTCGCTGTACCGGCCATTTCATTGCCAAGTCCGAAGTATTGTTGCAGATTTCCGATAACCGGAAACAACGCACTGTTACTGTAATGCGGAGAGCATTGAAAACGTATCACCATACTCGAGTCCTTATCGGTAAGTTCGATAGCAGCCTGAGTTAGTCTCGATTTGCCAATACCTGCTTCACCGCAAAGCAATACCACCTCGCCTCTGCTGTCGCAGCTTCTTTGCCAGCGACGCTGAACAATTTCGAACTCTTCCTCGCGTCCTACCAAAGGAGAAATACGCGCGGAGTGGATCGCGTGAAACCTGCTTTCCGATTGGCGCGCATCAATAACTCGCCAGGCATTCACATCTTTGGATATTCCCTTAAGCTGCTGGTTTCCTAAATCCTGATACTCGAAGAGCCCACCGGCCAATTCCCTTGTGGTTGGGGAGACAACGACGGAATTAGTGGCGGCGATACTTTCCAGCCTTGCGGCAAGATTGGGGGTTTCACCAACCACGGCACTTTCCTGGCTGGCACCTTCGCCGATTAAATCACCAACCACGACAGGTCCTGTAGCGATACCAACCCGAACCGATAAAGCTGGCACCGAGGCCGATATGGCATCGAAGGTTAGCAAGCTAACCGACTCCACCAACTGCAGGCCGGCACGAATAGCTCGTTCAGAATCATCTTCATGCGCCTTTGGGTATCCAAAATAAGCCAGAACACCATCACCCATATAACGAGCAACGTATCCACCAAAACGCTCAATCGCCACCTTACAGCAGTCTTGATACTCACGATTGATGACACGCAGATTTTCCGGATCAAGCTGTTGCGAAAGTTCGGTCGACCCCACCAGGTCACAAAACATGATGGTAAGTTGACGACGTTCGGCTTCAGCTTTCAGGGGATTAGAATGAACAGGTACGGAATCTGGCAAATTGAACGCGCTAATCGCGTCCAGGATTGTTTTACGATGGCCGAGCGAGTGAACCCCAAGATCTTTCAAATCGTCATTGGTCAGTCCGAGCAGCAACTTGCTGTCGATATCGTTATCGGCAAAGCTCGTGGCGTATTGTATCAGGCCCAGATTGTCCAGCCACGCAGAGACATTATCAGGCATTCTCGGATTTCTCGACTTTAGCAGGGCTACAGTTTAGCAAAAGACGGTAAGGAAGGGATTTGAATTTAGTGAAACCGGGAAATGTGAGAGTCGATACAAGTAAGCGGGCATGTCAGCCACCTGGGGTCAGGTTGAGGTTCCCCCAGTTTACTGAATTGCCAAAGCGTCTACTGGCACCAATCCATCATCAAAAAGTTAAGTATACTGTCCCCGGAATTCAAGGAGAAACCTTCATGTCGGGATTGCTTGAACCCCGCCGAGTACGCCCAGGCGATATCCTGGTCTGGATTCGTGAATCCTGGAGCCTGCTTTGGCGCCGGCCAGTGTTGTTCTTTACCACGTCCGCAGTCTTTCATCTGTTGGCATATTCGGTCAGCAGAACTGCTTACGTTTCGGCATTGCTGGTGATACTCGTTGGTTACATATCGCTGCTCGTGTTAATTAATTTCGCCGATGCATCGGATCATTCCAAACCGGTCAACTTAATGCCGAATTACAGGATGATAAAAAGGGTCATACTGAGTCTTTTGCTGCTCACGATAATCTACATCCTCATCTATCTGGCCATGGCGATCCTGACACTGCTAATCGAGTTCGACGCACCGTCGGTCGATTACTCCACACGCGAGCTTTACATCGCCTTCAAGTGGGTCTGGCCGGGCAAGTTTTCCTTCACGATCCTCTACATCGGAATCGTAATGACCTCGATGTGGTTTCTGCCACCACTGCTCGCGTTGCACGAACTCGATATTGGTGATGCGAGAAAACTTGCAAGGCGCGCGCAACAAAAGAATGAATGGGTCGTCTTCCTGGCGAGTTATATACCGTTCGTCCTCATGGTAGTCCTGACATTGGTCACGGAACTGAGTTATTTCCTCAACCTCCTGTTCGTACCGCTATTCGCACTCTATCTCTATATTGCTTACCGGCATGTCTTTCTGGGTAAACGGGAAAACAGCCCGGTGCCGCTGAAAGCCCCCGAGGCGGTTCTGGAGAAATCGGTATCATAGATTGTTCCAGGGACACACAGAACGCCCGGCCCCAAACCATCCCCAAAAAGATAAGTATACTGACCCCGGAACAGGCACCCATACAACCGGAAATGAAGGTTTGCTTGACTGCTATCAATACCGTTTCTTTAATTTCGATTAGATTGTCCGTTCTTATAGATTGATTGCCGGAGTCCGCTCGGTAACATCACCCTGAAGCGGTCAACCAGCGGCTCTGTTTCCATCTGCCGGGGAGTAATCCATGGAGTTTAGAGACTACTACGACATTCTCGAGGTAACGCGGGAAGCCACCGCGGACGAAATCAAGCGTGCCTACCGCAAAATGGCGCGCAAGTTTCATCCCGACATCAGCAAGGAGCCAAACGCCGAGGAACGCTTCAAGCAGGCTGGTGAAGCCTACGAAGTGCTCAAGGACGCCGAAAAACGCGCGGCTTACGATCAGCTGGGCGAAAACTGGCAAGCCGGCCAGGACTTCCGTCCCCCACCCGACTGGGACCAGGGTTTCGAACATGACGGCACCGGGTTTGACGACGCGCAGTTCAGCGATTTCTTCGAAAGCTTATTTGGCCAGGGACGCCGCGGCGCCAGTCACGCGCACCGACAGAACGACTTTCACATGCGCGGCGCCGACAGCCACGCAAAAGTGTTGATCGACGTCGAAGACGCATACCGGGGCACCAGCCGCACGCTGACCCTGAAGCATCCGCAAATGGGCGCCGACGGACGCCCGCAATTGCATGAACGCACCCTCAACGTCCGCATTCCGAAAGGGGTACGTCAGGGCCAGCACATCCGCCTGGCGAAACAGGGCGGCGCCGGCATCGGCGCGGGCGAGTCCGGCGATCTTTACCTCGAAGTGGATTTTTCGAGCCATCCTTTTTTCCATGTCGAAGGCAAGGATGTTTATCTCGATCTTGCGGTCGCACCCTGGGAAGCGGCGCTGGGAGCGAAGGTCAGCATCCCGACGCCCGAGACCCGACTGGACCTGAAAATTCCGGCCAATTCGGGCACTGGGAAAAAATTGAGGCTAAAGGGTAAGGGCATCCCGGCGAAGGACCCTGGTGACCTGTACGCGGTGCTGCGGGTCACTCTGCCACCGGCCGATTCCGCAGCCGCGAAAAAGGCTTACCGTGAATTTGAGCAGGCCAGCAATTTCAATCCGCGCGCCGGCATGGGAGGCTAAACCGTTATGAACAGCAAAAAAACGAAATTACTTCGCGGCGACCTTCTCGACGAGGATGTGGAAATGACCCTCGCGCAGCTTTGCCAGGCCTGCGAACTCAGCGAGGCGCAGATAATCGAGCTGGTCGAGCAGGGGATTATCGATCCCCTGGGTCCGAAACCAGCCGAATGGCGCTTCGTCAGCGTCAGCCTGCGCCGAGTACGCATCACTCGAAACCTGCAACGAGACCTGGGCGTCAATGCACCCGGTGCCGCGCTGGCGCTGGAACTGCTAGAGGAGATAGAGGAACTGCGGGCGCGCCTGCGGCGCCTCGAGACATAGGCGGGAAAGGCGCCCACTGGGTGCTCGTCTGCTGACAAGCGCTCTTGCTTGATTTGTGCGTCTTCAGGCATCGTGATAATTGACAGGATTCTTGGTGAATTCGGGGGACAGTATAATCGCGTTTGCCTCCCCTCTTCACAATAATTTTGGACCGAAGGGTTTACAATTAAACTCGATTGGGCTATATTTGCAACCGTTCGGTTTTAAATTAATCCAAAATTGATAACAATGGTAAAAACACTCACAGGCAGACCGGTCGGCAGACCACGCGAATTCGACGAGGAGCAAGTACTCACCTCGGCGATGGAAGCGTTCTGGCGCAAGGGTTACGAGGCCACGTCGCTGGCAGACCTCACTGCGTGCACCCGCATGAACAAGGCCAGCCTGTACCGCGTGTTCGGCGACAAGCACCAGTTGTTCAAGGCTGCGCTGAAGAATTATGCCGACATCGAGTTTCGCGAAACCACCGCGGTGATTAGCGACACCGCCTCCCCGCTGACGAACATTCGCGCGGTGGTGCAGAAGATCTGCGACGACGCCAACAGCAACAAGGGCTGCATGATAATCAATTCGATCGTGGAACTGGCGCCGCACGACCCCGAAGTGAAACAGATGTTGCAAGGATTCGGCGATCAGCGGCTGCAGGCGATTCAGGGTATGGTCGCCCAGGCGCAGGCGGCAGGCGAGGTCCGCTCCGAGCTCGATCCGCACAAGCTCGCCGTGTCGCTGATGATCGCGTTCGCCGGCTCAGCGGCGATGATAAAGGGCTTCATGCCGAACGAACAAATCATCGACAACCTCAAAAATTTGATCGAGTCCTGGACCTGAGATGATGAACAACAGCTACTTACAAAATTTAAAGAGTCATTCCGACTTCTTTAGTCATTCCGGCCTTTATTGTCATCTCCGCGAAATCGGAAATGACTGGATTTGGCGGGGATGACTCCTCAAAAGGGCGATCTTTTTTTTGGCCCTATTTTAAACCGATTGGTTACAAATTAAACAACTGGAGACGACAGACATGAGTAATTATTTCAAGGCGATAGACCGCTTCGCCGCCACCCTGGCCCGCCGGGTCATCGCACGCCGCTGGCTGGTGCTGCTGCTGTCGCTCACACTTGCGCTCGGCGCAGGCTTCGGCGCTGGCAAGCTCGAATTTTCCAACAACTACCGCGTGTTCTTCTCGGACGCCAACCCCGAGCTGCAGACGTTTGAAAACCTGCAGGACACCTACACCAAAAACGATAACTTCCTGTTCGTGCTCGAACCGGCCGACGAAGCTGCTTTCTCGAAGCAGACACTCGCCGCAGTCGAACGCCTGACCGCTGAAGCCTGGAAGATCCCGTTCGCGATCCGCGTCGATTCGATCACTAACTTCCAGCACAGCTACGCGGTCGGGGACGACCTGATCGTCGAAGACCTGGTCAAACACGCACAAACCCGCGACGCCGAATTTCTGGCCGAGCGTGAAGCCGTGGCGCTGGCCGAACCGCTGCTACGCGATCAACTGCTGACACGCGATGCCGACGTCACCGCGATCAACGTCGTGCTGCAATACCCGGAAAAAGACCTGACGGAAGTGCCGCAGGCGGTCAACCATGCACGCGAACTCATGGCATTGATCGAATCCGAGTACCCGTCTATTCAAGTGCACCTGACCGGCGTGTCAATGCTCAACAACGCCTTCGCAGAGACCGGCATGAGCGATGGCGCGACATTGATGCCACTGATGTTCGTCGTCATCTTCGCGCTGACCTGGCTCATCATCCGCTCGTTATCGGCGACTTTTACAACCCTCATCGTCATCGGGCTGTCGTCGATGATCGGCATGGGCATCGCCGGTTACTTCGGCGTGAAACTCACGCCAATCTCGATGTCGGCACCGATCGTCATCCTGACGCTCGCGGTTGCCGATTCGATCCACATCCTGCTCTCCCTGCGTAGCCTGATGCGCGAAGGCATGGCCAAGACCGAGGCCATCGTCGAGGCGGTGCGCATCAACTTCCTGCCGGTCAGCATTACCTCGGTCACCACCATCGTCGGCTTCCTCGCGCTCAACTTTTCCGATTCCCCGCCCTACTGGCACCTCGGCAACATCACCGCGGTCGGCATCGCATCAGCCTGGCTGTACTCGATCACGCTGTTACCGGCGTTGCTCTCCATCCTGCCCTACCGTGTACGAAAGACTAAAGACGCTGAATGGTCACAGCGCGCAATGGGCAAATTTGCCGATTTCGTCATCGCCAACAACAAGAAGCTGCTGCTCGGCGTCGGCGCCGCCACGCTGGTACTGATCTCGTTCGTACCGACGCTCGAATTCAACGACCAGTGGGTCGAGTATTTCGACGAGCGCATCGAGTTCCGCACCGACTCCGACAAGGCCATGGAGCATTTCGGACTCTACCCGATCGAATACTCGGTGCCATCGAACGGCCCCGGCGGCGTCAGCGAGCCGGAGTATCTCGCAAACATCGAAAGTTTCGCCGATTACCTGCGCGCACAACCGAACGTGACCCACGTCTACGCGCTGTCCGACATCATGAAGCGGTTGAACCGCAACATGCACGGTGACGACACGGCCTGGCACCGCATCCCCGGTGACCGCGAACTCTCGGCGCAATACCTGTTGCTGTATGAACTGTCGCTGCCCTACGGGCTGGATCTCAATGACCGCATCAACATCAACAAGTCCGCGACCCGCGTCACCGCGACGCTGTCACGCACCTCGACCGCGGATACCAAGGCGTTCTTCAACGGCGTCGCCGCATGGCAGCAGGCCAACTGGCCCGCCTACATGCACGCCGAACCGACCAGCGCTGCGGTCATGTTCACCTACATCAGCGAGCGCAACATGGAGAACATGGTCACCGGCACGATTGTCGCGATCATCGCCATCGCATTGATCATGATGTTCGCGCTGCAAAGCCTGCGCTTAGGGCTTTTGAGCCTGATACCAAACGGCCTGCCGATCCTGACCACCTTCGGTGCCTGGGCATTGCTGGTCGGCACGGTCGGCTTCTCGGTCGCGACCGTGGCGTCGATCTCGCTCGGCATCATCGTCGACGACACCGTGCACTTCCTGTCGAAGTACGTGCGTGCAAGGAACGAACGTGCACTGTCGATCGAGGATTCGATCCGCTACGCGTTCAACAACGTCGGCATCGCCATCGTGGTCAACACCATCATCCTCGCCGCCGGCTTCTTCGTCATGACCACCTCGGCCTTCAAGATGAACGTCGATCTCGGCCTGATGACGATGCTCGCCATCGGCTTCGCGCTGATCCTCGACTTCCTGCTGCTACCCGCGTTGCTGTTGCTCGGCACACAGCCAAACGTCATTGCGAGGCGCGAAGCGACGAAACAAACTCATGAACTGCCAGCTCCATCGGCAGCACCCATTTACTAGTGCCACCCCCGTCATTGCGAGGAGCAAAGCAACGAAGCAATCTTTCGATAAACCAGGTCATTGCGAGGCGCGTCAGCGCCGAAGCAATCTTCCGGGGATCGTACTGAACACAAAGATTGCTTCGCTACGCTCGCAATGACGGATTAACCCTTAATCCAAAATCAGGAGACACCAACATGAAAACATTAACCACAACCTCGCTCGCCCTTGCCCTTGCCTTCGGCATCGCATTTGGCACACCCGTAGCGGCCAACACGCCCGCTGAACAAGGCTTCGAAATCGCGGCGCGCTCGGACCGCACCGACGTAGGCTTCGGCGACAGCCGCGTCGAACTGCAGATGGTCCTGCGCAACGCCGCCGGCCAGCAAGCCACGCGTTCGCTCAAAATCGCGACGCTGGAAAAACCCGACGAGAGCGTCGGCGACAAGAGCCTGGTGCTGTTCGGCACGCCGCGCGACATCGAAGGCACCGCGCTGTTATCGCATGCCAAGATCCTCGACCCCGACGATCAATGGCTGTTCCTGCCGGCGCTGAAGCGCGTCAAGCGTATCGCCTCCAGCAACAAGTCCGGCCCGTTCGTCGGCTCCGAGTTCGCGTTCGAGGATTTCACCGCGATCGAGCTCAACAAGTTCGACTACCGCTACATCGGCACCGAGACCTGCAGTGCATTTCAGTGCGACGTGCTCGAGCGCCAGCCGAGGTATGAGAACTCCGGTTACAGCAAGCAGATCTCGTATGTCGACCAGGAGGTGTTCCAGATCCGCAAGGTCGAGTTCTACGACCGCCGCGGCGACCTGCTGAAAGTACTCGAGCTCGGCGACTACCGCCAGTACGACAACGGTGTGTGGCGCGCGCACAAGCTCTCAATGGAAAACGTGCAGACCAATAAACAGACCGACCTGATCTATCAGGACTACGCGTTCAACGTCGGCATCTCGGACAAGGACTTCGTCAAGGGCCGCCTGAGCCGCTTACGCTAACCGACCCCGTCATTGCGAGCGCAGCGAAGCAATCTCATGAAAAAACTCATCATCAAATCCCTCCTTACCCTGACATTCCTGCTTTCGGCGCTCGTCGTCGGGGCAGGCAGGGCTTCCTGGGACGTCTCGTCGAACATCGACCTGACCACGCGCATCTTCACCGAAGACGCGCGCTGGCCCGGCCAGGACAACTCGGCGGTCCAACTGTCGATCGCGGGCTCCTCCGAATTTCGCTGGCGTGGCGAGGAGTCGCGCGCCTCGATCATCCCCTACCTGCGCTATGACGAAACCGATGACGAACGCTCACTCTTCGACCTGCGCGAGGCTTACTGGGCGCAAGAGGCAGAAGACTACGAACTGCTCCTCGGCGCCAACACCGTGTTCTGGGGCGTGACCGAATCGGTACACCTGGTCGACATCATCAACCAGACCGACGCCGTCGCTGACATCGACGGCGAAGACAAGCTCGGCCAACCGATGATCAACCTCGAAATGCAGCGCGACTGGGGGCTCGTCGGCGCCTACCTGCTGCCGTATTTCCGTGAAAGAACCTTTGCCGGTGAAGACGGACGCCTGCGCACCCCGATCCCGGTCGACACCGACAACGCGCAATACGAATCGTCGGACGAAGAAAACCACGTCGACCTCGCGTTGCGCTACAGCCACTACTTCGGCAACGTCGACATCGGCGTCAGCGCATTTAGCGGCACCAGCCGCGAACCGCGGCTGCTACCGAACGCCGATGGCAGCGCGTTAATTCCCTACTACGACCAGATCAACCAGCTCGGACTCGACCTGCAATACACCATCGATGCCTGGCTGTGGAAACTCGAAGCTATCGCCCGCGAAACGCAAAACGATTCGTTCACCGCCGCGGTGGGTGGTTTCGAATACACCTTCTACCAGGTGGCCGATTCCGCCGCCGACATCGGCGCCTTACTCGAACTGCAATACGACGGCCGCGACGAAGACGAACCCCTGACACTCGCCGACAACGACCTGTTCGCCGGCATTCGCCTCGCGCTAAACGACACCCAGAACACCACCATGCTTGCCGGCATGGGTTATGACCTGGAGACCAGCGAAACCTACCTCAACATCGAGGCCGAGCGCCGCCTCGGCGAAGACACCGTGCTCGAACTGCGAGCGCGGATTTTTACCAATGCCAATCCTGGCGACACAAGTTATGCAATCGAGAATGACGATTATCTACAGTTGCAGTTGAGCCGGTATTTTTAGCTGGGAATTCGGGGGGAATTCCCCAGATCGTGAAAGATTCCGATTTGTTTGAAGGACATCGACCGAGAGTTTTGAGTTAAACGCTTTGTTCGGGAGATTCGGGTTTGCATCGACCCGTCTCAGCAGCGAAACTTACGCCTACTATTCCTCACGGCCTGTTATCGATGGAACTCATTGTTTTTGATCTCGACGGAACGCTGCTCAACCGGCAATCGACGATATCCGATTACACCAACGAGACGCTGAAGTTGTTGTCGAGACGCGAGATTGCCTACACCGTCGCGACGGGGCGCACGCTCCACGGGGCGCGGG
>Ga0255052_10002944_pt1 | contig 12029 bp, 9 predicted proteins | sample JV7_2_21_MG_FD_188632 | JGI IMG/M metagenome (GOLD analysis project Ga0255052, IMG submission 188632) | Seawater microbial communities from Jervis Inlet, British Columbia, Canada - JV7_2_21 | ecosystem: Environmental > Aquatic > Marine > Inlet | place: Canada: British Columbia | collected... | reverse complement strand
GTAGAGCATATCCGCGGCCGGGAAGCGATTCTGACGGCCGGGATAGAAATATTGTCCTTGAACTTTAAGTTAGCAGCTAAACTCCAACAATCGGCATATCAGGAATTTGCATGCAATGGTGAAGATTGTGACAGATTGACAACCGTTGCACGCAGGTCATTAAAAACAACAAGGAGTACGTCATGATCAATATTCGTTTTATCAAACGCGCCGTGCACGCCTTTGTCATTCTTTCAACGTTTCTGCTAAGCGGCACGGTCGGTGCCCAGGATGATCCCTATGCGGAACCAGAAGAGCCGGGTTTGCCGCCCAGCAACATGGAGCTTGACCTCTCCAGAACGGCATTGGTGATTACCGACCCGCAGATCGATTTTTTGAGCCCCGATGGCGTTACCTGGGGATTGGTCGGCAACACTGTTACCGCAAACAAGACGGTCGAACACATAGAGCAGCTGTTGAAGACCGCAAAAGAAAATGATATTGCGGTTTTTATTTCGCCGCACTACTACTATCCGACTGACCATGGCTGGAAGTTCGGGGGCGCACTTGAAAAAGTCATGCATTCTATCGGCATGTTCGATCGGGTCTCAGCCTATTCAATGGACGGATTCGAGGAATCCGGTGCTGATTTCATGCCTCAGTACAAGCAGTATTTGTTTGACGGCAAGACAGTAATTGCGTCGCCGCATAAGGTGTACGGACCGGAGCAGAATGACCTCGTATTGCAGCTGCGCAAGCGGCATATCGATCAAGTCCTTCTCGCCGGGATGTCTGCCAATCTGTGTGTACAAGCACACATGCACGAGTTGTTGGAGCAGGGTTTTGAGATCGCAGTCATCAAGGATGCAACTGCCGCAGCCCAGATCCCGGAGGGCGACGGTTATCTGGCCGCCCTTGTCAACTTTCGGTTTATGGCTAACGCAGTCTGGACGACTGATGAAGCTGTTGATCGTCTGAGCAAGTAGATGAAGGAGGGCTGAGAATGTTTAATGCACTGGATTCTCTAAAACCAAGTGCTCACTGGCTCCTACGTATAGGTCTCGCCAGTGTGTTTATTTTCCACGGCGTAGGTAAAGCCATGGCCTTCGGAGGATTCGCCCAGATGACGGGGCTTCCCACCCCGGTTGCCGGGCTCGTGACTCTGGCAGAGCTGGCGGGGGGCGTCGGGATTATCGTGGGAGCGTTTACGAGCGACACGATCACGCGATTGTCAGGACTTGCTATTGCACCGGTCATGCTGGGCGCTATTTTTATGGTGCACTGGGGTCGATGGAATTTCATGCCTGCCGAAAACTTCCAAATGGGTGGCATGGAATTTCAAGTCGTGCTGCTCCTAATGGCGCTCTATTTTCTCGTCATGGGAAATGCTGGCTTGAACCGAGAGAACGGAAATGGAGATAATTCATAAGGTAAGTGACTGAATGCGGACGTGAGGAGATAACTGATCCTAACCGATTTGATTGTCTCCTTGCGGCCCACTGAATGGACGAATTGGGTGTTCGATTTTTGGCTTTCGAAGGACGTTCTGGAGGAGGTGGAACCAAAAACACACGATTCAGGATCACTATGACCAAACCCGGAGAGTAATCGGTAGTTTGCAACTTTGATTAGAGAAACAATTGGCAGAGTCTCGAACTTATCACAGTCTGTTGACATCTAAGTGCGTATTGGATGGGCGTCGCAAAAGAGGATATTACGATGTCAGCAAATCCAGCCGAAGAAAATCGCAACGAAGATAACCCGGAAGCTGAACCCGATCTTGGCTTAAGCCCGGCGGAAGCGTTGTTTTGTGGTGACATTATCCGGTCATGCTTTTGGCCATTCCCACAATTTACAGACGAACAAAAGGAAATGCTCGGCATGGTCCTCGATTCGGTGGACCGGTTTCTCGAAGATAAGCGGGATGACTTTCGTCAGTGGGATGAGTCCGGTGAGCAGCCCGAGGAGTTTGTTCAGGGTTTGCGGGAGCTGGGCCTGTTCGGACTGATCATACCCGAGGAGCATGGCGGAATAGGCTTGTCCAATGCCGGCTACTCACGCGTATTACAGCAAAGCGGTCGCTACGACAGTTCCGTGTCACTGACAATCGGTGCACACAGCTCGATCGGAATGAAAGGTTTGCTGCTGTTTGGCACTGACGCCCAAAAAGAAAAGTATCTGCCTAGATTAGCGAGCGGTGAGCTGACTGCCGCGTTTTGCCTTACAGAAGCCGGCTCCGGTTCCGACGCCGCCTCAATCAAGACCAGGGCTACAAAAAACTCGGACGGCGGCTGGACGTTGAACGGCGAGAAGATCTGGATCACCAGCGGCGGTATCTCGAACTTCTACACAGTGTTCGCACGTACCGACAGCGATGCCGGGAAGATTTCGGCGTTCATGGTCGAACGCGAGCTACCCGGAGTGAACACAGGCCTGAATGAACACAAGCTGGGAATTCGATCATCCTCGACGACGACCGTGAGTTTTGCCGATGTCAAACTGCCTCCTGAGAACCTGCTTGGCGAAGAAGGAAAAGGGTTCAAGGTAGCCATGTCGATCCTCAACAATGGCCGTACGGGTCTCGGCGGAGGGGCCGTCGGTGGTATGAAGACCTGTATTGCGCTTGCCGCGAAACAGGCGGTCGAGCGAAAACAGTTTGGCCGCAGTATTTCCGAGTTCGGGTTGATCAAGAAAAAAATTGCCAACATGACTGTCGACTGTTTCGCCGCCGAGAGCGCGGTCCGGATGGTGTCACACTACATTGACTCCGGATACACGGACTACTCGGTAGAAGCGGCGATAAGCAAAGTATTCGCGAGTGAGGCCATGTTTCGCGCCGCGAATGAGTCTTTGCAAATCGCGGCCGGCAGCGGATTCATGAAAGAATATCCGTATGAACAAATTTTTCGGGATTCCCGGATATTGACGATTTTCGAAGGGACCAGTGAGATTCTGCGCCTCTTCATCGCTTTGTCCGGAATGAAAGATGTCGGGATGTCGCTGCGGGAGTTGAAGTTAGCGACCGATGACATCTTCAATAACCCAATCAAGGGATTCGGCCTGCTGAGCGACTACGCCGGGCGCAGAATTACGAATCTGACATCACTGGGACAGGACCGGATCATCGGCTCAGTGCCGGATGCTCTGCGAGATGACGCGCTGGTTTTCGAGAAGTATACGCTGGAGCTTGCGCGGATGACGGATGTGCTGCTGCGCCGCCATGGTAAGGCAATCGTCGAAAAGCAATTCGCATTGCAACGGGCGGCGGATGTGGTAATTGATCTGTTTGTCGGACTGTCGGTATTGGCGCGAGTCAGTTCAATGGAGCCGGACGATGATGTGCAGTATCAACAGGCTGTGTCCATAGCGCACATATTCAGTCAGCAGGCGAAGCGTCGAATGAACCAAAATCTCAGGGCGATGCTTCGTAACGAAGATGAACCCGCCAAGTCACTGGCGGATTACATTTTTGACGGCGAGAAGTATCCGTGGGACGTGTTGTAGTCGCAGGACGTCCACGATTCATGGTTGAGACTTCCACTGTGAAGTAGCGCGAACCTGCGGCGTGAAAGACGGTCTTAATGACATGGCCCAATTCAAGTTTCCCGACCCTGTCAGAGTACTGACCATTATCTTGTTGTCAGGCCTGCTCTTCGCGGCCGGGTCCGTCATGGCCGAATCCAGGAACGGCTTTGTGCTGAACGACGCCCTGGTGCCGCCGGAAGAGATACTGAACGGTGGTCCCGGACGCGACGGAATTCCTTCGCTGGACGATCCGGTGTTCGTGAAGGCTGGCGACGCGGAGTTCCTGCGAGCAAATGACCGTGTTTTGGGTGTTGAAATCAATGGCATCGCACGCGCCTATCCTGTCCGCATTCTCAACTATCATGAGATCGTAAACGACTCGATCGGTGATAAAGCGGTCGTCATTACCTACTGTCCGTTATGCGGTAGTGGCATGGCGTTCTCCTCGGCGATCAACGGCAGGCGACTCGAATTCGGTGTCTCCGGACTCTTATACAATAGTGATGTGCTGCTTTATGACCGGCAATCCAAATCGCTGTGGTCACAGATCAAGAGAACCGCGGTCACGGGGTCGATGAAGGGTACACAACTCGATGTACTCCCTCTTTCCCATACGACCTGGCGTGACTGGCAGGTACGTCACCCGGACACGCAGGTGTTGTCGATGGACACCGGCTTCCGACGAAATTACAAAGTAAGTCCCTATGGCAACTACGCTCGGGACAGCAGGTTGTACTTTCCTGTGGCGGAGGAAAATAAACAGTACCGACGCAAGTCAACGGTTCTTGGGCTGGAGATTGACGGTCAATTCAGGGCATATCCATTCAAGGAACTTAAGAAAAGTGAAGAACAATTTATGGACGAGTTTCAAGGCCGGCGTTTCGAAGTCCTATTCGACAAAAAAAATGATACGGCACGCATCGAAGACTCTAATGGTAATGAACTGCCAACCGTGCTCGTTTTCTGGTTTGCCTGGTATGCGTTTCACCCTGATACCGAGATCTATACGGCAAATTGACTCAAGCAGGGATCAGATCAAGTCATCCGCAGCATGAATGGGCGAGTTGGTCCCGACACCGATGTTTTGCTTGAGCCGATGTCCTAGTTGATACGATTTCCGTATCTCTTGCGAACAAGCCGAACAACAAGCGATTCCCTGCCTCGTATCTTCACAGCAATCGGGATAACCGGCCTTACCGCAGTTTCTGCAGACAGCGACCGTTTGCCGCTCCTGATTCCGGTAACAATGTATTGATCAATACTCTTCAATATCGATCTCCGGATGCATCCTCGGTACCGCTACGCGAAACCAGATGAATGGCAGCAACGGATTGGGCAACCAGTACATCCATCCGAGGTTGCGTACACGTCGCTCGTTATCGAGATGCAAATCCATCCAGACATAGAAAAACTTGTAGATGCAAAGGCCGGGGAAGTAATTCACGCGAAAACGATCTGTTTTCAGATACTTTCGGGCAACGTAGAGGTTGCCTTCAAACGGAGTGATGCCCCAGCCGAGGGGGCCCTCCGCCAGCAAGGTTCCTGATTCCTTGTGTATGACGCGTACGTTCTTCATACGTCATATCTGACCGGTGTAGCCCACTATTTATTACGGAGACAGGAAGAGTGCCGGAGCAAGCGGCTAATAACAGGCGCTTACACCGTTGGCGACAACTGATCCTGCGAGTGAATATTCGGTCTTCTAATCGCCACCGTCGTGGCGGAACTCGCTTATCAACTCCTGGTGCATCTGCGGCGTTACCTGCGCGTAGTGACTGAAGTCCATCGTAAAACTGCCTTCACCTGCCGATAAGGATTTCAGTCTTGAGTGATAAGACTGCAGCTCCTTGAGCGGTGCCTGACCGGAGATTTCCATACAGTTGTTTGGAAGATTATTGGTACCGCTCACCATTCCGCGCATTCCAGCCAGATCGCCGGTCACACCACCCATGCAATCGCTCGGTACGGTAAAAGTAACGTCAACGATCGGTTCCATCACTATCGGCTTGGCATCACTAACTGCCTCGAGGAAGGCTTTTTTGCCCGCTTGCACAAAAGCGATTTCCTTGGAATCCACCGCGTGATGCTTACCGTCGTAGACGGTCACCTTAACGTCTTGCATCTCATGTCCGGAGATGGCGCCCTTGGTCATGATCTGACGAACGCCGGTTTCTACAGCAGGAATATATTGTGACGGAATCGATCCACCGACCACCTTGTTGGCGAACTCGAATCCGGTGCCAGCCGGCAAAGGTTCAATTCGAAGATATACCTCACCAAACTGACCGGCGCCGCCGGTCTGTTTCTTGTGCCTGTGGTGGCCTTCTGCCGGCGCGGTGATGGTTTCCCGGTATGCAATGGATGGTAGTGACGTATTCACCTGCAAGCCATAACGGTCCGAAATCCCGTCAAGAACCGTACGCAGATGCATTTCACCCAGACCGCGAAGTACAACTTCATTCAAGGACGCGACGTGTTCCAGCTTGAGGGACGGGTCTTCCAATTCGGCAGCGTGAAGCGCGTCCGACGTTTTTTGTGCGTCAGCATCGTTGCCCGCTCTGATCGCAAGGCCATACATTGGGCGCGGAAACCGGTTGTGCTTTAGATGGAAGTTGTCCTCGTCATGTGAATCGTGCAGCACTGCGTCGTAGTGCGCCTCATCGACTCGCGGGATCGCACAAATATCTCCAGGCACGCCGATATCAGCCTTCTTGTGATCACCGCCATTGAGTTTCAGGAGTTGAGATACTTTTATTGGTTTGCGTGCGTCACCGACGAACAACTGGTTGCCGGCCCTGATCGAGCCCTGATGTATGCGGAGGACCGCGAGTTTGCCTTTGAACGGATCGATGTTGACCATCACAACATGGGCGACGACATGCTGCTTCGGATCAGGCGTTACGGTAACTTCCTGAGCATCGTCGCCTTCGCCTTTGTAGAATACCGGCGGATTACCCTCGGCGGGGTTTGGCATTAGTCGTTCGAACACGTCGAGCAACTCTTTTATACCGACGCCGGTTGTGGCGGATACAAAACAGATCGGCACGAGGTGCCCTTCGCGCAGCGCTTTCTCGAACGGCTCGTGCAATTGCTCGGGCGTCAGCTCGTCACCTTGCTCGAGATAGAGTTCCATCAGTTCGTCGTCGACTTCCACAACCTGGTCGACGATTTGAGTATGGGCCGTATCAACGTCGCTAAACGCTGTATCGACCCCGTCGGGTTCAAAAAAGCAATCCACCACGGCGCTGCCATCTGCGGCGGGCAGGTTGATTGGCAGGCACTCCGAGCCGAAAGTTGCTCGAATATCATCGACAATGCCGCCCAGATCCACGCCTTCTTCGTCGATCTTGTTGACTATGATCATCCGACAGAGGCGCTGCTCTTTCGAGGCGTCCATCATCTTGGCCGCGACCGTTTGAATGCCGTTCTCGGCGTCGATAACGATCGCTGCCGTCTCGACAGCAGGCAATACAGACACCGCGCGGCCAAAAAAATCCCGGTATCCCGGCGTGTCAACGAGATTGACGTGGATTCCACCGTGGTCAAGATGGCAGACCGAAGGATACAGCGAGTGCCCGAGCTCCCGCTCCTTTGGACTGAAATCGGAGACCGTGTCGCCTTTCTCGACGGATCCCGCCTGAGATATTGCGCCGCCGGCTTTCAGTAGTGCCTCGGCGAGTTGAGTTTTCCCGGCATGGCCGGGCCCAACGAGGCACACGTTGCGGATGTCAGCAGTGGTATAAGCCATATTTTGTCACCTCCTCTTGGCGAAAGGTTTGTATCAGAATACCGCACAGCGGCCGTCTGGTCACACCCTGTTAAAGTTCTTGTAAATCAATGAGATATCGATACCTCTCTTGAAGGCGAGACCCTTCAGGTCGACAGTACGCTATGCCGGCTTGGCGAGGGAATAGGCATAAGTTCGTATTTCCGGTTTGTGAAGTAGGTAACAATCACAGTTGCCCCCAGCAATTAGTATGAGTACTGTTAAGTTGTCAATATGAGCAGGCAGAGCAAAGCCTTGAAAAGTCTGGCTTCCAAACGAGCACAAGTTACTGCCCGGGGGCGTTTCCTCCTCGCCGTGTTCGTGGTCGCGTGGCTGAACCTGGCCGTACAGCCATGCCTGATGGCAATGGAGTCAATGCCCGAGTCCGTAGTTGTGTCAGGGCAATCGGCCCATACGGAACATGCGAGCCATTCACCCGACCATAACTGCGATCACTGTCCTCCGACATCGAGTGACCATGCGAAGGTATGTGCGTCGGCCGCCGCATCCGACTGCGGTTCAATCCCGGATTACAATTACGATGGTCGTAACGGCCTGTCCAAACTTAAAGACATACCAGCATATGTGGCGATCGCCGAAATTGTGGTGCCGGTTGAGTTCACCATCCCGACTTCATCTCAGCCGCCGGCCAATTGCGCGGCGCCCAAATATCCAATCGAGCCACCACGCAACGTACGTTTCTGTGTCTTTCTGAAATAGCGATCTCACGCAAATACACCGTCATTTGACCCGGTTTGTTTTGCGAGGAGATCGTTCATGTCGACTACCTGTGGGCCAGAGTCCCACCCAAAATCCTACTCTGAAAATCCTGCCACGCCGCAGGCGCCACCTGGCTCCCGAATGTTTGTGGTGCAGGTCTGTCTATGGTTGCTGCTGCCACTTATCGGGCATACGCAGGCGCTTCCGGCGCGTGACGGCCCTGTCGGCAACGCCGACGCCCTGGAGTTGCATCAGGCAGTTGCGACCGCTCTTGAGCATAGTCCTGCATTAGCGGGCCTGCAGGCCCAGGTCGAAGCGATCCGAACAGTCCCGTCACAGGCAGGCGCACTGCCCGATCTCATGCTGTCGCTTAATGCAATGAACCTGCCCACAGATTCATTCAGCGTCGGTCAGGAAGCGATGACGCAGATGCAGGTAGCGCTCAGTCAGAGTTTTCCGTTTCCGGGAAAACGCAAACTAAGGCGCGAGGCCGATGAATATCGGGTGGAAGCAGCCAACTCAATGCTGGTCGAGCGACGCATGGCAATAATCGGCGACGTCAGAGCAGTGTGGTGGCAGCTGATGAATCTGGACCGCGCACTTCAAATTGTCGAGCAGAACAAAGACCTGATGCGAGACTTCGTCGATATCGCGCTGACCAAGTACAAAGTCGGCAACGGCTTGCAGCAGGACGTACTACTGGCGCAGCTTGAGCTTTCCCGGCTACTCGATCGCGAGCTTCGGTTGCAAGGACTGCGGCGCGGCACGCAAGCTGAACTCAATGCTCTCATGGGGCGTCCCGCGAATTGGGCGGTGACCCTGCCAACGGTAGCACCGAATACGATACTTCCCGAACTTCCCCCGGAATCGCAACTGCTGCAGCAGGCCGGGAGCGGTCGTGCCTTGATCGACGTGCAGCGTGACCTTGTCGAGGCTGCGCGGGCAAAGCTGGATCTGGCAAAGAAAGATCGGTATCCGGACCTCAAGCTTGGCGTCGGCTATGGATTTCGTCAGGGCGATGACCCTTTGCGCGGCACGGACAGATCCGACCTGCTCAGTGTGATGCTGAGCATCAACCTGCCGATCTATTCCGGATCGAAGCAGAGCAAAGCTGTTGAACAGAGGTCACACGAAGTATCCCGGCAAACATTCATCTTGCACGACACATTAAGAAGTGTGGAAGCAACCGTCTCAAAAACTTTCGCAAACTATCATGCCGCTCGCGATCAGGTGGAATTGCTACAAACTGCGATCATTCCACAAGCGCAACAGACAGTGTCTTCAATGCTTGCCGGATATCAGGTCAATGAAGTCGATTTTCTGAGCGTCGTCAACACACAAATTACGCTTTACAACGCCCAAATCAATTACTGGGAATCACTGAGCAGGGCCAAACAGGCTCTTGCATATCTGGCTTCCGCAATTGGGATGGAGGCGCTTTATGAATAGCAAAAACACAACTCTCATAATCATCGCGGCGATCGTCCTTGCCGCAGGTTTTTTCGGCGGATACTGGTTTGCCAATCTAGGGTCGTCCGACCCGGTAGATCAGGCCATCGGAGACCAGCGAAAGCCCCTGTTTTACAGGCATCCGATGAATCCGGAAATTACATCCCCGGTACCGGCAAAGGGTGAGATGGGAATGGACTACATAGCCGTCTATGCGGATGAACAAGGTTCTGGTCCTGCCGGCACGGTCAGCATCGATCCGGTTACCGTGCAGAACATAGGCGTCCGAACCGCGGTCGCGGAACAGCGCACACTTGCCCGGAAAATTCAAACAGTGGGACGGGTGGACTACGACGAGCAACGTATTGCCCGACTGCATCCAAAGACGCAGGGATGGATCGAAGAACAGCGGATAGGGACGACGGGTGAGGCGATAGAACACGATGAAATCCTACTCAGTATCTACTCGCCGCAACTCGTTTCATCACAGCAGGAATATCTGCTCGCGCTCAAGAATCTGGAAACCCTCAGTGCGAGTCCGTTTGAGGACGTTCGTCGCGGCGCTGCCGACCTTGTGGAGACGTCCCTGGAGCGGCTTCGTCTTCTGGATGTGCCCGAGCATCAAATAGCGATGCTCAAAGAGGAGCGGAACGTAATGAAACTCTTGCATATCCATTCCCCCGCCAAGGGAGTCGTCGTCAATGTCGGTGCTCGGGAGGGACAATTTGTCACGCCACAAAGCGAGCTTTATATGATTGCCGATCTTTCCGCAGTGTGGGTGTTCGTCGATATCTTCGAAGAGGAGTTGCCATGGGTGCGCGTTGGGGATGAAGTCGAGATGCGCGTGGCCGCCGTACCCGGAACGACGTTCAAAGGAAGGCTTACTTATATATACCCATATGCGGAACGCAAAACGCGCACGATCAAAGCGCGCCTCGAGTTCGACAACTTGGACTTACTGCTAAAGCCGGACATGTTTGCTGACGTCACGATTCATGCAAGTCCCAGGGAAAACGTGGTGGTGGTCCCGAGTGAAGCGATCATTCGATCCGGCCTGAAAGAGCAGGTATTTGTTGTTCGCGAGCCTGGTAAATTCGAACCGAGGGCGGTAGAGATCGGGCTTGACAGCGGCGGCTCGACGGAAATTCGGAGCGGGCTTTCGGCCGGCGAGAAAATCGTTGTTTCAGCACAGTTCCTGATCGACTCGGAGTCCAAGCTGCGTGAGGCTGCTGCCAAGATGCAGGAGCGCATCAATGATTAGGCAAATCATCGATGCGGCACTGCGAAATCGCTTCCTGGTAATCATAGCAACGGCTTTGGTAATTGCGACTGGTATCTTTGCCGTCAAAACGACACCGTTGGATGCAATACCGGACCTGTCAGATGTCCAGGTAATCGTTTTCACAGAGTATGCGGGTCAGGCGCCGCAGGTTGTCGAGGACCAGGTTACCTATCCGCTCACAACGGCGATGCTTGCGGTACCGTTCGCCGAAGTTGTCCGGGGATATTCGTTCTTCGGAATTTCATTTGTCTATATCATTTTCGAGGACGGAACGGATCTATATTGGGCACGCTCACGCGTACTCGAGTATCTGAATTACGTAGGTGGAAGATTGCCACAAGGCGTGACGCCGACACTGGGTCCGGACGCGACTGGCGTAGGCTGGATATTCGAATACGCGTTGGTCGATCGAACGGGCCAGCATGACCTCGCCGAGTTGCGGTCGATTCAGGACTGGTATCTACGCTACCCACTGCAGACCGTGCCTGGTGTTGCAGAAGTTGCGTCAGTGGGAGGTTACGTCAAGCAATATCAGGTCGAGGTCGACCCAAATGCCTTGCTTGCATACAACATTCCGCTGTCGAAGGTGCGGCAGGCGATCGAGCGCTCAAATGTAAATGTCGGCGGACGACTGGTGGAGATCTCTGAGACCGAATACATGGTGCGCGGACGGGGATACATCCAATCCGTAGCAGACATCGAGAGTATTGCAGTCGGCGTCGACCAGCGCGGTACGCCAGTCCGAATTCAGGATGTCGCCAACGTTCAAATAGGTCCAGAGTTGCGACGCGGTGTTGCTGAACTGGATGGTGAGGGTGAGGTGGCCGGTGGCGTGGTGATTATGCGTTATGGGGAAAATGCGCTTTCAACGATTCAGGGCGTGCGGGACAAGCTTGAGGAGCTCAAATCGGGCCTGCCTGACGGTGTTCAGATTATCCCGGTGTATGATCGCGGCGCCTTGATCGAGCGTGCAGTAGACAATCTCTCGTGGACACTCGTCCTGCAGTTTGTTCTTGTGACAATGGTCTGCGCGGTTTTTCTTTTGCACCTTCGTTCGGCAATGGTGGCGATTGTCGCGCTGCCCATCGGAATTCTAATGGCCTTCATAGCCATGCGGCTTCAGGGGATCAACGCCAATATCATGTCGCTCGGAGGCATCGCGATCGCGATTGGCGCCATGGTCGATGGTCCCATCGTCCTGATTGAAAATGCGCATAGACATCTGGCGCTGGCCCGATCAGAAGTGGACGGAGAATTGACTCCGAAACGGCGCTGGCGGGCCATAGGCGCGGCAGCACGCGAAGTAGG
>Ga0255052_10002943_pt1 | contig 12033 bp, 6 predicted proteins | sample JV7_2_21_MG_FD_188632 | JGI IMG/M metagenome (GOLD analysis project Ga0255052, IMG submission 188632) | Seawater microbial communities from Jervis Inlet, British Columbia, Canada - JV7_2_21 | ecosystem: Environmental > Aquatic > Marine > Inlet | place: Canada: British Columbia | collected... | reverse complement strand
GATCTGCGCTTCGGCGCTCGCCCTCTGCGCCGAGCCATCGAGCACGAGCTCGTCGACCCCCTGTCACGATTCATCGCCTCGCATAGACTTCACGCCGGAGACGTCGTCGAAGTCGAGCTCGAGCGGGAACAGCTTGCCTTCTACCGCAGCTAGACTGGCTGTTGGAATGGGAGGAGAGATGAAGGTGAGGGCATCAACGGTTGCGCTACTCATCGCAACCCTTACGCTTGGAGCCTGCACGCTCCGCTATAAGCCGGCTGATCTCGGCGGCCTTTACAACCAAGCCACCCAGCACGAAGGTCCCGAACGACACGCCATCATCGTCATCCCCGGCATCCTGGGCTCCCGGCTCGAGGACTCCGTAACGGGCCAGGTGGCCTGGGGAGCATTCAGCGGTGGCTACGCAAGACCCAACCAACCCGAGGGTGCAAAATTGCTGGCCCTTCCCATGGAGCAAGGCCGCGCGTTGTCCGAGTTGCGGGACGACGTCCAGCCGACCCAGGTACTGGACCGCATTCGAGTTCGCCTGCTCGGTTTGCCGGTCCAGCTCAAGGCCTACTTTCAGATGATCGAGGTGCTGGGCGCGGGCGGTTATCGCGACCAGACCCTGGGCTTGTCCGGTGCCGTTGACTGGGGCGAAGACCATTTCACCTGTTTCCAGTTCCCCTACGACTTTCGTCGCGACAATGTGGAGAATGCCCAGCGCCTGCACGAATTCATCCTCGAAAAGCAGGCCTACATCCGGGAGGAAACCAAGCGTCGTTACGGGATCGACGACCCTGACATCAAATTCGACATCGTGGCCCACTCGATGGGGTCCCTGCTGGCGCGTTACTTCCTGCGGTATGGCGATGCTGACCTGCCCGAGGACGGTTCGCTGCCGGCGCTGACCTGGGCAGGCAGCCAATATGTCGATCGGGCGATTCTCGTGGCTCCACCCAACGCCGGTGCCCTCGAGGCCCTACTCAACCTCGTCGAAGGCCGGAAGTTCGGACCGACACTACCTCGCTACCGCCCGAGTATCTTGGGCACCTTCCCCTCCCTCTATCAGCTGCTACCCCGGAGCCGCCATGCAGCCGTTGTGTGGGCCGAGGGAGGAGAACCGGTCGAAGACCTCCTCGACCCGGAGCTCTGGAGCGAGATGGGATGGGGTTTGGCCGCAGCTGCCGAGACCGAATCCCTCGCCTGGCTGCTACCTGAGAGTCCTTCTCCAGCCGACCGCCAAGCCGTAGCTCTCGACCATCAACGCAAGTCGCTCGATCGGGCACGACTGTTCGCGGCGGCGCTGGATCGGCCCGCTCGGCCGCCATCCGAGCTGGATCTCATGCTCGTCGCCGGGGATGCGATGGACACACCCGCCGTGATTGCTGTCGAGCGCTCTACCGGGCGACTGAGAATCCTCAAAAAGGGTCCCGGCGATGGCTCGGTGCTACGTTCGAGTGCGCTCATGGACGAGCGGATCGGTGGAACCTGGCAGCCGAAGCTACAGTCGCCTATCGGGTGGACTGACACCCTGATGTTGTTCACCAATCATCTCGGTCTGACAAAGGACCGGATCTTCACCGACAACGTTCTCTACTGGCTACTCGAAGATCCACGCAACAGCTGATTCGGCAACGATCGAGATGGCGATTAGTCCTGATGGAGACCGATGAGGTTCCCACAACCATCGTCGAACACGGCGTCGGTCTCCCTGTGGCACGTGGCGCTTCTCTTGTTGTGCACACTGATTGCAACAAATTCCTGCACAGAACCACCGGACCCAGCCCTTGTCGAGGCTCTTACCGCAGGGCTCTGGCACGCCTCGGTGGGCGGGGACGATTACATCTACGAGTTCACCTTCAGAAATGAGGCCCTTGGCGGCCGGCTCCACATGGTTACCCGTGGATCAGGTAGCCGAGGGCGGCACCACACGCAAGATCGTGGATAGAAACCAATCAACACACCGGGCCTTGTTTGTCGGAGCTTTCTTGGGCCTGGGTTGGGCTTGTGGTGCTGGGGAGAAGTCGGCTGCCATAGATTCGGCATCCTCTGGCAATCGCCTCTCAGAGGTCGACATCCTCAGATCACAAGTTGAACAGTTGCTCGAGCAGACGGATCTTCCGGGAATTGTCGTCGCTTTGGCCGAAGCAGGCCACGAACCGCTCCTGGCAGCCGCTGGGTTCGCCGACACCGAGGAGATGATTCCTCTCCATCCCGAGACGCCCTTCTTCATTGGCAGCATTTCGAAGAACGTCTTTGCCGTTATCGCGCTTCAGCTGGCGGAACAAGGTCTTCTGAGCCTGGATGATCCGCTCTCCGCCTATGTGGAGTGGCCACGCGGTGATGAGATCACGATCCGCATGTTGCTGAACCACACCTCCGGAGTTCCCGACTATTTCTCTGCTTTATCGCTACTCAAATCCGAGGATGGGGTGCCAGAGTTCTTCTCCGAGCCGCACCCTCCGTCTGACATTGTCCAGATGATGCCCAGCCGCGACCCGACCTTTGATCCAGGCACCCAACAGAACTACAGCAACACGAACGGTCTACTGGTGGGTCTGGTGATCGAGAAGGTGACGGGAATGTCCCTCGGCGAGATGTTGGACGAGCGCATCGTCTCTCGCCTCGGCCTCGAGAACACTTATCTTTATGATGAGACGACGATCGATCGACCCCGAGCTCGAAGCTACTGCGGCATGTCTGGTTGGGGAGCAGCGCCTGGGCAGCTCATCGATTGCTCGTTCGCCGATGAGGCACTGCTCGACTCAGCCGACGGGAGCATCGTCTCCAGCGCTGGAGATCTCTTGCGCTACCACCAAGCGCTCAGAGGGGGCGAATTGCTGAACGATACTTCCTGGGAGGCCATGCGACGTGTCGATCCTGACCTCGACAATGGATTGGCCTACCTCATCATGTCGGGTCCCATGGGCGCCCACGAGGGCAATGCAGGTAGGTCAATGGGCCACCTGTCTGCAAGCATCTACTATCTGGAAACGGACCTCTTCGTCGTCATGATGTTGAATCGGGACGATGCCCCGCTGCCCATGCGCCAGTTCCTGGAGCAGCGGTACGGGGCAGAGTTGTTACCTTGATTACCGGCCTCGAGCGCCTCCCTCGCTAGCCATCCGTGCACTTCGCCTCGAAGGTGAGGGTGGCCCAATTGGACTCGTATTCCACTCCTTCGTCGGGCGATTCCAGCATGCGAATGAGACGCACATACCACCTGCCTGGTTTGGATAGCTCGATGCGCCCGACGCCTTCCGCGTCAGTCTGGGCCGCGATTGCTTCTCGGTGGCCGCCGCTCTCGACATGCGAATGGTGGCCTTCGTAGCTGGAGTAGAAGAGCTGGCTTGCAGCGGGCTTGCCATCGGATAGAACTTCAAATTCCAATGTGTCGCCAGGGCAGAGCCCGCTCGGATTCGCCAAGGGCACGATCTCCACTGGATATCCGAGGCGGCTGGACCATGTATCGGTTACCTGGTCACCCACCTGGACAATCGTCTTCACATGTTTCGAGTACCGCTCCCGGGCCGCCGTATCGAGTGAACCACTTTCCCTTCTCGCTTCGAGCACATCGAGAACTCCATCGTGTTCGAGATACTCGTTGAAATCCTCTGCCGACAGCTCGATCATGTTGGCCTTCGTGGATAACCCGACGACATGGGTTCCGGGATCACCAGCATCGAAACTCAGGAGAGTCACATTGCCCTCTTCTCGCCACTGGTCCGATGAGGGATGGGTTACCCCTCCCTTACTGTCGATCACTGTGACATCGACCATCCGGTCCCGATCGATCGTGTTCTCGCTCTTCTCGAAGGTCCCGTTGTAGAGGGAGATGATGACCACGGAATCCAGCGGAAAGTCGTGATCAGGGGCCACCAGAAACATGTCATGGGCGACGATTGGACTCGCAAGCAGTAGACAGGCGACAACGGACATAGTGGGCTTCATAGGGTCTCCTCCAGGGTATTTTCGATCACCGTGCGTGCCCCTCCCCAGCGGGCAAAGAGCACCGGCACAAGGATCAGATTGAGAAAGGTCGATGTCAAGAGACCGCCCAGGATGACCAGGCCCATGGGGCTCTGGATCTCGTTACCCGGCCGGTCGCCAGCCAGGACCAGGGGCACCAGAGCTAGGCCGGTCGTCAAGGCGGTCATCAGGATCGGTGCGAGCCGCTCCTCCGAGCCACGGCGGACTGCATCCAGGAGGGCTTGCCCTTCATCCCGAATCAAATGCTGATAGTGGGTAACCAGGAGCACGCCGTTGCGAGTGGCGATCCCGAAGAGGGTCACGAAGCCAACCAATGTCGCCAGGCTCAACACCCCTCCGAAGAAGACCACCGCGGCGATCCCGCCGATCAATGCCAGTGGCAGGTTGACGGCCACGATCGCCGCCTGGCGGTGATTGCGAAACGCGACATAAAGCAGACCATACATCACCGTCAGGATGACGATGGAGAGCAAGGCCAGATTGCGGACACTCCGCTCAGCCTCTTCGAACTGACCACCAAAAGTGATGCGATACCCGGTCGGCAGCTCCACTTCCGATGCGATCGCCTTCCGGGCCCGCTCGACGGTTCCTGCCAGATCGGCACCCGCGATGTTGGCGGTAACCATGGCCACTCTTTGCACGTTCTCCCGCCGCACCAGGCTCGGACCAAGATCGAAGCGCACCTCCGCCACATCGCCGAGACGGATCCGCCGACCTGCTGGTGTCATCAAGGGCAGCTCCTCGAGCCGGTCCCTGTCCGCCCTCAACACTTCCGGAAACCGCACGACCACTCGTGACACCACGCCGTCTTCGACGATCTCACCGGCCTCGGTCCCCTGGAAAAGCGCCTCGACCGTCTGCGCGAACTCGGCCGAGCTCAGCCCATGCCGAGCCAATGCCGAGCGGTCCGGATCGATCAAGAGCTGTGGCACGCTCGCCTGCTCCTGGTTGTTGAGATCGACGATGCCTTCGATTCCGGCAAGGACACTTTCGACCTGCGCTGCAAGACCTCGCAGCACCGCGAGATCCAAACCGAAGATCTTGACTGCCAGATTCGACCTGCTCCCCGAGATCATGTGGTCGATACGATGGCTGATCGGCTGGCCAAAGCTCACCGCCGCCCCAGGAAGGGTGGCCACCGCACGACGCATTTCCGCCAGCAGCTGATCCTTCGGCCGGCCCGGCACGAGCACCACTTCCATCTCCGAGGCGTTGACTCCCTGGACGTGCTCGTCTTTTTCCGCCCGGCCCGTGCGACGACTCGTCGATACCACCTCTGGGAAGGCAAGAAGCGCCTCCTCGACACCTCTACCGAGAGCATCACTCTCTTCCAGGCTGATACCTGGGGCACTGACGATGCCGACGGTCAGCGATCCCTCGTTGAAGGGAGGCAAGAAACTACGATCCAGAAATGGAAGAGCAGCGAGAGACGCCAAAAGGAGCACGATGCTCGTGGCCAATACAACCATGTGATGTCCGAGCACCCAGTCGAGCACCTGTCGATACGCCTGCTTCAGCCTGCGCAGCAACGCCGGTTCTCGGTCGAGGATCTTCGCACCAGGGAGGAGCACATAACAGAGCGCCGGCGTCACAGTGATCGAGACGAGAAACGAAGCGGCGAGACCCGCCACATAGGCAAAGCCCAGCGGCCGCAGAAGACGTCCCTCGATCCCTGGCAAGAAGAACAGCGGCAGGAAGACGAGGATGATGATCAGCGTCGCGAAGAGAATCGCACCGCGGACCTCGGAGGACGCCTGATAGACCACCTCGAGAGCTGATCGCCGCTCGTCCTCTGGGAGTGCCCTCTCGAGCCGAAGACGCCGAAACGCGTTCTCAACACCGATGATCGCGTCGTCCACCAAAGCCCCGACGGCGATGGTGAGGCCACCGAGCGTCATGGTGTTGAGCGACCCTCCAGCGACAGCGATCACCAATAGGCCGGCCACCACAGACAGTGGGATCGCAACTGCCGAAACAAAGGTGGTCCGCAGATGGCCGAGAAAGAGAAGCAGGATGAGCACCACCAGGACACCGCCCTCAGCAAGCGCTGTTGCAACATTGCTCACTGCGACTTCGATGAAATCGGCCTGGCGGAAATTCTCCTTTTCGATCACCACGCCGGCAGGCAGGGTCGGTGCCAGCTCATCGAGCATCCGGTCGACTTCGTTCGTGAGCTCCAGGGTGTTGGCCCCCGGCTGCTTCTGCACGCTCAGCACGACCGCTGGGCGGGTCCGATAGGCCGCCGTGCCCCGCTTGGGTTGGGCACCAACCGCGACACGGGCCAGATCCCCTACGGTCAGGGGGAATCCGTCACGTACGTCAACGACGGCCGCCGCAAGATCCTCTGCACTCCGAGCCCTGCCGAGTCCCCGCACCAGATACTCCTGGCCACTGTCGACGTGGAAGCCTGCGGCTGGATTACGGCTCGCCCGACGCAGAGTCTCGGCAACGTCCTCCAAGCTGACACCTTGAAGGGTCATTACGGCAGGGTCGACCTCCACTTGAAACTCCCTGACGTCGCCACCGATCGCAACTACCTGGGAGATCCCGGGGATAGCGAGCAGTGCCCGGCGGACGACCGTATCGGCCAGGTGTCGAAGCGCCAGAGGTCCGACGTCTTCGGAGGTCAAGGCGATGAACGTGATCTCGCCCATGATCGAGCTGATGGGACCGAGAGCGGGAGCCTCCACTTGCTCGGGTAATGAGACACCCTGGACACGCTCCGCGACGACTTGACGGGCGCGGTAGATCTCCTCACCCCAGTCGAATTCGACCCAGATTACAGAGATGCCGGCTGCCGAGACCGAGCGCAACCGGCGCACACCGGGGCCGCCGTTGAGTGCGGACTCCAGCGGAAATGTGACCAGCAGCTCGACCTCCTCCGGTGCCATGCCCTGGCCTTCGGTAATCACGGTAACCGTCGGGGCCGTGAGATCCGGAAAAACATCCACGGGCATGCGACTGATCCAGATCGACCCGAAAAGGAAAATCGCACCGGCAGTGGCCAGGATCAGGGTGCGGTGCCGCAGGGAGAAGCGGATGATTCGATTCAGCATGGCGTCCTTCCTAGTGCACGTGGCCTTCGCCCACGTCCTTGGCTACCAGCGTTGCCCGGCGGATCGCGTTGCCGCCGCGCTCGGCGAGCCTGGCTCCCTGAGGGATGCCCTCGACCAGCGCCATTCCACTTTGGCGGGCCAAGACAGTGACCTCGACACGGGCGAAACTCTCGCCTTCGGTCTGCAGAAAGACGATGGTGACTCCACCGTCATCGACCAGAGCCGTTTCGGGGATCACAAGCCCGGTCCTCTCACCTGCCAGCAGAATCTCTGCCTCGACCAGCGAACCGATCGGTAGCTGTGCCACGTCTGTTGCCACCTCGAAAAGTGCTGTCACGGTTCCGGTCTGGGGATCAACGGTCGGGGAAAGGGAAACCATCCGAGCTTCATCACCTCGGAATGTGAGTGGCGGTCTGCCATTGGGCAGGCGCAGATCGAGACCTTCGGGCGCCGCCATTCCGGCCGCCGCCTCCGGTCGTAATCGAACTGCGACCCAGAGCGGGCTCTCGCGGACAAGCAGCCCGAGAGGCGCTGCCGCCGAGATGGCCTGACCGGGCGTGGCGTCGACACGAGCGATCCGCCCGGTGAACGGCGCACTGACCGCCACCGTCTCCGAAGGTGTAGAGTCCCCCCGTCTCCCGACGCGGGTCGTCGCCAGGTCCTTTTGCGATGCGGTGAGGCGGCTGGCGAGGGTAGCAGCGCGCGCCTGTGCCTCTTCGAGTTCCCGGCGGCTGGTTGCGCCCAGCTCGAACAGTCCTTCGAGCCGCTCAAGCCGCATCTTCGCGGCATCGAGCTCCGCCTCGAGCCCGACGACATTCGCTTCGAGCTCCGCGAAACTGCGACCCGAGGCCACGCGAGGCATCAATCGAAACACAGGCGCACCTCTTCGAACCTCTTGACCCAGGTACGGCCAGGGGTCCCCCGTGACAATCCCCTCGAATGGCGATGTCAGGAGCACTTCACCGCCCGCCGCAGGTCGCACACGACCCGGCCCGCGTACGGACTCACTCAACCCCCCACTGCCGACCCATGACGTGGCGAATTCGGTCCGCCACTGTTGCTCTTTCAAAAACGAGATCGCTGCTCCAGTTGCTGCTGCTCCGGCTTCCACTGCCGTCGGCGCTGACTCGACGAGCCCACCTGGAGAGCCCGCCTCTCCCACTCGGACTCGACCGGCCGGGATGTCCTCGCTCTGCGCGGCCGTTTCGACCCGAAACAACAGGGCGAAGTCGCCGGTGGTCTCGGGAGTGACGTCGATGGAGAAGATACCGGGTCGCGTGGACTCCGCCTTCGAAAACGATGACTGGGCACCCGACGAGTCGACGAGGATTGCAGAGACTTTCCCTTCGACCAACGGCGAGAAGTCCTCGAGAATCGTGACATGGGTAAACGCCATAGACGCGGTGCCTACCTGCAAGGAATCGGTTTCGGCGAAGATCTCGAAATGCTCCCCCCACGCCGTGACCGCCCAGCTTTCGCCCTTCATATGGTCGTCCGACGCTTGCTCGCCAGTCGTCCCGCATCCGCTGAGTACGGTGAATACAAGAAGCGGAATCAGGTGTTTTCGTCTGCTCATGAAAGATCTCCAGGAGTGAGGGAACGCCCGATCGCGAACTCGAGATCCCGGTGCGCTTCGAGTGCCGCAAGATAAAGATCGAGAGCCGAGAGGCGTGCGTCGAGAACCGCTCGCAGAGTGTCCAACAGGTCGGTCACACTGCTCTCGCCCTGTTCGTAGGCCGCGGTCGCCGCCTGCACGACATGATCGAGACCGGCAAGGGTCTCCTGCGCGGATAGCGCGGAGCGTCTGAGCTCAGTGTAAGCAGCTCGAGCTGCGGCCAGCTCGCCCTCCGCCTCTTGCGTGATCCATTTACTGTGGGCACGGGCAGCCGCAATCGCACTTTCGGCAGCCATGCGGTCGGCCTGGCGACGATCGAAGATCGGTACCGTCCAGCTCAGGCCAAAAACCGGCCCTTCGAAGTCGGCCACGGAAGCGTCAATGGTCTGCCATCCCAGCAAGATTTCGGGCGCGGCGATGACGCGATTGCTCAACCGCTGGAAGGCCTCAGCCTGTTCGACCCGGAAGGTAGCCGCCACCAGGTCGGGCCGAAGTAGAGAGTCGACGCTTTCAGGAGCGACCGGCAGCTCAGGTAGCTTCGGCCGGAGGGTTGAGAGATTGGATGTGGAATGGGATTCATCAGGCACGAGCCACGCCACGGCCTCGGCTCGTGCGGCGGACGCTTCCGCCGTCACTTCGGACAGGGCAGCCTTCGAGTTCTCAGACGCGATCTCCAGGCGCCGTGCATTCAGCAGAGACTCCTCTCCCGAGTCCGCACGGTGCCGCATGCGCTGGGCCAGGGCCTCGACTCGTCCAGAGTGCTCACCGTGAATCGCAACCCAGGTGTAGCCCCCAGACCATCCCGCGAATACGCGACGCATTTCGAGACGAAGCCTGGTGAGTCCTGAATCGAGAATGCTCCTTTCGGCCTCTACCGCAGCTTCGGCTTCTCGGATTGCCCAGCGACGCCGCCCATCGATAGGTGGTGTCCAGGCGACACCCCACACAGTTTCGCGCGGCAGGTTATCGGGCTGTTCCCGGCCAAACTCCAACCGTGGATCCTGCAGTACAGCTGCCTGCTTCCGCTTTGCCTCGGCCGCGCCCAGTTCGCCTGAGAGCGCCAGAGAGGCAGGATGTTCGTCATCGAGGACGGAGAGGAACTCTGCCTCGGTAAATACAGGCTCTTCCTCGGCCGTGGCCGCGGCTGCAAGAAGAAACACGGGAATCAATAACAAAATACGTCTCATAAGGTCTCCAATCTGGCGCTCAATAGACGACGAACCCGCGCCAACCGACGCAGGGCGGCTACCGGAACGAGATCAGAGACGCAGGACGCAGAGACTGAAAGGGGATGGGGGTCCGAGTGAGACCGGCCTCGGAGGTGGACCGGATCTCCAGAGACACTCGGCGGAGGGTGAGAGTCCTCCTACACCTGTCGCGGCCACTACCGCGAGTCGGCTCTCGCTCGAGAACTGCGAGGGCATGATGGATGGTGGTACAGCGTTGTGGCTGTGATCATCCGCGTCAGCCTCGTGCGAATGCCCGTGCAACGCCACTTCGACCATGCCAGAAAGAACCCTCTCTTCCAGTTCGTGATGATCCAGTTGGTGGAGGGCAACACCGAGTCCTATCGCTGGCCCGAGGGACCAACTCGCCAAGCAGACCACGACGATTCGCCGACAATGCAGGAGATTCACCGGCCGATTGTGGAGTATTCATCCACATCCGTCAAGAATCGGCAGTAGCAGCTTCTGCGGCGTATAGGGGACCAGGAGTGGACCACGGTCGGTAGAATGGACCTAGGCTTCTGACAAATGATCGGTTCCACCCTTTCCCATTTCAAGATCACCGCCAAGCTGGGCGAAGGCGGCATGGGCGAGGTCTATCGGGCCGAGGACACCAAGCTCGGCCGCGAGGTGGCGATCAAGGTGCTGCCCAAGGAGATGGCGTCCGACCCTGGTTGGTTGCAAAGATTCGAGCGCGAAGCCCGATCGGTGGCCTCCCTCAACCACCCCAATATCATCACTATCCACTCCATCGAAGAGGTGGAGGGCATCCGGTTCTTTTCCATGGAGCTCGTCGAGGGCAGGACTCTGACGCAGACCATTCCGAGCGCCGGGATGCCCATCGACCTATTCTGGGAGATCGCGATTCCCTTGGTGGAGGCCTTGGCCGCTGCCCACGACATGGGTGTTACCCATCGCGACCTCAAGCCTGGCAACGTGATGTTCACCGATGACGGTCGCGTCAAGGTGCTGGATTTCGGCATCGCCAAGATCGCAGCCGAGACAGGTTCCCCGATCGAGACGAGTGAATCGACATGGGCGATGACTCGGCCCGGGATCATCCTGGGGACGATTCCCTACATGTCGCCCGAGCAGGTGCAGGGACGCACGGCCGACTCCCGGTCGGATGTCTTCTCCTTGGGCGTTCTTCTCCACGAGATGCTTACCGGCGAACGCCCGTTTCAGGGAGAGACCGCCGCCGATCTGATCTCCTCGATCCTGAGGGATGTGCCGCAGTCTCCCTCCCGATTGCGTCCCGGGGTGCCTCGAGGTATCGACCCGGTCGTACGGCAATGTCTGGAAAAAGATCCTGATCGCCGGTATCGGTCGGCCCGCCAGTTGCGCGAGGGGCTCGAGATCGTGAACAAGCAGCAGAAGCCCCTCGAAAGCGAAACGGCCGCGCCTTCCATTGCAGTTCTCCCGTTCGCCGACATGAGCTTGGAAAAGGATCAGGACTACTTTTGCGAAGGCATGGCGGACGAGATCATCAATGCCTTCACAGCGATCGAGGGTCTACAGGTCGCATCGCGCACGTCTTCTTTCCGCTTCAAAGGTCTCGGCCCAGACATTCAGAGCATCGGCGAGCAACTGCATGTCGGTACGGTGCTGGAAGGCAGTGTGCGCAAGGCCGGCACGAAACTCCGGGTAACCGCCCAGCTCACCAACGTCAGCGATGGCTACAACCTGTGGTCCAGGAGGTACGACCGTGAGCTCGAAGACGTCTTTGCCATTCAGGACGAGATCGCGCAGAGCATCGTCGACGCTCTCAAGATCGAGCTTTCCGCAGGCGAGCAGCGTGCCTTCGATCGGTCGGCGACAGCTGATATCGAAGCCTACGACTTCTATCTTCGTGGCCGGAAGTTCTTCTACGAAGGCACTCGCCAGGGGATCGAATTGGCCCGCGAGATGTTCTCCCGTGCGGCACGGCGCGACCCCTCCTATGCTCTCGCCTTCGCTGGCTTGGCCAATTGCCACTCTTATCTCTTCATGTACTTCGACAAGACACCGGCGAACAAGGAAGATGCCGTCAAGGCCAGCCAAAAGGCGGTCAAGTTGGGAGAGGACTCTGCCGACACTCACGCGGCCAGAGGGCTGGCCCTGTCAATCGATCAGCAGTACGACGAGGCAGGCCGAGAGTTCGAGACGGCTCTGCAATTGAACCCCC
>Ga0255052_10002942_pt1 | contig 12035 bp, 12 predicted proteins | sample JV7_2_21_MG_FD_188632 | JGI IMG/M metagenome (GOLD analysis project Ga0255052, IMG submission 188632) | Seawater microbial communities from Jervis Inlet, British Columbia, Canada - JV7_2_21 | ecosystem: Environmental > Aquatic > Marine > Inlet | place: Canada: British Columbia | collected... | reverse complement strand
CGGTAAGCTCCGGATCGACGTCGTACTGCCCGCCCTGCATCTGCTGCATCGGCACGTACATTTGCTCGCCGAGCGTTATCTCCTGCTCTTCGCCGATCCACGACAGCTCGCTCTTGCCGGTGACCGGGTTGACGGAGCAGCCGGCCGCCAGCAGCAACAATGGCAGTAACAGGACAATTCGGATGCGGCGGTTCACTGCAGATTCGTATCCAGAAAGTTGCGGAATAATTGCGCCCAGTGCTCCGCGGCTGCGCGCACCTCAGAACCGTTGGCGCTGCCGTCTTCCGGCAGGTCGATCTGTGGCGCCTTCTCGGTGTCCGCCGCCCGCAGCAGTAATCGGTCGGTTTTCGAATCGCGCATCTCAAGCATGAAGGTCAGCTTGCCCGCTTCCATAATCGCGTTGATATCGGCACTGATATTCGGCCGGTCGGCCGGACCGGCATGCCTGAGATCGACCAGCGATGCCCGGACCTTGAGCACGTCTGCCGCCGGCTTTTCGACGATTTCGTAAGCACCGATCTGTGCGATAAACGCACTGCGAAAAGCGTCCCGGACACGCCCGAGATCGGCCTCGCTGGGCGCTGCATTGGTCGGATAGAAGATTCCCATTTCCTCGATTTGCAGGCGACGGTACTGGCCGAAATCGACGCCGGCCGCGACGTAGGCGATATCTACATTGCGATTCTGTACCGGTCGATAGCTTTCATAGGTGACCGTGGTGCAGGCGCCGACAAAGAGCATCAGCACCAGGGCAGTCAGCTTGACTGATCGGACGGGCATAATTGATTATCTCCCGGCTCGGTTTCCAAGAAAGCACCGAGCTTAATGCAAACTACATACTTAATGTAGCTGACATCGGATTGTGGTCGGAAGTTTCCACAGCCTCTGTATTGGATTCCAGCGCTGACAGTCCGCGCACGTAAATATGATCCAGCACGCGGCCGAAAGCCCTGACCCGGCGGTCCGCCTCGACGTCACCGAAATGGACCGAACTCAGACCCAGCGAAGCTGCGACGTTCTCCACGATCTGCTCACGCTTCCTGCGCCAGGTATTGAAATCCCCTGAAAGGATTATCGGTCCGTCGTGATCACGCAGCACTTCCCGAACCTGTTCGAATTGCTGTCGGTAGGCACCGGTGCCCATCGAAAAATTGACGGCGTGGATATTGACCACAACCAGTGTCTGCTCCGTCGCGCTGAGCGCATACTCGGTGATACTGGTCGCTTTCGGTGTCCGCAACAGCGGTTCCATGCTGACAAAGCTGCACTGCGTCAGGGCCTTGACACTGCTCAACGTCATGACCCCGGTAATCTCGCCATCGACCGCATAGCCTGGCGCAAATGACCAGTGTTTGCTGCTGTCGATGTCGTTGACGGTGTCATGCCGCAGCGACGCTTCCTGCACCAGGACCAGGTCCTTGTCGCTGCTGAGCGCATCCATGTCCTGGCGCGACTTCTGATTGCGCACTTTCTGAATGTTCCAGTTGAACAGCCGGATATTCTTGGCATCGAGCTCCGCGGTAACGCCCGTCTTCGGCTGCGCGAGGGAATCACGGCATGCCGCGACGCCAAATTCGGTGGGAATACCGTGAGTCTGGGAATTCGCAGTAATTTGCGCCAGTTGATCGACGTACTGATGGGCGCAGGAAGTCGTCACTACGCACGCAGCAGCGGCCAGCGCGAGTCGCGGCCATTTTGTCCCGGGTTTCTTGTGCGGGCGTTCTTGCATGCGCATCCTACGACTCGATGGTGATGCTGCAGTCTACAAACGGAAACTGCCGCTGGCTATGTCCAAATGCCCCGTTTTCTGGTCCGGCCGGCGGGGGGACGGCGCTGCCGAACCGTCAACCAGGCAGTATATGTGGTGATTTTCGTGAATTTTACCAGTGTTTTTCCGTCGTTTTCCCGAAATTCGGCAAATTTCCCGTCATCGGCCAGGCACGCACGCGGGCTGCCGGCGGGATAGAAGAATCTGCTATAGGTGCACTGTTTGTCGTATTCGGTGATGCTTCCGCGAAATGCATTCGCTAACGATGCCGCGCGAGCAACAACAAGGTCGCGCCGACCCCGCACCAGCCGAACACGATCAGCCATTCATACGGCCAGATGAGCGCGGCCGGACTGCCGGGCAGGTACAAAAGGGCGATGGCGATGGACAGAAGCAGCGCCGTCCAACCGATCGGACGCCAGTAACGGACCTTGTAAGGCCGCTGCATCTCAGGCTCGCGGCGGCGCAGTACCAGGAATGACGCAGCCACGAATGCGTACGCGATGACAATGCCCAGGCCGCCGGCATCGACCAGCCACACCAGTGCCGGGCGACCGAACAGGGGCGCCATGACCGACAGCACACCAATTAGCAGCACGGCCCGGTGCGGCGTGTTATAGCGACTATGCAGCACGGCGAATGCGGCCGGTAATTGCCCGGCCCGCGCCAGCGCATACAGTGCCCGGCTGCCGCCTATCAGAAACGCATTCCAGCTGGTCAGGATGCCGCCTATGCCACCCACGACCAGCAGCTTGCCGGCCCAGCTACCGCCGAGTAGCGCGACGGCTGCATCCGCCGCCGGCAGCTCCGAAGCGCCGCGCGCAGCTGCAGACAGGCCGGTCGATACAGACCAGATGATAACCGCGTACCAGGCCACCGCCATGAAGATCGACAACATCAACAGGCGGCCTAAGTCGGCGAACGGGATGTCGGCCTCTTCGGCCGATTGCGGGATGACATCGAATCCGACGAACATGAATGGCACCATGACCAGCACGCCGAGCAGGCCCTTCGGGCCGTGCTCGAACAACGGCTGCATATTGGCCGTATCGCCGTTAGTGATTGCACCCGCGGTAAGCGACAGGCCCGCGGCCAGGACGACCACGATGACCAGCATTTGCAGTTTCGCCGCCGTGCGGATGCCGATGACATTGACCGCGGTCATGATTACGGCAGCGGTCACACCAACGCCGACCCAGCTGGCCTGGACATCCCAGCCGGCAACGGTCCAGAGGTGACCGCGACTGAAGCCCGGTACCAGGTACTCGACCACCGTCGGCAACGCGACTGCCTCGAAAGCAACCACCGAAACGTAACCAAGAAGAATCGCCCAGGTGCAGATGAAGGATAGCGTGGCGCCGAGTGCGCGACGCGAATAAACGTGCTCGCCTCCCGCCTGCGGCATAGCCGAGGCGAGCTCGGCGTAGGTAAAGCCGACGAAGATTACCGCTGTGCCGCCAAGTAGAAATGCCAGTATGGCGCCAAGACTTCCGGCACCGGCAATCCAGTTCCCGGTCAACGCCACCCAACTCCATCCGATCATCGCGCCAAATGCGAGCGCGACAATTTCCTTCCCGGTAACGACGCGGACAAACCGCCCCTGCTGCACTGCTCCCCCACCATTGTCCTGGACCGGCCAAGTGTCGCAGATTCATTGTCGCTCTGCTGCAATACGCCAGCCGGGGAAATCGCGCGCTCTGCGGTATATTCACGCAAAGGTGGAGAATGTCGCATGCAGGAAGAAATCGATCTCTGGCGACTGGCAGCGGGCCTCGGCCTGTTTCTGTTCGGCATGCACCAGTTGGAACAGGCGCTGCAGCAGCTTGCCGGGCGTCGCTTCAAGCAATTCCTGAGGCAGCACACGGCGCACCCGGTCAAGGGCGTGCTTGCCGGCGCCTTCTCGACCGCGGCACTGCAGAGCAGCTCGATCGTGAGCCTGATCGTGCTGGCGTTCGTCGGCAGCGGCATTATTTCACTCGCCAGCGCGATCGGCATCGTGTTCGGCTCCAACCTGGGCACGACCGCTACCGGCTGGATCGTTGCAACGGTCGGTTTCAAGCTGGATCTCGAGGCCCTGGCATTGCCACTCGTGGCACTCGGGGGTTTCGGTGTCGTGTGGTCAGCCAAGGGCACGCGGCGTGCCGGACTGAGCCAGCTCGTGGTCGGCTTCGGGCTGATGCTGATGGGGCTTGGATTCATGAAGTCCGGCGCCATCAGCGCGACCGCGCTGCTCGATCCGCAGGCGATGCGCGCTTATCCACTCGTTGTGTTCCTGTTGACCGGTTTCCTGCTGACCGCCGTCATTCAGTCCAGTTCGGCAACCATCATGATTACCCTTAGCGCACTCCATGCCGCTGTCATCCCCCTGAGCTCTGCTGCCGCGATTGCTATCGGCGCAGATCTGGGCACAACCATCACCGCCTTGCTCGGCGCACTGGCCGGCTCGGCTGCCAAGAAACGGGTTGCCGCTGCGCTGATCCTGTTCAATGTGACAACTGATGCGTTCGCATTTATGTTGCTGGGTCCCTTCCTGTACGTCGTGGGCAACATCCTGAATATCAGCGACCCTCTGTTTGCACTGGTCGCTTTTCACAGCTTGTTCAATCTGTTCGGCATCCTGATGTTCCTGCCGGCAATCGGCTTTCTCAGCCGCCGCCTGGAGCGTGGATTCACCAGCAGCGCAAGGACCCTGCTGCGGCACATCCGGCCCGGCGACATCGCCGTTCCTGAGGTAGCAATCGAAAACATGAACCGGGAAACACTGCGCCTGATCGATCAGGCTGCCGCCCTGAACCAGATCAGTTTCAGGCTACCGCCCGGTCGGACGTTTTACGACAGCCGCGAGGATCGGGCCGGTGTCCGCGTATTTGAGCCCGGCGCCAATCACGATGAATGCTATGCCGAGATCAAGCGACTGGAAGGTGAAATCCTGTCGTTTGCACTGCGCTTGCAAAGAGAGTCGCTGGAACCGGACGAGTCGGAGCGACTCGGTCAGATTATTCCGTCGCTACGAAACGCGGTGCACGCAGCCAAAAGCATGAAGGATACACATCATGACCTGCGGGTTTTTCGTGAGTCTGTCAATGATCACTTCAACGCGTACTTCAAATACTTTCGCGATGCCGTCGATGAGTACTACGAAGTGTTCAGCACGCTCCGGCAAGCGAATCTGCCGGCTCTCAGATTCGCCGCAATGGTCGAACTGAAAAACAAGAGCGACACACTGCATGCCGGAATGCATGGCAGAATTTTTCGTGAAGTTGCAGAAGCCGCACTCAGCGAGCTGGAAATCTCGACTTTGCTGAACGTCAACAGGGAGTTGTATACCTCCAATCAAAGTCTGAATGCCGCGCTTGCCGATGCGTTGCTGGACAGCGGTGCGGCGGCCGATTTCGAAAGCATTCCGGCGACCGCATAGGGGTATTCACGGATTCCCCGGCCTGGGCCGGGGGCATATAATGGACTGCTGGTTCGAGACCGTTGAGGCGCCACCATGAGCAATGATCTAAAGCGTGTTCTTGAGGAGCTACGTCAGGATCACCGCAATATCGCTATGATGCTCGATCTGCTGGAACGCGAATCCAGCCGCATCTACGATGGCGAGGAGCCGGACTACGAACTTCTGCACGACGTCATGCAGTACATGACCGTCTATCCCGACACGGTCCATCACCCCAAGGAAGATCGTATTTACGCAGAGCTGAAGGTTGCGCGGCCCGACCTGTCAGGTGGCTTTGCGCGGATTACGGTCGATCATCGAAACATCGCTGAACAGGGAATCCAGCTGCGCGATGAATTTGCCTCGATCGACTCCGGCGTGATGGTGAGACGTAAAACGGTCGTCGGCAATTCGCTGCGCTACGTGAATATGTTGCGTAGCCACATGCAGTGGGAAGAGTTGGACTTGTTCAGGCGCATCGAAGAAATGATTGCAGAAGGTCACACGGACTTTGACCAGACCAGTTACCCGCAAGGCACGGATCCGGTCTTCGGCGCGGAGGTCGAGCTGCAGTTCGGTCGTCTGGTGCAATCCATCGAACAAAGCATATCCGAATAACACTTGTAGCTTCAGAAGTACCAGGCGATCTGCGCAAAGATCCCGAAATCAGTCGAAACGTATTGTCCGTTGGTACCCGCCTCAATGCCGCCGTATTCGCTGCCGTCCGGTCCCAGGGGGATACTCAGCGCACCCAGAAAGGTCGCATTGTCGCTGAGGTTGTTCTGGGTGACCAGTTGCAGAAACGCGCTCGGGTCCTGCAGATTAACGAAAAGATTCGGTGTCAACAGCCATAGCGGCGTCATCTCGACGCTGACCCCGCCGGCGAGATAATGTCTGCCGAGCGTAAAGATTTCGCCCCGTGCAAGACGTTTGAGTAGTTCGGGATTAGTCGCAAGCTCGTCCGGGCTATAGCGGCCGGCACTCTGGCCGAAGCCGTTGAAAAAATACTCGACCACACCACTCATATTCCTGCCGCGCCACACCCAGGAGTGACTGAAGTTGGTTACGAACTGGGGCTTGGCACCGGCGGCGGAATCGCTCAGCACCAGGTCGCCCCTCCAGACTGCACCGCCGATACTGCGATTGCCGCCGATGCCGACAACGAACTCGCCAAAGCTCTGCGCCAGCAGGAAATCGTACTCGGCGCTTTCGCTGATGCCGTGGTACTTGACCGCTGCGGTCCCCTCGTCCGCCTCGACCTCGCCGTTCTGAATGTTGCGGCGAACGACGATAGCTGCCTGCGTGTCATGGCCATTCGCGCGCAAGTGTTGCCCGTACAGCATGTCGTCCCCGGCTTTGTACTCGGTATCGATTGCGGCGGGGTCAAACGGGTTCACGATGTCCATCGGCGAGAAAAACAGGCCATTGCCCCAGGAGATCGCCTGGCGGCCGATGCGCAGTACCGATTTCTCGCTACTGTAACCGAACCACAGGCGATCGATGCGCTGGACTAGCGCAAATTTGCCCGCATCCTGTATGACGTCTGTCAATTGAAACAGGCGCCGCTCGTCATTGGGCAGGCGATTGAATACCAGCTGCAGGTCCGGCGGCAACAGCCGCGAGTATTCGATGCGATCGCCATAGAGTGGCAGCAATTGCCAGGCAGCGTTCGCGGACCAGGGACCTCGATCGGCCTGAAAGTTCAGGCGCAGCTCCGACTCCAGGTCCAGCGCGCGCGATCCCGTCAGGCTGTTGAAAACGCTGTTGTCCGGAAACTGTTGAACGATCACGCGGGCCTTGGTATGGCCATCAAACTGATAGTTTGCTTCAGCGGCCGGCGCCGGGTGGCAGAAACCGGACGCGAACAGTCCGGCGCACAGGGCAACGCTACGCAGCATGCTGCCGAATATCCTCGACAATTCGTCCATCCAACATACGGATCACCCGTCTGGCATAGGCCATGACCCGCTGGTCATGCGTCGCAATGATAAAAGTCGTGTTGTGACGCTGATTGAGTTCCACGAACAACTCCATCAGGGCATCCGAAGATTTCGAGTCGAGATTCGCGGTCGGCTCGTCGGCGAGTACCAGCGCGGGACGCGAGACGATGGCGCGCGCCACCGCAACCCGTTGCTGCTGCCCACCCGACATTTCAGCCGGCCGCCGCCCTTCCAGCCCGGCCAGACCGACCTCGGCCAGAATCGCGTCGGTTCTCTCGCGCCGTTCCGCTGCCCGCACACCCTGCACCTGCATCACGAATTCGACATTTTCGCGGGCAGTAAGCACCGGGATAAGATTGTAGGCCTGAAACACGAATCCGATCTGCCGCAGGCGCAGATGCGCAAGCTGACCTTTGCTTAGCTGATCGATACGCTGACCGGCGATCCACACCTCACCGCTGTCCGGTATGTCCAGGCCACCGATTGCATTCAGCAAGGTCGTTTTGCCGCCGCCTGACGGCGCTGACAGGCAAACGAAACCGCCTTTCTCTATATCGATGCTGACATGATCCAGGGCCTTGATGTCCTGATCACCCTGGCGATAGGTTTTGCACAATTCTATGCAGCTGACAGCAATCATTGTTACACCTTGCTTATTGCTTCCATGGGTTCGTAGCGAGAGGCCCGCCATGCTGGTGACAGGCTGGCGAAAAAGCCCAGCACGATCACAACGACGTTGGCAGACACCACGTCACGCGCAATCAGTTCCGGATGCAGCACACTCGAGGCGCCGAACATTTCCATGCCTTCCGCAACCGCCGAGATATCGATGCCGCCGGCGAGCGGCGCGATCGATGCCCAGGCCAGCGTGTTGCCGATCAGTAGTCCGATTACGAGCAACAACAGTGACTCGACGATAATTTGCGCGAGGATGTTAGCGGGACGCATGCCCAGCGCCAGCATCAATCCGATCTCACGGACACGCTCGAACACCGCCATAACCAGCGTGTTGACCAGGCCAAACGACAGCGCCAGGAAAATGACGATCATCCAGACCAGTACGAAACCATCCATGACACTCAGCATCGTGCCGAGATAACCATCCACCTCATCCCAGGGCAGCACCTCCACATCGGGACCGGACAGCTCCGCGACTCTGTTACGCAACCGAGAAACGTCGCGGTAATCATCACCGAGCACGACAACTTCGTTGACCCGGTTCGGTACCCGGAGCATCTTTTGCACGGTTTCCTTGGCGGCAAACACCATCGTTTCTTCGTAGGACTCGAGCTTGGCGTCAAAAATACCGACGATGCGAAAACCGCGATCTGCAATGTCGTTCTGCGGGTCCTGACTCATCAGCACGATGCGTTTGCCCAATTCGGTATCGAGTACGTCCGCCAGTTTTTGCCCGATGACGACACCAGTGTCGGCGACATTCTCGAGCAACCTGCCGGCGACGATGCTGTCCGCAACAAACGTGATGGCGCGTTCCCGCTCCGGATCGATACCGAACAGCGTTACACCGCGTGATTCCCGTTCGCTGCTGACGACTGCCGGGACTTTTATGCGGCTCGCCCAGGCACGGAAGCCGCCTGTCGCAAAGCCGTCGATAATGTCCTGGTCGGTTTGCGGCAACAGCTTGTTGATACCGGGATCGTCGCGGAACCCCGGATGGTGCACCTGCACATGCCCTGGAAGGCTCTGGATTCCATCGCGCACCATGTCATTGACCATGCCGCGCATCAGCGCAGTCATGAAGATCATTGCCCAAACGCCGACGCTGACGGCGGCAATCATAATTACGGTACGACGATGGTTGCGCCACAGGTTTCGCCAGGCCAGCGTGGAGATGATGTGCAGCATCTGCATCAGGCGGCCCGCATCGCCGCAACCGGCTCAAGCCAATGCAAACGCAGCGCCGGGTACAGCGCCGAGAGCAGCGTAAAAACAAACACCACCGCCGGGCCGAGAAACAGGCTGAAGATCGATGGCTGCGGATAAAAGCGGGCCGGCAGATTGAAGTTCGTGGCCATTTCTTCCATGCCGGGATAGGCGAAGCCATGGTAAGTGAACCACAGCGTCAACAGCCCGCCAAGCAATGCGCCCAGCAGCAGGCCGATCAGGCCCATCAGCGCGGTCTCCAGTAACACCAGTCGCCCGAGGCGCCCCGGCGTCAGGCCCAGCGACATAACGATGCCGAATTCTCGCGTGCGTTCGAGCACCGACATGAGCTGCGTATTGAGGACGCTGAACGCCACCAGGATGACCAGTACACCGTACATGAAAAAAGCGCCGCTCAAATCTGCCTGGATCGCCTGCTTCAACCCGGGCTGCAGCACATCCCAGTCATGCACGACCAGCGGCGAGTCCTGCGGCAACAGTCGTTCTACCTGTGGCCGTACGACGGCCACCTGGGAAAGGTCGGGAGTGGTAATGACGACCTGGTGCCCGGCGCCGTCCATGTAGAACACGTCTTGAAAATAGCCGAGCGGCATCTCGGCAATACTGCGGTCGAGGTCCGGGACACCGCTATCGAAAATTCCAACGACAATAACAACCGCGGCCGCGAAAGAGCCATCGCGGCCGCTGCCGAGCAATGTCAATTCGTCACCAACGGAGACGCGCAGATTCCGCGCCAGCACCGCACCAATGACGATTTCCGCCGCCGATCCTTCCTGCAGGTAGCGGCCCTGTTTTACGAGGCCGGGAATATTGGACACGCCCGGCTCGAATTCCGGTTCGACGCCGAATATTTGCAGTCCGTAACTGCGATCTTCGCTCGAGGCCAGCGCGAATGCAGCACCCCGGGCTGCAATCGTCGTCAATTCGAGCTCGGCCCGCAGCGCTGCCGCCAGCGATGCAGCGTGCGGCACGACCTGGCGCATTTTCAAGTCGTCCTTGTAACCAGCGGCCTGTACCTGCAAATGGCCAGTGAATGCCTGCAACGTGTTGTCGATCATGAGGCCGTACATGCCGAATTGCAGCGAGATCATGAAAACCAGCAGCACGTTGGAAAATACCATGGCGCCGGCAGTCAGCCAGGTGCGGCGCGGATGCCGCCACAGGTTGCGCCAGGCCAGCCGCAGCACAATATTCAAGACGGTTTCCGGGTGCTAGTTGCGCGGGTTTCGCAGATTAGAAAGCGTGAAGACACTATCGCTTAGCTCGACATCATACTCGACCGAGTTCACTATGATTTCGGTCCACTCCTCAGGCTGATCGGTCTTTCTCATGCGCTGCCGGGTGGCAACCATGCGGCCACCCATCTCCGCAATTTCCAGAGATGTCAGCGACTTGACCAGCACCCCATCTTGATCATAGAAGCGCTGCTCAAGCAATACGTGATCATCGCGTATGGACAGAACCTCCCTGCCCCACACGACCGCGGCTTCTTCGTGAGGCACAGCCTGTATTTCGTACGTGACGTGGCCGTCGGCGTCGGTTCGGCTGAGTAAAGTATGCTCGTACTGGTCGATGATATCGTCCGCCCGCGAGATATCCTTATTGGAGAAATCCGAACCAATCCAGCTCTGGCTCATCATCGACGACGGCACTTTGATGACGCGATTCACCTTTGGCGAAAAAGTCCACATATTGTTGCCGTCCATCAGGGTGCCGTTGCCGCGATCCTTGCGTGGCTCGGTTACGCGTACCAGCGAGCGCTTGTCGCCTTGCGTCCACGCGCGCATGGACATCGACCGCTCCCAGTCGGGCCGATGAATGATCATCGTCATCTCACCGTCAGAAGAGGTGCCGCGCCAGTGATCGATGGCGCCTTTGACGATTGCTGTCGCATCGTCCTCTGCCATTGCCGGTACAATGGCGATCAGCGTCAACAGGATCATCGCTTGCTTCATAAAGTCGTCTCACGCATGCCCTCGCTCGACATCGGTCCCACCTCGTTGCCCAGTGGCCAGATGACCAGTGTCCGTACACCGTCCGGCGAGTTGGTTTTGTGTATCACGCGATCGCGCGCCCGCACCACGCCGATCATGCCGGGTCTCAATATATGCGACTCATCATTGACGATATGATCGAGCTCCCCTTCGATCACATAAATGATCTCGAGCTCGTGCGGGTGCGGTGAGCCCTCATAGCCGGGCGGAAACCAGATTTCGGCAATCTCCGCGCCCCTGCTGCCGAGATTTGCCTCCTCGATCAGAACCTTGATGATGCCGGGCCCGTTTTCGGTATCCCATTCGAACTGGCGGGTGCCGGACGCAACAATCTCGTAGGATTCGTAGGCCGCCGGATCATTCTGTTGCGGGGCTTCGCAGCCACAGCACAACACGGCAGCCAAGTTACAGACGATTGCGCATTTCGTTTGCAGCCCGTTCATGGCAACTCCTTTTTGATTCAGCCGCAATCATGCGGATCGGCAGGATAACATTTCGGGCAGTAGCAGCGCCTGTGTTCACTTAAATAGACGTGACTGACAAAGCTGCATCTGGCCCGCTGGTTTTTCCCAAACCTCTGCTCCGAAACCGACTCCATTTGAGAGGAACTCGGCAGAGAGATCACCGAGCTCTGCGGCTATATCTATACTGCTACCTACCAGTTGCTGGTGAAGATCCGCGAGTTTGACCAGGAGGGTCTGTGGAAACTGGAAGGGATCTGTCTGAACTAGTAATACTGGCAGGTTCTTGTTGGAGCGGGCCCGACCGCCATGGATGGCGGAAGTGCAGGTGGTGCAGGAGCGTTCACCTGCCCGACCCGCGAATCGCGCCTCGGGAGGCGCTCCTACAGTTCTATTGGCACGGTCACGTAGGAGCGGGCGCGACCGCCATGGATGGCGGGAGTGCAGGTGTTGCAGGAGCATTCATCTGCCTCGCCCGCGATGCGGCGCCTGCACGAGAGAAAAGCTGCCGATGAGCAATACCGGGAC
>Ga0255052_10002941_pt1 | contig 12039 bp, 9 predicted proteins | sample JV7_2_21_MG_FD_188632 | JGI IMG/M metagenome (GOLD analysis project Ga0255052, IMG submission 188632) | Seawater microbial communities from Jervis Inlet, British Columbia, Canada - JV7_2_21 | ecosystem: Environmental > Aquatic > Marine > Inlet | place: Canada: British Columbia | collected... | reverse complement strand
TCAATTTTTTGCCAATGTGATTGTCGAAGCCCCACAAGCCTTTCGCGGAATGTCATGTGCGTTTTATTTGTGATTATTCGATTGTTATGGCGACCTAATTTCCCTTCAGCTCAAGTGCGCTCAACTGCGAGTATCACAATTGCCTGATATTTGCCACGATCCGGCAATATCGAATTTGATCAATACGATTCTTAGCCGCATCTTTGCGATTCGATTTGCCGGAATAGACGGAATTTGGCGTAGCCGGAAAAGCTGGTCAGGCGCTGTTGCGGACACCAGATGCTGAGCTGATCATTGTGTAATCGATCCGGCCGTTTCATCCGTAAATTTCGCCATCATTGAAATTGGCCCTATCCCGCGCCTGTGCAATTAGAGGTGGGGCGTATCACTTCTGAACCGTAGCGCGCAAAGAACTCGTTCACTGCACCGATTACCTCATTGTTATTCAGCGTTGCGTTGACGAACTGTGCGGTGTTCAAAACAAAAAAGTCCGGGTGCTTTGTCCTTATGGACGGCACGCGGCTAGAATAATCCAACACCTGCAGCGGCTGTACTCGTTCCGCGCGATTTACATGAATCGAGTCAATGCGCGAGAAATCGAAATCGGGAAACATGCGCCTGACGCCGGTCAGGAAGCTATTCTTGATATGCTCATCGCTCCGCTGAAACAATGTGTCGTCGCTCAGGACATATTTTGGCAGATACGTGATATGCAATCCCGCTGTGTATTCTAGTGAAACGACATTGCTCATGCCAATTACGCCGGTGAACGGCACGTTGGGATCGGCAATATTGACAACATAAAACGGTACCAGAGGCTTGGTACTGACGAGTATCACGCAAATGACGCCAAGATACTCCACACTGTCCCGGTTATTGGCAATATCAAGCAGCGACGAATCGGCAAGCTTTTTCAGCACAGGAACGGGGCTGGTACAGATGACCCGGTCGAATCTTTCCTCGCCGGTTTCAGACGATACCAGCAGTCCGCTGCCATCAGCAGGACGAATCGATATGACATTCGAACCCGTCCGTACCTCGCCTCCGCCCACCTCGATGATGCCTCGTAGTCGCTCGAATATGGACTTGTACCCGCCGGCCACGTGACCAAGTTGTTCTTTGCTGGCTGCACTATGTCGTGCGGAAAAGAGGCGTTTTATGTACGACCAGATAAATACGGCAGACACGCGTTGGTAATTATCGCCCAGTTTCGCCAGCAGCAGCGGTTTCCACAATTTTTTATAAGTTGCAGGACCGGAAACCCGAATCAGCCAGTCTTCAACGCTAATTTTCTCCAGGCTTTTCCAATCATTTATGCGCGAGCAATACCACATCGTCCAGGAAAGTCGCGCTTTCGAATACAGCGAAAGTAACGGGAACCTGAGAAACTCGATGTTGTTGCTGATCGAGTACATGTGTTTGTCCACGTAGAAGCCGGTGTAGGTTCTGCGCCATTTCAAATTCTCGGATAGCTGCAATTCGTCAATAAACCCGATCAGATTTCGATCAGATGGCAGGATTACGTGGTAGAAACGGTCCCAGGTGAACTTTCCATAGTCATAATGTGTCGCCAGTCCTCCGAGCTGCTGATCTCGCTCAAAGACAGTCACCTTGCAGTCGTCCGTAGTCAGTTTCCTGGCGATGGCCATACCCATCAAGCCACCACCAATGACCCCGATCTGCAACTTGTTATCTACCGGCATGAATGTCAGCTACCGAAGGCATGATCGCGTGTTGCTTCCCGTTGCCAGGCTATCGTCCGGGCCAGTCCTTCGTCCAGACCCACACAGGCTTCGAAATCCAACACTTTCCGTGACAAAGTGAGGTCGGGAACCCTTCGTCGTACATCTTCATATTTCTTACCGGTGAACGACTCGTACGGGATGAATTCAACCTTTGGTTTGCCTGTGGCTCCGCTGACCCTGTGGACACGTTCTGCAAGCTCCAGAATCGTGATTTCTTCATTACTGCCGATGTTGAGAATGCGGCCGTTCGCGGCGTCCCGAACGATCGCTGCAAAGATCCCTTCGACAGTATCGCTAACGTAAGTAAAGCTTCGCGTCTGTTGGCCGTCGCCATGAATTGGAACGGCCTTGCCGTTCAGGACAGCGTCGATGAATACCGGCGGTGGCCCGCCCCACCAGGACAATGGTTGATTCGGCCCATACGAACCAAAAAATCGCAACAAGACAACAGGAAACCCGTAGGCATCCTGATAGGCCAGAGCGAGATGTTCGTCAAATAGCTTTGAGACCGCGTACCCCCAGCGGGGCGATAAAGAGCTACCAATAACCGAATCGGACCTCTCCTCACTGAAAGGAATGGCCGGATTCCGGCCGTAGACGTCTGACGTTGACGCTAGAACACATTTACAGTTACGGGTACGGCAGAATTGCAGGACATTTTCCGTGCAATGAAAGTTGATTGTCAAAGTATCAATTGCTTTGCCGTAGCGCGGAATTTTGAATGCCGCCAGGTGGACCACGCAGCTGATTTCCTCCTGTATTTCCTTGAAGGACGACGCGTCAATCGCATCCGCCTCTATGAATCGAAAGTCGGGATTAGACAGATGAGGCTGCATGTTTGACTTTCTGCCCATCGACAGATTGTCGATGCCGACGATGCGGTAACCACTTTCCAGCAGCCTGGTTAACAGGTTCGAGCCAAGAAATCCGGCCACCCCTGTTATTAGAATTGATTTTTTTGGCACCGACTTTTCCCTGAGTCAGTCTTGATCGTAGCAAGCACCGGACGGGTGCATAGCGCCTGTCGTCGGAAAATCACTGATTCACCGTATCTCAGTGCGAACGCCGGTGCCGAGAGGCTATTCACAACTGGCTCCTGGACGCTCGTCTCATCTCTTTGAGATGCGATGTGAAATGCGCATGGGGCGCGAGCCGAGATCGAACAGCTCGTCGAAGTACTGCTTGTTCTGCAATGCGAGGATTCCAAGGCCAATCAGCTGCACGGCTAACATCGCGGTCAGGAGTCCGTAAACAAAAGTATGCGGGAATTGCTTATAGGCCATAGCAAACGCTACCGCATACTCTGCCGGTTGACCCATGCTTTTCAGTTCATCTATCGCTTCAAAATAGTGTACGAACATCCAAAAATTCACATACACGGAGAACGCAGCAATAGCCAGTCCGGGAATAATGAAAAACAGAAACGGCCGGAAAATAAATCCTGCAAGAATCGTCGCAAACAGGTGTCTTGCGATCTGCATGCTGGAGAATCGACTGCCGATAAAATGTCGCTGCGGCCCCCAATCGAGACGGCCCGGCACCTCGATGATCAAGCCACCAAGAATCATCGATTTGTGGACTGTCTCCGGCATGATATCCATGCCCATGGAACGCAGATTGACCGATCGAATGAACTTGCCGTCGTAGGCTCTCATCATCGAGGTCAACGTCGAGAGGTGGCCTTTCGCAAAGAAACTCAGAAAACGATTGCCATAGACGCTCAGTATCCGGCGCAACCACGGGACGTTCTTGATTGACCCGCCTTTCATATAAGGAGAGGCGAGGACTATCTTGGCATGTTCATCGCGTATCGTCCGGGCGAGCTCACCGATGTGCTGAACATCATAGCTCAGATCGATGTCCATCGTTACGACGTAATCGCCGTTGGTGTTGTTGAAACCGAATTTCATCGCCTGACCCAGACCGAAATTTTTTGGGTGATGCAGAGCTATAACGTTTTCGTTTTGACTGGCGAACTCGTTCAATAGCGCAGTCGTATCGTCCGCGCTCCCATCGTTAACGATCACGACTTCCCATTGAAACTCGCTTTCCAATGATTTCAGATAGGATATGATCCGGTAGAGATGGTCGACCAGTAATGCCTCCTCGTTAAACACCGGCACGATTACAGATAACAACGGGCGTTCAGATGTGGGCTCGGACGTCACAACTCTTTTCTCTCCTTCACTATCTGTTAACTAACGGCATCCACGATCACCAGGGTTGCAGTGCGACGATCAATCCATTTGACCGTGACGTATTTAGCGAAGGCCTGCGGTACAAATGCAATGACGGTGTTGGCAAATATTCGAATCGAATTGTACGGTTTGCTGAATTACTTGTTATTAATGCCCCGAATAGCGTCAGGATCTTGAAGACCTGTCCTTTAGGCTATGAGTACATCACGATCGTAAGTCGAAAACTTTATTATTTTCCATAACTTGCGTAGCAAATTGCCATTCGTATCGAACTTTACCGCGATAGCCTGGGAATAATATCGCGATTTGATGCACGGTGATATGAATTCACTCACACAGTGCATTGTGAAAAGCATAGGTCATACCGAGCAGGCGCGGCGGCAAAAAACTGCGCCGGACGATAGCCGTTACCGCATTCTCGCAGGTACCGCAGGTGCTCCGGCCGTTGTTTCGCAGGAATCTGACTTTACCTGACGTCGATGACGCTGTAGTTCGGACCACGCCAGACGATTTCGCCGCAGCTATCGATGACGTTCTTGACAGGCATCTCCTGATTGCGAACGATCAATGCTCCAATGGGATACTCGCTATACTCCTTGCAGCCATCTGCGAACAGGTTCCTGCGGAATTGCTGTCTTTCCATCCAGGTCGCGATATGTGATGGCACTGTCGGCGCGAACTTCCAATTCACCAGAGTCGGCCGCTGCAGCAGCCTGGATAGCGTCACCTCCGGTCGATCCCCATCCCGTCCCGGCTGTATGAGTACGATTTCTGGGGCATTCGTCGATCTAGTCGCGGCCTCAATCATGGCGTTCATCTCTGTGGATTCGACTGGATTCCAGGCGACCTCCTCGACCTTCGACTTGATTGCACTCCAGCCGGCAAGCGGAATCAGAATCCATGCGGCGATCCACACAGGCATTCGGCAATTTACGCGCTGCCTGATCACTATAAATATGGCCGTGATCATCAAAAGCAGTGTCAAGCTCGACGGTCGGAACAAGAAGAATTTCCCGAGCACCCTAACGCCTGTTTCCGTGGCGCTGGTTAGCAATGCGACGCACAGGTACGTCTGAAGTCCGACAATTAGCCAGATCAAGTTCCTGCTCTTTTGCTCAAGATCCAATTTTAGCGCCAGGATCGAAGCCATCAATGTTCCTAGCAAGAAGACGATTCCCGGTGTCCAATTCCAAATCAATTTGTTGCTGGAGAACGGCGCAATATGATGTGGCATACGCATAACGGCGAAGGCGTGCCATGTGTCGCCCATCGTTTCGACGCTGTTACTTTCGATTCTCTGCCAATAGATCAGAGCCGCCAGCGGTAAAATGGCCAAGACATAAACGAATAAGGCCCGCAATACGACTTTAGGAGGTAATTGACATAGCAGAAGCCAGACCAACGCAACCAGAGTCCAAAATCCACCCACGAGAAAATGAAAATAGGTTGCCACGGTGACAGCCAGCACGCATGACATCCATTTCTGTTTGAATGCCTGCGCGAGACCGAGAAAAATAAAAATATAGGCGAAGACCTTGCTCTCCATGGACTGAAATATCCATTCGCCACCGAAAAATTCCTGGCCGAGAAGAAAAAAAACCGACACTGACAGAACAGCGTCAAGTGCCGACAGTCTCCAGATCGAGGCGAGGTAGGCGAAACTGCCTGCGAGTGCCAGAACCGCACATATCCTCAATACAACATTCGCCGATTCGTAACCGAGCCACTTGACTGGTAGGCCAATCGTGAACGCACTGAGAAAGAGGTGATAGCTTTTTTCCTGTATGGCCGCGTACTGGCTTTGCACCCCATTTGACCAGAGTTGAGCGGCGAGCTGAAAATAGTACTCCTCGTTCCCGGTTAGGATGCCTGTGGGAAAAAGTATTAACGCGATTAGCAGCGCGAGGAAGAAGGCGATCCGGACAATCGAGTGTTGGGCGTCCACGGCTCGTGGCAAGGCAGCTAGGTATTCTGATATTGATTGCACTGTTAGGCTGCGCTATCGACTATTCGGTTTCCGACATATTATTTGGATGTGTCGCTAACGTCGTGCATGCATCGCAAAGAATTCTGCTCTAACGGCTAGCCTATCACTAGGATGTTACGTCACAAGAAACAATGCAAGCTATAAACATGCCCTCGAACGTCCGACGCTATGCATGTCAGTGCGCATTGTCGATCTCGCGTATCTTCAGATGCGCCGTGGCTGACGTCGCGAACGATTCCGCGTCGGCGAGTCCATTTGTAGGAAGTTTCGACTTGAAATGAGGGCTTCGCAATCGGAAGCCCATTGAGGCCGTGTTTTTGTCTGGCGAAACGCTGCATCTTCTTGATCGGATCGCCCCTTGTACACGGCAACCGACAGATTCGAATCATTTCTAGTAGCCGCAGAATCACGGCTGTCGCGCGAAATTGTGACGGATGTCACGCTCTAATTTGAGAAAGAGTTTGCAAAGCTCCATCTCAATCGCCAATATTATCGCCACGACAAAGGCAAACTCGTCGAAAGACGGGGACGCAAAGCCACCGGTCTACGGGAGTGAGATCCTATGACAGCGGGGTTGCCGAAATTCGATGACGGTTTGACCCAACCGTGATTTCAGCGCTTTAGCGGCGCTACACGCAATCCCCGGGCTGATTCCTTGACCGCGCCGTAACCGGCGACGGCTAATCGTCTCCGTCATCGCGGTTTGCCTGCCGACCAAGAGACATGGCAGGGAAAGCGATGACAAACCGATCCACTTGGCAATACTTGACTATTACGATTTTGGCGCTATCCGCGTCCGCCTGTTTTGAGGATTCCGGAGACGAAAATGCTGATACCTCTGAATCAGGGCTCACGGTTTCCATAGAAAACCCCAACGCATCGCGAATTGACACCACGGACGCGACGATCAGCCTTGCGGGAACCGCTGCCAGCGATGCCGCAATCGACTCAATTTCCTGGAGAAACGACCGTGGTGGTTCAGGGATTGCCAACAGCACCGCAAACTGGGTTGCCACCAGTACGGCAGACTGGCAGTCCGGAAATATTTCGCTACAACTTGGATCGAACACTATCATTGTGTCCGCGACAGACGTCGACGGAAAATCGAGTACAGACATTTTGACGGTCAACAGGCAAAGTACCGGCACCGGGTCTGCTACGCTTTCCTGGAACCCTCCCACGCAGCGTACCGACGGCACACCGTTGAACAATCTGGCCGGCTACCGTATTTATTATGGGCGCTTGTCAGGAACTTACGACTATCAGATCGACATCGGTAATCCCGGTGTTGTTACCTACGTCGTCGAGGGTTTAGTGCCCGGCGACTGGTATTTTGCCGCTGCGGCATACGACTCTGCGGGCGTCGAAAGTGACTTCTCGAACGAAGCAACACGAAATATTTTGTAATCCTCTGCGACCAATCCACCTTGTATCTCCAATGCGCCGCGTAGGCGCACAAGTACCGGATTCTGTCCGTTGTGCCAATACCCCGTGACGAGGGGTCTTGCAAAGCTTCGATTAACCACTGTAACAGCCGCCTGCACGGCGGGCGATTTCGCCGAACTGCAATACCGCTCATGCCGAAATCGGTCGCGCATGCGCAATTCTTGCGCGGCGCTTTCGCAAAAATAATAATTTTTTCGTCTGTCGTTTATCGGCGACATAAATGAATCCCCGCACATAGAGCAACTTATTTCAAATTCCTCGACACGAAGTCACGTTGGTGTCTTCGGCAGCGAACAGTCTCTTCGAGCGTGACATTAAAGTTTGGCACAATGGAAGTTCATAAGCTGCTGACAATTTGAAAAAAAATCAATTTTGGCACGCTACTTGCTTTTATAGCCTTGAGCTCGCCTGGGCGCCGCCTAACCTTGCCATATCAATTTGCATCAAGGTGACGATCGATTTGGGCGACAGAAACGTACAGGGGTGAATGACCGATATGTTACCGCTCAGAGTTGCAAGCACAGAACAGTAAACGCGCTCAGGGTGTTGATTACCAATTCACGAATTAATCATTAATAGCGGCGCAGTCGCTCAGTCTGACAAGCGGCAATCCCGCCGGAAGGCGGGGACGCAAAACTACCGGTCTACGAGATGCGAGTCTTACGACAGCGAGGTTGTCATACAAACGAATGCACTTTAGCAGCGCATTTCCTTAAGCGTCGCAAGTATTCGAAGCAACTCCATTGCTTACTTAAGAGTCTGTGGTTCACGCCACAGGGGATTCTTGCGTTCTCGATATCTAGGCTTGCCCGTCAACCTGGAGTCATCGCAAGAATAAATTACTACGCTGCTACGCGATACCTGCTCATAACATTTTTGGCACTGGCGTCGAGTGCCTGTGGGTCGGGGTCTGGGTCTGGCCCGGCCGCATACCTTGACATTTCCGGCGAATCGATAAGCCTTACGATTACGAGTCCTGCCAGTGGCGGATATGTCGAGACGTCGGATTCATCGGTGACTCTGGTGGGCACAGCCGGCAGCGATACGAATATTGTGTCGGTTACCTGGGTCAATGACCGGGGCTGGCAAGGCAATGCCAACGGCAGCGAATCTTGGAAAACCGACAGCATTCCCCTGGAGATGGGTGAAAATAATATAACCGTTACCGCGCAAGACAGCTCGGGCGCAACGACCAGCAGGACCGTTATATTCAAGAGAGAATCCGGCCAGCCTGGCTCGGTCACCCTATCCTGGAGCGCACCGACTGCTCGTACGGACGGCTCGCCTCTGACGAATCTGGCCGGCTACAAAATCTTCTACGGGCGTATGTCGGGCATTTACGATTATCAAATCCGTATCAACAATCCCGGTATTTTGACATATGTCGTTGAAAACCTGGTATCGGGTGATTGGTACTTTGCACTGGCCGCATACGACTCGCAAGGCCTTGAAAGCGACCGCTCTAATGAGGTGCTTCGGGAAATCAGCTAGCGGTTCTTCTCCTGCAATGCGAGCTCCTACAATGGTTGTCGTCACACCTGCGATGATCGCCCCCGTACAGGACTAACTTGACGTGACGATGTTAGAATTGCGGAAAATCCAGCCTGAACCTCGATAATGGCTGGCGGTGAAGTTATGTCAAGTGGCCGAAGAAGCCACTTATTTTCACAATCTGGGATGGGCCTCACATGACGACAAGAACACATACCGGACTTTTCACGCACTGTTGTGTTTCATCAGTGATATTTGCGGTTTCGGTTTTCGCGTTATTTGTCGCCACGGCGGTCCAGGCAGCTGAGTGGCGCATTGAACCCCTGTTTGGTGCGGCCGGCGAATTTGATGATAACGGCGTATTGTCGCCCCGTACCGATGTGGATGCCGATATATCCGGCTACCTTCTTGAGGCGAGCGCCAGGTTTGCATATGCATCTGAAACCACCGACTTTTTCATCACCCCTAGACTACTAAGGCGTGATTATGGCGATCCGAATTTTGATTCGGATGACCAATTTCTGCGTTTCGATTTTGATCATGACACGGTATCGAGCAATTTTCGGCTTCGTGGAGACTATGGTCGCGAGTCGGCCAGAACAGGAGAGCGGGCCGATGTGGACCTGGAAGTCGAAGATCCAGATGAGATACCGGATGATGAGTCCGGGCGGGTCAGCATTCGGGATCGCCGGGAAAAGTTCCGCATCATGCCGAGTTGGACCTATCGCATGTCGAGCCTCTCATCATTTTCTGTGAACCTGGATTACACCGACGTTCGGTACGATGAAGCTTTCGCAGGCCTGCTTACTGACTATACTAATGCGCGAGTGAATGTAGCCTACTCGCGATCCTTTTCACCACGGAACACAGGGATTCTATCCGGCACATATCGTCAATACGAGGCGGACGGGAGTGCCAAGGTCACTGGCTCCGGCTTCAATGCGGGATTCGAACGGACGCTATCGGAAACCACGCGATTACGTGCCTTAGTCGGGCTGGAGGATACCGACCGGGAGGCGGGCGGAAGCGATGTAAACTGGGTTGCGAATATATCGCTTGCGCGACGGCTACAGACGATCATTATGCTGGCACAATACCGACGAACGATTAGCGGCGGAGGCTCCGGCACCCTGTCGAGCCGCGACTCGATAAATCTCAATTTCACGAGGCGATTGACTGAGCGGATCTCAGCCGGTTTAGGCGTCCGGGCCTATCAGACTAATGCATTGGATGACGCAGTCGTAACATTCGACGAAAGAGACTACGTACAACTTCGCTCACAGTTCACGTGGTACATGACACAATCCTGGTCTTTGCAGGCAAACTACCGCTACACATTTCAAAATCGGAGCCTGCTTGGTGAAAGCGCTAACTCAAACGCTGTCACTGTCTGGCTCAATTATCGGCCGACTCCAATTATCCGCTCCCGCTAGACCTGCCACCTTAGCTGCTTCAAAATGTGATTTCGGCAGACCGAACGTAACATGACACTTTCGGGGTCTGCAGGGAAAGCATTATCACTTCGGGGTTAGAACTTTGGACAGGATTCTTGCTCGTCATTGTCGACCCAATCGACATGATATCTTACTTCGGTCACGCAGGCGCCGATGACCAGGCGACATCGCCTGATCCAAAAAAAGTCAATCGCAGAAATTATCCCTGGGATAGAATTTTTATTCTAGGAATGGTGGCACGAACGCAGTCGGATCACTGACATTGCATTGGCCACAGCCTGGACGAGGCCGCAAATCATCATTGAATCTTGTCTGTGCTTAGTCTTCGTCCAAATCGAGGCGAAATCCGATCGACCAGTTACTGAACTCCCCCGCCTCGTAGTCTCCAACAATGGACAAGCCACGGACGATCTGCCAGCCAAATCCGGCGCCGAACAGCGCATCATCGTCAAACATCCCGGTATTTAGATCAACATCGCCAACGCTCGTGTACCGGCCGTATGCCCTCAGTTCCAAATCATCGGTGAGCATGGCCCGTATACCGAGCGCTCCGCCAACATCCTGGTCGTCCGCGTCGAAGTTCTCGCCCGCGAAGCTTCCGAAGTCAAGGTCCAGGCTATCGTAGGAGACCTCGCCGTAGATATCCGTCTTAATACCGAGCGGAATTCTGAGTCCTAATCCACCCCTGATCGTCGTGTAGTCAAACTCGTCCTCGGCAGGAAATTGACCCTGTGCATTGGTAACGAGCGCTGCGACATCAATGTCCGTCGAACCGTAATCAATGAACAGGTAAAGATTATGCCAGGTCCCGATCGAGCCTCTAAATCTGACGCCGCTGCCGTCGCTAGCGTCGACGTCGACCGTCTGACCGGCAACCGGCGCCTGGGTGCCCATGCGGTCGAAGTCCTGAGCCATGAACGACATATCCAGCCACGAGTACCGGACTTCCTGCGCGGTCGCCGCCGCCGACAAAGTAGTCAACAGAAGAACTCCGGCTATCCAGCACATTCGACAAAACATTGGACTGGCACCCGTTTTCGGGATCGATGCATGAGATTGCAATGAATTCATTTCCAACATCCTCTTAATCCTGGCCCTTGCCTCGTACGCGCACGCAAACTTGCCCGGCACAATATAGTTGGTTCAATGTCAAAACAGACGCTAACAACATCAACATCCAGTACGCGATCGCCCCGCCGCCGCCACCGCCGGTACCGGCAGCCGGGTCGACGTTCACGGTGCGTGTAATTGGTGTGGCGGCATTGCCCGCGAAATCCGAGACATTATACGTAACCGTGTAACTTCCGACGAGGGCAGTATTGACAGCGGCGGACACGATTATCGAGGAGCTGATATCACCGTCAATGTTGTCCTCGGCAGTTGCGCCTGCATCGTTGTAGATGCCTCCCGCGGGCACATTAACCGACGCCGCACCGCGAAGCGTTAGTATCGGAAGTATGGCATCACCGCGGCCCAGATTACCAAAGCCGTCATTCAGATACACGCTGGCGCCGACTTGAAGCGCACCGCCCAAGGCAAGATCCACACCACCGGGATCGTCGACATCGATCATGCCGAGTTCGACCAGCACGCCGACGATGGCGCCGCCATCTACAACCTGTTCGCTGTGTAGTTCGAAGCCGCTGCCGGTTGCATTCCAGATCTGATGCACGCCGCTTGCATTGATGAAAACGAGATCAGTCAATCCGTCCCGGTTT
>Ga0255052_10002940_pt1 | contig 12040 bp, 8 predicted proteins | sample JV7_2_21_MG_FD_188632 | JGI IMG/M metagenome (GOLD analysis project Ga0255052, IMG submission 188632) | Seawater microbial communities from Jervis Inlet, British Columbia, Canada - JV7_2_21 | ecosystem: Environmental > Aquatic > Marine > Inlet | place: Canada: British Columbia | collected... | reverse complement strand
CCCCCGTCGCAAACGGCATGGCGACGGCCGCCGACTGGATGAGCGCGGCCTCGTTCATCTCAATGGCAGGACTCATCGCTTTCCTCGGGTACGACGGTTCCGTTTATCTGATGGGCTGGACCGGCGGTTATGTCTTGCTCGCTTTGTTTCTTGCCCCTTACCTGCGCAAGTTCGGCAAGTTCACCGTGCCTGAGTTCATCGCCGAACGATATTATTCGAAAACGGCGCGCATTGTTGCCGTCATTTGCCTGATCTTTATTTCGTTTACCTATGTCGCCGGCCAGATGCGCGGAGTCGGCATCGTTTTCTCTCGATTTCTGGAAGTCGATGTGACTATCGGTCTCATTGTCGGCATGGGTGTCGTCTTTATTTATGCCGTATTGGGCGGCATGAAGGGTATTACCTATACACAGGTCGCCCAGTATTGCGTATTGATCTTTGCTTACACGGTGCCGGCGATATTCATCGCGATTCAGATCACAGGTAATGCAATTCCACAACTTGCCTTTGGTAGTGAAATTACGGGCTCGGGCGTCAGCCTCCTCGACAAGCTTGACGACATCGTCACATCGCTGGGTTTCGATCAATACACGAGCGGAACAAAGGGTCGGATTGACGTTTTCTGTATTACCCTGGCCTTGATGGCGGGCACGGCGGGCCTGCCGCATGTGATTGTCAGATTCTTCACCGTACCGAAGGTGCGTGATGCGCGTACATCGGCCGGTTATGCCTTGCTCTTCATTGCGATCCTGTACACGACCGCGCCGGCCGTCGGCGCCATGGCCAGATACAACCTCATTAACACCATGCAGCCGGGCGAGATCGGTGCCGCCGATGGCAACCTCGTGTATGAGGACCGGCCCGCCTGGTTTGAAACCTGGCAGCAGACCGGCCTGGTACAGTTTGAGGACAAGAATGGCGACGGGCGCATCCAGTACTACAACGACGCCAATATCGAGTTCGCCGCAACCGCCAAGACATATGGCTGGCAGGGCAACGAACTTGGCGTCGATCGCGATATCATGGTGCTTGCGAACCCCGAGATTGCGGGTTTGCCGTCGTGGGTCATCGCGCTTGTCGCCGCCGGCGGCATTGCCGCGGCACTCTCGACCGCAGCAGGCCTCCTGCTCGTCATTTCCGCCGCCGTGTCACACGACCTGATCAAGGGCATTTTCCTGCCCGACATCTCGGAGAAAAAAGAGCTGCTGGCAGGCCGCATCGCCGCGGCGTTCGCCATCATGGTGGCCGGCTACCTCGGGTTCGATCCGCCGGGATGGGTTGCTCAAGTCGTTGCATTCGCCTTTGGCCTTGCCGCAGCGTCATTATTCCCAGTAATCTTGCTCGGCATCTTTTTCAAGCGTGCGAATAAACAAGGTGCGATTGCCGGCATGCTGACCGGGCTATTTTTCACCTTCGGCTACATTGAGTACTTCAAGGGCCTGTTCCTGAAGTGGGCCGGCTCTCCATGGGGCGAGAACGTTTCGGAACACTGGCTGTTCGGTATTTCTCCGGAAGGCATAGGCGTCGTCGGCATGGTCCTGAATTTTGTCGTCATCATCGCAGTAAGCTACATGACGCCGGCACCGCCGGAACGCATCCAGCACCTGGTCGAAGATATTCGCGTACCCAGATCGATCTAACAAGATGTTGAAAAAGCCATCCATGACTTTTTCAACCACGCGATCCGAAAAATGCGATTTTCGGATCGCTTACATTTTCAAAGGCTTGCAGCCATCGAAAATGACGGTACTACATCCCTGTACCGGCCAGCAGGCCGCCGGAAAACAGGGTTTTTCAACAGCCTGCTAAAGGACGAACAGATGAGTTCCCTTGTCAATACACTGCCGCTCGCCCTGGTCTCGGTGCTCTGCGCACTGATTCTTCCTGCACCTGTCTCCGCTGAGTTCAACGTCGAAGAGCAGGCAATGATCGACTGGATAGACGAACACTCGGAGGATGCCATCGATCTTCTCGAGCAACTCGTCAACATCAGCAGTGGCACAATGAATCAGGCAGGTGTGCGAAAGGTCGGCGACGTGCTGCGCGCTGAACTGGACGAACTTGGCCTCGAGACGGAATGGATCGAACTCCCCGCGGAGATACAACGTGCCGGTCACCTCGTCGGCAGACTCAAGGGTACGCGGGGCCGGAAAATGCTGTTGATCGGCCATCTCGACACCGTATTCGAGGCTTCCGATGAATTTCAGGCTTATTCGCGCGAAGGCAGCATCGGAAAAGGGCCGGGCATCGATGATATGAAGTCAGGTGATGTCGTCATTATCTATGCCATTAAAGCACTGCGTGAAATCGGCGTGCTCGCTAATGCGCAGATTGTCGCCTTCTTCACGGGAGACGAGGAAAAGACGGGAAAGCCCTTGTCGGTGTCCCGCAAGGAGCTGATTGAGGCAGGACAATGGGCGGATGTCGCGCTCGGCTTCGAAGGGGCGGTTCACTACGATGGCAGCGACTGGGCAACGATAGCCAGGCGAAGCTCAAGCGAATGGCGCCTGGAGGTGACAGGCAAACAAGCACATTCCTCGCGGGTCTTTAGCGAAGACGTTGGCGTGGGTGCGATATATGAGGCCGCCAGAATAATTTCGGCTTTCTATGATGAGGTGCGCGGCGAGGAGCACCTGACCTTCAATGCCGGGACCATTCTTGGCGGAACTGATGTTCAATACGATTTCGAACAGAACAGGGGCTCGACATTCGGCAAGACAAATGTGGTGCCTCGCAAGGCGATCGTTCACGGCGGCATACGTACGATCTCGCTCCAACAGCTGGAACGTGCCAAAGAAGCGATGCGTGTCGTTGTCGCCCAACACCTTCCCCATACCGGTGCCTCGATATCGTTTATCGACGGCTATCCGCCGATGTTTCCAACAAACGGCAACAAGCGGCTGCAGGAAAAATTCTCCCGGATCAACGAGGAGTTGGGCAGGGGACCGATGCCCTCCCTCGACCCGTCAAGACGCGGTGCCGCCGATGTCTCTTTTGTCGCGCCGTACACCGATGCGCTGGCCGGGCTCGGTGCGCTCGGTGAGGGGGGTCATACGCCGAACGAAAGCCTTGAACTCGACTCAATGACGCTGGCTACCAAACGCGCTGCGATCCTGATTTACAGGCTCAGTCGCGAGCAATAGTGGCAGGATCGGTGACGGAGCACGACTGGTTTGACCGCGATTAAGGTAATCTTGGTTTGTCCCTGCCGGCAAGCGGAGGTCTTATTTATGCTATCCGAAATCGTGATCGACGTGCTCGCCTCGGCGATACTACTCGTATTCGGCTATTTCGGCGGGCAAACGACATTTTCGTGATTTCATGACGGTTGCAGGATGATTTCGGATGACTGCCGCAGGTGCCATGAACGCAGACCACACAAATAACGACGACAAGAGACGCGTCCAGATTGCCCTGGTGCTGACGGCGACGTTTATGGTTGTCGAGGTCATCGGCGGCATCCTGTCCGGCTCGCTGGCGTTACTGGCGGATGCGGGTCACATGCTGACCGATACGATGGCATTGACGCTTGCCGCGGTCGCATTCGGCGTCAGCGCCAGGCCTGCAGACTCCAAAAGGAGTTACGGGTACCACCGCTTTCAAATCCTGGCCGCCTTTGTTAACGGATTGAGCCTTCTGCTTATCGTCGGGTGGATTCTGATCGAGGCAGTGCGGCGCCTGATTTCTCCCCCGGATGTCATGGGGACAACGATGCTGATAGTGGCCAGCGCGGGTTTGCTGGTCAATATCGTTGCATTCATCATCCTGCACGGCGGCGATCGCGAGAACCTCAATATTCGCGGCGCGGCTTTGCATGTCGCGGGCGATCTTCTGGGATCCATTGCGGCAATCGTCGCAGCCATCGTAATTATCTTCACAGCCTGGATGCCAATCGACCCGATTCTCTCGCTCGTAGTCGCGCTGCTGATCCTGCGCAGCGCCTGGTACCTCGTCAAACGAAGCGCGCACATCCTGCTCGAAGGCGCGCCGGAATGGCTTGATCAGGACAGCATGCAAAACCGGCTGGTCGAACGGATACCCGCCATCAACAGTATCCACCATGTGCACGTGTGGGGACTGACGCCGCAGCACCTGATGCTGACCATGCATGTCGCGCTGAAAGACAATCCCCCCGATGCGACTGCTGTCGTTCGCAGAGTCAAGGGAATCCTGCGTGAGGACTTCGGTATCAGGCACTCAACGATCGAAATAGAAACCGATGATTGCGCCGATCACTGAGGCTTAACGACACCAATATAGGGAAGCGTACGGTCCTTTTCGGCATAGTCCAGCCCGTAGCCAACAACCCATTCATCGCCGATCGTGAACCCGAGGTAGTCGATGTCCAGGTCGACCTCCGTGCTGTGTTCCTTGTGAAGCATCACGCAGGTGCGAATTGACGCCGGCCCCCTCGATTTCAACATTTCGATCAGATAGTGCAAGGTATGGCCGGTATCGACGATATCCTCGACAACAAGGACATGCTTGCCTTCGATACTGCCGCGCACGTCCATTACCAGCCGCACGGCACCACTCGGCATGCTGCCCTCCTCATAGCTGGAAACAGCGATAAATTCGACTGACCTCGGGATAGTCAGGCGGCGTGACAGGTCTGCGAGCAGAATGAACGCGCCTTTCAGCACACCGAGCAGCACGACCTCACCCTTGTCGGCATAGTCGGCCGAAATCCGGGCGGCGAGCTCGTCCACGCGGCGGTTGATATCGTCTTCGCTGATCAGTATTTCAGGAGCGTCATTTTCCAAGGGAGGCACCGTCGTGTCTGCAGAAACCGGGTTACGGTAGCTTGAGGGAATCCCCGGCGCAATAGCAAGCTTGGACCATTAGTCCTGTACGCTGTCCTTGCTGAGTGTGGGCTGGACGACCCACGAAAACAGGATCGCGACCGCAGCCAGGCACCATACAATGACTGCGCCTGCCGGCATATCCAGGCGGGTGGACAGGATGAGGCCCGATAAGTAGCCGATCATTCCGACGCCATACGCACACGACAGGCGGATGCCACGAGTGCCTATTTTGCGCGTCGCAAGTGCCGGGATAATCAGACTGGCGAAAACAAGATAAACACCGACCAGTTGCATTGATGCGGTTACCGCGAAGGCGAAGAGGGTATAAAAACCCAGTCCGTGCAGGCGATCGCGTAACAGGTACCACAATGTAAGAATAACTGCGCTGATGATCGCAATTGGCAGCAGGCTGTCGAACGTTACCCACAATATCTGCCCGACCAGCAATTCTTTCAAATGTTCACCGCCGTGCGGGTTGCCTGCGAGGACGAGAATTCCGGCCGTGGCTGCCAGTATGAAACAGATGCCGATGAGTGCTTCCTGTATCTTCGGCCAGCGCTTGTCCGTCCAGTTGAGTATTGATGCTGCAATGAGTGCAGCAGAAACTGCGGCACCCTGGACTATCCAGCCATCCTGCTCCCATCCCATGGTGTCAGCGGCGATTACGCCGAGCCCCGCGACCTGTGCGATAGCAAGGTCAATGAAAATGATTCCACGGCGCAAGACTTCGGCACCCAGGGGAACGTGCGTGGCAAGTACCAGGAGACCTGCCAGTAATGCCGGCCCGAGGATGCTCAATTCAAAGGCGTTCATTGTTTACTTCCTCGAGGACAGTAAGTGTCATGTCGAACAACGCAAACAAATCGGCCGGGCCGTCTGCCTCATTGACGGTGTAGGGCAGGCTAAGCGCCCTCACATCCAGGCGCTCGGTCAGCCATAACGACGGCTTTTTGTTGGCATATGACGTGCGAACCACCGCGGCCGGCGGATTTGGAGACAAAGCTTCGAGAAGCCTGGCAAGGTGCGCGGCACTCGGCGGAACGCCGGGCTTGGGTTCCAGTGTTGCAACAATGTCCAGGTCAAGCCAGTCTGCAAGATAGCTGAAACCCCGATGGTGAGAAACCAGCCGCAGTCCGCTCAACAATTCGCCGCGCTCTTCCCAGCCCATGGTTGCCGTTTCCCATCGAATCTGAAATCCCTGCAGGCGACTGATGTAGTTGCTGCTGTTGCCGGGGTCCAGCACGCCAAGGCGTTCTGCCAGCTTGTCGGCGATGCGTGAGATGTTGTTCGGGTTCAGGTGTATATGCGGATTGCCCTGCGGATGGATATCGCCCTGAGAACGATCGACCGTCGCCGGAATCTCGAGTTTGCGGACGTAGTCTGCCGCCATAAAATGACCTGGACGGCCCGGCTGAATATCCGGGTTGCCGGCGCGTCGTAGCAACAACGGCAGCCAGCCGATTTCCAGGTCGGCGCCGGTACAAACCAGCAGGTCTGCGCGCCTCGTTGCGGCGATCAGGCTGGGTCTTGCCTGAAGTCGGTGAGGGTCCTGAAAAGCAGTGATTGCGACCGTCAGGCTTGCGTTTTCACCCGCCAGCTCCTTTACAAGAGCACCCCACTCCGGTTCACAGGCAAATACTTCCAGTGCATCTGAGCTTAGGGGCACGAGCAACAGCAATGTGATAAGTCCTTTCATCCTGGTAATCCCTAGAATTCGTGTGCACCATGAGCGCCGATGCTCATGATGTACTGCAACAGGAATTGGCTGTCGCTCTCGTCAAGCACGCGATCGTCGATGAACTGCATGCGCAGGCGGCTGAATTCGCTTGGTGACCACTCGATCATCAAGCTGTCCCTGGCGGAACTTCGACCCGGGTCTTCGAGAATTGTGCCGGAAAACAACGGGCCGTTGTCTGCATCGACTTCGTCGTGTCGGTAAGCTATGCGCCAGCCCTGTTGGAATTGCCAAATTCCCTGTAAGTACCAGCCATCCTGATCCCCGTCGTAAGTAAGTCCTGCGAACGTGCCGCTCTCATCCCGGCTGAAGTATTCGCCCTGAAACTTGAAATTCCGCACGGTCGAATTTCCGTTAGGCGCCCACTTCCAGACGAAATCGAGTCCAGTGAGATCGCTGTCGCCAGTGAATACCTCAGCAGGAGGCGCGCCGATATCTTCGCCGCCCCTGTCCACGACATCGGCTGACAAGTACGAGAGTCCAAGCTGCCAGCTATGACTCAGGCCGGCATCGCCACCCACATTGGCGAAAAATGTCCATGCATCGGGCGATGTTGTGGAGCGGCCTGTCGAGGGAAAATTGCTGCCCCAGTTCAGCTCGGTGCCGAATTCGAGCAATAGCGGCGTTGGGGCGATCCAGCGTAGTTGCAGGCCGTCGGGTATGTACTGCCCGCCGAAAAAGGCCTGATAGGGAAGAGGCCGGTCCGCGAAGTCATCGGCATGGCGGTGAAACTTGTTGAGATAGCCAACACCGGAAAAATACCGTCCACCAAGCAATGTCAGTCCGTTTGACAGGCTGGTGGTCTGAATCCATGCTTCTTCGAGCGAGATCCCGGTTTCACCGTCTTCGTCTTCCAGCGCGAACGTAAGGTTGCCGAAAAAACGCGGGTCGATACTGGCATTCAAGTTCAGTTCGGACTCACCAAGCGAAAATCCCGAGCTGCCGGGACCGAGCTCACCGCCGGGGATGAATCCAGGAATATCTTCCCAGCCGGGGTCGACATTCCCGTATCGGGCAACGAGCACCGCGCCGATCGCCGGGTTGAATGTATTGGGGGCGGAAGCGCCGGCTGTCAGGTCGATCGCTGTTTGTTCCGCAATTTCCATTGCGTCATCGGCGCTTCTGCCTGCACTGCGCGCCGATCGTTCTGCCCGATCCAGTCTGCTCTCCAGTTCTTCAATGCGACTTTCATAGTCGTTCTTCATCTCCAGGAGCATCTGCCGCAGTTCTGCGACTTCTCCTGATAAGTCCTGTGCATGGAGCGTTCCCGTCGACAACAATATCAACGCGAGCATTAACGCCAATTTTTGTTTGAACATGATTATTGCACCACTCTTTCGACTCGTTCCGACACTCAACGCGGATAGCCCGTTTTCTGATGGGCCAGACACGCGTGATCGCCGATCACTTACAAAATGTTATGGCCCGAAGGCGCCGGTACTGCTTAGAGTGGTGTTGGGGGTGCCCGCTGGCGGGCGAGGGGGAGGTGAATCGTGTGTGGTACAAGCGCACGCTCAGCACTGACGCCCGCGTTGTCCTGTTGAAATTCGATATGCGCTGTCGATGCGACACATGCCGAATTCAATGAATGCCCGGCTATGCAGGCCGAACAGACCTGAGCCTGCAGACTACCGGGCTCATGCTCATAGGCATGTGCAAGCGCCCCTGTTTGCGCGGCGAGGAAGATGATCGCCAGCAGAAAACTTAGGGGTCTCTTGCAATTTTGTCGCACAATGGGCATGACATCGGAGTTTAGCACTTTGTCAGCAGCATGCCCTGTGTGGGGATCTGAAGCCTCGCGTTATTCGACGATTTACAGGAGAATAAGGGCCCGACCGGCATGAACGATTCGAAATGAGAGACGGACCAGGGAAAAACCTGCTGACAGCCAGTGTGCTGGCAATTGTGCTAGCCATACTCGGCGGCTGTGTGACGACGACACGGTCGGCCCTGGTGACGTCCGCGGACAGCAGCGATTGTGTGGTTCTGTTACATGGTCTCAACCGAAGTTGGCACGCCATGTCGAAAATGGCGACGGAATTGCAGGCGGCCGGTTATACAACAGTAAACGTCGACTATCCGTCCCAGACCGGCCCCATCGAAAGCCTTGCCCCGATGGCCGTCAATGAGGGTCTCGAAACGTGCCACGAGGCCGATGCAGTGCAAATTCACTTCGTGACCCACTCCATGGGCGGTATTCTGCTTCGCTACGCACATAATGAATCGCCGATTCCCGATCTGGGCAGGGTCGTCATGCTTGCGCCGCCCAACCAGGGCAGCGAAATTGTCGACGTGACGAAAGACTGGCCTGGCGCGGAGTTGCTATCCGGGGAAGCCGGCCTGCAAATAGGCACCGATGAAAACAGTATTCCGGCTCAATTGGGTCCGGTTGATTTCGAACTGGGCATCATCGCGGGGACCGGGACGATAAGCCCCTTTCTCTCCATGATGTTACCGAATCCTGATGATGGCAAGGTTTCGGTCGCGAGCACGAAAGTCGAAGGAATGAACGACTTTCTTATGGTCAAAAATTCTCATCACTTTATTGTGACGGACGACAAAGTCATCGAGAACACAATACAGTTTCTGCGCACCGGAAAGTTCCTGGAGTCGAACGTGCCGGTCACTTCCGTCCCGTCGTCACAGTAACGGATACAGCTAGTCTTCTGATTCGCCATCGAGACGGTCGATGGTTGCGATTGGCATCGGCCCCGGTGGAATACCATCGGCTTCTTTCGCATCCCGGACCATTTTGCGAACCTGGGCCCGGAGTTCTCGCGCGTCGTAGATGATACCGTCCTTGATCGTCCATCTGACGCCGCCGATGCGCTCAACTTCGCCGCTGTCGTCATTGAGCCGAATCGTGCCGGTCCCGAAAAGCACTTTCAGGTTTTCGATGGGATTGTGCTCGACGATAGCAAAGTCAGCTTTTTTCCCGACCTGAATACTGCCGACGTTGGCCTCTTTCCCCAGAATCTGGGCGCCGACCAGCGTCGCAGCGTTGATTACTTCCAACGGATGAAACCCGGCTTCACGCATGAGTTCCATCTCCTGCACGTAGCCGAAGCCGTACAGGTTATACAAGTATCCGGTATCGCTGCCCAAACCAACCTTTCCGCCGCGATTCTTGTATTCATTCACGAAGGTCATCCATAGTCGCAAGTTCTCTTTCCATGCCATTTCGTCCTCTGTCGTCCAGTAGAACCAAAAGGATCCGTGTGCGTTGCGATTGGGACGATAGAATTGCCACAGTGCTGGCAGCGTGTATTCGTCATGCCACAGCGCACGGCTCATGCGCATGAAGTCGCGGCTCGTAAGATAGGCCGTAAATGTCGGCACCAGCGCGAAGTCCCGCTCCAGGAGCGTGTTCATGACTTCGTTCCATTTGTCGCTGTAAGGTGGAGCGGTATCCTTCCACAATCGCCCGGCTTCGCCGAAGCGGTGTTGTTCGTTGTGATAAATGTAGTCAACCCGATAGTTTTGTATCCGTTTGTCCGTGAACATGGCTTCCGGAAGCCCGTACCAATGCTCCATCGACCCGAGTCCTCGCGACGAGGTATCGAGAACATTCGCGTGCATAACATCGAGTTGCGCATGGTGCATCGTGGTGTTGAGCCCGAGATTGTTAGCCTCATCCAGCGCCGCCCACAGAATGTCGGCCGGTGCCCCGAAAAACTTGACGCCTTCAGCACCACCTTTCGCGAGACGCTGTATCTCATTTCTTGCTGCCTGAGGTGAATCAATGCCTTTATCGTTCGTCAGGCGGAAAAACGGATACGGGGTGATCCTGGGCGCTACGATTTCATTCAGATTACTGCGCCGCTTGAGATCAGCAATCCATTCGACGGGACGGTCGTTTCCCAATTCCCTGATCGTTGTCGTGCCATGCGCCATCTGCAGTTTAAAGATGTAGTCAGGCGGAACATTCTGATCGGTGCCGATTGAATGTATGTGTGAGTGAAGATCGACGAATCCAGGCAGGATGTACTGGCCTTCGAGATTCAACTCATAGTCGCCTTTCTCCGGCCGATCGTCCGGAGCGATCGGTAAGCCCGGCACGCCGACAACCTTAATTTCGGTGATGCGATCCTTCTCGATAACTATATCGACCGGTCCCTGCGGCGGTGCGCCGGTTCCATCAATCAGGTATCCGCCCCGCAAGACGAGGCGCTCATATTGCCCAACTCCCTCTCCCGCAGCCCGGTCCGGCACGTCCTTGCTTTGTGCGACAGCAAAAGTACTGCAAAGAACGGTGATGCAGGCGACGACTAAACGACTCATCTCTTTACACTCCGATTTCTAGTTTGCAACAGGTACGCCACGGCCGGGCGTCCATGGAACGCCGGCGGCGTCCAGTTTGTTTTTCAGCGCACGAAGCTCTGTGTCTATCAGCTGGTCGAGTGCACGGCCGACTTCTGCGAACTCCTCGTGGGCAATCTCGAGACTGCTTAGCTGCGTGGCTGTCGGTCCATAGGCTGTCGATCTTGCACCAAATCCTGCGGCCATGAGGCGGGAAGAAATCGGTACAGGGCCGGTGGTATCGCCCATGAATTCCCGCGCCTGGTCAGGGGTCAATCGAGCCTTGAGTCTTCGCGCTCGCTGTGAGATGGAATTCGCCTCGTCGTACAACGAGGCGCTTGCCGTCGACTGAAGGATAGCCTCTTTGATCGCATCGACCGCAATCACGACTTCGTCTATCGCCGCCACAGACCCTTTGACGGCACGGCTTAATTCGTCTACGCGGCGGGAGAACGCCACCCGATCGTTCTGCGCTGATCCGGGCAGGGTGGGCTGTCGAATCGACTTCACTTCGAAGGTCTGCATCTGATCAAGGTTTTCGATCGAGCCATCGATCCGTCGCGCCAGGTGTACGGTGTACCTGCCCGGCTCGACCAGCACACCGGCCGGGTTCCGATAGGCTTCCTGCCGTTGGTCCTCCGGAAGCCAGGGATCGAGCGTCGGATACCGAAGATCCCAGGCCACGCGATGAAAGCCCGCAGTCACCGGGCCCTCGACATGCCGAACGACATTGCCGTCGGTGTCCTTTACGGTCAACACGATGGCTGGTTCGTCTTCCAGCGCTTCCGCTTGCAGCGCATCCCAGCCGGGGTAGGGCGTGTCCTCGCCCGCTTGTTCAAGCGGCTTTTCACGTTCACGCCGCTGTTCCTGCCGGGTGCGGATTTGCTCCGGCAGGTAGTAGGTAAACGTAGCGCCGAATGGCGGATTCGGGGCGACGAAATAGGCCCCGCCCTGTGATGACCTGCATTCGTCTCTATCACAACCCAACGGTCGTTTGGGTACATACCAACGCGCATCGCGGACGGGAAAGAGGACCGTCTCATTCTCGAGCATGTCAGTATTGACGTCGCGCAGCACAGAGTAATCGTCCAGCACGTAGAAACCTCGGCCAAAGGTCGCGCCGACGAGGTCGTTTTCGCGTTTTTGAATCACGAGATCGCGGAACGGAATATTCGGACTGCCGCCGGACATCTTGACCCAT
>Ga0255052_10002938_pt1 | contig 12045 bp, 6 predicted proteins | sample JV7_2_21_MG_FD_188632 | JGI IMG/M metagenome (GOLD analysis project Ga0255052, IMG submission 188632) | Seawater microbial communities from Jervis Inlet, British Columbia, Canada - JV7_2_21 | ecosystem: Environmental > Aquatic > Marine > Inlet | place: Canada: British Columbia | collected... | reverse complement strand
CCAGTTTCGAGGACGTTATCGGCTGTTGTATCAACTGCTGCAAGAGCATGGCGTCGAACCGCGTGTTTGTTGACCGACAACCATAGAACTGGACTCGGTCCACGTCCGCGACAACGTTCTCAGTTTTAGTGTTTACCAGGGGCGGACCGATTCGCGAAGCGAATCACAAGACGCGCTAGCGTCTTGGACGCCGCAGGCGCTTTACCAAAACCGTGATGGAAATCACTGCAATAAATGTGAACTAGTTCCATCATCGCTCCTCGACTATCGCGCCGCACCAGGCGCTGATCCAGGGAGGGAAAGATGAGCAATCCGTATGACAACACCCGGGACAAAAACTCTTCGGTTCTGGGACCAACATTGAAGTTCAAGGGTGAGCTAACCGCCGATGAGGATCTCCTGATTCAGGGCCGCATCGAGGGATCTATCAAGCACACCTCCAGTCTAACCATCGGCGAAAGCGGCCACGTCAAGGCTAACGTCAATGCCGAGTACATAGCAGTCGAAGGCCGTGTCGATGGCGATCTGAACGGCGGCAAGTCCGTCAAGGTCCGTGAGTCGGCGAAAATTACCGGCAACATCGTGAGCCCGAAAGTCTCCCTGGTTGAGGGCGCGACTTTCAACGGCAAGATCGACATGGATGGTGGCGCAATCGACATATCTGCGGCCAAACCGGACAAGGCCGCCATATCGGCCAAGACCGACGACCAGAGCGACAACGTCGTTGCCACCGAGGACGAACCTGCGGCAAAGCCAATGCCCGCTGCGAAGAAGTTGAATCGTACTATCAAGAAGTCCGCTGACGCGGCCTGATCGGAGATAAGGAAATGTCAGATACGGAAATCATGAAGCTGCCTACACAACACGACGATGCTACGGGTGACGAACCACTCACCGAGTCGCAAGTGATTGCGTTCAGCGATGTACCTAAGTCTGTGCGTCGCGACCAGCAACAAACAGGCCAGGTATCGATTATCGGCGAAACCCTGCACTTCAAGGGAGAGCTTTCGGCCGGCGAAGACCTCGTTATCGAAGGCAAGGTCGAGGGAACCGTCAATCAGGGCAAATGCTGCCTGACGGTAAAACCCAAGGGCGTCTTGCTCGCCGACGTCAATGCGACCAAGATATTTATCGAAGGTCGTGTCGAAGGCGATCTCTCTGCCACGGTTAGCGTCACCATTCGCGAGAGCGGCGAAGTGACAGGCAATATCGTTGCGCCGAGTATCGCAATAAACGAGGGCGCCACGTTTAACGGCAACATCCAGATGCGTGCGCCGAACGATAAGGGAAACAAGTAACCGCTTGTTTTTAACGCGCACAGAAACCAGAAAAAGGGGTCCCATCGGGACCCCTTTTTCTTGATGGCGAGTCTGCCGGCGAGACCAGGCGCTGCCTAGGGCGCGAGACGACTGATTAAACGATCCGGTCACTCAATATTTGCTATTGTTCCGGCTGATTAAAGGTCAATACGGGTTTCGACCGCATACGCGACTACGTCGATATTGTTGGTGTCAGCACCTACCCTTACGTCTTCTTCGATCACGCGGACAAAGGCGATCCGGACAATTTGCCGGCTGACTGGCTGGACCAGGTCACGACACTGGCCCAGGGAAAACCGGTGGCCATTACCGAGACCGGCTGGATCGCCGAGAACCTGGTCATTCCCGCATTCGGTGTCGATGTGCCCAGCAGCGAGGCATTTCAGCAGGCCTATGCCAGCCACCTGCTATCCGAAGCGGACGCACTCAACGCGGAATTCGTAATCTGGTGGACCGTCGTCGATTTCGACGCACTGTGGAACGGCGTCCTGTTGCAGGATCCTGTTGCATCCATCTGGCGTGACATCGGCCTTTATGACGAAGGGTTGCAAGCGCGCCCTGCGTTAGGCGAATGGCAATCCTGGTTGGCGCGCAGCCGAGATTAAATGAAGCACCAGCGCTCAATTGAGCTTGGCTATACGCTCATTGGCATCTTGTGCAAGTGTTCCGCCTTGGGGTCGTAGTTCGACATACTCTTCGTAACTTTCCCGCGCCGCCGAGCGCATTCCCAGTTCCTCCTGGGCACGACCAATCCAGTACGGTAGCTCTGCTGCCAATCGGTATGTCGGCATATTGTCCAGAAAGGCTGACGCGGCCTCGCCGACGCGTTCCTTCGACACCATTAGTTCATCCAGGGCTTCCGGATAATAACCAGCTTGCAGATAGGCTTTGCCTAGTTGATAGCGAATCAGCCACAGGTCAGCCGTGGCAATCGCTTCGCGCAATTCGAGCACAGCCGCTGTCTCCACACCCTCACTCTCCAGAATCATGCCCTTCAACATCTGCCCATATGCAGAACTATTTGCATCTGCCTGCTCTGCCAGATTATTGGCAATCGCCCTTGCAAGCGCGAGATCGCCTGCCTGAATGTAGATCATTGCCGCCGGTACGTTTAACGCAACGCCATCAGCTAGTTGCAATGCATTCGCGGCGGCGGCTGTCGCCTCGGCGAACTTCTCCTGCTCGGCGTACGATTGTGCGAGCGCGATGTATTTCACGGCGGCCGCACGATGATTGCCACTTTCGATATCCGTACTGATTGCAGTACGCAGTCGTTCCTGAGCCGCACCAACCTCGCCAAGGAACAGGTCAATGTCAGCGAGACCCAGTTCTGCCTCGGATGCGCCGTGCTCAGTTTTATCTGCCAACGCCATGCGTTGGTACGCATCACGTGATGCCTCGAATTGCTTTCTCGCCAGTGCGGCCACTGCCATCGGCAGGTACGCGGTTCCGTTTGCCGGGTCCGACGCAATCACCTGCCCTGATTCGGTGGTGGCTGTATCCCAATCGCCGCTATACATCGCATATAACGCCAATTTTGTTCGGTAGAGATGATCGGCGGGAAAAATCTGAAGAATCTTGCGGGTTGCATCGACTGCCGTAGCGAAGTCGAGCTGCCGGAAAGACGCGGCTGCGTAACTATCGAGTGCGCCGACGTCTGCAGGATATTTATCGACAAGGTCGGAGTAGATTTCTACTGCCCGCTCGTCGTCTTCGGCCACGGTAGAATAGTATTGACCAAGCGTCCGCAGTTGCTCCCGTTCCGTCATTGTGTCCATCAAGGACAGCGCCTTCGACCACCGCGCCTCTGCCTGGTCGGATTGACCAAGCGCGAATTCCGCGAGCGCCAGGCCCGCGACGGCACGCCCGAGTTGCGGATCCAGCTCGATCGCTTGCTTGTAGTACTCTGCCGCTTCTTCCAGCTTTCCTTCGCCATGAACTTGCCTGGCTGATGCGTACGCGTGCGCCGCTTCGAGTGACGAGGCTACAAACGTTTCCGCATGCGGGCCTTGCTGCTCGCCCACAGTCGCATCACCCAGCTGTTCTCTCACCTCTGCAGACAGATTGCCAATCGCCTGCAACACAGCGTCATGAGAGTCCGCTGTCTCGTCAATCGTGAAGGATTCTTGACCATCCGAAAGGTCGATGCCGTCGACAGCAATACGATAATCATCCCCCGACTGCACCAATGAACCAGCCAACAGCAACCCAATGCCTTCGCGTTGCGCGACGTCGCGTGCCAGCTCCCGATCCGGCAAAACGGTGACGTGTGGTGCCACTTCTATGCCGACGAGGAGAGCCTCTTCCAGAACACCGTCGAATAACGGCTCGTCCGTTGTGTTCTCGAAACCTGCGATCAGTACTGATACGGGCTCAAGTTCCGCAGCGGGCGAATCTTCGCTCGTAATATTCAGATACAGGGAAACGATGAGCGCCAGTGCCAGGACGCCGATGACGACGAAATCCGTTCTGCGGGCTCCGAGTTGCTCGACAATGGTGTCTGTCGGGTCCGCCTGTACCTGGATACCTCCTTTAGATACATCGAAGACCCACGCAAATACGAGCATGACAGGGAAACCGGCGAATGCGATGATAATCGCCGCCCGCAAGACCCACTCTGGAGTATCAAAGGTGGGAAGAACAACGGTTGCGACTTCGATCAGAATCCAACAGATTCCGACGTACAGCCCGACGGTGCGAAACACCTCGCGGCGGCGCAGTTCCCTGATGAACTTATTCATATTCTGATTTTTCGTGCGGATCGCTGTGTGTGAGTCAGTTTAGCACTGGCCGTTTGACTCCAAGCTTAACTCGGCTGCGTCGAAGTCACGCAACGCAGGAACCAGCCTAGTTCTTTCGAAGCAGGCCCGCAATTGAGGGAGACTATCGATTCGATAGTTCCTCTACGGCACAATGGTCTGAAACGGAAAGTCAAATGGCGGGTTGAATACGCCAAGCGCATTCCACGAAAAGGGTACCTGCCGAAAAGCCCCAATTCCGCCAGTGTAGGAATCAACACCAGGGGCCGGCCCTTCCGGCCCTTTAACAATCGAGCACCCCCCGGGGGGTGCTCGAAATACGAGCGCAAACTGATCGCCCGCATTGAACGATGCGGGGCTTGCGAAGCTAAAGGTTCGGAACGAAATCGGGTTGCTCCCGAAAGGCGGTAGCTGCGCACTTGGTACGCTTGTGGTCGCCAATACAACCCCGTCTGGAAGACCCGTCGCCGTAACACCTTGAACCTCGAGTACGAAATTAATGCCTAGGCTGGCGCTGCACGCCACGGGGAGTCTCACTTGAACCAGAGGGCCCGTGCGACCCGCGGTGACCCCCTGTGCGAGTTCGTTGGGATTGGCGGCAGGTGCACCAACACCTAGTCCTCCTACGCCGAATATTGGCTGCTCTTGATCAATCGCGCGATTGATGTCGATCGTCGCGTAATCGCCGGGACCACCGAAGACGCCAGGAGCAGGACCACCGAGGACGAACTCCTGGTTCGCACGAATCTGGAGCGTGAAGGGGCCTGAAGTCACACCGGCCGGAATCTGTACGAAGTAGCTAAATCCGATCGCCCCCCACGCCGTGGTACCGCAAAGCCCGGCCGTCGAGCTCACAGCCGTGGAGGCCTGCGTTGTTAGTACGTTTACGCGAGCGGCGTTCGTATCGAGGCCCTGGGCTTCGATACGCACCCAGTCACCGCCAACAACAGTGTCGAGCGGACCGATCTCCGTTCCACTGAAATCGACACAGGACGTCGGAGTTGAACCTGTTGCCGCCGGCGCCGTGCTCACCCGGACAATAGTCGGTGCAACCGGTGTCGAGCGGAACGTCATCGGAAACTCATTGCTTATGTCGCCGCTCGCATACTCGATCCAGACCGCTCCAGTTTCGTCGGGATTTCCAAGTGCCGGCCGCAGGGCGCCGTCTATCCGAAACGCCGGAATTCCTGCGAACACGAAGTTGTTTGTCGAGACTGTGCTCGTCACGTCGTTACGCGCGTTGATGGTATCGGTGCCAAAGATCGGAATTGGTCCGCCGGAGATTGTCAGGTTCGTGAGCTGACCAGAACCCGGGGCCATCGGGTTGGGCGTGGCGTCCGAGATCAAAACTGTGGGTGTAGGAGTAGGCGGAACGCCAAACTCATCCGAAGGTGGAGGATCGGCAACCGCGGTGCTGTTCGTCGGCTGCGCAGTCACCTGACCGCCGATGTCCGCAACGTTGAAGGTCAACGGATCGCCAGGAATGGCGGCGGTCGTATCGGGTAGCACCCGGAAGGTGACGAGCACTTCCTGACCCGGCTCGAGATAGAAGGTGCCGTCAATGTCGTTGTTGAGGGGGTCCGTCTGGTTGAGGATCAGTTGTTGCTGCGCCTCGGTGGTCAGCACACATCCCTGCGCGACCGGCGTCTCGTTGAGGCGGTAGACCATCAGTTGGTAGTCGAGCCCGGGTAGCTGTGGAGCCGTGAGATTGAGGTCGTACGCCGTCGTCGCATTGCCATCGTTGCCGACAGTAAAGGTGACGTCGACCTGCTCGGAGTCCGATCCGGCTGGGAGGTTGAGAACCGCCGGATTAAGAATCGCGGGATTGAGTATTGCGGGGTTCAAAATCGCCGGATTGAGAACGGCCGGATTGAGAATCGCCGGATTGAGAATCGCCGGATTCAGGATCGCCGGATTCAGGATCGCCGGATTCAGGATCGCCGGATTCAGAATCGACGGGTTGAGAGTCGCCGGATTAAGAATCGCCGGGTTGAGAATCGCTGGATTCAAGATAGCGGGATTGAGGATCGCCGGGTTAAAGATGCCGGGATCAAAAACGGTCAGATTGAGAATCGCGGGATTCAGGATCGCCGGATTCAGAATCGCCGGGTTCAAGATCGCTGGAGCGAGCAGACAGATCGACGGATCGCTTTGACAGATTGCCAGATCGGCCGGATCGACCGAGGCGTTGAGGATTGCCGGGTTGAGAATCGCCGGGTTCAGAATCGCCGGGTTGTGCACCTCGGCGTCGAGCAGTGATGTGCCGCCCGCGAGCGTCAACGGATCGGGCGCTGCGGAGTCGCTGTTGAGAAGCACCGAGCCTGAGAGCCCACCGCCCCCCGTCTCGACCACCGAGACTTTGATCATTTCGCTCGTCGGTGCGCCGCTAGCTGCCCGGGCCGCAAAAACCGTGGCGGCAGCGCTCGAGTAGGGCGGGATGACGACGTCCTGCGTCGTGACAGGTTGATTCTGCGCGAAGGAAGCCTCGACGCCGATCGGTAGGATCGACGGCAGGGTAAGTTGGAATGTTCGCGTCTCTGCCGTCGCGTTCTGGACGAACACGACGAAGCCGCGCGTGAGCGGTGCTCCGGTTCCGTCGAGCCCCAGTGGACGGTTGTTGCCCGGGGCAGCGACGACGAGTCCGTTGGTGATCGACGCGCTGTAGACGTTTTGGTTGCGCGTCCCGGTGTAGAGCGCGCCCGCCTGGAATTGCGGCAACGCGTCAGTGAAGACGACGTTATTGCAATCGGGCAGGGTAACGGTCGGGTCGAAGATACTCGGCTGGGCCGCGAGAATCGGAGCCACATACTTCGACCAGTCACCGTCGGGTGGTGGAATAACGTTACGATTGTCGGACCACACAGCCTGCCAGACCTGAACGTCGCCCGGGTCGGTGGCAAAGCGCCAGGTGCCTGCCTCGTTAATCAGATTCGGAGCGGCAATATCAACGTAGTCGCCGATGAACGGCGTCGTGCCGTCGGCGAACATCGGGTAGCCGGGCACCATGTACTCGGCCTGCAGAGTCACCTTGCCCGGACCGTTGATGTCGTCAAAGTCGGAAGTGATGAAGGCGTAACGCGACGCAGAGCCCGAGGGTTTCACTGGATCATCGGTGCCCGAGATCAGGCTGTAGTCGGTAAACTGCGGAGCCGCAGCGGGGAGCGCAGTCGCGACGCGCACGTCCACCGTGTGCCGTAGCCGATCGGCCTGGGGCAGGTCGACCACGAAACCCTCGAAGATACCGGAGACATCCTGCCGGAAGTCGTAGTAGACCATCATCAACTGCTGGCCGGCGAAGAGGAGTGACGGTTTGATCTGATGGCCTTCGCGGTTGGGTTCATCAATCGCGTACGGAGGCGCCCAGTTAACGCCGTCGGTGGACGTTGACAGGACGATGCGAGCGTCCCCGTCGGAGAGTTCACCGCGAATCGTCGCGAAGCCGCGTGCGGCCCACGCCACGTAGATCTGGCCGCCTGCGTCAACCGTTGCTGTTGCGTATGCGGTGGTGCGGAAGGAAAATCTCGTGCTGCCCTGGTCGAAGGTCGATGACTCGTCGATCACCTGCGGCGAGCCGAAGCTTAGGCCCGCGTCGTTGGAGCTGGAGATGAGAATCGCGTTGGTCTCGCCGGTCGTACTCTCGGGCGTGCCGCTGCCCCCACCCGAACAGCTTCCCGAGCCCAAGAGGGTCGCTTGAATGTCTTTCTTGATGTTTTGGCCTGCCTTCTTGACGTCCTGTTTCGGATCGGACCCGACGGGGTTATCGACGAACCAGGCGTCAGCGGCGGCAATAAACTCGGTGAGTTCCAGCGACCACTGTCGCGGGTCAAATCCCGGCACCGGGTCGCCACCGCCGGTCAGCAGATTGAGCTTTGCGGCGATCACTTCATAGGCGAGCTTGATCGATTCGTCGCCCCTGTGGTTCGTACCTAACAGTGCTTGCGCCTCTGCAATCGTGTAGGTGACGCCGCCCATCGTAATCGTAGAGACCGGCCAATCATCGTTGATCTCCCAAGTCGAGGGGCTGGCGGGGCAGCCGGCAGCTGGAGTCCCGAGAAAGGTTTCCACGGTATCGAAGCGGCGCCAAACGACGTGCAGCTCACCGGTAAGTGGATTGATGGCGATGTTGGCGCCTTGGTTCAGGCTGTCCGGCTGACTGATCGGTTGAATAACCCAGGTGTCGCCACAATCGGTCGAAGTGGCCAGGCGGATCTCGGAGAGCAGTTCCGACCCCTCGCCTTCGATTGCGGCGTAGCCAACGTAGAGATTGCCGCACGCAACCGTCTGACCGACCGGGGAGCCGTCCCGCTGTATCACAGAGAAAAACCTCGTGTTGCTGCCGCGCGGGATGTCGACACCGATCCAGGACTTATCGAGGAAGACCTGGCCATCGTCGTTGGTGTCAAGGAGCACGGTGTCGATATACCGAATCGGATCGCCGCCCTCATCGTTATTGAGATCGATGAAGCGCGAAACAAAGATCGCGCTGCGGGTCGGGTCAAAGCGCCCGAAGACGATGCCGGAATAGTAGAACATGCCGTTGACGCCGGCGCGCACCACTGGATCGGCGCCGGCCGCGTAGCCGCACAGGGTTGGCGGGTTCGGGCCGTCGCAGGCCGGGTCCTGCGGGTAGCCGGGGATCAGGTTGGATTTCCAGATCCCTCCACCGGTGGTCGACCAGAAATAACTCGGCCAGGAATCGCCGGTTTCGCGCCCCCCGGGTAGACCGGGTACGTCAACCGCACGGTAGTCGTTGGCGCCTGCCAGCATGTGGAGGTTGTTTCGACTCGAAAACGCGACCGACCCCTCGTTCTGCTGGCGTTGGAAGGGGTCGCCATTGGGAAACGAGTCCCCCGAGACCATGTTGACGTTGGCACCGACGACTAGTGAGTCCTGCGCCGATGCGGCGCCAGTCAGTAGTGAAATCGCACAAACAAGCAACGCAATGCGTGAAGTTGAAGTCATGATATCCACCCCTGGTAGGTGAGCGGATCCGATGTATCGGACCTTATTGTCTTTTTTTATTGGCGTCGTTTTTGAGAACGCTCATAGGCTAATTCTACCAGAGTAAGCAGCCATGGGCTGACAGCCTTGTTACAGCGGCATCTACTTTTGTAGAAATCTATATGGTCGCAATTGACCTTATAATAGCCGCCGAAAATGCATGGTCGAAATCGGGGTCAGCCGTTAGAATAGCCAACGCAGTGTCGGTTATTGTCAATTCGACGGGCCGAAAACAACTCCAAGAAATGCGATAGATGAAGCGAATCAACGAATTCTTCCTGCAATTAAGGCGCCGCGGCGTATTTCGAGCCGCAACCGCTTACGTGGTTGGCGCCTGGGTACTGATCGAAATCGCCACTGTTCTCGCCGGGGCATTCAACGTGCCCGATATCCTGATGCCGATATTGTTCGTGGTGCTGTCGCTCGGTCTGCCGGCAGTGCTCGCATTCTCCTGGTATTTTGACATAACACCGGACGGCCTACGTCGAACCGAAGCAGCCATTGACGATGCGCAACATCAGTTATTCGATCGCAGGATAGACTTTGTCATCATCAGCCTGCTTTCGGCCGCGCTGATCCTGTCCGTATACGGCAATCTTCGCCAAGAGCCTGAGCCACCGCAATTAGTGTCAATACTGATCGCCGATTTCAATAACGAGACCGGCAACGAATTGTTCTCTGGAATCATCGAAGAATCGCTGCGCGTTGGACTCGAGGTCGCGCCGTTCGTCGAGTCATACTCACGCCAAAGGGCGGCAACCATAGCGGCGAACATTACTGGCACCGATGATGACGAGCTCACCACAGAGACAGCGGGGCTCGTGGCCCTGCGCGAGAGCATCAATATCGTTATTGGCGGCAGCGTGCGCCGCGATGGCAATGGACTTGTAGCGACGGCTGTAGGGTTTGCGCCCGGCGATCAGCGCGAGTTGTTCTCAGTTACTGAACGCGCCGAGGCAGACGTTGATATCCTGAATGCCGTTTCGGAAATATCCAGAAAACTTCGCTTGGCACTTGGCGATACCGAAAAACCGGTTGGCACCGGTGAGAGTGAGTCGTTCGTGGTGGCCAACCTTGAGGCCGCAGCCGAATATCTGAAGGCGCAAGGTCTGCAGTTCGACCGCAAACTTGATGAGGCGGTCGTGCATTACGAGATGGCCGTGCAATTAGATCCCGAATTCGCGCGCGCCTACGCCGGTCTGGCGCTAACGCTGGAATACCTGGGCCGCACGGAGGCAGCGAGTCCGCATTGGGAGAAAGCACTTTCGGGCCTGAATACCTTAACCGAGCGCGGCCAACTCCGAACGCTCGGTAATTACTATGTAATCAACCAGCGCGACTACGACAAGGCGTTGGATACCTACGAACGGCTCGTCGAACGATATCCGGCAGACAACGTAGCGCACAATAATCTGGCGGTTGCAGCATTTTATGCGATGGACTTCGACCGTGCGCTTGAGGTCGGTCGAACCATTGCAGAACGATATCCAAATCACAGCGCTTACGGTGGGAACCTGGCCTTGTATGCGATGTACGCGAGCCGCTTCGATGAGGCGGCTGACGTTGCTAGACAAGTGATCGACAGCGACCCCAGCAGTGCATACGCCCACTTCGTCATTGCCCAGACTCAGGCAATGGCCGGAAACTTGACCGAGGCCGAGAGCACATACCAAAAGATGATCGGCCTTGATCGGTTCGCACAATCCGTTGCCACGGAAGGTATTGCAGACCTCGCGTTATACCGCGGGGACATAAGTACTGCACTGAACACACTCGATTCGGCGATAGTTGAGGAAATGTCACTCGGTGCACTCAATACCGCTGCACTGAAGCATATAATGCGGGCCGACGCGTACCTGCTCTCCGGGGACAATGAGCAAGCAATTGCCGCCGCAAAAGCGGCTCTTGACCTCTCAGCAAACGACCCGGCCGTATTGGTACCGGCGGCCCTCACCTACATCCAGGTAGCCGAGTTCGAGCAGGCTGAGTCCCTGATCAATACGTTATCAGAGGGTTTCTCGAAATCACGGCGTGCTTACGCGGAAGCGCTTCGCGCTTATATGGCCAGCACACAAGGTGATTCTGAAACTGCAATCAGTGCGGCGAGTGCAGCCATTGAGTTGGCCGACTTGTGGTTAATTCGCCTGATACGCGCAAACGTGTACCTGGAGGCGAACCGACTAACCGAGGCAGAAGCGGACTTACTCGTATGCCAACAGCGAATCGGCGAAGGCATAGCGGTTTTCCTGAATGACCGCCCTTCGCTTCGCGTATTACTAAAACTCGAGTCGGCAAAACAGAACCTTAATCTCTGATCGCACGTTAGAGTGCCCTTTGATAGGGCATGCCTGCGACATTTGTGTTCGTCCTGTAAATTGCTTATTGCCCAACAACCTTGCCAAACTTGATCTTCAGCCGGCCCTCGCCGACTACGTCGTCGCCTCTTCGCAGGGTGTAGAGGACGGCCATTTTTCTTTTCTGCGCACCAGGCCCGACGGCCATTCGCAGTGGACACTTGAGCGCGGGCGTGGGTACAGCCGGTTGCAGAACACCAATCTTGTTGCGCACCACAAATCCTTTTCTGCCACTTTCCACGTCCGGGTAGCCCTTGTTCACGGTCGCCGGATGGGAACTCTTGTCAAAGGGGCTCATGTGGATTCGGTCGGCAATGTCGAAATCCTCGATCTTCGGGAAACCGAATTCGATATGTAGCTCGTCGACCGGATGGGAGCCTGTGTTAAGCACCGAGAAATTCAGGTGCAGCGCTTTCTCTTCGTAATAGTAGTGATTCTCGGACTCGGTAATCAGGTCCTGGGCGGCCTTGACGACGTCCGTTGACGAATCCGGATCGGCATCCTTCGAACGTCCACGCGCCAGGCTGACTATTTTTGTCGTCATCGTATTGACCGCGCTCTTCAGGGACTCCTTGAGACCGCCAGTTTGGCCGAGGTTTTCTTTCTCGCCGA
>Ga0255052_10002937_pt1 | contig 12046 bp, 15 predicted proteins | sample JV7_2_21_MG_FD_188632 | JGI IMG/M metagenome (GOLD analysis project Ga0255052, IMG submission 188632) | Seawater microbial communities from Jervis Inlet, British Columbia, Canada - JV7_2_21 | ecosystem: Environmental > Aquatic > Marine > Inlet | place: Canada: British Columbia | collected... | reverse complement strand
CATCCCCCGCGACCAACAGGAAAAAATCTTCGAGCGATTCCATCGCGTCAGTACCGGCCTGGTGCACGACGTCAAGGGCTCGGGGCTCGGTCTGTCGTTGGTGCGGCATATCGCCGAGGCACACGGCGGCACGGTTACGGTTGAGAGCGAGGTCGGCACGGGCAGCACCTTCACCATCCACCTGCCGCTGACGCGTTCGGAGGGAGATGAGGCATGAGCCGGGTTTTGATTGTCGAGGACGACGAGGCGATGGCTGTCGCGCTGCGCGACGGCTTCACCTACGAAGGGCACGAAGTCACGGTCGCCCGCGACGGTGAGGCCGGTCTGACGCGCGCCCGCGAGGACTCGCCCGACATCATGATTCTTGACGTCATGCTGCCAAAGATGACCGGACTCGAGGTCTGCAAGCTCCTACGCGGCGAGGGGTCGGCGCTGCCCATCATCATGCTCACCGCCCGCGGTCAGGAGATCGACAAGGTGCTCGGCCTCAAGCTCGGCGCCGACGACTATGTGACCAAGCCCTTCAGCTTCATGGAGCTCATGGCCCGGGTCGAGGCAGTGTTGCGGCGCTCTCAATCGGGCGGTGGCGCCCAGAGTGCGGTCTTTGAGTTCGGTGATCTCACCGTCAACGTCGACCGCCACGAGGCAACAAAGGACGGCGACCACCTCGATCTGACGCCGCGCGAATTCCGGCTCCTCGGCTACTTCCTCGCTCACCAGGGCGAAGTGGTCTCTCGCGAAGAGCTCCTCGACGCGGTGTGGGGCTACGACACCATCCCTTTCACCCGCACCGTCGACACCCACATCGCCAAGCTGCGCAAGAAGATCGAGGACGATCCCGGCGATCCGCAATTCCTGATTACGGTTCACCGGCTGGGGTATAAGTTCGTGGGGTGAACCCGCGTCCGCGTCCGTGTCCGTGTCCGTGTCCGAAAAATGAAACGTTGAACCCTGCCGGTTCATTCAGGTAGGTGTACGGTCGCGGGGTAGCCCGGCTTCCGGCTTCGCCTTCGGCTTCGCCGCGGCAATTTATTATCAACCTCTGGTTGAACAAAAATTGGTGACCCCAACGGGATTTGAACCCGTGTTGCCGGCGTGAAAGGCCGGTGTCCTAGACCTACCTAGACGATGGGGTCACTCTCGCGATCGTTTGGACGACTCCAGCGGCCGCCCGGGCGGGTATCCTACCGCAAAAACATGCGACGGGAAAGTCGTTTATCAAACCCTCGTTACCGATTTTGCCGCACATACCTTGCGCATCCCATCAAGGCTCGGATAACAGCGGAATGATTCCTCCTCTCAAATGGTTGCAGACATCGAACGAATCACCTTGGTAGGAGGTACGTATGGGTTGTTACAGCTCAACGGTTATTCCCGCATCGGCCAACGATGTCTGGGCGCTCTTCCGAAATTTCCACGATATGTCGTGGGCAGAGGGAGTGATCACAAAGACCGAACCCGTCGGCGATGCCGCCGGTCATGAAATCGGCGCCAAGCGCATTCTTAACGATGCGATCCACGAGACGCTGAGAGTGCTCGACGATGAAAGCCACACCGTCGAGTACAGCATCGACGACGGTCCGGACGCCGTGTCCAAAGAGAATGTCCAGGGCTACATCGGCAAGGTGCGGGTGTTGCCGGTCACCGACGATGGAGCGACGTTTGTCGAGTGGTCCTCGAGCTGGGCGAGTGGCGGCGAAGGTACGGCCGAGTTCTGCAGCCCGATCTACCGAGCTCTGCTCGACGCCCTCAAGAATCACCTTTCCTGACAAGGTACCCAGCCCGTAAACCGACTGCGCCGGATACAATTCGGTCAGGAGGTCGAGCCATGGGTTTCCAAAGACTCCTCGTCGCTGTCGTGGTGCTCGGAGCGGTTGCGGCCCTGCCAGCATTCGCTGAGCCTCCAGGACCTTCGACCTTCTCGATCGTCGCCGCCGACCCCAAGACCGGCGAAATCGGAGCGGCGGTGGCGAGTCGCTTTTTCGCCGTCGGCACGGTGGTGCCGCACGCCCGCGCCGGTGTCGGCGCGGTCGCGACCCAGTCCTACGCCAATACGACCTTCGGCCCGCACGGGCTTTCCCTGCTCTCCCACGGCAGCTCGCCCGAAAAGGTGCTCGAGGTGCTCCTGGGTAACGACAAGGGCCGCAACAAGCGACAGGTGGGATTGGTCAGCGCATCCGGCGCGTCAGCGAGCCATACCGGGACCAGCTGCAACGCCTGGGCCGGCGGAAGGTCCGGTCCCAATTACGCGGTCCAGGGCAACATCCTCACCGGTGAGGAAGTGGTGGCGGCGATGGAGAAGGCCTTTCTCTCCACCGTCGGGCGGCCGCTCGGGGCGCGCCTCTATGCGGCCATCGAGGCCGGCGATGCAGCCGGCGGCGACAGCCGCGGCAAGCAGTCCGCGGCGTTGCTGGTGTGCCGAAAGGACGGTGGTTACGGCGGGTTCACCGACCGCGCCATCGACATCCGGGTCGACGACCACCCACGGCCCATCCGCGAGCTGGGAAGGCTGCTCGACATCGCTCTTGTCAGCGACGCATGGAACCGCGGATGGACAGCCTTCACCAAGCAGCAGTTCGAAGAGGCCCTGCGCTGGCAGGAGGCGGCGGCGAAGAGCGCCGAGTCACAGCCAGAGGTGCTGCCCGAGGTGCTCTATGACCTGGCGGTGATCCGTCTTGCCAACGGCGACCGTGCTGGGGCGCGGTCCATTCTCGCGCGCGCCGTCACACTCAATCCCAAACTCGCGGTACAGGCGAAGGTGGATGGGGATTTGGCAGCGCTTCGGCAGGATTGAATAGCGAGCCCCGAGGGGCGACAGATTGCGGCTGCAGCGTGAGCTGCAGCCATTGATCGCGGATTGTCTGTCGCCGCTTCCGGTTTCGCGCTGCGCTTCCCCGTGACAAGCCGCGGCTGTCGCCTCAGTACCACTCCAGAAGGCGCACCTCGATCGAGGGATCTTTGGCCACGAGGGAACGGAACTCATCGAGATCGCTCATCCCGCCCTTTCCGCGATAGTGGTAGGGAAAGACGACCTTCGGCTTGAACTCCAAAACCGCGTCCGCTGCAGCCGGCACGTCCATCGTATAGGGCAGGTTCATGCAGACGAAGGCGGCGGCGATGTCCTCGAGGGCGCGCATCTCCGGAATGTCCTCGGTGTCACCGGCGATGTAGATCCTCGTACCGCCAAGAGTCACGACGTACCCGTTGCCGCGGCCCTTGGGATGGAAATCCTGACGCTCGGGTGTGAGGTTATACATTGGGATCGCCTTGATGACGCTTTCTCCCCAATTCACAGACTCTCCGTTGGCAATGACGGTTATGCGGCCGCGGTCGGCCTCCGGAAATTTCTCCGCGACCGAAGCAGGACCGACAATTACTGTAGAAGGTCCAGCCAGCCCCTTCACCGTGTCGACCGAGAGATGGTCACCATGAATGTGGGTGATCAAGATGAGGTCGGCCTTGCCGAACGCCTCGAAGGGAGCGGCACCACCGATCGGGTCAACGGCGATGGTCTTCCCGTTCCATTGCATCGCGAAGGTGGCGTGTTCCACCGGATGAATTGTCAGCGGCCCCTGGCCGGTTGCGATCGTATTCTCGGGAGGGGACCCGGCGATCGTGACCGCCGCGAGAAACACACACGCCACAGCAAAAACGATGAACTGTTTCACGAAAACCTCCCTACTGAACCCGGCTTGCGGCGCCGAGGATAAAACCAAAGGCATCGCGGACCTTCTTGTGGCCGCCACTCTCGATGACATCGCCGTGGGCGACGATGACGCGGTCGAAATCCCAGCGCATAATCAAACCCAACGATTCGCGTGCCGCCTGCTTGTCGCGGATCATCCAGCGTATGAACCGGTGAGGACCAAAGCGACCGCCCGCCCCCATCAATCGAAAGACGATCGGAATGCCCCAGGGCCGATTCTCGGGCACATTGAAGATCAGGTCGGTGAGGATCAGCGTACGGCTGGCGGGGTGGAAGAAGGCCACCTCGTTGAGCATGGATGCGCCTTTGATCGTGCGCTGCTCGATGTCTCCCCTCCACTCCGGACGTGGTTCGTCACCGAGCATGCCCGCAAACTTGAGGTCCTTGCGTTTGAGGGGCAGACCCAGCGCGCCGTATAGCTTTGCGCTCGGATACGCCGCGCACGCGTCGCCGGCAAAAAGGTGATGCGCCCTGTTCGGCGCCACAATCGCCCGCACCTCGCCGAGCCCGCCGAGTTCCGCCCGAAGACCTTCATCGAGGCGAATCGGCGAGTGCAGGAAGAGGCCGCCGTCGGTCAGTCTTATGACCGTCATCCGGGTGCTGAAATCGTACTTTTGCAGGAACTTCGGGATCCCTTTGTCGGCCTGGCCATCGGCGGTCCACAGGCCTGGAGCGTGCTCCTTGAGACGTTTCTGACTCATTACCGATCCTCCCGATGTGCTCTGGACTCATCATACCGGTGCCACCACTTCTTGACATCATGGCTGCGGGGATTCACATTTTGAACAGTGAATCTCGACGAGAGCCTTGAGATCAGGAGATGATCTCGTTTAAAGGGTTCGACAAACACGCTCCGTTTGCTGTTCTGATTTATCGGAGGGAGGAAACCAGTGACCAGGAGATGGCTTCTCGGATTAATCGTTATCGTAGGTCTGGTCGTGGTGTCGAGCTGCGTCTGTGAGCCCTGCGACGAGGGCAAGAAGAACAAGGAACTGGTGGCCGAGGCCTTTGCTGTCATCGAGGCCGGCGATTTTGACAAGCTCGACCAGTTCATTGCGGCAGATTACGTCCGCCACTGTCAGGCGACTCCCGACGTCCAGGTCACCAGTCTCGAGGGATTCAAGGAGTTCCTGGTCCGAGATCTGGAAACCGTGTCGGACCCGAAGATGGTGCTCCACCGCATGGTCGCCGAGGACGATCTGGTCGCTTTCTGGGCCACGTATAGCGGCATCCAAGACGGTCCCATGGGCCCGTACCCGGCGACCGGCAAACGGATGGAGCTCGATTTCGCCGGCATGCACCGCATCGCCGACGACAAGATTGCCGAGACCTGGGTCATCTGGGACACTCTGACCGGGCTCGCTCAGCTCGGCCTCTTCCCACTGGAAGTTCCGGAAGCAGCCGAATAGAACCGACGAGCACGCCACAGCCATACCGGACAGAAGACACGGAGGCACTCATGAGCAAAAGCGCGCTGAGTTTGTTCGTTTTTTCGATCTACCTCTACCTCCTCGGCCTTATTCTGGTGGTCACTCCCGATACCTTGCTGAGGATCTTCAAGTTCCCCGACGCCGATGGGTTGTGGATCCGGGTCGTGGGCATGCTGGTAATCATCCTCGGTTTCTACTACTCGCACGCCGCGCGCACCGAGATCCGGCCGTTTTTCGTCTGGACCGTTATCGCCCGCTCCTCGGTCCTTCTCTTCTTTATCGCCTTCGTGGTCGCCGGCCTCGCACCCCCCGCCCTGATTCTGTTCGGCGTCATCGACTTCGCCGCAGCCATGTGGACCCTCTTTGCAATTCGGTCAGACACGGCAGCGCAGTCATCGGGTTGAGCGCGACCGTCAACCGTGGCCAAACAGGTCTCCACGACCCACGTTGGAGGTAAGCTTGACTACGGGGAGGACTCGTCATGGATGATCGCTCGCTGCTCGGCGACGTGCCGCTCGGCAAGTTGGGCGGTGCCAAGGTACTCGTGGTGGACGACGACGAGGAGATCCGCATCTTCCTCACGGCCCTTTTTTCCGACGAGGGGGCGCTGGTCTTCGAGGCCGCGGACGGTGTCCAGGCCCTCGAGGTCGCGGTGCAGAAGCTGCCCGACCTGATCACCCTCGACCTCTCCATGCCCGGGAAAGACGGCGTCGACACCTTCTGCGACCTGCGCCGGAACCCTGCCACCGAGGAAATCCCGGTTTGCATCATCACCGGCTATCCCGAGTACCGAAAGCTGATCTACGACCGGCCGGTGCCGCCGCCGGAGGGCTTCGTCTACAAGCCCTGCGACCCCGACCACGTCGTCGACACCGCCCGCCGGATTCTCGGGCTTCGAAAACGAAAGCAATCCAGGAAGACCGAGAAACCAACCAACACCTGATCCAGTTCCGATCGCCTTTTTCGTCGCTCAGCGGATTCAATGGCTCTCGCGGCTCACGACCACCAGGCTGCAATCGTCATAGACCGGCTCATCGCCGCGGAATAGATCGAGCTCCCGCAAGACCCGGTCGTGGATCGACTCGCTCGTTCCACCCGGTACCAATCCCTTTTGAAGTCGCTCGAACCCGAAGGATTCCCCTGCCGAATCCAGGGTCTCGACCACGCCATCCGTATACAAGAGCAAGGTGTCGCCGGGGGCGATGACTGCCTCATGGAGCTCGAGCTCGAGTTCCACGCGGATTCCGAGTGGCAACGCGCCCGTTCCCAGCTCAGTGATCCCACCGTCAGCTTTTCGGAGAAACGGGAAGGGGTGACCCGCGCAAACGAAGCCCATCCGCCCGGACTCCGGTTCGAGCACGCCACAGAAAAGAGTCATGAATGAACGCCGTCCGCCGGTCCGGCAAAGCGCCCGGTTCACCAGCCCGGCGGCAGCGGCCGGATCGGGATCGGCGTCGAGACCGAGCTTGAGGGCCGAGTTGGCAATCGCCATCAGCAGACCCGCGGCGATGCCGTGGCCGCTGGCATCGCCCATAACCACCACCAACCGCCCATCCTCGAGCGGCAAAAAATCGTAGTAATCGCCGCCGATGGTGTTGGCCGTCCGGTATGAGAACGCGAATTCGTAACCAGGCGCGTCCGGCGCCTGCCGCGGTAGGAGCTCGCGCTGGAGCTCCCGGGCCACCTCGAGCTCGTCGCGCACCACCACCCGATCGGCAAGCTCGAGTACCAGCAGCAGCACGAGACCCGCAATGCTGAGCAAGAAAATCACGGCGTTACCGACCGTGACAATGTTGTCGAAGTCGATATTCAAGAGCCCCATCAGGGCAAGCACGATGCAGATCGCGAAGAGCAGCCGCCGCGGCGGCGACAGCTTGAACGAAAGACCGAGGAAGAAGATCCGCGCCCGGTGGAGGAAGCGCCAGAAACCATCCTCCGGCTCCTGCTCGCGATCATGCTCCCGGGTAACGACGTCAAAAGCGCGCACCGCATCCCGGTCGAAGAGACGGCTGAAATCGCTCTCCCGCATCCCGTCGGTGTAGGAGCGCACGAACCGCTCCGCTTCCTGAAACCAGTGTTTCGCTTTCATTTTCGCCACGTAGCCTACTACGAGTGCCGGCGGTGAATGTTGTGGTTCACCTCGCACCTTTCCGGCCGAGGTCCCGAACTCCCAGACGGAAAACGGAGGTACAAAGCGTCGGTTCGCCGCCAGCTCGGAAACCGGCACACTCAATTCATGGTATTCAGCTCAGAGTTTTTCCTGTTCTACTTCCTGCCGTGTGCGCTCGCGGTCTACTACCTGGCGCGGGGTCGCGGCCGCAACCTCGTCCTCACCCTCGTGAGTTACCTCTTTTACGGCTGGGCCAACCCGCTCTTCATGGTGCTGATGCTCGCGTCAACCGTGGTCGACTACATCAGCGGGGAGGGCTGGATTCCCATTTCGTTGTGAAAAGTGCGGCGGCTCGACCTCAACGCAGTACCCCGTGCATGTCCAAAGGTTAGATACACTCCGCGGACCTGGAGGCAGCATGGAAAGACCGACCCTGATCATCGGCAACCGCAACTACTCGTCGTGGTCACTCCGCGCCTGGCTGGCGATGGAGGCGACAGGACGACATTTTGACGAGGTCGTCATTCCGCTCGGCCGGGACAACACCACCGAAGAGATCCTTCGCTGGTCACCGACCGCTCGCGTTCCAGCACTCAAGGATGGCGAGGTCTTCCTCTGGGACTCGCTCGCCATCTGCGAACACCTCGCCGAGGCAAACCCGGAAGCAGGCCTGTGGCCGGTCGACGCCCGCGCCCGTGCCACCGCACGCTCGGTGGTCGCTGAGATGCACTCCGGCTTCGTGGCCCTGCGCAAGCACATGCCGATGAACCTGCGCGCCTCCTACCCCGTCGCCGACCACGAGCCTGGCGTCGAGGATGACATCGCCCGGATCACCGCAATCTGGGAGCAGTGCCGCACGAACCATGGCCCCGACGGCGACCTCCTCTTTGGCCGCTTCACCATCGCCGACGCCTTCTACGCCCCGATCGTCAGCCGCTTCCTCACATACGGCGTCTCACCCGGTGGAATCGCCGGCGAGTACATGGAAGCCGTCTGGGCCCTGCCCGCGATGCAGGACTGGGCGGAGAAGGCCCACGCCGAGGAGTGGAGCGTCGAGCGGTACGATCGATAAGACCCCGGGCCAACTTCGACGAAACAAAGCACCCGCGAGGCCCTTCTCGCACGCCCTGGCGTCATTTCCGTGCCCGGCTTCGGCGCCTGACCGGGTGATAAACTGAAGGGAGCAGAAAAAGACGATTTCGGCCCCTCCAGACGAAAGCTTGAATTGATCACGCAGAACCATCCAACTCAATGATTACTTCCAGAATCAACAACAGGACGCGGACAGCCCTGGCACTGACCCTCCTACTCGTCGTTTCTTTTTTCGCCCTGTTCGAACCACCCTTCTCGGCCTCGGATCTCACGATCGCACCCGACTCGGTCGAGTATTCGACCGCCGCATGGCGCCTCGTGTATGAAGGGCGATATGTTGTCACCATAAACGGCACCGCATACCCGCCGCGCTACCCACCCGGCTTCGCCCTTCTGGCGCTGGCCCCCGTCTATCAAGTCCTCGGGCAGGACCCTGGCAATGGAATCTATGGAATCCTCTTCTGGAGTCTGGTCGGCGTTGCCGCCGCCTTTGCCATAGGCCGGCGTCTTGGTGGAATACCGAGCGGACTCCTGGCCGGGGCGGCCGTTCTGCTTCTTCCGGACTACCGACAGTACAGCCAGATGATCATGAGCGATGCCACATGCACAGCCATGACGCTTGTTCTGCTCCTTGCCTACCTTCGCCTCGCGTCCGCCCCCCATAACTGGAGAGGATGGCTCGCGGCAGGCGTGATTTCAGCCCTGGCCGCCTCTATCCGACCATCCGCCCTTTCGGCAACGTTGCCGTTTCTTCTCCTCGCCTTACATACTTCACCGCGTCGGCGGTCGCTCTCCAATGGCGTTCTCTTTTTTCTGCCGATTCTCCTTTTCGCAGCTTCTCAGATGCTCTACAACTTTCGCGTCTTCGGTTCTCCCTTCCGGTCGGGCTACCAGTTCTGGTGCCCCGTTCCCTATGACTACCTGCATCTGACTTTCGGAATATCCCACGTAGGATTCAATGCTCAAGCTGCATGGCAATCCGGTCTTTTCATCCTGCTTGTAATCGTCACGATTATGTTTCTTGTTCTGCGCCGCTTGGCACAAACTGATGACGCATATTCAGTGGCCCATAACGACAGCCTTCGTTTCATCCTTCTCACGGCGGCGCCCCTCACCCTCTTCCACCTTCTCTACTTCTATCCCGAACCCCGCTTTTTCCTTCCCGCAGCCGGTCTATTCGCTGCACTGGCAGGAGCCATGCTTGGCACCCTGCTGCAGCGCGTCTCAGACCGATCGGCCATGATCGCGGCGGTCGCTGCGCCTGTTCTCGTTGTGCTCCTCGCTTTTTTGCGACCCACCACGAACCCAACCCGGCGCCACGCCGTTGATCTGTTCGACAACACGCTACCGAGAAGTGCCCTTTTGATCTCGAATATCGATCCCGTCTATCTGGACTTCTTCCTCAACCGAAATGCCGAGCGGGTCATCCTTCCCCTTTCTCGGCACGTAGAATACGCATCCAAAATCGTGGCACCGACGAAGGTCCGAGCGCCCGACCCGCCACCCACTCATGCCTTCGACCACCGCTGCCAGGGCATCCGAAACGGGGGTGGACACGACGTCCTTGCCGCCGCAGCCTCTGAACCGGGAGGGTTGGATCTCATCGATGCGGCTCTCACCGCCGGCACCTCCGTCTTTCTCGATGCCACACACATATCCTGGACCCAGCAATCAACCGTCGCAAACCTGCAAAGCCGGTACCAGATGCGGCGCACGGCAGAGGGTTTGTATGAGCTGACACAGCCGACGTATCGGCTTCGATAATTTCTCGGCGATGCCGCTTCCGGTTCCGTCAGCGCTTCCCCTTGAGTGCCAGGTTCGTAATTCCGCAGTTATCAATTCCTCATGAACAGGCGGAGCCACCAACTCCAGAACTGCGGATCCGGCACCCGAACACCCAAAAATGAAGTCAAGACGTGACACCTTATTTTATGAGGCACCTCATGAGGCCCTTGGTGACGAACCTGCAAAATAGAAATTAAATTCTATATTGGGGCCAAACGGAGGTTTTTGGTGTCGAAGACTCAACGAACGACCGGCGGGCCGAAGCGAGCTTCGTGCAACCTCCCCTGGCTGCTCGAACAGCTGACGTGATGTTTGATGCCACCTGTTGTTCTGCGGGTCTGAAGCTGTCAGGACCGACGATCTTGACGATCTTCATAAACGTAATTCACCATTTGAGCAAGGTCGTCACAATAGACGGCCCTGGCTCCTAACAAACCCGTGGTGCCTAAGAACAATGCATCAATGAGGAACGTGGCACCTTAGTGGCACCTTAGTCAAAAGGGAGGACTGCCATGGACAGCTCGGGCACGGAAGAGACAATGTTCGACGAGGTGCTCCAGGACTACCTTCAGGCCTTCAACGCCGGTGACTACCGACGCGTGGCCTCCTACTGGACCGAGGACGCGGTACACCTGCCCCCGATGGGGCCCGAGGTCCGCGGTCGGGCCGCGCTGGAGGAGTTCTATCGACAGACATTCGAGGTCATGAAGGCTCAGCTCTCCGACTACTCCTATGAGTGTCGCTTCGCCGGAGACCATGTCTTCGTTCGCGAGAGCTGGAAGGTCACCCTTCAGCCGCCGGGCGAGGGGACCATCAGCCGGGCCGGCAAGGGGCTGTGGATAGGGAGGAAAGAGACCGACGGGGTCTGGAGGACTTTCTGGGCGTTGGCGCGGCTCGACGAACCGGAGCCCGCATCGGTGTGACCGTGAACCGCATCTAGTCTCTAGGTGCCGGGACCTGGGTTTTGATGTTTATGCCGAGGCGGCTTGCGGCTTCGCCCTCGGCTACGCCGGCACAAGACGGCGGGACTCGGCTCCTAATTCAGCTCGCCTTGAGCACGGGCGACGGGAGGTCGGAAACTCGGTTTCCCGCGCGGAACAGATCTACAGCCTTCTGAGCGTTCAGCCAGAACTCGGGCGACATCCTGAAGGTGGCGCCGAGCCTCAAGGCCATTTCTGCCGACACTGAGGTGCGGCCGTTGACGATCCGATTAATAACCTTCACATCGCATCCGATATGATCCGCGAGCTCTTTCTGAGTCATGCCCAGGGGCACGAGGAACTCTTCACGGAGGATTTCGCCCGGTGTCGTCGGCTCGCGTTGTCTCTTCATATTGCCCTCAATGATAATCACGAATGTCCACATCGGTTGGACCCGAATCAGTCCACCTGAAGATCACTCTCCATTGATCGTTTATCCGGATACTGTGAAAACCCGAGAGGTCTCCCTTCAAAACCTCCAACCGGTTTCCCGGAGGAGAGGCCAGATCCCTCAGCTGATTGGCGTAATCCAGCATGTCCAGTTTTCTGGCGGCGACCTTCACGACTCCGGCCCAACCGGCACGTTTTGGAGCAACTCCTTCGAAAAAGAACCTCTCGATTGCCCGGCCGGCGAAGCTCTTGATTGCCATCCATAATCAATATACCTACCCAAGGTATACCTTGTCAAGGTAATCGAAGCTCGATCCGATTCGGAGGTGGGTTCCACGGTCTCTGCTTCGAGGAGCAGACTCCGTTCGAGACCTCGCTTGGGAAAGCCTGGCTTGTCCGGGCGTAGGTCTCGACCCGCTACTGACGTTGAGGGGGATATCCGGCTTCGTCTTCGACTTCGCCGGGACAGGCTTCGTTCAAAACCGCGTTTAGGGAAGGAAGGCTTGCCAGGGCGAAGTCCTCAACCCCAACTGGGAAGTAAGGAGACAGTCCG
>Ga0255052_10002936_pt1 | contig 12046 bp, 11 predicted proteins | sample JV7_2_21_MG_FD_188632 | JGI IMG/M metagenome (GOLD analysis project Ga0255052, IMG submission 188632) | Seawater microbial communities from Jervis Inlet, British Columbia, Canada - JV7_2_21 | ecosystem: Environmental > Aquatic > Marine > Inlet | place: Canada: British Columbia | collected... | reverse complement strand
CGATTCAATCGCTTTCCAGAAACTCCGGGTCGAGAAGTTCTCACCCCTGAAGGAGATAGTCGAGTCAACGCCGGGCTACCACTTCGACCGTATCGGCGGTCCCGTGTATTCGGACCAGTACGGACGCAAGGAGTTGAAGCAAATCCGAAATAAGATTCGCAAAGAATTCTACGATAGCCGACAGGTTATCCATATCGTCAGAAAAATCGGGCGGATCGGGCTTTTCGGTTGGCGGGATTTGATGGTCGCACTTCCCAAACTGCCGTACGTGTTTTACAGGCTGGGCAAACGAAAGAGGGAGAAGCGGAGATAGATCCGCCCCGCGGACCGACGATAAGGAATTTATTCGGTCTTTTTCGATTGGCTTAATCAGGAAGGTTCGGTTATACTTGTCCCAATTGAAAGGATGGCTTGATGACCGAAGAAAAGAAGGAACTATACGACAGCGAAAAACACGAGGCGGCGCTGGAACGTCTTCGTCAACTCCGAGAGAATCTGTTCTCAAAGGACATATCGATCGCCCGCCTGGCGGGATTCAATCTTTCGTGGATGCAGGAAGATGGTTTGGCTATCCTCAAGGAGGCACTGTTCGGCGATTATGCAAGAACCACGAAGAAGGCCGCGGCCTACGGGCTAAGAAGCATGCACGGCAGGATGAAGAAATTGGGCGCCGAGGTCCTCGAGCAGGGGGCAAATCATAGCGACCGCATGACCAGAGAAGCATGCGCTAAAGCCCTGGCGATAATGAATGGGCAGCTTCCCAAGAAAACCGGGCTCAAGCCGCGCAAAGACAAGATAAGAGGAGTCGCCCAAAGAAGAGCTGCAAGGCCCCGGCCGGCACCGAGACGGTAAATGCGCCAGGCTCTGTCTGAAAACTCGATCTGGCTTCGAGCGGCTTATTTTCTTTAGCTGTTTCATGCTGCTAACGCAGCCACTGTCGGATAAAGGCAGCCGCTGTTGTCCGCCTGACTGTCCCGATGTACATCGGGAGCTGCATCGACGATAAAACCGATATCGCCTGCTTCAGTTCCCTCGGCGTCGCTCGGGACAAGCTTTGCCAGGCGAAAAACCGTTTCCTCTCGGGCCGACGACGGAGTTTTCAGCCAGAGCCTCGCCAAATTGTGAAAAAAAATGCAACATTCCGAAAAGAGCGTTACGTCTGGCGTTTCGGCGGCACTTTACTATAGTTTTTACGAAGTCCTATAAAAGACAATGAGAAAGGCAAACACAATCAGCAGGACATAGAAAATGGCGCAAACGCATACTTAGTTCACATCCCCCTCCTAAGAAGCCGAGTTGGCCGGTCGCACTCAGGTGTGGCCGGCAGGCTTGGCTAAAACCCAATGTCCAGTCCAAATCCTTCGGTCTCTACCTGTGTAAGCTCGATATCTTTGCAGTGAATTTGAACTATTAATCATAACACTCACCGAAACATTGGAAGTGCGATGTCGATATTGGTATAATATGAGTGATCGACAGAGCAGGAACCGAGTTGGTCGGGCGCAGGTCGAAATGCCGGTTTTCGAGAAGTTGCTCCGCGAAGAAGAAAGGGGACAGTTTTGCACAAGTCAAACGGCTTTACCTTAATCGAGCTTCTTGTGGTGATAGCGGTGATCGCTATTTTGATGGCGGTATTGCTGCCGGCCCTGCAGATAGCCAAAGAGAGCGCCACCGGCGCAGTCTGCCTGGGCAATCACCGGAGTCTGCTGATGGGGTGGATCATGTACGCCAACGACAACGACGGCACGCTGATGTGCAACGGGGCCTGCTACGACCAGACGAACGACGACTCCCCGTGGGTCCACCGGCCGAAAGATATCGCCGGAAACAACCTCTCCTATAATCCGGCGCCCCCAAGCATCACAAATGAGGACCGCTACCGCGGGCTCCAGTCGGGAACGATGTGGATGTACGTCAAGGACGTGGACGTCTATCACTGCCCGGGTGACAATCGCAAGAGCACGAGACGCCCGCCGCGGGATTGCTTCCGCAGCTATTCCATTTCCTATGCATTCGGCGAGTTGCGAGCCAAAGACGCAAACCGTAGTACAGGCTACCGCTACTACAGGAAGATGCTCGATGTCAAAGACGCGGGACAGTATTATGTTTTCGTCGAAGAAGAGCATAACGGCAGCCGCTACGGGGAAAACGAGGGAGGATGGCATCTGCCTTTCGGCAGCGGCAGGAACTACCTGAGCAACTCGAGTAGCTGGACCTTCTACGATCCTCTGGCATCCTACCACAACAAATCGAGCACGTTCGGCTTCGCCGACGGCCACGCCGACAGACGCAGATGGATGGACCCGCGGACCCTCGAGTTCATAAAGGTAAACGCCGAGAACCCGTCCTCTCATTCCGGAATGAATGAAACTTCGTCCGGCAATGAAGATCTCCGATGGTTGCTGGAAGGCTTCATCGCAAAAAATCGGGTCAATTGATCGGTCAGAGTCGTTACTCGACACCGAACGGATCGTCTTTTTTTGCCGGCCGACAGGGCCGCTCGTGTCACGTGAAGATTCTTAGGAGCCGCTCATCCAGTTGTTGACTGTGAGGGTCGCCCTCATACAATAATAGTGGCTCAGACTACAGCAAAACCAGCCTTGCCCCGATTCATTTAAGATGCGCTCTGGCTGCCGGGTGTCAGGAAAGAAGCCGGCTGATGAGTTCCAGCAGATATTTATGTGAGATTTCCCCAACGGCACAGTAGGAGTAGTCACCGAGGCGAACCGTGACCATGCTACACCGAGCAAAGGAGGCCTTCCAGCAAGTCTCCCCGGATCTTGTTCTCTCGAGCATTCGGCTCATACCGATAGATCTTGGCGTATCGGTCACAACTATGATAGAGATTACTCCCTGTGGTGTATCCACAACATAACTGCCCACAATGCGCTCTCTGAAGTGGGCCACACAGCAGCCGCGGATTGCCATTCCGTGACCGGTACACGGAAAGGCGGGGCTAAAGCCCAATTCACTCTTGAAGTACTCGGCCAGCTTTTCAGGCTCCGCATCGCTAAAGAACTCACGATCGGGTCCGAGATTCTCTTGATGGATTTCTACCAGTTCCGCTTGTGCAGCCCTTGCTGTAGATGATGTTCCAAAGTACATGCTCAGAGGCACCAGCACGATCAGTATCGCCGCCGCTGCTGCCAGCGCCGGCCAGAGCTGCCGGCGATGACGACTGAGTGAAACACGTTGCATAGACTTCTCACTCGTCGCAGCAGTGGTAGTTGTGTTGAGCTTGTGACAAATCCGGTCGGCAAGGTCCGGGCTGGCCTGCATAGAGCCAAAGGCCGAACGCAATCTCTCAGCAATTGCCTTTTTCTCAGCGAGACGATCTCTGCATTTCTGGCATTGCCTCAAATGGGCAAGGCCCATATCTTTGCCCTCCAAGATATCTTCAAATTGTTCGTCAGTTATGTGGTTCATGTTTTAGGGCCCCATCAGTCCCATCTTCCTGGCGTAAGAGGCTAATCTTTCTTTCAACGCAGCACGCCCGCGGCTGGTACGGCTCTTAACTGTGCCTTCCGCAACGCCCGTTATCCGGGCCACATCCTTCTGGCTCAATTGTTCGACATCGATCAAAAACAGTGTCAACCGTTGGTCTTCCGGCAGCTCACTCAATGCCTTGATAACCTGCTCGTCCGAGAAATTTTCTATCAAGTCTTCTGCATTCGACCATACTATTTCGTTGTCGTGGTTCCTCTCAGCAATAATTTGTTCGGCAAGCGGCAGCTCCTGTCCGGCGACCTTCTTCCTTCTGAGTTGGTCAATCCAGATGTTACGCAATATCTGCAAGAGCCACGCTTTACAGTTCGTGCCCGGTTGAAACGACGCGAAACGCTCAAACGCCTTCAAAAACGTGTCTTGCACCAGATCATCTGCCTTCTGACGCCGGCCACAGAGGGCGACAGCCGCCCTGTATACAGCATCGAGATGAGGCAGAGCAACCTTTTCGAATGTTTCAGCATTGTCCAATATTCACTTCTCGACTACTTTCTAAACGTTTGAAACAGCCAAATCGTTCCAAACAAAAGAATATCCTGCGAAAAAACCAGCTTTGATTTTAGGTAATACTAACCTGGAACCAACACTTATGCCGCACACGGCTAAAGTGCTACGATTTTAGCAGAGGCGCTCCAACACGTCAAATGTTGGTGATTCATACTCGTTCATCTTTTGGCTGTAACAGCTAGTTGGCTATCGCTCCGGAAATTTAGCTCACTTTTTCACAATTCTTTGGATTTTCTCCGGACATTTCATCTCTGGATTTCGCACTGTATAGTGGAAGAAACATGATAAGGAGATAATTGATGTGTGCCAAGGAGAACGTGTACTTTTGTAAAGAAAGGAGACCAACATGGGAGCAATAGCAGTAGGTCTTGTGATAATCGGCGGGAGTGTACAGTTCGTCGGAGCAATATGGTTTCTCTATGTGGTCTTCAATGAGAGTATTCTCTGGGGGCTTGTGTGTTCGCTGGTCCCTTTCGCGGGACTTGTCTTTCTGGCCACGCATTGGTATGACGCTTCGAAACCGTGCGGTGTAACAGTTCTTGGCGGCCTGATCCTAATCTTTGCCTCATTCATCATGTCGGGGAGGGGTTCTGGTCGTTGTATGGTCACGAGCCGGCCAAGTGGCAGAGCCACACCTTAGGAAAGGAGACTCTGATGCGTCGAAAGAATCATGTTCTCCCATAATATAAAGATTTGATGGTGTACAATACATGATCTGGGCTGGTCCGGTCCCGTGGCAAAGGCTATGCTTATTCGTTGGCGAAATGCTGGCTATTCTAGGCCTTAACCCCGATGGGGAAATCACAGGTTACGAGATTGACATTAGCGTTTCTTCATGAATAAGTAGATCCAATTGTCATGTTCATAGCAGTCGGCAATGAGTACATAGGCAAATTATTAAGGCAGCAAACGAGGCCTGCCAAGCTTCTGCCCGTTGACGTAAACGCTGTACGAACCTGACATCCATACGTGGCAGGTGCTACCATCGACAGAGTGGCATTCTGGAGCGAACCGGCCATACCGGAGAAAGACGTTCCGTCAGTCTCAGTTCAAGCGCTGTTGTTGACCCACAAGCAAGTTGACAAGGGGGCCATTAGGGAGATAACGCGAATCCTGTATGAGCATCGCAACAAGCTAGTGGCAAAGAACCCTCGTGCCGCCACGATGCGGTTGCCCAGTTCGGGAGAAGACCTTGGCACACCGCTGCATATGGGCGCGAAAGCTTACTATCGTCGGGAAAGACCGGGATTTATAGTGACGTATGCCGAGCCCCTGGCACTCTTTCTTTCGATAACCGTTCTCTGTGCGTCTGGAACGTGGCACATTCGATTGCGTCTCCAGCAACGGCAAAAGAACCGGGCAGAGATGTACAACCTGGAGATTCTAAGTCTTATCGAGCAGTCACGCAAAATCGAAAACCTTCATGAGCTACGTGACGTCCGTCAAGAGTTGTTTAACATCTTCAGGAGAGTGCTCGAAGACCTCGACGAGGACAGGATTTCAGCAGAATCGTTTCAGTTGTTCACTTTCCCCTGCGAGGTCGCGCTCGATGCAATGCGCCATCACGAATGGATACTCATGAATTCGTCCCCCGGAGAAGTGAGGTGTGGAGACAGCGATCTTCCAGCCGACGGGAATACTGACGCGTGATGTCGCTGGCTTCAGGATGGGCTGAGGACTATTATATACCGCCAGCTGGGTTGCACATTGACAGATACTGAATTGTAAGGTCTACTGTTCTTGAATTAGTACAAGGGAACCACTATGAGTGAGAAAAAGAAGAGTCATCTAACACTTTGGATTTGCGGTGCGATCGTCGTTGCAGTTGTTGTTGCCTTAATTGTGCCGCAACTGGCAATGAAGCTCCACGTCGGCGGCGAAATATTTCTTCGGCTACTCAAAATGATGGTCGTGCCGCTAGTGGTCATGAGCGTCATGAGCGGCATTCTTGGCTTGGGTGATGTCCGCAAGCTGGGGCGTCCCGGTGGAGCGGCAATTCTATATTACCTGAGCACTACTGTATTGGCAGTTGTCCTCGGTCTTGCCGTGGTGAACATCATTAGGCCGGGCATCGGAACCATCGACGAGGCAACACTCGCCGAAGTAAAGGGCAAAAGTGAAGTAACCTCGGCCAAGGCGAAAATATTGGATGCTCTGGCCAAAGCAGCCGGTCTTACCAGGGATGAAATCAGCAGTGTGTTTGAAGATCTCCCAAGTGGCGAAAAGGAGCAACCAACGATCGGCACCATCTTGACCAATCTCCTTCTTATGCTCTTCACCGACAATCTGATATCCTCTGCGGCGGAGACGAACTTGCTGCCCTTGATTCTGTTTAGCTAAATAGACGGTGACATTAGTGTAATACCTAATTTCTGAATGAATAACGGCTTTTTCCCCTGTGACGGGTAACGCATAATCTTTGCCGGAATGCTGACGACGATGGGACCAAGAGTGGCCGCTCTCACATCCATGATCGAACAGATCAATGATGCCTTGATGTCGTTTATCCTTATCATAATGAAAATATCCCCGTTGGGTATTTTTTGCCTCGTGGCAGCGCGCTTCGGCCAGGCCTAAGCCGAAGGCAAACTCGCCGAAGTGTTGAGTCAAACTGGCTGGTACATGTTGACGGTATTGGTGGGGCTTGGAATCCATGCTTTTTGCATCTTGCCGTTTATCTACTGGCTCTTCACGAGGAAGAGCCCTTATCGCTTCATGTACCACATGTCTCAGGCTTTGTTGACAGCTTTTTCCACTGCAAGCTCCTCGGCTGCACTCCCTGTAACGATGGATTGCGCCATCGAGAAAGCCGGTATTTCGAAGCGATCCGTGAAATTTGTGCTACCGCTGGGAGCGACAATCAACATGGATGGGACGGCCCTCTATGAAGCCGCCGCTGCTATCTTTATTGCCCAGGCGACCGGATTTGACCTCAGTCCGGTGCAACAGTTGATTATTGCGATCACGGCAACGCTGGCGGCAATAGGTGCTGCAGGTATTCCGGAGGCAGGACTGGTCACTATGATCATCGTACTCAACGCTGTCGGCCTCCCGGTCGAATACATCGGTCTTATCTTGTCGGTGGACTGGCTTCTCGACCGATTCAGGACTGCTGTTAATGCCTTCGGCGACGCAGTAGGTGCTGCAGTCGTAGAGAAAGTCACATGAGCGGTACAAGACTAATGCTATTGAGCAGGGAAAGTTAACTCATAACAGGTAGAGAAACTTCGGACAAAAGGAACGCTCAAACGGAGAACCTCTTTGAGGGGCAGGAAAATGAACCGAAGGAAGATATGGATCGTTGTGGCGATGATCAGTGTCGTCTTGGGGATTGTGCTGGGTCTAAGGTTCCACCGCCGCGAGGTTGAGCCGTGGCAGGTCAGAATATTGACCGGCACGAGGGGTGGAACATATTGGCCTTTGGGTGAGGGACTGGCTCTCATTCTGGAGCAACTTCCCGACCGACCCGGCCGACCCGGCCGACCCATCGGGGATGCCAACGCCATCCCGTCGTCCGGATCGATAGAGAACATTGAAACCCTGATGGACCCAAACGAGGGTAAGGGCTTTGATATCGCCTTTACGATGGCATCGGACCTTCTTAACCCCGATTCGGGCAAGCGGGACAAGCGGGATAAGCTGCGCATTCTGGCTCGATTATACAAGGATGTTCTCCAAATTGCCGTACACAAGGACGCTGGGATTCAGAAGATAGCTCACCTGGGGGGCAAGAAGGTTTTTCTTGGTCCTGCGGGCAGCGGCACAGAAATGATAGCCAGGACGATCACCGAGAAGGTCGAGGGGTTTGAACCGAACGATATAGCTGGCAACCTCTCAAGTTTTGATGAAGCCGCGGAGATGCTCCGAAAGGGAGAACTCGACGCAGCGTTCGTAATGGCAGGAACACCCACCGCGGCTATAGAACGTGCGCTTGATCCCAACTGTGAACTCTTGAGCCTGGACCCCAACAGCCTATCATCATTGAGACAAGAGCATCCAGAACTCGGGCTTAAAGACTACCTTATCCCTGCAAATCTGTACCCAAATCAACCTGACGACGTGAACACGCTGGCCTCTGATGTTTTTCTCATCTGTCGAAAGGATCTCCCGGAAGACCTCGCCTTTATGATCCTCGATGCTCTTTTCGACAATATTGAGGACCTGCTACTGGTGCATGCGAAGGCCCAGGATATCAAGCTGACGGGCGCCTTCGAATATGGCGAGGAAGACCTGCTGCCGCCGCTGCACCCGGGCGCCAAGAAGTTCCAGGAAAAAGAGCAGGACGCGTTGTTGATCGCAACAGGCGCCCTCAACGGTAAGTACTACGATCTGGGCAAGACTATTGAGGATTTCCTCAAGGGTTGGCACATTTCCGCCAGGGCTATCCAGACGGACGGCTCCCTGGAGAACGCAGACCTGCTAGCGAAGGGCCGACCGACGATTGCCATCATGCAGTACGATGCCGCGCTTGCATATTTCGGCAAATCCGAGTTTGTTTACGAGAAGTTCGTTCATACAGCGGATTGGCTGGATAAGAAGATGCGTCCAATGAGGAACATCCGCAGGATAGCTCGACTTCATGAAGAGAAAGTCCATGTTGTAGTCAATAGAGACAGACTTAGGGCGATAGAGGGCAAGCTCACAGGAACAGAGGAGGGGGAGGGGGCGACTGAGGACTCCGAGCAGGGCGCAGCAGAGAAGATAGCTGATCCGATGCATTCAGCAACTGACTCTGGAAGTAGCGCAACACAAGAAATTGCAGATCTCGACAAGCTGCTCGGCGAGGTATTCCTAAAGGGGAAGCCGATCACCGTTTGCCCCGGTCCCAAGGAAAGTGCTACACAGCTTGTTGCCCGGTCAATACTCGAGCATCATCTCCCGCCTGATGCCAATCAAGTTAAGTCACTCATCACACCCCGGTTCCTTTCGGTTGGCGAGATGGCAAGCCAGCTTGAGCACGGAAAGATCGACATGGGTTTCTTTGTCAGCTCCACGCCCAGTATGGCGATGAGAACGCTCCTCCACGGTGACAAAGTCCGGCTCTTGTCCTTGGGGCTGGAACAACGGGAGCGGATGACGGGATCCGTTTTCACGGCAGTCACAATCGATCCCAACATGTATGCTTGTCAGCGGGGATGCGGCCCGGTCGATACGCTCGCCACACAGGCTGTGCTGGTCACAACAGAGGACTTGCCACCTGACAAGGGCAGGGAGATCACGGAGGCTGTTTTTGAAAACTTGCCGTTTCTCGATATTGACCGTACCAAGGAAGGCATGGCGGCGATAGAACTGGATTCCCTTCCGTTGCACGCCGGCGCCGAGGAGTACTACAGGGATGCCGGCCTGCTGCTCATAGAGCCGTCCCTGCTGCACAACCTCAAGGTGACGTGGACTATCCTGGGGTGTTTGACGTTAGCCATTCCTGCCTGTACAGGCCTTATGGTGTTACGGCGCAACAGAACATCCAACGGAATCGGCAGGAGAATCCTTGCCATTTCGCTGGAAGCAACCGTCCAGGATTCGGCTCAGAAGTTCCTGAAAATTCGCGATGAGATCCAACAGCGTGTTCGCAGACGGTGGTGGCGATTTGGCGAATTGGACAAGCAACGCTGGCGTGATCTGCGTGATCTGATCCACGACCGGATAGGGGAGGCCAAGGAGAACCTGACCAGGGCCTTCGTAAGAGAGATACGTGCCGTCATGACCGACGCCGAACTCAGTGCCGCCGAACGACAGCAAAAGTGCCGATCCATTGAGAACCGTGTCCTGCGGCTCTTTTCGAAAGGCGAGTTGGACCCGTCGCAGCAGAAGATACTGCGCGAATTAGCTCGAGAGTGCAGTCAGCAAAATGCAGAGACAAAAGAATCCAAAGGCGGAAAAAAATGAACACCGATATCTCTTCGTGGGTGATAACGTTATGCCCTGTCCACTGGGAGGCATGTTGGTTTCCAAAGGCGCTGCACTCACATAGCTTAGCATTACTGCTTTCTTCTAATGAGTAAGTCGGAACTTTTTGGCTGGCACAGTGACGGCTGATCCTCCATAATCATGATTGGTCGGACAAGGGCAATTTTCATGGACGTCCAGGCAATGCAAAGATTGATTTGTTCTATTTTGGCTGCGTCGGTTTTGACGGTCGCGATTGGCGGTTGCCACCAGGCTGGTCCGGCCTCTGTCAAAACTGGCCGCGCCGACTACAACATTGCCATCCAGCAGACCAACAGCGAGCAGCTATTACTCAACCTGGTGAGATTGAGATACCGAGATACGCCATACTTTATGGAAGTTGCAAGTGTATCAACGAACTTCGATTTCGACGCCTCAGCATTGGCCGGCACTTCACTTCCCGAGTCGGAAGGCAAAATATACAGCTTCGGCGCGGGTGTTGGTTACACAGAACGACCGACAATTACCTACGCTCCATTACAGGGCGACCAGTTTGTAACACAATTGATGTCACCGGTTGATTTGGACACTATCCTGCTGCTGTATCACTCCGGTTGGTCCATTGAGAGAATATTTCGTGTTTCACTTCAGAGAGTCAATGATTTGAAAAATGCCCCCAGTGCATCAGGGCCAACTCCTGATTATGTGCCTGAATACAAGGACTTTCGCAAGGTAGCCAAGCTCTTACGTCAGCTACAACGCCGAGGTGTACTGGATGTGGGGCGCGCCGCATCTGACGATCCCAACAAACCATCTGTGGAGATTCGTATCGCCGACGAAGCTATAGAATGGGATGAGGTGAAACAGTTCTGCAAGCTACTCGGCTTGGAGTACGGACGGACTAGTTTCCGACTGACCACCGCGCTCGGAGGTGGAGGGAAAGACCGCATTGCTGCCGTGCCTCGTTCACTGATGGGTAGCTTATTCTATGTATCGCAGAGTGTAGAGGTTCCGCAAGAAGATGAACGTATGCGCCGTGTGACTGTGACTCGCGACGTCGGAGAAGATCGCTTCGACTGGCGAGAAGTCACGGGCGGATTGATGCACATCCATTCATCCAAAAGGCAGCCGACCAATACCTACCTTGCCATTTACTATCGCGGCAGTTGGTTCTACATCGATGATGATGATCTGACCTCCAAATCCACTTTCTCACTGCTCATGCAGTTATTTGCCCTGCAGGCGGGGGAGGTCAAGGCCACCGTCCCGATTTTGACGCTGCCTTTGAGTCGGTAGACTTATGGTAGACTTCAGAGTGAGTAGCTGCGACTTGCTCACTTCAAGGTGGATCAGCTCAGGCGCTTCAGTTACCGGTGCCGGGCATAATGCGTGCCGAGTCCGACAGGTCCCGGGTGCGGGGACTTTTCTGGCTGAACGCGAACAGTCGATTCCAAACTACCGGCATCCTCGTCTTGATTCTCTCGCGAACAGCGAGAGAGAGATTGACGCTGCTCATAGGCACACGTTTGACGTACTCCAACTCAAAGTTGCCGGCAGCACGGCTGTACTTGTATTCGTAGGTGAATCCACCGCTGTCGGCGAGCTTCACACCCGGTAGCGAGGCGTTAGGCATTGAAATGTAGAATTCATCCACGCAAAGGACTGACTCATCGCTTTGGTCAGTGAGAAGTCCTGATCCGGCGAGAGTCTCGTAGAACTGCCTTGCAGTTAACTCGGCCGGGTCGATAAAGGAAGGTTGTTCGAGAATGAGATTTCTGTAGGGCTCGTCGCCATTGGGCTCCCGGAAATCGCGCAGCCGCTCCAACGATCTTGCAATTTCATCCGTATAGTACGGAAAGTGCGTGCAACCCAGGACAACAGTGCTGATGGGCTCTGGGCAGTCGCTCCGTCGGTGCCGCTCCAGGAGAGTTGCGGTATGATAGCGAATGTAGTTCTCTACAGAGTTGAGCCGCCAGGTGGCAGGCCGGCTGAGATCTCCCAAAAGCCCCTCGGCCTCAAAATTATATTGCGCAGAGAGGCCTGGATCGATTGGGGCTGTCTGGTTACCCACTGCAGGGCCACGGTAGCCCACGGTCTGAGCCCCTTCTGCCAGGCTAATGTAAGATTGGTCACCCTCGATGGCACCGGC
>Ga0255052_10002935_pt1 | contig 12047 bp, 9 predicted proteins | sample JV7_2_21_MG_FD_188632 | JGI IMG/M metagenome (GOLD analysis project Ga0255052, IMG submission 188632) | Seawater microbial communities from Jervis Inlet, British Columbia, Canada - JV7_2_21 | ecosystem: Environmental > Aquatic > Marine > Inlet | place: Canada: British Columbia | collected... | reverse complement strand
CAGAGCTATCGCTCTGTCGCTACTGTCGCCCTGCCCCAAAAGTTGTAGCAAAGCATCTTGATGCCCGGGATGTACATTCGCTCGTCGGCGGTCAGCTCGAAGCCGCTCTTCGTGATCAGGTCCGGTATGTCGCGGTTCATGTTGCAGCCACCAGCAACACGGCTCCAGGGGGAATTCAGCCGGTGCTGCCACTTGCGAACACTCTCGTCAGGCGCGATGCCATGCTCGCAATAGAGCAGGTTCCCACCCGGCTTTAGTACCCTTCGCATGCCTTCAAGCGCGGCAACCGCATCCGGTATCGTGCACAGCGTATACGTCACGAGTACCGTATCCACGCTGTTTGCATCGAGCGGTATGTTCTCGCCGGGCAGGTCGATGAACTCGACGTCGAGACCCGATGCGGCCACCATGGGCTCGGCCTTGCGCCGCATTCCCTCTGATGGCTCCAGGCCCCAAATCCTGCGGACCCTTTGCCTGTCGTAATACGGCAGGTTCAATCCGCTCCCAAAGCCGATCTCGAGTACGTCTCCCTCGGCGAGAGGAACGATCTTCTCACGCTGTTTCTCGTTGGGTTTCGTCGAGCACGCAAGATCGATCAGATGCGGAAGTACCCGGTCTTCGTAAAAACTCATGATCGCGCAGAACAGCTAGTACGCGGTTAGCGACTGACCCGTTGACGGCGTAACGGGGCTGGCATTGACACCAGCAAATTCTATCGGCAACGAATCCATTAACATGCCGGCGTTTTTGACGACAACAAAGTGCAGGTGCGGCCCGCTGGAAAAACCGGTATTACCAGAATCGGCGATGTACTCGCCGCGTTGCACGTGGTCGCCCTCCCGGACACGAACCGAGTTCAGGTTGAGATGCGCATAGACGGCGTAGGTACCGTCGTCATGCAGTATGCGTACGACATTTGCCAGTGACACGTCGCGTAACGCGTCTGTGCCACCCTTGAAGTTCTTTGCAGACACGTCAAAAATGGTGCCACTACGCGCTGCAAATATGTCCGTACCGACAGGCATCGCGATATCGACAGCATATCGTGAGTCCGGAGTCGTGTGCGTAACCGCATCAGGAAATGCCTGGCTCACCGGGAAATCACTTGCGATCGCAAATGGCACGCGATACGGCTGTGGTGGCGCGTGTTGCGCCGCCGGATCGCCCACCAGGAATTCGTAACGGTACTCGACGAACGGCCTGACGACTCCGTCCTGTATGCCGAGACTTACCAACAGCAAATCGCTTCGCGGCGGCAGCACCCAGCGCAGCGGATCGTCCGGGTGCGGAAAGTCGAGGCCGTCGATCGTGACGAAGTCGAGAGCCACCTCTACTGGTGCGAAGAACTCGTTGGTGGCCACGAGTTGTACATCGTTACCGTCCAACTCGTAACGAACCTTGATGCCGGACTTCGGCAATGACGGCGTGAGACTACGAACTTCGGCGACGGTCTGGCCGTCATCCGGCGGACGGTCGGAGTAAATCCACTCGCCATTCTCGCCGCGATACTTGTACAGAGCCTGTCCTGCAGCCACACCGCAAATGACGATCATCGCGATACCGACTATCGCGAGCTTTGTAGTTGACAGCCGGCTACGAACCGATCTCGGAGCGTACCCAGCCATCTTCCGTACGTCGTATTTCATAAGCAGGCCAATACTGGTTATCCAGTTTCAATGTGATGACCTCGACAGCACCGTTCCACGTCACGGTCTTCAGGCGTATCGACTCGCGATCTTCCTTGCCAGACACGATTTCGACGAACGCATTCAGGTCGGGCGTCGGCACGTCATCAACCTCGACGACCCGCCGCCCGGCGTACAAGCCATAACGAGTCGCTGGCGAACCGTAACTGAAGAACGCGACATACACGCCGTAGGGATCGATGCCTCGCTGCGCCGCCATCGGACGATGCGGATCCTGCAGCAACGCCCCTGCCCAGGACACGGCACGGTCGATACCCCGTCCGTCCAATGCCGCCGTTTCGACTTTGTCGTCCTCAACCGCGCCATTGCGCCACACGCTAACCGTAACTTGCGGTTTCTGAACGGCTTTTTCGAGCGCCCGATAAGAGGTAACAACCTCGCCATCCACAGCCAGGATCATGTCGCCGTTGCGCAGCGCGGTGGCCGCAGGTGTGCCCGCAACAAGCCGGGTAACCGACAGTGCGCGCCGGTGCAGCGGGTTGTTGTCCTCGAGCCGCGCCAGCCACTCCTCGTCGACGCCCATATTGCGGGCGGCAAAGATGGGGGCATACACGAATTCCGCTTCGAGCGAGTAGAACGGCCGGCCATCCCTGACCGTATCGACAAATTCGGCCACGAGGTCAGAGCCTACACCTCGATTGAACTGAGCGGCCTCGCCACCTGACTGCACGTTGAAGCTCGACCAGATCGCCGATACCCGTCCGCGCTTGTCGACGAGAACGCCGTCAACATCGGCGGGCGCGTTTACGAGGTCGGCGCCTTCAATGTTCGTGTCCCTGAAGCGCAGCGTACGCGACAGCGGCAGCAGCAGCGGATCGACGGACGCCACCTTGCTTTCCTGGTGCACGAGCTGGTGATCGGCTTTCATGCCAACGACCCAGACCTGGTCGCCGGGCTGCAAGGGTTCTTTGTTAAACTTCGCCGCACGCACGGGCGTATCGCCGATCAGCGACGGATCGTACGAGACAATGGCGAGATTATGCTGCGGATGCAGTTGCACGACTTTCGCATTGACCTCGAGTGAGCCGGCAAACGTCACCGTGACGTCGCCTATTGCGACCGGCACAGTATTGCGATCGACGACAACGAAGCCGCGATCGGTGTCGACGATCAGCCCGGTGCCGTAATAGTGGCGATCGGCGATGCCGGACACTGTGTACGGAAGGTCGAACGTAACGACGACGAGCGAAGAAGCAATCGCCCGAACTCTCGGGTCGTCGTACTGGGTGAATTGAGTGCTCCCGGCGACCGGCGCTTGCGGCACGGGACCATCCGACAGGTCGCGACAAGGCCAGACACCCGTCGTATCGTCACGCTTGCAGCGCTGTGCCGGGAACCACACCCGGTCCATGTCGAAAGTACGAACCACGGTGTTGTGCGGATTGTCGATCGTTACGTAGCGGACCTGTGCTCGATCGCCGTTGGCGAGAGTCGCGAGCGCCTTTTCGAGGTCGTCGATGCCGGCAACATCGTGTTTTCCCAACTGGGTGATGACGGCGCCACGCGGCACCGCGGCCTTCGACAACAGGTATCCGGGGTTGGCAACGTAGGCGCCTTGCACCGGCAGGTTGTAATGCCGTGCCTGCTGATAGGACAGGTTGTTGACGATTGCATCGCCGAACTCGAGATATTCGGCTGGCGTGATCGCATGCAGATCGGTGACAACAATTGAATAACTAAGTGACTTACCGCCGCGCTCAACCTCGATCTCGATTGCGCCGCCGACAAAGTCGTCGAGCATCGCCGCAAGCGGCACGAACTCGGTAACCAGCTCACCGTTGATGCGCAACAGGATGTCACCCGGTTCGAGCTTGCCAGCCGCCGGTGAATCCGGAATGACCTGCTCGACCGTCAGCATGCCGGTCTGCTTCGGGAATGCCGACCGCACCAGGCGCTCGGACTCTTCAGTCAGACCAAGACGCTGCAACTCGTCGTAGGCCCTGTTCTGAAACATGGTTTGCAGCGTGCCGCGCGTGACCGCCTCACCCTGTTGTATCAATGTGAGCGCCCGTTCGATCCTGTCGAGCGGCAGGAAAAAACTGCTGGCCGCAGAATTATTCGCGCCCGCATTAAGTGCCACTACCTCGCCATCGATATTGACGACGGGCGAGCCGGACGAGCCACCCGAGGTGCCCGATGCAGCCTGCAGATAGAACGTATTGAAATCGTTGTACTTGCCGCGCCCATAGTCGGGTGCCCTGCGATCGAGACGCGCGATCGTGCCTGCGAGAATGGATAACTGTTCGCCGGCGTCGTTGCCGATGACCCGAATCTCGCGCCCGATGCCGGCGCCGCCGGGACTGAGCGGCAATTCGGCAGGTTCGATGTAGTGCAGGTCTGCTGGATCGAAGCGGAAGAAACCGAAATCGTGCACGGGGTCCCGATAAACCGGCGTCAGGCGGACTTCTTCGTTGTTGCGGAAGACGGCTTCGGCAACGACGGGACCCGGCGTAACGACGTGGCGGTTCGTCAGGATAAGGCCCTGTTTGGCATCGACGACAAATCCGGTCGCCTGGCTCGAGGAGTTCCACTCCGTGTCAAAGGCGCGCGTCGAATCCACGCGAATCGACACGACACCGGAGGAAATGCGCTCCAGCGTGTCCGTCCAGGCAGTATCCTCCGCGGCCAATACCGGCATTGCGGATGCGAGGGCGAACAGCGCTGCGAAAGTTCTGCGATAACTCATAGGATTCCTGATGACGGATTGTAGAGTATTAGGGACTGGGTAGTGGTGAACCAGTTCCAAATAAAAGGGGTCAGAGTCAAAAAGGTGCCGGGTTTATTTTTGCCGCCAGCGAGATGCGCCCGCCAGCGGCAAAAATAAACCCGGCACCTTTTTGACTCTGACCCCTTTTGCTAGGGCTCGTAGCGCACGTCCAGCTGGCGCGCCGCCTTGACGTCGTCGAGGCGCCGCACGGGCGTGTTAAAGGGCGCTTCCTTGAAGGACTCCTTGTCCTCCCGGGCACGCTTTGCGATATCGATCATCGCGTTCACAAAGTTATCCAGCGTCTCCTTGCTCTCGGTTTCCGTCGGCTCAATCAGCAGGCACTCAGCAACCAGCAGGGGAAAGTACGTCGTAGGCGCGTGGAAATTGTAGTCGAGCAGTGCCTTGGCGATGTCCATCGCCGTCAGATGCAGTTCCTTCGCTTCGTGCCGCAACGTGATGATGAACTCGTGGCTTGCGCGCCGCTCCGGATACGCCAGTTCGAATCCCGCATCGCTCAGACGAGCCTGCAGGTAGTTGGCATTGAGCGTCGCGTATTCAGCAATGCGCTGCATGCCGTCGCGGCCGACGAGTCGCATGTACACGTATGCGCGCAGCAGCACGCCGGCGTTGCCCATGAATCCGGACAACCGCCCAATCGATTTCGGCAGATCTTTCTCGGCGAGCCAGTCGTAGTGCGTTTCGCCGTCGACTTCCTGTTTGCTGACGATGGGCACGGGCATGAACGGCATCAGGCGCTCGCCCACGCCAACGGCGCCCGAACCTGGACCACCTCCGCCATGCGGAGTCGAAAATGTCTTGTGCAAGTTCATATGAATGACATCGAACCCCATGTCACCGGGCCGAACCTTGCCGAGGATCGCGTTCAGATTGGCACCGTCGTAGTACAACAAGCCGCCGGCATCGCGAACGATGTCGTCCACAGCGACGATGTCGCGCTCGAACACGCCGAGCGTCGACGGATTGGTAAGCATGATGCCGGCCGTCTTCTCGCTGACAGCCGCCTTGAGCGCTTCCATCTCAATGTCACCATCAGGTCCTGTCGGAATTTCCTTCGCGACGCAGCCGAGCATCGTCGCCGTGGCCGGGTTGGTGCCGTGCGCGGCGTCTGGCACGAGAATCTCGTTACGTTCGAGGTCGCCGCGGGCTTTGTGATAGGCCTGGATCATCGCGACACCGGTCAGCTCTCCCTGGGCCCCTGCCATCGGCGTCAGCGACACGCCCTGCATTCCCGTGACGGCTTTTAGCATCTCCTGCAATTCGTACATGCAACGCAGGAATCCCTGGCCATGACTCGCGGGCCCGAGCGGATGCCGACCCGCGAAACCCGGCAACAAGGCGAGCGAATTGCAGACGCGCGGGTTGTATTTCATCGTGCAGGAGCCGAGCGGATAAAACTGAGTGTCGATCGAGAAGTTCTTCTGCGACAGTCGCGTGAAATGTCTGACAACCTGAAGCTCGGAAGCCTCCGGCAATCGCGGCTTGTCGGAGCGCAGGAAGCTCTCGGGGATATCGAGCTTCGCTGTCGCGTCGGGCGCCTGCGCGAACGCTCGCCTGCCTTCACGCGATTTCTCAAAGATTAGTTTGTCCAGGTAGTTATCCATGCTCTAGGGCCTGTTCACGCTATTGGAACGAGTCCTGCCGGCGGCCATTTTCCCGTCCGGCAAGGCAGAATGAGCGCCATGTAACATTGCTACACTAGCGAGTGAGAACGCTGCCGGCGAGAAAATGGACCCGGCCCAACGGGTTGCGCCCGATAATGCGCCACTCCGCGTTGCTCGTCGTTCATTTGGATTCACCAAACCTCTCTCCTCGCGCCTTGATTGGCGCATTATCGGGCGCAACAGGACCCATTCCAATAGCGTGAACAGGCCCTGGTCCCTGTCCTCATTCATCAGGCACGTCGATGCCGAGCGCCCGAAACGCCGCCGCGTAATCCGGCTCGACCGATATGTCTTCCAGTTGCTCTGTGTGAACGACGGTGTTGTTCTCGTCGATTACGACGACGGCGCGCGCGAACATGCCTGCCAGCGGCCCATCCAGTATTTGCACGCCGTAATTCTCGCCAAATCCCGCATGACGTATCGCAGAAAGGCCCACAACATGCTCCAGATGGTGTTGTTCCTGCAGACGCTTGTGAGCAAACGGCAGGTCGTAGCTCACCATCAGCGCCACGACGTCATCGTGACCTGCAACCAGCCGATCAAACTCTATGACGGTCTTCGAACAGATTGGCCGATCGATACTCACGAAGATGCTCATGATCTTGCGCATGCCGTTCCAGTGCGCGAGCGATACGTTGTGCAGTTCCGTATCGACGAGCATGATTTCGGGCGCACTGCTACCGAGGGTCGGCAGTTCGCCATGCGTCTGATACGTCGCGTTCTGGTAGATGACCCTGCCCACTCGCTGTCCCTTGCCCTTAGGTCGACTGCGCAAGCGGCGCCGCGAAGACGTCCCGCATCGCTTCTACGTAGGCTTCGATATCGGCGTCGGTCTTGGTCTCCGTCGCACAGACGAGCAACGCATTGCCAAAGTCCGGGTAATCGGCGCTGAGATCGTAGCCGCCGAGTATGTCACGTGCGGCCAGAGCCTCGAGCACCGGCGCAACCGGTCGATCCAGCCGCAAGGCGACTTCGTGGAAGCTTGGCCCGTCGAACAGGCGTTCGATGCCGTCGATCGATGTCAGGTCTTCGACGAGGCGCGCCGTGTTGTGGGCCGACCGGGCGGCGACGGCAGCAAGCCCGACATTACCGAGCAGCGACATATAAATTGTCGCCGCTGTAACCATCAAGCCCTGGTTCGTACAGATGTTCGACGTCGCCTTGGAACGCCGTATGTGTTGCTCGCGTGCCTGAAGTGTCAACGTAAAACCGGGCTTGCCTTCGAGGTCGGTCGTGCGACCGATGATGCGGCCCGGCATCTGCCGAACGTGCTTCATCTTGCAGGTCATGTAACCGAAATAGGGGCCACCCGAGGACAGCGGCACACCCAGCGGCTGGCCTTCGCCGCAGGCAATATCGGCGCCGGCCTCACCCCAGTGCCCAGGCGCGTTGAAGAGCGCCAGTGATGTGGGGTTGGCGATGCCGATGACGTAAGCCCCACGCGCATGCGCCCAATCGGTAAGCCGGTCGACGTCCTCGAGCGTCCCGAGGAACGACGGCTGCTGGATGACGACTGCGACCGGTCCGGCCTCGTCGTCGAGCGCATCGAAGTCGACATTGCCGCTCCTGGTATGCATCGGCAGGTACTCGAACGTCAGCTCCTGGCTGCCGGCGATCGCCGCCGCGACTTTTGCGTAAGTCGGATTCACGCCCGGCGCCAGCAGCACGTTGCGGACCTTGACCTTGCGATTGCTGCGGACCGCCATCAATGCCGCTTCCGCAAGCCCCGACGCACCGTCGTACAACGACGCATTGCTGACATCGAGCCCGGTGAGCTCGGTAATCATCGTCTGGTATTCGTAGATCGTTTGCAGGGTGCCCTGGCTCGCTTCTGCCTGGTACGGCGTGTACGCGCTGTAGAACTCGCCACGCGTCGCAATATCCCAGACGGCCTGCGGGATGTGATGCTCGTAGGCGCCCGCGCCGATGAAACACAGCGGTGCACCGTCCATTGCCGCGCGATCCCGCATCAGCCGCGTAACCTGCATTTCACTCATTGCCTCGGGCACGCCATCGAGAGAATCGATCTTCAGGTCCGCAGGAATTTCGTCGAACAGATCGTCGATGCTCTTCGCGCCGATCGCCGCGAGCATTTCCTCCGTGTCATCCGGAGTGTGGGGTATAAAAGGCATAAGAAGACCTTGTCAGCTATCGAGTTCGTCAAGTAAAGACTGGTAGGCATCCGGCGACAACAGTTCGCCCTCGTCGTCGCCAGGCTGCAACTTCACGATCCAGCCGTCGCCGTAGGGGTCGCTGTTGATGACCTCGGGGTCGTCCGAGAGGCCCTCGTTAACCGCGACGACAATTCCCGAGATTGGTGCATAGACATCCGACGCGGCCTTAACCGACTCGACAACGGCCATGTCGCCACCGTTATCGACTTCCTGGTCGACCTCGGGCAGCTCCACATAAACCAGATCGCCGAGCGCAGACTGTGCGTGGTCCGTAATACCGATCGTGACGGTGCCGTCGTCCTCGCGCCGCAGCCATTCATGATCGTTGGTGTACTGCAGATCACCTGGTAATTCGCTCATTGTCATTCTCCCCTGGTGTTTCTTGCTGTTATGACCGTAACGACGTCAGACGTCGATACGTATTTGCCCGTTGCGCACAAACGGCGTCTTGACGATACGGACGTTTAGTAATTTGCCCCGGACGTCGACCTGTGCCCGGTCGTAGTCACCGGCCGGAACCCGGGCCAGCGCAATCGACCTGCCGATCGTCGGCGAGAATCCGCCCGAAGTGATCTCACCCTCGCCCACTCCCTCTACAACGACACGCTGGTGGCTCCGCAGCACGCCCTTGTCCTCCAGCAGCAGGCCAACGAAGCGACGTTTGTTCTCATCATGGCGTTGCTTCTCGAGCGCGGCGCGACCTGTGAAGTCGCGGTCCTCCGGCTCCCAGGCCACCGTCCATGCGAGGCCCGACTCCAGCGGTGACACCGACTCATCCATGTCGTTGCCATAGAGATTCATTGCCGCCTCGAGTCGTAGCGTGTCACGCGCTCCCAGGCCGCAAGGCTGCACGCCGGCAGCCAGCAAACGATCCCATAGCACGGGCGCATCGGCCGCCGGCGTGACAATTTCCCAGCCGTCCTCGCCTGTGTAGCCCGTACGCGCGATGAAATACTCGCCGGCCTCGATGCCGTGGAACGGTTTCAGGTCCAGTGCGGCCTGGCGCCAGTCGCTGTCGATGCACGGCGCGGCGAGATCGCGGGCTTTCGGCCCCTGTACGGCGAGCATCGCAAGCTCTGCACGCTCTTTGATCGCGATACCGAACGCGTCTGCCTGCTCGTGGATCCACGCCAGGTCTTTCTCGCGCGTGGCAGCATTGACGATGAGGCGATAGCGGAGCCCCCCGAGGAAATACACGATGAGATCATCGATGACACCGCCATCTTCCGTGAGCATGCAAGTATAGAGCGCCTTGCCCGGATCCTTGAGTCTCGCAACGTCGTTAGCGAGCAAGTGACGGAGGAAATCTCTCGCCCGCTCGCCATGCAGATCGACGATGGTCATATGGGAGACATCGAACATGCCGGCATGCTGCCGCACCGCGTGGTGCTCTTCTTTTTGCGAGCCGTAGTGCAGCGGCATATCCCAGCCGCCGAAATCCACGATCTTGGCGCCGGCTTCGACGTGCTTGTTATGTTTTGGTGTCTTCTTTCCCATACTTCCTCCGGACTAACGCAAAAAGGGCGGCAGGCCTTCCGGCCTGCCGCCCCTCTGTCCTGCAAACCTGAGAGATCAAAAACAACTCGCAGCGCAAGCCGTCGCTTACCCCTTCGGTGGGCTTTATTCAGCCACTCTCCAGAGCTAATCAGCGGACACAGTCCTTCTGCCTGAGCGTTTCCGGGCGTGTTGCGCCTTCGGCGCCCCGTTATACACGGGATCTCTTCTGCGGACGCTATAGATTAGTGCGCGTCATCATAGCCAATGGCTGCAACGGTTGCCAGCTGCGCAGACACCGGTAACATGGGCGGCCACGCTCAGGTGGAGACAACAATGAGAAAATCGATCCTGGTGCTCACAAGCGCTTGTTTTCTGGTTACAAATGCCGTGTGGGCCGATGAGGCCCAGGACTTTGCGGCACTGCTGGACGAAGTCTGGGAGTTCCAGCTTGCCCAGAATCCGATGATGGCCTCGCGGCAGGGCGACCGCCGCTACAACACCGAATGGCGCGATGGAAGCCTCGCGGGCTACGAGAGCCGGCATCTCGCGACGCGGGAGTTCCTGCGCCGCATCTATGCGATCGATAAATCGCAATTGTCCGCGTCCGACCAGCTCAATTTCGAGCTGTTTCGTCGCGGCCTGCAGCAAAGCGTCGACGCGCACCAGTTTCAGGGCCACCTGATGCCGTTCAACCAGCGTGGCGGTGTGCAAAACCTCGACAGCCAGACAGCCTACCTGCGATTCGAGACTGTCGCGGATTACGAGGACTGGCTGGCGCGCATGGGCAAAATCGACACAATTGTCGAGCAGACCATGGAACGCGCCAACCGTGGCCGCAAGGATGGCATGGTGCTACCGCGAGTCCTGATGGATCGCATTCCGGACCAGATTGCGGTGCAGCTCGTCGAGAGCGGCACGGACAGCCCTTTCTATAGTGTGTTCGAGACCATGCCGGAGACCGTCGCAGCGGACGACCAAGAGCGGCTACAGCAGGCCGCCGTCAAGACTATCGAGGATGTCGTGGTCCCGGCGTACCGCGAACTCGCCAATTACTTCGAGAGGACGTACCTACCCGATTCGCGCGAAAGCGTGGGCCTGTCGAGCCTGCCGAACGGCGCCGCCTGGTACGAATTCCTCGCCCAACGGTTCACGACAACCCGGATGACACCCGACGAGATCCACCGCCTGGGTCTCGACGAAGTCAAACGTATCCGCGACGAGATGCAGCTGATCATCGACGAACTCGAGTTCGACGGCGACTTCCAGGAGTTCCTCACCTTCCTGCGCACGGACCCGCAGTTTTATTTCGATAATCCGGAAGATCTCTATCAAGAGTATCTCGCGACGAGCAAGCGCATCGATCCGGAACTCGTGAAGCTCTTTGGTACCCTGCCCCGCATGCCCTATGGCGTGAAACCGATACCTGACTCAGTTGCGCCGGACACAACCACCGCTTATTACTCGCGTCCGGCGGCGGACGGCAGTCGTGCGGGAATCTACTGGGTCAATCTCTACAAGCCGGAGGTTAGGCCGAAGTACGAGATCGAAGTCCTGTCCGTGCACGAGGCGATGCCGGGACACCACCTGCAACTGGCCATCCAGCAGGAAATCGGCGACATGCCGAACTTCCGGCGCTACTCCGGATTCACGGCGTTCGTCGAAGGCTGGGGCCTGTACAGCGAGAGCCTCGGCTACGACCTCGGCCTGTACAAGGACCCGTATTCGCGCTTCGGCGCGCTGACCTACGACATGTGGCGTGCGGTACGACTCGTCGTCGATACGGGCATTCACTACAAGGGCTGGACGCGCCAGCAGGCCATCGATTTTTTCAAAGACAACGCCGCCAAAACCGAGCATGACATCGTCAACGAGATTGATCGTTACATCGTCATGCCGGGCCAGGCGCTGGCCTACAAAATCGGTCAGTTGAAGATCAAGTCGCTGCGTGCCAACGCCGAAGCTGCCCTTGGTGACGACTTCGACGTTCGCGACTTCCACGACGAACTGCTGGGCGCCGGCGCCTTGCCCCTCGACATCCTGCAACAACGCATGGACGCCTGGCTGACTGCCCAACTACAAGACTAGACCGAGGAATTTCTCCCCGCTGCGCGCCCAAGGAATGGCGGGATGCGGCGACGCGTCGCGTTATGCGCACGGGCGTTTATGCCGGGTATTTGTTCTCACTTAACCTCGCTCGACGTCCCTGTCTCGCTCGCATCGTCCTCCGCTTGCTCTGGCGTCCTGCTTCGCGGCGCTCCGCACGACGCTCGAACAAACACCC
>Ga0255052_10002934_pt1 | contig 12048 bp, 9 predicted proteins | sample JV7_2_21_MG_FD_188632 | JGI IMG/M metagenome (GOLD analysis project Ga0255052, IMG submission 188632) | Seawater microbial communities from Jervis Inlet, British Columbia, Canada - JV7_2_21 | ecosystem: Environmental > Aquatic > Marine > Inlet | place: Canada: British Columbia | collected... | reverse complement strand
TGTCGAAACAGTCGTGTATTACCTGGGCTGAAGGTTCCCGGGCCCAGGGCAGCATGCGGATTGTGTACGGATCGGGCTGCAATACCATATCAACGTCGAGCGGATTTATTTGATCGGTGATATCGGGGTAATCACCGGTTACCGATTGCATGAAAATCGACTGCGGCATGCGCAGTGTCGTGGTGTCGGTGAATTTTGACGCGGGCATGATTTTACCGCGCGCAGCACCCGCCAGGTCGGGCACGATGCATTCCACTTCGGTAATCTGGTTTTGTTCAATCCAGTCTTTCATTACGGGTCACACATTTTGCAGCGATAGTGACTGGTGACGTGCACAAGTCAGATGTTGTTAGCAATCAAGAATAGTTGAAAATCGGTAAACCGCGCAATTGTGATCACAAAAAAATGCAAAGTCAAACAGAGATTTCTAAGGTTCCATTAGCGGGGACAGTATACTTATTTCGCTTGCTAAATAAGTATACTGTCCCCAGAAATCGCCATGACAGATAAAGGAGTTTAACTAAGTTTCTTCGCTCATATTCAGTTCCAGCGCGCGTTGTTTTTGCTGGCGGAACATGATCCATGCCGCGAGTAATACCCCGATTGCCACGACGAGAATGATGATCGTCGCGAGCGCGTTGATATCTGGCCGTAACCCGAGTCGCACCCGCGAGTAGATCAGTATCGGCAGGGTCGTTGCTCCAGGACCGGTTACGAAACTTGCGATTACCAGATCATCCAGCGACAGGGTAAATGACAGCAGCCAGCCGGCCAGCATGCCAGGCGCAAGCAACGGCAAGGTGATATCGATCAATACGCGCAGGGGTTTGGCGCCGAGATCCATCGCTGCCTCCTCGAGGTCCTGCGCCATACCGGCGAGGCGCGACTGGATGATGACCGCAACGTAGGCCATCGAAAAAGTGATGTGCGCGATCGTAATTGTCGTGAAACCGCGTTCACTGGGCCAGCCGATGGATTTCTGCAGCCAGATAAACAGCAGTAGTAATGACAGGCCGGTAATAACTTCGGGCATCACCAGCGGCGCTGAGATCATGCCGCTGAACAGCGTGCGCCCCTTGAAATGCCCGAAACGCACCAGGGCGAGTCCAGCGAGGGTACCGAGGATGGTCGCGAAGCAGGCATTCACCGTTGCAATTTTCAGGCTTAGCACCACCGCATCCCAGATTTCCGGGCTGTCGAAGAGTAATTTCTCGTACCAGCGAACTGAAAATCCACCCCAGACCGGAACCAGCTTGGAATAGTTGAACGAGTAGGCGATCAACATGAAAATGGGAATGTACAGAAACGCGATCACGAAGCACACCGCGGTTATCAGGAACGTGGAGAGTTTGCCGTTATTCACTTGGCTTCAGCCTCCTTCGCCTGGATATGCTGGTACAGCATCATCGGAATGACCAGCACCAGCAGCAAGGCGATCGCGACCGCGGACGCCACCGGCCAGTCGATATTCTGGTGGAATTCGTTGTACAGCACGCGGCCGATCATCAGCACGTTGCCGCCGCCGAGCAGGTCCGGGATGACAAATTCACCGGTCGCAGGGATAAAAACCAGCAGCGAGCCCGCGATGATCCCCGGCAGCGTCATCGGCAGGGTCACGGTCAAAAAAGTCGTCATCGGTCTGGCGCCGAGGTCGGCTGCAGCTTCGAGCAGGGTCCAGTCGAGTTTTTCCATGTTGGCGTAGAGCGGCAGGATCATGAACGGCACATAGGTATAGACGATGCCGACGTAAACCGCGAAATGGGTGTACATCATGCGTAGCGGTTCGAAGCCCATCGAGGTGAGGATGTCGTTGATCAGGCCCTGGTCGTTGAGGAGGCCCATCCAGGCGTAGACGCGCAGCAGGAACGAAGTCCAGAACGGCAGGATGACCAGCATTAACAGGATATGCTTGGCAGTGTGGTTAGAGCGTACGATGGCGTAAGCCATCGGGTAGCCGACTAACAGGCACAGGATGGTCGATATAGACGAAATTTTGACCGAACTCAGGTAAGTGTTGACGTAGAGGTCGTCTTCCCACAGGTAGGCGTAATTGTCGACCACCACGCGGATTTGCATGACGCCCTCGTCCGCCCAGTGGATCAAATCCGTGTACGGCGGGCTCTTCAGCGTGTATTCCGCGAGACTGATCTTGAGCACGAAGAAAAACGGAGCCAGGAAAAAGAACAGCAGCCACAGAAAAGGAACCAGCAAGATCAATGTGCGCCAGTGAGTTTGTAAATAACGAGTAAGCCGATGAAGCAGCCGGTCTTGCGTCGTAATTTGCTCCGCTACAACAGTTTCCGCCGGCGTGCTCATTTGGTCAATACTACCGAACTGGAGGGCTCCCAGCTCAGGTAGACTTCCTCGTCCCAGTCGATCGGCGGGTTGCCGTCCTTTGGGCGATTCAGATTGGGTGAGGTAATTTCAACGATTCGCTGATCTCCAATCAGAACACGATAGGTCGAAGTTCCACCCAGGTAACCGATATCCCCCACCATGCCTTTGATGCTGTTGGTGCCGGCTTCGCCAGGAGATTGCTTAGATATTTTTATCTTCTCCGGTCGCAGCGCCACCCAGACCTTGCTGCCTTCCGGGATCGACATGCCGTGATCGATATAAAAATTACAAGCCGGATCTTTGCTCTCCACGACAACGTGATCGGTACCGTTTTCGGTGACACGGCCCTCGAACATGTTGGCGTTACCGATAAAAGTGGCCACCAGGCGCGAATTCGGGAATTCGTAAATTTCGGTCGGGGTGCCGATTTGCTGAAAGCGCCCGAGGTCCATGACCGCGATACGAGTCGACAGGGTCATCGCTTCTTCTTGGTCGTGGGTTACGACGACGAAGGTGACGCCCAGTTTTTCCTGGAGATTCATTAGCTCGTATTGCGTTTGTTCCCGCAGGCGCTTGTCGAGTGCTGCCAGTGGTTCGTCGAGCAGCAGCATTTTGGGTTGCTTGATCAGCGCGCGCGCCAGCGCGACGCGCTGTTTCTGTCCGCCCGATAGTTGGTGCGGTTTGCGTTTGCGAAACTGGGTCAGTTCGACCATCGCCAGCATTTCCTCGACGCGCTGCTCAATTTCACTCTTCGCCACCCCATCGCGTCTCAGCCCATAGCCAACATTGCTTTCCACATTCATATGCGGAAACAGTGCATAGGACTGGAACATCATATTAACCGGGCGTTCGTAGGGCGGGACATCGTTCATGTTGACACCGTCGATTAAAATCGAACCGGAGGAGGGGGTTTCGAAGCCTGCAAGCATTCGCAGCAACGTGGTTTTGCCGCAGCCCGAGCCGCCGAGCAGACAGAACAACTCACCTTTATAAATTTCAAGATCGACGCTATCGACCGCGGTGAAGTCGCCGAAGTGCTTGCTAACGCTTTGCACCTTGATGAAGGGTTCGGCGTCAGGATCGAGCCAGGGACGGTCGTTATAATCTATCTGCTGGGACATATTCTCCCCATTATATGCCAACCAAAAAAACCCGGGGTGATTGCTCACCCCGGCTTCGTCTTGCTAGTTTCCGGCCTTGAAGTTGGTCCAGGTCCGGGTGCGGACGCGTTCCGCCTTGGGCGGCAGGGGATTTAGCGTATACATGGTTGAAATTTGTGCCGCGGTCGGGAAAGCAGCTGTGCTGCTGGTAACCGCTTCGTCGATCAGCTTTTGCTCCATTGCGGTCTTGTTGGCGGTCGCATACCAGGTGTAGTTACTGTCGTTGGCACCAACCTGCGGACGCATCATGTAGTTCAGGAACAAGTGTGCGTTTTCGATATTCTTGGCATCGGCGGGGATGACCCAGAGGTCAACCCAGAAATTCGGGATAGCCGGCAGGAAGAAATCGAGAACCACTCCGGTCTTAGCTTCTTCGGCCCCGGACATTGCGAGTAAACCATCCGGCCCCCAGGTGACGGCGACACAAAACTCTTTTTCGGGCATGCGTTGATAGGCATAGTTATCAAAGGTTTTGATGTATGGGCGAACCTTGAGCAGCAATTCCTCAACCTCTTTGTAATGGGCACGATCGGTCGAATCCGGCGGGTACCCCAGGTGCGCCAGCACCATTGGAATGACGTCAGTCTGCGAATCGATGAAGGCGACACCGCACTTGGCCAGTTCCTTCATGTGCTTCGGATCGAGAATCATTTCGATATTTCCAATCGGCGCATCGGGATAAGTCTCGAGCACCAGTTCCTTGTTATAGGTCACCCCATGGGTGCCCCACATAAACGGCACCATATAATTGTGGCCCGGATCCCACTTACTGCCGATCTGCGCCATGACATCGGGGCTCATGTGTTTGAAGTTACCCAGCTTGGTTTTGTCGATTTTGCGTAATATGCCGCCCTTGGCCAGGCGCGCTGCCTGCGAAGCCGCATGCGAAACCACGTCATAGCCCGAGTTACCTGCGAGTAACTTGGAATCAATCGCTTCGACTGATTCGTAGGGGGTGAAGGTGACGTCGATATCGTATTCTTTGGCAAAGTTTTCGATGGTGTCCTCGGCCATGTACTCGGCCCAGTTACTGACGTTAAGCTTACCGGCTGCCGATGCGATCGACGCGCCTGTTAGCATCGCAACGGCGGTCAAGCCGACCAGCGTGGATTTTAAAGTAGTGTCTTTGTTCATAATTCCTCCTCGGAATTTCGTACCAGTTTTTAATTTCAAACTTATTATTGTGCTTCCAGTCTGTACGCTGGCTTAACGGCGCAAGGTAACCGAAATGTATTCGTAACGCGAAAACTCTAGCATAATGACGAATAGTCTGTCACATCAATAGTTTGAACGGATGTTAACATAAATAAATTAGATTTTGCGATCACATGAATTCGTATTCAGCTCCTCCTCAGATCCGGGTAAATCGTATCGAATAGCTCAAACACCGCCCGAATCGCCCGGTCACGCTTAAATCCGGATGGGCCGATGAGAAAGTTTTGCCACAGGCCGTCAATCATGCCTTCGATGCTGAGCGCGGCGGTTGGTGCATGCAAGCGCGCGCCGTGCTGAGCTTCAATCGCCTCGCACAGCGACAACAATTTGTCCGAAAACGCTTTATCGTGAGCGCCACAGACGCGCATGTACTTCGGCCGCGAGCGCGACTCGCCCCAAAATGCAAACCAGACGCTGATTTTCTTGCGGTTGCAGATCTGGGGTGCGAATGATGCCTCGATGAGCGCGCAAAGCTGGGCTAGTGGATCCGAATCGGCGGCTGCCAGTGCCGATTGCCAATTTGACAGGTATTCATCGCTGAGATAGCGCAAGGTTTGGTCGAGTAATGCTTCCTTGCTTTGAAAATGGAATACGACGTTTCCCTGCGACAGGCCGGCGCGTTCGGCAATGCGGGCGAGCGTGGTTTGTGACATACCGAGCTTATCGATGCAATCCATGGTCGCATCGATCAATTGCCGCTTGCGAAATTCACTCTGGCTTTTGCGATTGCGCCCGGCGAAATTTTTTTCGGTAACCGGTGTTGCCAAGATTTATAACCCTGTAATAATTGGGGGTAACCTTACATATTACTGAGCAAATGGTCAATAAAAATTTCTATATTATTGAAATATATTGCAAAAATGAAAAAATTAATTATAATTTATGAACTTTATACGGGTATTCTCGGGGCAGTACAGACATGAGCACATCGGCAGACCTCAAGCAAAACGACAATTTATTCATTCATCCCTGGGACGATATCGCCAAAATCGGTGGTCATCAAAGGACGTTGTTGAATAAAGGCGAGGGCGTTTACGTAACCGATAGCGAGGGTAACCGTTTGCTCGATGCGCCTGCCGGCATGTGGTGTGTCAATATCGGTCATGGCCGCGAAGAGATGGCGCAGGCGATGTATGACCAGGTCATGGCATTAACCTATGTATCGCCGTGGTCGATGACCACGGGGCCCGCGGCCGAGTTCGCTGCCCTGATCGCCGAACAGTCTCCAGGCGATTTAAACCATGTTTTCTTTACCACCGGTGGTTCGACTGCCGTCGACTCGGCGTTACGTTTCGTCCAGTTCTACAACAACATGCGTGGTAAGCGCAGCAAGAAACATATCATTTCGCAAAAAAGAGGTTATCACGGCAGTACTTATCTCGGTGGCAGCGTGTCGGGTAAGGAACGCGACAAGAATAACCTCGATTTCGAGACCCGGCTGGTGCATCACATCGAGGCACCACATCCCCTGTATAAGCCTGCCGGTCAGTCTGATGCCGAGTTTCTGGATGCCTGCGTTGGCAACCTGGAGAACATGATCGACGAGGTTGGTTCTGAAAATTGCGCGGTATTCGTAGCCGAACCGATTCTTGCATCGGGTGGGGTCATCGTACCGCCTGAAGGTTATCATCAGCGTTGTCTCGAAGTTTGCCGTAAGCACGACATGCTTTACCTGTCGGACGAGGTTGTAACCGCCTTCGGTCGCCTGGGCCACTGCTTTGCGTCAAAAGACGTTTTTGGAATCACGCCCGACATTATTACCACGGCCAAGGGTTTGACCTCGGGTTATATTCCGATGGGTGCGTTCCTGGTGTCGGATCGCCTGGTGCAGGAGATCAAGGCCAACGGTGGCGATTCTGCTGTATTTTCGAATGGTTTTACCTACTCGGGACACCCGGTCGCAGCCGCCGCCGGGATCAAGAATCTCGAAATCATGCAGCGTGAAAAGTTGTTTGAACAGGCGCGGGAAACCGGGCCCTATCTGCAACAACAGATGCAGACGCTGCGTGAAATTCCTATCGTCAGCGATGTTCGTGGTTTGGGATTAATGGCCTGTGTCCAATGTGAACTGAAGCAGGGTGATGATGATCTCGCCATGGATTACGAAATCGGTAACCTCATCGATAAACACTGCCAGGCGCTCGGATTGATCGTACGCCCGATCATCAATATGTGCGTTATGTCACCGCCGTTAACCATCACCATGGAACAAATCGATGAGATGGTTTCAATTTTGCGCCAGGGAATCTTGTTGGCGATGGAAGAAGTGGCCACCCTGGAGGCGGATTACCAGGCCGGCGGTCATCACCATCCATCTCCGGCAGCTTAGGCTGGGGGGACTGAGTCAGGGCCTGCATGATACGAGTTGAACGAGGTGTAACCATGAAATTTATCGAAGCAAAAGAAATATTCCGGGATGCTGACAGCCGCAAAGGCTTGCCTGCCTGGACTTATAACAATGACGAATTGACCCAGCTCGAAATGGAGCAGGTGTTTTTACGAAACTGGATGTTTGTTGGACATGTTTCCGACATACCCAACAGCGGCGACTACCAGTGTTTTGCGATGGCCAACGAGCGGGCCGTGGTGGTGCGTGATCAGGATGGGCAGGTGCGTGCCTTTCATAATGTCTGCCGGCATCGTGCGTCGCGGGTCGTCGGCGATGACAAGGGTCACTGTGGTAAAGCTTTCATCTGCCCGTTTCACGGTTGGTCGTATAACCTGGATGGCTCGCTCAAGAACATTCCGAAAGCGAACGCTTTTCCGGAAATCGATAAATCGCAGTTCGGGCTCAAGCCGCTCGACTGTGAAGTCTGGCACGGCATGATCTTTATACGTTTCGGTGGTGAGGACCCCGCTGTGGCCGAGCAGTTTGCCGAGGCTGCGGATGAAATTGGTCTCTATCGTATCGAGGAGATGCAACCACTCGACGAGCCTTATCAATTCAATTTCGATCTCGACTGGAAAGCAGTGCTCGATATCGATAACGAGGGATACCATGTGCCGATCGGTCATCCTGAGTTATTTGACCTGGTTGGAGCGACTTTTACCGATCAACGACTCGAGGGTGGCTTGAATCGATCCTTTGGCGTTATCAATCAGCGCCAGCACCGCCTTGAGCGGAATCGGGACTATGTCGCGGCATTGCCTGAAGGCAGCTATTTGCCGGAGTCACACCAGCACCTCTGGATTTACTGGGGAACGTTTCCCGGTTTCGTGCTGACCCTGTTTCCCGACCAGATCGAAATCTACCAGATTTATCCGACCGGAAACCAGAAGAGTGTCATGGCGGGCGTTACCTATGCACTGCCCGACAAGCGCCCCGAAATGCATAAGGCACGCGAACTCAATCGAGATATCAACATGGATGTCGGTAACGAAGATATTCGGCTGATCAAATGGGCTGCCGAGGGAATGCGTTCGAGTGCCTTCGATGGCGTTTTACTATCGGACCTGGAACTGGGAATCGGTTCGTTTCAAAACCGGTTACGCGAGGTACTGCCGGTCGTTACACTGGATCAGGAACCCGAAGCGGGCAGCCTGAAAGTGGTAAACGAGCGCCTGCGATCACAGGCTAATGTCGCAGCCGTTGGTTAGTTTATGGCGCGTGATCCCAAGTACGACATTTTGTTCGAGCCGGTCAAAATCGGTCCGGTAACAGCGCCGAATCGATTTTTCCAGGTTCCACATTGTAATGTTCTGGGTCATGGCCGCCCGCGTGCCGAAGCTGCAAATCGAGCCGTCAAGGCCGAGGGTGGCTGGGGCGTGGTCTGCACCCAGGAAGTTGAAATACATCCGAGTACGGATGCTTCACCTTTTATCGAGGGTCGCATCTGGGACGATCGAGATATTCCGCAGCACCGCTTGATGACCGATGCGGTGCATGAGCATGGCGCACTCGCCGGCATCGAGCTAACTTACAACGCGAGCCATGCCCCGAATTTATACAGCCGCATTGCACCGATGGCACCGAGTGCGATTGCCGTACGCGATACTCATCCGATTCAGGCGCGCGCGATGAGCAAACGTGACATCGCCGACGTGCGGCGCTGGCATGTCGAAGCGGCGCAGCGCTCCAGGCAGGCGGGCTACGATATCATCTATTTATATGCCGGGCATAATTTGAGCCTGATACAGCATTTTTTCAAACCCCAGTACAACCAGCGCAGTGACGAGTATGGGGGCAGCCTCGAAAACAGGGTCAGATTCGCCAGGGAAATATTAATCGATGTGAAGGAAGCAGTCGGCGATGATTGTGCCGTCGCGTTTCGTTTCGCGACTGATGAGCTACAGGGGTCCGACGGCCTACAGTGGGAAAGTGAAGGCCGCGATATTGTCGGTATGCTGGCCGAGATTCCGGATCTGTGGGATGTCAATATCAGCGACTGGGCTAATGATTCGGCGAGCGCGCGGTTTGAACCCAACGAAGGTTTCCAGGAAACCTATACAGCGTTTGTCAAAACGCTGACCAGTAAACCGGTCGTCGGGGTAGGGCGGTTTACTTCGGCTGACACGATGGTTTCGCAAATCAAGCGCGGAGTGCTCGACCTGATCGGAGCGGCGCGCCCCTCGATCGCCGACCCGTTTTTACCACGCAAGATTGATGAGGGACGCATCGAGGACATCCGTGAATGCATCGGCTGCAATATATGTGTTGCCCAGGACATGATGGTGGCGCCAATTCGCTGTACTCAAAATCCGACCCAGGGCGAAGAATGGAAACAAAACTGGCACCCGGAAAAAATCGAGGCGGCGCTTAGCGACGATGCGGTACTGGTGGTCGGTGCCGGGCCTGCCGGGCTTGAATGCAGCATGCAGCTCGCCAATCGGGGTTACGCGGTGACACTGGCCGAAGCCAGCGAAGTCCTCGGGGGAAGAGTCGTACGCGAGAGTGAATTGCCGGGAATGGCAAGCTATGCGCGGGTACGTGACTATCGTGAAAACCAGATCAGGCAAAAACCCAATGTCGAGATCTACCTCGGCAATCACCTGAGTGCGAATGACATCATCGAACTGCAGATACCGCATGTATTGATTGCGACCGGCGCGCACTGGCGCCGCAATGGCACCGGCCGCCAGCATGCTTTCCCGATAGAAGGCCTCGAAAATGTGTCGCTGCTAACCCCGGACGATGTGCTTGCCGGTGCTGAAATCAGCGGCAGGGTGCTGATTTACGATGACGATCACTATTTTATGGGTAGTACCATCGCGGAGCGCTGTCGCGACCAGGGGCATGATGTTTGCCTGGTAACCCCGGAGTCGAGGGTGTCGAGCTGGACCGAATACACGCTGGAGCAGGAAAAAATCCAGGCAAGATTACTGACACTTGGGGTAGAGATAGTCGTTTCGCATGAACTGCTGGAGGTTGCAGAGGGCCAGGCGACGATTGCGAATATTTACAGCGAGGAGCATCAGCAGCAGGTTGGTTTCGAGACCTTGATCCTGGTGACTTCGCGGCAATCGGATGATGTGTTGTACCAGGCTTTGCTAGAGCACGAAAATCGATTTAAAACCCTGCGCGCGATCGGTGATTGCAATGCACCGGGTACGGTCGCGGCCGCGGTTTACGATGGCCACTCGGCGGCGCGCTACCTGGAGTCGGGTCAGGATATTTATGCGCCACTATTTGCGCGCGAAATGCCCGCGCTGGATTGAGGGGAGCTTGTTAAGCCTGATTGGCGGCAAACCGGTATAGCATCTCGAGGCCCAGGGTGGCGCCCGCTAGCGACGTGATCTCTGCATGGTCATAGGACGGGGCGACTTCGACCAGGTCCATGCCAACCAGATTTACTCCGCTTAATCCACGGATGATTTTGAGCGCGCGATCCGTAGTCAATCCACCCACCACCGGGGTGCCGGTGCCCGGCGCATAACTCGGATCGAGGCAGTCAATATCGAAGGTCAGGTAGCAGGGACTGTCACCCACGCGATTGTGGATACGCTCGACGATGGCTTCGACACTGAGGTCATTGGCAACCGCGGCGCTGACCACTTCGAACTCATGCCGGCTTTCGGTGTAGGTGGTGCGAATCCCAATCTGGATACTCTTGTCGGCATCGATAATGCCTTCGCGTGGTGCATAGTGAAACATGCTGCCATGGCTGCAGCTCGATCCGGGCTCGGCATAGGTGTCGGTATGGGCATCGAAATGAATCAGCGCGAGCTTGCCGTGCTGTTTGTGATGGGCGCGTAGCAAGGGCAGGGTGACGAAATGATCACCACCAAAACTGAGCGTTGTTTTACCGGCGGCAAGCAAAGGAGCGTAGTGAGTTTCAATTTCAGTGAAAAATCCCTCGGTGCTGCCGGTCGGGAATTCGAGGTCGCCGTAATCGGCGACGCGAATTCGATCATTCAGGGAGAAATCCCAGGGCCAGCGTTGTTCTTCCCAGTTCAGGTTGGCGCTCGCCCTACGTATCGCAACCGGCCCGCTGCGGGTACCGGAACGCCCGGTGGTTCCGAGATCGTAGGGTAGTCCAATTACAAATACGTCGGCATCGTCAGGATTGCGGGACAGCGGCTTGCCCAGGTAACCATAGACATTGGCGTACATGGAAACGCCGGTGGTGAACTTATTTTCGCTCATTTACAGGTACCAGTCATATTCTCGTGAGCTGATGAAATTCTGAAAAGCCGCTGCCTCGGCGCTGCGATGTCGACAGTATAGATCGACGAAATAGCGGCCCATGATATTGTTAAGCGCTTCACTGTCAAACGTTGCCGTCAGCGCCCTCGTCATATCCAGGGGCAGGTTTTCGTCACGACCGGTAACCGCCTCGGTGGTGGGTGCGCCGGGATCCAGCTGGTTTTCAATGCCGTGCAACATGCCGGCCAGGGTCGCCGCCATTGCCAGGTAGGGATTGGCATCGGCGCCCGGAACCCGGTTTTCGACCCGCCAGGCGCCTTGCTGGGCAAGCGGAATACGGAATGCGACGGTGCGGTTTTCGTCACCCCAGGTCAGGCTGACCGGGGCACAGCTGGTACCTCCACGGTAACGACGATACGAATTGATGTTGGGTGCCCAGAATGACATCGCCGCCGGCATCGTCGCGAGCAAGCCTGCGATCGCCTGGTGCAGTCGCGGATGCGCCTTGTTGCCCCTGGCGAAGACATTTTTGCCCTTGCTGTCGACCACGCTGATGTGCATGTGCAGCCCGTTGCCTGCATGTTCCAGCATCGGCTTGGCGATAAAACTGGCCTCCATACCATGTTTCTTGGCTACCTCGATGACGATTCGTTTGAACAGACAGGTTTCATCGGCGGCTCGAAGTACGTCGGCGTGATGATTGAAATTGATCTCGAACTGGCCCGGGCCCAGTTCTGAAGAAATGGCCCCGGT
>Ga0255052_10002933_pt1 | contig 12049 bp, 5 predicted proteins | sample JV7_2_21_MG_FD_188632 | JGI IMG/M metagenome (GOLD analysis project Ga0255052, IMG submission 188632) | Seawater microbial communities from Jervis Inlet, British Columbia, Canada - JV7_2_21 | ecosystem: Environmental > Aquatic > Marine > Inlet | place: Canada: British Columbia | collected... | reverse complement strand
GCTAAGCACGTCCTCGACCGTGAGAGGCTCGAAGTAAAGTTTGTTAGAGGTGTCATAGTCGGTGGAGACGGTTTCCGGATTGCAGTTGACCATTATCGACTCGATGCCTTCGTCTCGCAGGGCGAAAGCGGCGTGTACGCAACAATAGTCGAACTCGATACCCTGTCCGATGCGGTTAGGCCCGCCGCCCAGGATCATGACCTTGCGGTTGGGCGAGACATCCGTGACATCCGGTGCATTATACGTAGAGTAATAATAGGCTGCGTCCTCGACGCCGCTGACCGGTACGGGATGCCAACCCTCGACGATGTCGAGCTTTTTGCGGGCGGCCCGGATTTCCGTTTCGGCAAGGCCAAGAATCTGGGCCAGATACCGGTCTGCAAATCCATCTTTCTTGGCCTGGGTCAGCAGATCGTCGGGCAGGGCCTTGTCTTTGAACTTGAGGATTTTCTCTTCCAGGTCCACGAGTTCTTTCATCTGCTCGATAAACCATGCCTTGATATGAGTCGTTTCATGCAGGCTCTGTACGCCGGCGCCTTTGCGAATGGCTTCGTACATGATGAACTGCCTCTCGCTGGACGGCTCGGCCAGCATACGCATCAACTCATCGAGAGAGTTCTGATTATAATCCCTGGCGAATCCGAGACCGTAGCGTCCGTCTTCTCTGGAGCGAATTGCCTTCTGGCATGCTTCCTTATAGTTCTTGCCGATGCTCATGACTTCGCCGACGGCCAGCATCTGGGTGCCAAGCTTGTCCTCGAGTTCTTCGAATTTCTCGAATGCCCAGCGGGAGAACTTGACGACGACGTAATCGCCCGAGGGAGAGTACTTTTCCAGTGTCCCGTCACGCCAGTAGGGAATTTCATCCATGGTCAGTCCGCCGGCCAGCAACGAAGAGACAAGGGCAATAGGAAAGCCCGTCGCCTTTGAGGCGAGTGCCGAAGAGCGCGAAGTACGCGGATTGATCTCGATCACGACGACTCGCCCGGTTTTGGGATCGTGAGCGAACTGGACGTTGGTGCCACCGATGACCTGGATGGCCTCGACTATGTCGTATGAGTACTTCTGCAAACGCTCCTGGAGCTTTCTGTCAATTGTCAGCATGGGGGCCGTGCAGTAGCTGTCGCCGGTGTGGACGCCCATCGCATCGACATTCTCGATGAAACAGACGGTAATCATCTGGTTCTTGCTGTCGCGCACCACCTCCAGCTCCAGCTCTTCCCACCCGAGCACAGACTCCTCCACCAGGATCTGTCCCACGAAGCTTGCGCGGAGCCCTCGCTCGGCGAGGGCGCTGAATTCCTCCATATTGTAGGCAAAGCCGCCTCCCGTGCCGCCCATGGTATAGGCGGGGCGCACGACACAAGGCAGACCGATTTCGGCGATGGCCTCTTCGGCTTCCTCGATGCTGTTGGCGATCAAACCGCGCGCCATGTCAATTCCGAGCTTGTCCATGGTGTCTTTGAACGCCTGGCGATCCTCGCCTCGTTTGATCGCATCGATCTGAACGCCGATGACCTTGACCCCGTATTTCTCGAGCACGCCGGCCCGGGCAAGCTCCGATGAGAGGTTCAAGCCGGTCTGGCCTCCGAGATTGGGCAGCAGCGCATCGGGGCGTTCCTTTGCGATGATCCTTGTTATAGTCTCCAGATTCAGCGGCTCGATGTACGTTGCATCCGCCATCTCGGGATCGGTCATGATTGTCGCCGGGTTCGAATTGACCAGCACTATCTCGTAGCCCAATTGCCGCAGCGCTTTGCACGCTTGTGTGCCGGAATAGTCAAACTCGCACGCCTGGCCGATGATGATCGGCCCTGAACCAATAATCATTACCTTGTCGATATCTTTGCGTTTGGGCATATTGCACTCTCCAAGTATGTCATTCTTCCATAGAAGTCTGTAAACTGCGAAGGATTAGACTATAAGAATATCGCACTGTCAAACTATTCCTAGCCGCGTTTGTTAGAGGACACATAACACCTATTTGGATCACCCACTGAGAGACTATGCGAAGTAACACAACACTTTTCGAGAGAGCAAATCAGCAAAAATTTGAAGTTGCTCACGGTTCATTTCGTACACGCCGACAACACTTTCGTATTTGCTCGCCTCAGTCACAAGCTCCGACAGCATGTTCGGCATCTGCAAAAGCAGATCCCTGTTAAAAACCACGTTGTCCCTGTTCGGAAAGAGGGCAACGTAAAAAATGTCTGTTTCGACCAGGTCCTGAAAGAAATGGGTCCCGAAGGATAACTCGGGCATCATAGTGCTGCTCTCGTAAGCCATCTCTACAAGCACCGCTGCATTGCTGATCTCGTGAAATCCTACGGGCACACCCAGACTCGGCGTCGAAGTGCCCCACCTACCCGGTCCAAACAGGATCGTCGCATCGGCGTGCCTGTCACGAATCAGGCTGTTCAGCTTGCCGACAAGCCTGGCAACGTCGTATTTTTGTGAGAGAGACAACCGCGTGTATCCTTCCGGGTCAATATAGACCACGCGGCGTATCCCCTGAGCCATGCTGCCGCCCATGGAATAACCTTCGGTCTCGAACAGGACCTTTCCCGGATCGACGGATGTCGGCATCTCGACGTGCGGCTGATAGCCTCTGGTCTGGAGAGGTCTGCACTGGAGCAGATTAATCATCGTTCTACCGTTTTCGATGAAATTGGCTGTGAACTCGATATCCACGGGATAGCTGTACGCGGCTTCCAAGGCCTTTAGTATCTTCTGCATGTTCCGGATGAAGGACGTTTCCGAAAACAGCTTCTCAAAGGTAAGGAGCCAATACTGATCACTTCGTCCGCCTTGTTCCCTGACTCGCCTGGACAATTGAGAGTCTCGCACGGCAACATACTCCAACTCTGCGTCCAGTCCTGTGCCCAATAGCTCTTCAAATGCGACAGTCCGCAGGGTATTGTCTTTAGTATCGAGCAGATCAACACGGTGCTGAGAGAACTTTCGCACATCGTCCATCCCAGCCAGTGGTCTGGTCAAAGGCGCGTCAAGGGCGACTATTCGCGGATAATCGTCCTCAACGCGATTCACCGCCCGCGTGCCCAAACCCAACACCAATCTGACCATTCCCGCTTTGGGATCCAACTCCGGCTTCCAGACAAATGCGTTGTGCGACATTCCCACGCCGGCGAGGTCGGGAAAGAAATAACCGTTGCGGCGTGAGCCGGAAACGCGCTGAACAAGTAGCGCCATCTGCTCATCTTCCCGGTCTAAGCCTCTTTGAAGTCGATATGTCAGGGCGTCTTGTCCCATCATGCTGGCATATACTTGGCGCGCCGCGTCCTCAAACCGCGAGTATCGCTCATCAGGATCTCCCTGGTTAACACAGAAAAAACTCTCGTACTTGCCGGCAAAGGCATTACCGAAGGCATCCTCCAACAAGCTGCTCGAGCGCACGATGATCGGCGATTGGCCGAAGTACTCTATCATCTCTCGAAACTGCTCACGAACCTGATCGGGGAACTTGCCCGTTAACAACCTTTCCCTCAGTTCGCAGGCAACCTTGAAATAACCCTCCTTGGACTTCTGCTCCATGCGAAGAGCCCACCAGCCGTTCTCTACAAGATAGGTGTAGAACACATCCGATCCGACATAGAATGAATCGTGGGGCTCCAGGCAATCGCTTAGTCCAAGCGATTCATCGGCCGAGATCACTTTGTTCGCCAGCAGCATTCCTACGGCCTTTCCCCCTATGAAACCTGTTCCGATCATGCGCTTCCTCACGCCGAGCAGGTCTTCCAGAGAGAAGCTCGACTGTGCAAGCGACAGGATGCGCTCCTCGCGGCCGACCATCATTCTGCACAGTTGCTCGATAGCACTGTCTCTGGCCTGCGGCGAAGCGGAGACTCTTGCGCACAGCTCCTCTGCGCCAATGAAAATCCTGTCCCAGTAATCCAAAGCCCTCTGGGCTGGCTCAGGTCCTTTCTTTGAGAAATAGGAAATCAGCCGTGCAGCATCGACACTCGTGGTAATCGGCACAAACTCATCGTCCTTTTGGACGTGTGGGAGAAACATCGTCGGCGAATAACGATTCCAGACTTTCAACGGATGGACATGAAAACTCCCCTCGAAGCTGTAAAGGTCCAACAGGAGTTGCGTGGTCTCGCGAATGCGCGCTATCGTCTTGTAGGAGTGTTTGTCCCGCAACAGGCAAAAGAATGCTATTGTATCCAGCTCAAAAAGGTATGGGCAGGTAATCAGGAAGAAGTTGCCAATCATCAAGTCCGTCGCCCAGGCACTGAGCAGGTCGGAAAGACAGTCGAAGACATAGTAGGCCTCTTTGCCTTCCTCGGTGATAATGTTGTGAACCTGCGATGAGAAAGTCTCGAAACCGCTGCTTGCCTGCAAATCGTGAATTGTGACATTGTGCCCGGGCTCGACGAGAGGCCGATGGTTGGCAAATCTCATGTACACGAGTTTTCGCCCGTCCTTGGCGGCCCTGGCAACGTATGGGTCCACAAAACTGCGAAAGTGCTCGACGCTGTCCACCTGCCAGACGACATTGTCGCCTTTCTGCAGACCCGTAAGTATTCTATCCAGACTTTCAGAACCTGTACTTGCCCAACCAGCCATAGTCCCATTTCCCCATTGTCACGGATGATTCCGGCCTCAGATGATCTATATCACAAATGCGATACGCACCGTCAAGACAAATGACCTCCGGAAAGGCAAAAGCAAAGGGCGATTCCGGAAGAAACGCCCTTTGCTCTGTTAGGTCATCAATCGTACTCTAGACAATCCCTTGGTCAAGCATGGCGTCAGCGACCTTCACGAATCCCGCGATGTTGGCGCCCGCTACGAGATTGCCCGGCTGGCCGTATTCTTCGGCCGCCTCATAGCACTGTTTGTGGATGGCAACCATAATATCATGCAGTCGCTGGTCTACCTCTTGACGGCTCCATGAGATGTGCATTGCGTTCTGCGCCATTTCGAGCCCCGAGGTGGCTACGCCACCGGCGTTTGCAGCCTTGCCGGGACCGTAGAGTATCTTGGCGACCAGGAATTGGTCAACGGCCTCAGGTGTGCTCGGCATGTTCGCTCCTTCAGCAACAACGCGACAGCCGTTCTTGAGCAGTGTCTTCGCATCTTCGCCGTTAATCTCATTTTGAGTTGCGCTCGGGAAAGCGCAATCGCACGTGATGCCCCAGGGATGTTCGCCCTCGCGGTACTCAGCCCCAAACTTGTCCGCGTATTCCTTGATACGTCCGCGCCGTACGTTCTTCAGCTCCAGCACGAAGGCTAGTTTCTCATCGTCAATCCCATTGCGATCGTAGATCGTGCCGCCGGAGTCAGAGAGACTGACAACCTTCGCCCCGAGCTGGTTCAGTTTCTCCACGGTGTATTGCGCCACATTTCCGGAACCAGAGACGGTACAGATTTCTCCTTTGAAGTTTTCGCCGCGGGTCTTCAACATTTCTTCGGCGAAATAGACACAGCCGTACCCGGTGGCCTCGGGACGAATCAACGATCCACCCCAATTCAGCGCTTTGCCGGTGAGAACGCCGGTGAACTCATTTCGCAGACGCTTGTATTGACCGAACATGAAACCGATTTCACGTCCGCCGACACCGATGTCGCCTGCCGGCACGTCGGTATCCCGACCTATATGACGAGACAGTTCAGTCATAAAGCTCTGGCAGAAACGCATGACATCGTTGTCGCTCTTGCCCTTCGGATCAAAATCTGACCCGCCCTTGCCCCCCCCCAAGGGCAGAGTGGTAAGCGAGTTCTTGAATACCTGCTCGAATCCGAGGAATTTGAGGATGCTTGCATTGACTGAAGGGTGGAATCTCAGGCCGCCTTTGTATGGGCCAAGCGCGCTGTTGAACTCAAACCGAAATCCACGATTGACCTGAACGTTGCCCTTATCGTCGAGCCATGGCACTCGAAACATAATCTGTCTCTCCGGCTCTACCACCCGATCCAGTATTCTGGCGTCGACATATTCCGGATGTTTTTCCAGTATCGGCCCCAGGGAGTCAATAACTTCTTTTACCGCTTGTTGGAACTCTGCCTCGCCCGGATTGCGCCTTAGAACATCCTCGTAAACGCCCTTAATGACGGTGTTCACTGCCATTTGATCAAGCTCCTTTCTATAAAAGCTAGTCAACAAAACTCTATTCGATCGGCAAGAAAATACCGAAACTCCTAAATACCATATAGTAACGGCAATGTCAATCGCTTAATATCCGCCCAATATCGGCAGTTTTGCCGGCCGGCCGGGTTGATCGGCAAAAATACTTGCTTTTTGCCGAACGTTATGTATACTTGACCGCAAAGCCGTTTGAAATGTCGGCGCGGTGGCGAAATTGCCGCTCATAGAGTCCGGAAAATGCAGAAGAAAATCGACAAAAAAATTGCAATTCTCAATGTGCTGAAAGAGCAAATGGACCCGGCCAGCTCTGCGAAAATTACCGAGCTGCTTTCCCTCGGCAGCCTTGTGTTCAGCGAAAGAACAGTGAGACTCTATCTGAGGGAACTCGACGCCGAAGGACTGACCATTCCCCACGGGAGAAAGGGCAGGGTGATAACCGAAGCCGGCCGGGCCGAGCTGCAGTCATCGACAATAAGGCAACTACCGGGAACCATGTCGGCAAAAATAGACCAAATGATTTACAGAATGACCTTTGACCTGCCAACGACAAGTGGAACGGTTGTTGTTAATACCTCGCTTGTGGATCCCGATCAGCTCGCGGACTGTGTAGAACCGGTCTGCAAAGTATTCGCCAAAGGCTTTGCCATGGGCAAACTGATGACCCTGCTCAAGCCCGGCGAGACAATTGGCGAGGTTCTGGTCCCCGAAGGCAGGGTCGGGTTCTGTACCGTCTGTTCGATTACGATAAACGGTATCTTGCTCAAGCACGGAATACCGATGGCATCGCGTTTTGGGGGATTGTTGGAGGTCAGGGACGGCAAAGCGCTGAGATTTACGGAGACCATACACTACAGCGGGACCAGCATTGACCCGCTTGAAGTGTTCATCCGAAGCGGCATGACAAACTATCATGGAGCAATACAGGATGGAAACGGACTTATCGGCGCCAGCTTCAGGGAATTACCCAGTGAGAGCAGGCAAAGACTCATAAACATTGGCCAGCGACTGGAGGAAGTTGGCCTCGGCGCGATCATGGAACTCGGTTTGCCCGAGCAACCCTTATTGGATATCCCCGTGCCGTCCGGAAGGGTTGGCGCAATCATTGTAGGCGGTCTCAATCCGATTGCAGTTCTGGAAGAGCGCGAACATCGCATCTTCTCCAGGGCCCTATCGGGCCTGATCGAATACGACAGGCTTTTCCGTTTCGAGGAATTTCCAAGGCGACTGCAGAGCTACCTGTAGGGCCTGTGACAAGTTTTTCACTGTTCTGCTCCCAACCCGCACATATTGCCCAAGCTGAATTAGACACAGATTTCACTGATTTACGGTTTTTTGAGCCACAGAGGCCACAGCCCGGCCTTCGGCCGGAACCAAGAATATGTCTAACCATGAAGAGCATGAAGAATCATGAAGGCTGGCGCGTTGTTGTGTGATCCTTTGGCAGCGTAAGAACGAATCAGCTTGAAGACCTTGCTGTATCAGCGTAGACAAACGTGTTTGTCACGCTGATTTGCTGCGGTCACTGTGGTTTTTAACGACAAGAACCACAGCCTCCTGACGGAGTCGCTGATTCTTGGGATGAAACCGTGACCTCCTTTTGGTTTCATTTTGAAAAGAGCAAGACACAGCGGGACAAGCACCCAGCGAGTGAGCAAGGAAGGTTCAGTGGTCAAACTCGTTTGACAAGCTGAACCTGACGCTGCCTCACATAGTCAGGAACTGACTGGCATGCGCAGCATGCCTTGGCTGGATACGGACCTGGCACAAAGCAGGACACTCGATTCCGGCGAGAGCCCTTCATGTTTCTTCATGCTCTTCATGGTGAATCATCTGTTTTGTATTTGCACGAACCGTTGAATTGGTAATGGTTTATGATGATTCTGGTTTCATTATCTGGAAAATATTTCCAGTTCTTGCGACTTTGTAATACAGAGGACACAGAGAAGGCCGGATTTGTTTAGCGCTCAGAGTTTCCGGCCCACGGCCGACTTTGGGTTTGTTTTTTCAAACTCCACTCACAGGCACTAAGGCGCGGAGGCACCAAGCCACGAAGTTACACTTCGACATTCGATATTCCTTGTTCAGTATTCGATATTCAAATCCTCCTTGCTCGCGCGCAAAAGATGCACCTCAATAATTGGAGCAACATGCACGATTTGAACGAAAATCTACAACATTGTAGACCGAATTTTCGTCGTAAGTTCTTATAGCCGAACAAATAAAGAAATTGTCAGACTCTTATACTTTTGTCCCGAGCTATGCGCACTTTTGAACGAAAAGTGCTCGATTCTCGATCTTTGATACTCGATTCCCGGCGCGCCTAGCTTGTCATAAAAAAGGTTTGTTTCTTTTCGCTTGTTTGGTATTGTAACAGACAGACATGAGGATTGTCAAGATTTGTTGGTTTTGTCTGACATACAGTCTAATGGCAAATTCTGGCAGCATTTCTTGCGCATCCTTAGCCTCATGTATTAATGTCGCTTTCTGTCAAGGAGTACATAGATGCTTACAGAATTAAGCGTGGAAAACTTTAAGGCGTGGAAAAAAATTGACAAGATGCGTCTTGCTCCAATAACCGGGTTGTTCGGTACGAACAGTTCGGGGAAAAGCAGTATCCTGCAGTTTTTGTTAATGTTAAAGCAAACCGCTGAGGCAGATGACAGAAAATTAGTCTTAGACTTTGGCGATGAAGATTCAAAAGCGAACCTTGGCAGCTTCAAAGATGTCATTTACAACCACAATGAATCTTTTAGTTTAACGTTTGGGTTCAAATGGAAGTTATTAGAGAATCTCACACTTGAAGACAGCCTCAGCGGAAAAAAACTTGGTCCGGCTAGAGAGATGTGCTTCAAATCTGAGATTTGCTTCAACGACAATAGACTATGTGTAAAAAAAATGAGATATGAACTCGAAGGTGGGCATTTTGAGTTGAGCTCTAATCTGGATGGATTGCTTGAATACAAGCTAAAAAGTTCCGGATTGACCTGTGTACGAAAAAAACAGCGTGCTCTCCCATCGCCGATTAAGTTTTACGGCTTTCCTGACCAAGTTAATACTTACTATCAAAATGCAGAATTTCTTACTGATTTACAATTGGAATTAGTCAATATGCTTAAGGAAGTCCGTTATCTTGGGCCATTGCGTGAATTTCCTAAGCGACATTATACATCGAAAGGAACAACACCAAGTGATCTGGGACCTAAAGGAGAATTTGTTGTTGACGCAATACTTGCTTCGCGAGATCGCGGGAAGGATATTTCACCTGGACCTCGTATGCGCAAACAAACATTAGAGGAAAGAATTGCTCATTGGTTAAAGGAGTTAGGGCTTATACATTCATTCAATGTTAAGCCCATTGCGGATGGCAGCAGCCTTTACGAGGTAAAGGTTAAACGCAGACCAAGGAGTTCCGAAGTGCTCATAACAGATGTTGGTTTTGGAGTGTCTCAAATACTTCCAGTTCTTGTTCTGTGTTATTATGTTCCAGAAGGATCTACTATTCTACTTGAACAGCCTGAAATACACCTGCATCCGTCTGTTCAAATGGGATTGGCAGATGTATTTATTGATGTCGCGAAGAACCGCAAAGTTCAGATTATCCTGGAGTCTCATAGTGAACATCTTCTCAATCGCTTGCAAAGGAGGCTGGCGGATGAATCAGTAAGCAAGGATGATGTAGCATTGTATTTTTGCGATACCGGAACTACCGGCTCTCGATTAGATCCGCTGGATATAGACATGTACGGCACTATCAGAAACTGGCCGACTGATTTCTTTGGCGACCAATTTGGCGAAGTAGCTGCCCGCGAAGAAGAGCAGCTTAGACGGCAAATGCAAGGAGGGGAATGATAGAATATGCCGGCGTATGTAATTGATACAAATGTTGGTGTGGTTGCCAACGGCAGGAATTGTCCGCAAGCAGATTTGGCTTGCAGGTTAGCATGTATTGAAAAACTTAAAGAATGTGTTGGAATCCTTAATGATAGAAGGCCTGGACATGTAATTATTGATTCTGGTAATGAGATATTTGCAGAATACAAAGCTTGCTTTGATTTTAAGGGTCAACCAGGTACGGGTGATATGTTCTTTAAGGTTTTATATGAACGACGATATTCTACAGATAATTGTGAGCAAGTTGACATTAATGGGGATGATGATTGGGGCTATGAAGAGTTTCCACATGATGAAGATTTAAAGGAATTTGATCCGTCTGACCGCAAGTTTGTTGCTGTTGCTATACAAAGTCTGAATTCACCGGTAATCTTAAATGCCATAGATTCTGATTGGCGTGACGATAGTGAAGCACTGGCTAAATACATCCAGATTGAAGAGTTATGCCCCAACTGTCTTAGGGAAAACTAGGCGGGGACTTAAAAGGGATCCGGTACTTTCTTGAGTTTGTCACTGTGTTCTAAGGGGGGTGAGTCTTACAGATCGTGCATCTGCGCAATCCGTGGAATCCGTGGTTAACAATATCTCTGTAAATCCGGTAAATCCTGTCGGAAAAGCTGGATCCCGCAATAATTCTCCTTGAAATCCATCCTAAGATATAATCTAATCGGTAGCACGTAAGCCGTTGGAAACCAACAAGTAGTTCGTAACGTATGAAGTGATGGGTGTCATTGCGAGCGAAGCAAAGCAATCTCAACCCTGACGGAGGAGATTGCCGCGGCCTGCAAAGCAGGCCTCGCAATGACAAGCACGTAGGTCTAATGCTGCAGCGTACAAGTTCAGTTTCTATCAGAAGGACAGGGGACAAGCACATGAAACGTACAGCAACACTCGCAATTGTGATTTTGGGATTATTACATGGGACTGAGCTTTTCGGCGCCGACTGGCCCCAATTCCGCCACGATGCCGGGCGGACCGCGGCTTCTGAGGAGAAACTCGCTGAGCAATTACACTTGCAGTGGATTCGTGAATTTCCCGCGCCTCGCCCGGCGTTTCCGCTCGAGGTGCGATTGCTCTTCGACGCATCATACGAGCCGGTCGTGGCGGGCAGGACCATGTTCGTTCCCTCGATGGTCAATGACAGCGTCACCGCCCTCAACACGGCAACCGGCGGCGAACGCTGGCGGTTCTTCGCCGGAGGACCGGTGCGTTTCGCCCCTGTAGTCTGGCGGGACAAGGTCTACTTCGTCAGCGACGACGGCTATCTCTACTGTCTGAACGCCGACGACGGACAGCAGCTCTGGAAGTTCCGCGGTCTTCCCGCCGGTATGCAGGACCGCAAGCTGTTGGGCCACGGGCGTCTGATCTCACTTTTTCCCGCGCGCGGAGGTCCTGTCCTTGTCGACGGCGTGATCTATTTCGCCGCGGGGCTCTGGCCCGCCGACGGCGTCTTCGTCCATGCGCTCGATGCCGAGTCGGGCCGCCCGATATGGTCGAATACCGACAGCAACCACATCCCCGAGGCCAACATGGACCACGGCATCGGCCAATTTGCCGGAATAGCGCCGCAAGGATACCTTGCCGTTGTCGCCGGCAGACTCATCGTCCCCTGTGGGGCCCAACTCACGGCGTTCCTGGACCTCAAGACCGGCAAGCTTGCGGACTACAACACCGGCTGGGGCGGCCGTGTCGGTCTGCCCAAGGGCACATGGTTCGTCGCCGGTGTCGAGGGCTATCTGAGCCACAGCGGCGACCTGTACAATCTGAACCGCGACAACGAGGAGCGTTTTCGTGATGCGCGCGGGCGCCGGGATTATAAGAGCCAGCTCTACCCGGGCGGTTTCACCCGTTTTCAGATCGACCCGACGAACCAGAAGGATATCGGATCCTTTCGCGAGCCGGTCTTGACGCCGGAGGTTATATTCACTACCGAGCCGGGGTCGGGGATTGTCGCGCATGATCTGGTCTCGGCCGAGCTGGTTTCGCCAGATGCAAACGAAATCCCGGCTAACCGTAAGAATGACACGTATCCCGACACATTGACCG
>Ga0255052_10002932_pt1 | contig 12049 bp, 8 predicted proteins | sample JV7_2_21_MG_FD_188632 | JGI IMG/M metagenome (GOLD analysis project Ga0255052, IMG submission 188632) | Seawater microbial communities from Jervis Inlet, British Columbia, Canada - JV7_2_21 | ecosystem: Environmental > Aquatic > Marine > Inlet | place: Canada: British Columbia | collected... | reverse complement strand
AAGGATTATTTGCCAATAAGGCATTGCCGACAGCTTGCATCAGGTGCGTTTTGCCAAGACCGACGCCGCCGTAAATGAAAAGCGGATTATACGAGGTACCCGGGTTCTCCCCGACCTGGGTGGCAGCCGCTTTGGCGAGCTGGTTGCTTTTGCCCTCTACAAAGGTAGCGAACGTAAATGTCGGATTGAGGCGGCTTGCGACTGGCTCTACGCGCGCTGCCCGCAACTTCCTTACAGCACCATTTCCTCCAGGTGCGCCGGTTTGCCGCGAGCCGACTTCGAGAATCGGATCAAGCTGGCCTTTGAGAAGCTCGCTGATTTTCTCGAGATAGTGCCGCTCGACCCACTTGATGACGAATCGATTTGGTGCCAACAGGCGTAATATGCGGCCCTCTTCGACAGCCTGAAGCGGCCGAATCCACGTATTGAACTCCTGCTCCGTAAGCTCGGCCTGTAAGGCGCCGACGCACCGGCTCCAGGGAGTGGCTTCGGCCTGCAACAAGGATCCCTCAACGGTCATTTGGATCAGACACAAAAATCGGTAAAGACCGGGCAGTCTATAACGTCTATCCGGGCTTCGCCAGAGACCGGCAAAATTCAATTCAACTGCCTCGTGGGAGATTCCAGGGCCGTATTCTATTGACACAAATTTCCCTCCCGCGTACCCTTGCCGGCCTTCTTTTTGAGCAGCCATCTTGTGGTTGCTGCACGTCCAGGATTGAGGCAAATGAAACGCACGTTCCAGCCCAGCCGAATCAAGCGGGCACGCACACACGGATTTAGAGCGCGCATGGCAACAAAGAGCGGGCGGCAAATCCTGAATCGCCGACGCGCGAAACGGCGTGCGCAGCTGTCGCCGTAAATTATCGGGCGCATGGTGCACACTAGAACTCAAGCACTGAGCCGCGATCTCCGTTACGACTGAAAATAAGCCAAAACAGGAAGACATCTCGAACCGCCGGTTTTCCAGAGAAGCCCGGCTGCTTGACGCAGGCTCTTTCCAACGCGTATTCGAGAAATCGAACCGGAGTCGTGACACACTGTTTACTGTTCTGTCACGAGCGAACGGCAAGAAGGCCGGCAGGCTGGGTCTGGCGATCTCCAAGAAGAGCTGCCGTTTGGCGGTCCAGCGAAACCGCCTGAAGAGAGTGGTTCGCGAATCCTTCCGCTTACACAAAGAGGCGCTAGGCGGGCTGGATGTCGTGGTTATGAGCCGGCCGACCGCAAGCCGGGCGAGCAACAGGATGCTTTTTGACAGCCTGGCCGGACACTGGCAAAAATGCCGAACCGGAAACGGCATGCCGACCGGTGCAAGAAGAGAGCCAAATGGATAATCAACGACTGCTGGTGTGGGCCGCCTTCGGGCTTTTGGTCTGGTTTACATACCAGCAATGGATGATGGATTACGGGCCCCCGCCGGGGCCAACTGTGACGCCGTCCGTTAGCGAAGAGGCTCCGTCGCCGGCCACTCAAGATAGTGAGCTGCCAGCTTTGCCGGACGCGACAATTGATGCTCCGGTAATGGAGGCGGCGCCCGAGCTACCGGAAGCAACCGCAGTCGAAGCCGCCGCCGGCCTCATACGGGTAAGCACGGACGTCCTCGATGTCGAGATCGATACGCGTGGCGGCACTATTCGAAAAGCAGTGCTGCGCAACTATCCGGTAGCCAAAGATCAGCCCGATACACTTGTCGAACTCCTCAGCCCACAGCCAGCGAGTCTCGGACTCATCCAATCGGGACTGCGTGCGGCCGGCGGCGGTCCGGAAGCGAACCACCTGGCAAGCCTCTCGAGCAGCAGAAACGATTACGCGCTTGATGGTAACGACGAGCTTGTCGTTCCGCTGACCTGGACAGACGGTAACGGCCTTACCGTCATCAAAGAGTACCGCTTTACGCGCGGCAGTTACGTGATTGAGCTGCAGCAAAAAGTTATCAATGAAAGCGCAGACGAGTGGCGTGGTGCAGAATATGCACAGATCCAGCGACGTTCGTTCCCCATCGAGCGCTCGATGTTCAATGTTGATACTTATTCATTCGACGGAGCGGTCGTATACGACGGCGACAAAACAGAGAAAATCAAACGGGACGACCTGCTATCGGACGGACCGTTTTCTGCGTCTGTACAGGCGGGCTGGATCGCAACAATTCAACACCACTTTCTGAGCGCCGTCGTGCCAACGGCGGAGGAGCCGTATCGGGTCAACATCGCACAGAAAGGCGACGTGGCTGTGGCGAGCATGATCGGCCCGGCGCGCAGCGTGGCGCCTGGCGCTGACACGACCTTCGACACGACCTTATTTGTCGGCCCGAAGCTGCAGAACCAGCTCGAAGAAGTCACTGAAAGCCTCAAGCTGACGGTTGATTACGGCTGGCTGACCATTCTGTCGCAACCGCTCTTCTGGTTGTTGAGCAAGGCTTATGCGGTTTTGCAAAACTGGGGGCTGGCGATTATTTTCGTAACGATTCTCATCAAGCTCGCTTTTTACAAGCTGACGCAAGCCAGCGGCCGCTCGATGGCGAAGATGCGAACCATTCAGCCGCGTATGAAAGCGCTGCAGGAGCGCTACAAAGACGATCGCCAGCAGCTCAGTCAGGCGATGATGGAGCTCTACAAGCGGGAGAAGGTCAACCCGGCGGCCGGCTGTTTGCCGATATTGATTCAAATGCCATTCTTTCTCGCGTTTTACTGGGTGCTTCTGGAAAGCGTTGAAATGCGTCAGGCGCCGTTTGCTTTGTGGATTACGGACCTGTCATCCAGGGACCCCTATTTCATCTTGCCGCTCATCATGGGTGTCGCGATGTTGCTGCAAACGAAGCTCAATCCGGCGCCAGCGGATCCGGTTCAGGCCAAAGTCATGCAGATCATGCCGATCATGTTTACCGGGTTTTTTGCGTTCTTCCCGTCAGGCCTTGTGCTGTACTGGGTAACGAATACGGTTTTGTCGATTGCGCAGCAGTGGCGCATCAACAAAGTTGTGGAAGAGGAAAGCAAGAAAGGGAAGGGCAAGGGTAAGCCAAAAGCCTGATCACGGAGGGTTTGTGAGCGACAAGCCTGACTACCTGCACGATACGATCGTCGCGGCGGCCACGCCGGCCGGCATCGGCGGCATCGGTATTGTGCGCATCTCCGGCCCGGACGTGCCGCAAATAGCCGGGAAAATGCTGGGTGGCCTGCCACCGTCGCGCGTGGCGAGCCTGAGGGAGTTTCATGATGCGGCAGGCGAACCGATTGATACTGGTCTGGCGCTTTTTTTCCCGGGGCCGGGATCGTTTACAGGCGAGCCGGTGCTCGAGCTGCACGGCCACGGGGGGCCCGTCGTCATGGCGCTTCTTGTCGATGCCGCAGTCTCACTGGGTTCGCGGCAGGCAGAGCCCGGCGAGTTTTCGAAACGGGCCTTTCTTAACGACAAGCTCGACCTCACCCAGGCGGAAGCAATTGCCGACCTCATTGGCAGCGGCACAGCACAGGCAGCAAGGGCGGCGCTTCGTTCTTTGTCGGGAGCATTTTCAGCCGCGGTCGATGCGCTGCAGGAGCAGCTCATCAGGCTTCGACTGCATGTAGAGGCAGCGCTTGATTTTCCCGAGGAAGAAATCGATTTTCTCTCTGATGAACAATTAGCCTCACGAATCGACGATTGTGATGCCGCATTTGAGGCGCTTAGAGAAGGAGCGCGCGCCGGCCGACTACTCAGGGACGGTTATCAGGTCGTCATCGTCGGCCGGCCGAATGCCGGCAAGTCGAGCCTGCTCAATCTGCTTAGCGGCCAGGAAGCGGCAATTGTCACAGAAGTGGCGGGAACCACAAGAGACATCTTGCGAGAGCAGATCAACGTCGAGGGCCTGCTTGTCGAGCTGATTGACACGGCCGGCCTCCGGGAGAATCCGGATCAGATTGAGGCGGAGGGCATCCGGCGGGCGCGCGCAGCAATCAAAAGAGCAGATGCCGTCCTGTGCATTCAGGACGCGAGCACCAAAGAGTACGCAATAGAAAAATATGCAATAGAAAATGAATCGCTGGCCGAACTGGGCGAAGAATTGCCGGCCAACGTGCCCGTCATCACTGTTCGCAATAAGATCGACCTGACCAATGAAAACCCGGGGTTACAGCACAAGCCGCCGCTGACGCTGAATATTTCTGCAAAAACGGGCGCTGGCACAGACGCCCTCCGGGAACAAATACTGAAGCTTGCCGGCCACAAGGACCTGGGAGAGGGCGCCTTCACGGCACGGCGCCGGCACATCGATGCGCTGGGGCAGGCGGAGGCGCATTTCCAAGCGGGCCGCAACGCGCTGGAGAAAGCAAAGGCGGGCGAATTGCTTGCCGAAGAGCTTCGGCTTGCCCAGGAAGCGCTGGGCCAGATTACCGGCGCGCTCACGAGCGACGAACTGCTTGGGAAAATCTTCTCGGAGTTCTGCATCGGCAAATAGCCGCAATTATGCAGGGGCCGCGGGGGCTCAGACTCAGGCCGGTGCTTCAGTCTGTGAGGCGGTCGGGATAAATCAGAGCCAGCATGTATTCCGTGGCAGCGGCTACCTCACAGTCGGAGAGGCCGGGATCGCCACCCCTGGCGGGCATGTCTAAATAGCCCTCTTTCGCATGTTCCTCGAGTATCGCCACCCACAATGAAGACCGACTGACCCAGGCCCCCCGGTCGCCCACGGCCGGAGCGCCATTGAGCCCTTCATCGTGACACCCGGCGCACGCCCGCTCATACACACAATGGCTGGCGAGCAGATCGCCTGCAGCTGCGGCGGGCAGACGCTGTCCGAAAGACTCTTTCGTGTTATCTGTCGGTGAGCAGGCAGCAGCAGCGGCAAGAAAAAGGACCAACAGGAAACATCGGTACATAATTAGCCCTCCATAAAGGCAGCCTGCTCCACGGGGGCCGCGAAAACAATACGGGATCATCCCTACCGGGCTAACCGAGGAGGCCCTCGCGTCGGTACAGGCGCGCGCAAATCAACGTCAGGATCCCACCGATAATCAATGTGCCGCTGACCGAGACAAGGATATGCAGCAAGTTAACCGGCTCATTTTTTATGAGACCGACGAGCAACAGGTGCTGGCTCAGGCTCGGGATAAGCATCAGCTCCGTGCTCGGCCGGACCATCAGAATGCTGGCGATGAGGATCGGCAGCGTTGGCGCAAGAAGCACAACACTAAGCCAGGTTTGGGCTTCCTTGAAGCTCTTCGTGAACGACGCCACGAGAGTCATCAGCGAAGCGCCGAGCAGAGTAAACGGCACGAACAGCAGAAACGCTTTCGCCACCACAAGCGGCCCGAAGTTCGGCGTCATGCCCAGCTTTTCGAGCGGTACGAACGTCAGCATCACATGGAACGAAACAAGGCTTAAACAAAGTGACACGGCCATGAACAGACAGGCGGCAAATATCTTGCCAAAAATCAACTGATCGCGGGTGACCGGCAGGCACAGCAGTGGCTCCAGGGAGCCACGTTCCCGCTCTCCGGCCGTTGAATCAATCGCAAGGTTCATGCCGCCGGTCAAAAGCGCGAAGACAAAAAAGTAACTCAGCATTCCGAGCAACAGGGCAGAGCGTCCGCTCGGCGTGGATACATCGACGACGTCTATGTTCAGGGGACGAAGAACCTCCGGGCTGACGCCACGGGCCACGAGCCGCATCGCCGCAAGCTGCTGATTGTATGAGCGAAGCGCCCGCACGGCGCGCCGGGATTGACGTTGTGCCTGGGTGTTAGCAAGGTCGGAAATGACCTCTACCATTGCCGGGATCGTGTCGGCGAGCTGTTCGCCGAAAGTCTCGGGAATGACAAGTACGATGTCGTGCTCGCCGGTCTTTACCGCTTCCATCGCCGCCGTGCGATCTGCCGGGGCCGCGGTAATGTTGATGTTGTTGCTTTTTAGAAAAGCGATCAGGTTGGGCGCGTTCTCCTGGCCGATGACTGGCACATCGAGTGGTTCGCTGTCATCAGAGAGAGATTGTTTGAGAGAGATGTTGATGACGAACGCAAACAGTATCGGCCCGAAAAGCGGGCCCATGAGCAAGGCAGAAAGCAAGGTCCGCCGATCGCGCACGTTGTCCCGCACCTCTTTTACAAAAACGGTGCGCAGCGGATTCACAGCGGTGTTCCAGCCAGGTTGATGGCTTTGACGAAAGCATCCTCGAGGTCGTCACAGCCCGTTCTGTTCCTGATGCCCTCGGCGCTGTCGTGTAACGCGACCTGCCCCTCGGCAATGATTACTATTTCATCGCAGAGCTGAGCGACTTCCTGCATGACGTGGCTCGAAAACAAAATGCACTTGCCGGCTGACCTGAGCTCCCGAATCAAAGCGCGCAGGGAGCGGGTCGCCATGACGTCCAGGCCGTTACTCGGTTCATCGAGGATGATGTTGCGCGGCTCGTGCACAAGGGCGCGCGCCAGAGCGACTTTTGTTCTTTGCCCCTGCGAAAATCCTTTCGTTCGCCTGTCGGCGAAATCTCTTATATCGAGTTGCTCGATAACTTTTTGCACGTGTTCGTCGATGACGTCGCAACTCATGCCGTACAGCTTCGCGTAGTAAGCGATGTTTTCTCTCGCGGTCAGATGCGGATACAGGCCGGAGGCGTGCGGCAATGTGCCGATCTGGCTGCGGGCCTTCAGGCTTTCGGCGACGACGTCTATGCTGTCGATCGTTGCCGAACCCGAATCAGGTTTGAGCACCGTGTACAGAATCCTGAGCGTGGTCGATTTGCCGGCGCCGTTCGGCCCGAGCAAACCGGTGACGCGGCCGTCCTGTGCTTCGAAGCCGACGCCGTCGACAGCTTTTATGTCGCCGAAGGACTTGCAAAGACCATTCACGGAAATCACGGTTCGGGCCCCGAGAAGTCGACGAAGAAGGGCATCGCAAACTGACGCAACAGGCAATCAGCATCGAGATCGGCGACGCTGGCGGCTTCGACAAAGCGGCCCATGACTTCCGGCATGCAGGCGGTAGCAGCCTGGCCGTGACCCTGGTTGCGGCCCGTCAGATGCCGGGCGTTGCCGAGATCTACGGCGGCGAGTTCGGCAAAATGCGGTGGCGTAACCGGGTCCGCATCACCGGATAGCAAGAGTACGGGCGTGTCAGTAGCCAGCGGCGCCTTGAATTCCGGATCCAGCACACCGGCTGGCCAGACCGAACAGATTGCCTCGAGGGCCTCGACCTGCATCGGGCCGATATAGGTCGATTCGAGCGCCTCCCGGCTGACGTTTTCAGTGTCGTAAAATGGGGCATCTTCGGTGCAGACAACAGCGTTGTGCATGCCAATGGCGAGCGAGTCCGACATGCGCGCCATTGCCATAAGAAACTGTGACGCGATTGGCGCATAGTTCCCGACTACGGCCTCGTGGATCAACAAAGGTATCAGCGCAACCGTGTGCGGGTTGTAGCTCATGAGGCGTATCGCACCGGCGAGCTCCGCAGCGCCGAATGGCAGCGTCTGCCGAACGCCGGTCAGCGGGTTGGCCAGATCGACCGAGACCTCGCTGGCCACCAGGCGTTCCTCGAGTTCCGCAAATGCATCGACGAGCTCCGGGAAGCGCGCATCACATACAGCGTCTTGTGCGCAGCGAGCGAAAATTCTTTCCAGGGCCTTCTGTGCCTCTATGGCGATCCCGGCGCCGAGCGCCAGCTGTGGTGGTACGACACCATCGAGGATGACTGTGCGTACAGAGCCCGGGTAACGGCGCACAAAATGCTGTGCTACCCGTGAGCCGTAGGAGACCCCGTAAAGATTTAACCGGGGAATGCCAAGCGCGATACGCAAAGCTTCCAGGTCGCCAACGGCAACACTGGTCGTAAAAAACTCAGGCCTGTAAGGCAGCGCTTCGAGACACTCCTCGACTGCGGCGATGGTTTGTTCGGGCGTCAGTTGACCCTCCACGATCTCGTCGCCGATATCACATTCCATGCGCGCCGAGTTACCCGTCCCGCGCTGATCGAGCAATACGATGTCTCGAGTGCGCCGTATTTGCTCGAAGGCATGTGACAGCAGCGAATAAAATTCTATGGTTGACTGACCGGGACCGCCGGCAATCGGAACAAAAGCGTCAGGCTCCGGCTCCAGGCTCAGCGCTGGCACGACCGCGACACTCAAATAAAGCAGGGGTGAATTCTTGTCCGACGGGTCTTCATGTCTTTCGAGGGTTCCGCAGCGCGCCGTGATCCCGGGAAAGCCGGCACCCGCGCTGATGCGACACTCCTCGAGAACGAGATCGGCCGCCGCCGCCGGCAGAGTGCAAATCGCGCACAGCGCGGCTGTCAAAAGAAAACCTGATCTCAAGCTGTCGTCCTGTGGTGCCCGGCGCCGCTATGTGAGCGGCGCCGCTATCTTCCAAGCTCCACGAAATTAAGTAAAGCATTATGGCGCCGACTGCGCCCCCGCATTAGAATGGCCCGCCTCGTATTGCTCAATTTTTGACCAGTGTCATGAATACCGAAATCGATGTCATTGTGATTGGCGGCGGCCACGCCGGAACGGAAGCGGCACTCGCTGCCGCGCGGTCCGGTGCGCGCACGCTTCTTATTACGCAGAACATCGAAACGCTTGGGCAGATGAGTTGCAATCCGGCCATCGGCGGCATCGGTAAGGGACACCTGACGAGGGAAATCGATGCAATGGGCGGCGCGATGGCCCGGGCGGTCGATCAGGCCGGGATACAGTTTCGCACGCTGAATGCGAGCAAGGGCCCCGCCGTCAGGGCGACCAGGGCGCAGGCGGACAGACAACTCTATCGCCAGGCCATACGCAGGATGCTGGAGAACCAGCCTGGCCTGTCTCTGTTCCAACAGTCGGTTGAGGACCTGATCGTTGCAGGCGATCGGGTTGCCGGCGTTGTGACCGGTCAGGGTCTCAGGTTCTACGCGAAAACAGTTGTTCTGACGGTCGGGACATTTCTGGGCGGCCGCATTCTCATCGGCAGTACGGAACACGCGGGAGGCCGCGCCGGCGATCCACCCTCAAACCGGCTTGCCGCGCGCTTGCGAGAAATGCCCTTTCGCGTTGCCAGGCTGAAGACCGGGACGCCACCGCGACTCGATGGGAGGACAGTCGATTTCGATGTAATGACACCGCAGCCAGGCGACGAACCGCGACCGGTGTTTTCTTTTACAGGAACGCGCAGCGATCACCCGGAGCAGGTTCACTGTCATATCACCGGGACAACGGAGGAAACGCACGAAATCATTCGCGGCTCGCTCGGGAAATCGCCGATGTTCATGGGAATCATCGAGGGCGTCGGCCCGCGCTACTGTCCGTCGATCGAAGACAAGATCGTTCGTTTCGCCGACAGGCCGTCTCACCAGATCTTCGTTGAGCCCGAAGGCCTGCTCACCCGCGAGGTTTATCCGAATGGCATTTCAACGAGCCTGCCCCATGAAACGCAGCTTCGCTTCGTGCGCTCGATACCGGGCTTCGAAAACGCGCACATCACGCAGCCGGGCTACGCAATAGAGTATGACTATTTCGATCCGCGTGATCTCCGCCCGACACTCGAAACACGATTTGTATCCGGCCTTTATTTTGCCGGGCAGATAAATGGCACCACGGGTTATGAAGAAGCCGGGGCTCAGGGGCTGCTGGCCGGGATTAATGCCGCGCGCCGCGCGAAAGACTTGCAGGAATGGTACCCGTCGCGCCATGAAGCGTATCTTGGCGTATTAATCGATGACCTGATTACACGCGGAGCCAGCGAGCCATACAGAATGTTCACCAGCCGCGCCGAGTACCGACTCTTGCTTCGCGAAGACAACGCCGATCTGCGACTGACACCGATCGGGCGTGAGCTTGGGCTCGTTGACGACGAGCGCTGGCGAATCTTCGAAACCAAGCGCCATGCTGTTGCGCAGGAGCAGCGGCGGCTGGCAAGGCAGTTTGTGCGCAATGCCGACCTGAATGCGGCAGACAAAGAGATTCTTGGCGGGGAGCTGCAGCGGGAATGTTTCGCGGGGGATTTGTTGCGACGCCCGGAGCACGGTTACCGGGATATTGCCAGGCTTTCCCCGGTCGGGGGCGGTCACTGGGACGATACGATCGGCATCGAACAGGCTGAACAGATAGAGCTGCAAGTCGAGGTACAAGCCAAGTATCAGGGCTATATCGAAAGACAGCAGCGAGAGATCGAGCGGCACGCTAAGCAGGAATCGCTGAAACTGCCCGCTGACCTCAAGTACTCGAATGTGACGGGCTTGTCGACAGAAGCCATGCAGCGTCTCGAGAACTCGAGACCCGCAACGCTGGGCCAGGCGTCCCGGCTGGAAGGCATGACACCTTCTGCTGTTTCCCTGCTGCTCATCCATCTCAAGAAGCGCCAGATGAAGAAATCGGCCTGATGACCGCAGGGCAGAAGCGGACGATCCGCATCGCGATAATCCTGCTGGTATGCGCATTCGCGGCGTTCATATACCTGAGCGGAACCGAACCACAGGGTGGCGCCGGGACCGTTCTGCGCCGGGGCAACGGACCGGAGCCCGAATCGCTGGATCCACACAAATCCCGCAGCATTCAGGCGGCCGATGTCCTCAGAGATATCGGCGAGGGCCTGGTAGGGTATTCGCCACACGGCGAGTTGATCGCGGCGGCTGCCGAGAGATGGGAAGTCTCCGAGGACGGCCGACAATACGACTTCTGGCTGAGGCCAGCTGCCCGGTGGTCAAATGGGGACACGGTGCTCGCCGAGCATTTTGTCTTTAGCTTTCGTCGACTCGTAAACCCGGAAACGGCTGCATTTTATGCCCAGGCGCTCGCGGACATCGAAAACGCAGCGGACATCATTGCCGGCAACAAGACAATAGACAGCCTTGCCGTTGAAGCGGTGGAGAAATTTCATCTCCGCATCAGACTGAAAAACGCGACGCCCTATTTTCTCGGCCTGCTCACGCATCCAAGTGCGTTTCCTGTACATCCCGCATCCGTCGGCCAGCATGGGGATGCGTTTGCCAAAGCAGGCAAGCTGATATCGAATGGCGCCTATAAACTCGATTCCTGGGAATTGGGCTCGGCCATACATTTGAGCCGGAATGTTTACTATTGGAACAACGCTGGCACGGCCATAGATAAAGTAAACTTTTACGTAACGCCGGAACCGCAGGTCGAACTCAATCGCTACCGCGCCGGTGAACTCGATTTGACGGCGACAGTGCCTCCCGAAGCATTTGCCGCTCTCCGGCAAGGGCGGCCGGAGGAGTTACGTGTCGCAGCTTATCTTGGCGTCTACTACTACGGTCTGAACGTGACCCGGGCGCCATTCAAGGACAACCCGGCACTGCGGCAGGCGCTGTCCATGGCGATCGACCGCGAAGTATTGACGGAAAAAATTATTGGGCGCGGCGAGGAGCCCGCGTACAGCTGGGTGCCGCCGGGTGTCAATAATTACGAGGCGATTCGCCTGCCGTATGCGGACATGACACCGGAAGAGCGTCATGCGGCGGCGAGACGCTTATATAAGGAATCGGGTTACGACGCAAATAATCCGCTTGAGGTGGAGATTCGCTACAACACCTCGGAGACACATCAACGCATTGCGCTTGCGATTCAGTCGATGTGGCGGGAGACACTCGGTTTCGAGGCCAGGTTGATCAACGAGGAATTCCAGGTACTCCTTGCCAACATGCGAAACAGGGAAATAACGCAGGTGTTCCGCTCGAGCTGGACGGGCGACTACAACGACGCGCACACTTTCCTGCAGTTGCTGCAAGGCGGGAACCCGTCGAACATGAGCGGTTACGTGAGTGAGGAGTACGATTCCCTGATGCGGCGCGCGGCGGAGCAGTCAGACCCCACCCGGCGCCGGCTTTACCTCGAGGAAGCGGAGCGTGTGCTGTTGGCAGACCACCCGGTCATCCCCATCTACTTCTATGTCAGCAAGCACCTGGTCAAGCCGCGCGTTCGCGGCTGGGGAGACAATGTGCTGGATTACCATTACAGTCAGCACCTGAGTATCGCCGAATAATAGAGCCTGATGCTGCGATTTGCCTTGCTGCGACTCCTGTGGGCAATTCCCACTTTGTTGCTCGTGATTGTCCTCGCGTTTCTCATGGTACACGCGGCGCC
>Ga0255052_10002931_pt1 | contig 12050 bp, 12 predicted proteins | sample JV7_2_21_MG_FD_188632 | JGI IMG/M metagenome (GOLD analysis project Ga0255052, IMG submission 188632) | Seawater microbial communities from Jervis Inlet, British Columbia, Canada - JV7_2_21 | ecosystem: Environmental > Aquatic > Marine > Inlet | place: Canada: British Columbia | collected... | reverse complement strand
GCCTTTGAGCCGTTTCGCGCTGGCTTCTATATAACCATTCACCATCGACACGTCCGCGCCCAGTTGCTGTAGCCCACGCAGATGCAAATCGACCGGCCTTGATCCAATTGCACAGCCACCGGGCAGTGACACCACCGCACGCCCATAGCGGGCGACTAGCGGCCCGAGTACCAGTATGGATGCACGCATGGTTTTGACCAGATCATATGGAGCTTCAAATTGGCGCATACCCCGCGGATCGAGTTCGATGTGCATACGATCGTCAACAGCCAGATCCGCACCCATGCGACCCAACAATTCCATGATGGTTGTAACGTCCTGAAGGTGAGGTACGTTGCTGATCACCGACGGGCCATCTCCGAGCAGGCCGGCCACCAGTATCGGCAGAACGGCATTTTTGGCCCCCGAAATCCAGATTTCTCCATCCAGTTGGGTCCCGCCAGCAATAAGAATACCGGCCATCAGCTATCTTCGGACCCGGGCAAGTCTGTTCGTAATCCGAGCGCATGAATTTCATTCCCCATCAGCTTGCCCAGCGTGGCATATACCATCCGGTGCCGCTGCAAGGTCGACTTGCCTTCAAACGACGCACTGTGCACCACGGCTTCAAAATGAACGCCATCGTCACCACTGACATCGACCTTGGCATCCGGCAAGCCCGCACGTATCATTTGCGCTATTGTTCTGCTGTCCATAGACTGGTTCCTTTTTAACTTCCCAAGTCACTTTTGTGCCAGCAAGGACATCATGACTCCGGGCCATCAGGTCGTGAAACCATTGAATGTGCACTGCTTGGACCGTCGAAAGGACAAATTGGCTTCACTTTTCTTGAAGCGGATATGATAATGGAATCCATCGTCATTAAAAACTCCCCATACATGCAAATATCTTCCCAGGCTTATACAGGATTCGTTGTCAATGACTCGCCGGACTACCGGGCAGTATGCTAATAGCATCAATTCAACTGGTTGCCGGCTTCCTGCTACTGGTCTGGGGAGCGGATCGTTTGGTGGCCGGGGCATCGGCGACCGCGCGTAATCTTGGTGTAACGCCACTGGTCATTGGTTTGACCATCATCGGTTTTGGCACTTCAGCCCCGGAGTTGGTTGTTTCAGCAGTTGCGACAATCGGGGGAAATGCCGGTTTGGCCGTCGGCAATGCCATTGGCTCAAACATCGCAAATATGGGCCTGGTGCTAGGGATCACGGCGCTGATTTACCCACTTCGACTGGAATCAACGGCACTAAAACGTGAATACCCGATGCTGTTGTTGATCATGCTGGTGTGCTTCCTGATGGGTCTGGATGGCCTCTACAGTCACCTGGAGGGTTGGATCCTGCTCGGCAGCTTACTGGTTGTGGTGGTATGGATCATCCGCATCGGCATGCGTCGCCCGCCCTCTGACCCGCTGGCCGAAGAATTTGAAGCTGAAATCCCCAAGGATATCCCACCAAAAGTCGCCCTGTTCTGGCTGCTCCTGGGCCTGGTCGTTCTGCCTGTCAGTTCAAAGTTTCTGGTCGAAGGTGCCGTCACCATTGCCCAATTACTGGGTGTGACAGATGTCGTGATAGGTCTGACCATCGTGGCCTTGGGAACCAGCTTGCCGGAGCTTGCCACGGCCGTTACAGCCGCACTGCGCAAGGAGGACGACCTTGCGATCGGGAACATCATCGGTTCCAATATTTTCAACTTGCTTGGCGTGCTGGGTATAGCGGCCGTGATTCGACCGATAGACATACCACCCATATTGCTGGCACGCGATTTCCCCACCATGTTCCTGATCACCGGTGCTCTGTACCTGATGGCTTCAGATTTTCGCGGTCCGGGCCGTATCGGCAGACGCTCCGGCACGGTTTTACTGATTATGTTTATCAGCTATTTCGTCATGGTGTGGATGAGTTCTGGCAGTCATAACGTGATGATGACGGGTTAGTGGACTCATTGAAATCACCAATATCCAGACCGAACGCATCTTCCTGACTTTAATTGGGCTTAGCAGCCTGCCCTATACGGGTTAGAATACAATCATGGAAAGCAGTGCCCTGAAAAAACTCGCACGGGCTGTTATCAGTACACAAGCGGGTGCCGTGGCCAGCCTGGAATCGCGGATCGATGAAGCGTTTTTGCGTGCCTGTGAAATCATTCTGACCTGTGGTGGCCGTATTGTGGTTCTGGGAATGGGAAAATCGGGTCATATTGCCGGTAAGATCGCCGCTACCCTGGCCAGCACCGGCACACCGGCCTTTTTTGTTCACCCTGCAGAAGCGTCCCATGGTGACCTGGGCATGATAACCGCGGATGACGTGGTGCTGGTGTTGTCCAATTCCGGCGAAACCGATGAAGTCAAACAGATACTCCCGGTGCTGAAAAGGCTGGGTGTCAGTGTGATCGCAATGACCGGGAAACCTGAATCTACCCTGGCCCGCCATGCAGATGTCAATATCGATGTTGCCATTCAGACCGAAGCCTGCCCACTCGGCCTCGCGCCCACCTCCAGCACCACGGCAGCGCTCGTCATGGGTGATGCGCTGGCGGTGTCATTACTGGAAGCGAGAGGGTTTACCGCCGAGGATTTTGCCCGTTCCCACCCGGCCGGACAACTGGGCAGACGCTTGTTGCTGCACATCAGTGACATCATGCACAGCGGCGACGAGATGCCGGTCGTGTCAGAAAATGCCAGCCTGTCAAGCGCGATCATGGAGATGACGAGAAAACGTCTGGGCATGGTTGCCATCACCGATGATGCGTTAACGGTCCAGGGTGTTTTCACCGACGGCGACCTGAGGCGATCAATGGAGCAGGCACTCGATCCTCATAAAACGGCAGTTGGTGATGTCATGACCCGCAACGGCAAGACCATACAACCCCAGGCGCTGGCGGTAGAAGCGGTGAAACTACTCCGGCAATATAAAGTCCAGGGCCTGTTGGTGACCAACGAGGACGCCCGCCTGCTTGGCGTGTTGAATTTTAACGATTTGCTGCAGGCCGGCGTGGTCTGAATGCCGGCCATCGATCCCACATTAAAGGAACGTGCTGCCGCCATCCGCATGCTGGTACTCGACGTGGATGGTGTACTGACAGATGGCAGTCTGTATTTTGATCATTCCGGAAATGAAATGAAGGCCTTCAACACCCGTGACGGACTGGGTATAAGAGCACTGCAACGATGTGGTATTGAGGTCGCCGTCATAACCGGGAGGACCTCCGGCGTCGTGACAGCGCGTATGGCCCAACTGGATATTCAGCATGTTTACCAGGGCCGTGTTGACAAACTTAACGCATTCATGCATTTGTTGGAAACCACAGGTTATGATACGCATCAGGTCTGTTTCGCGGGCGATGACTGGATAGATTTACCGGTGCTTCTACGCGTGGGGCTGGCTGTTTCTGTAGCAGATGCGGAAGACCGCGTGAAAGAACAGGTTCATTGGGTTACCAGCCGTAACGGCGGCCGGGGCGCAGTCCGGGAGATTTGTAACCTGATATTGTCTTCACAGGATAAAGACCAGGCCATAATGGACGAAATTCTGGCATCATGATCACACGAAAAACAAGCCGTGGAATCATCATTCTGGTCATGCTGACAACCATCAGTTTCTGGATCAGCCGGCAGAAAGGTGACGATGGACCGGACCCGGTCACCGACCTGGACCCGAGTCTGAACTACGTATTGCGTGATTTTGAATTGCAGGTTTTTGACAAGGATGGCAAGGCGTCATTGAATATACAGGCACCCGTTTTAAGAAATTACCCGGAACAGCAACTGGGTGCAATTGAAAGCCCGGTCATGGTCTTTCATCAACCGGGTGCAAGATGGGATCTCACTGCAGACACAGCAACGCTCACCGCCGACAAAGAGCATATTGTTCTGGAAGGCCGGGTCAAACTGCAAAGGCAGGAACTGGAGTCAGGAAACTGGTGGGAACTTAACACCCGGGAAGTGAACATTGAAGTCACACCACAGACCGGCAGTACCGATCAAGCCGTCACCATATTTGATGGACGTAACCATCTCAGCGGTATCGGAATGGACCTGGATTTATTAAACAACAGCTTCCAAATACATGCACAGGTAAGGGCTACATATGCAGTTAACTAGGGCTAAACGGAATCTTTGTGTGCAACCCAGCCATTGTCTGCTGTTGTGCCTGTTCTGGTTCGCCCAGCCGCTGTTGGCATTGGAATCAGACCGGCAACAACCTTTGGAAGTCTATGCCCAAAACACCGATGGTACGCTCGGGGACGGTATTACAACGCTGCGCGGAGATGTTGATATCCGGCAGGGAACGCTGCACATTACGGCCGATGAAGCGGAAATCAACAAGCTGGATGGACGTGTCAATTCCGTGACGTTTCGCGGTCAACCCGCTTTTCTTGAGCAGGAGATTGAGGAACAGGGTCTGGTCCAGGCAACCGCCAACGTCATCGACTACCAGGTTGCAAGCGGACTGGTTACGCTGACCGGAAAGGCCGACGTCAAGCACCCGCAATACCTGATAAACGGTGAAGTACTGACCTATGACCTGAATATTCAGCATTTCAGGGGCAGCAGCGATGAAAACGGCAATGGCAGGATATACATCCGGCTTGACCCTGAAGTCATTGATAAGGCCACTGACAAAGATCAGGAACCGTCACAGGAACAGGGCAATGATCTGGATTCTCGCGTTCCTGCGCCGGACACGGACAGCACCCGGGAGGATAGCGAGTGACATGTTAAAAGCTATCAATCTGCACAAGTCATACCGCCGCAAGGAAGTTGTCCGTGGCGTTAACATCGACGTGGAACCGGGCCAGGTCGTTGGTTTGCTGGGTCCCAACGGGGCCGGCAAAACCACCTGTTTCTACATGATCGTAGGGTTGCTGCCCACCGATCAGGGCAGCATCACTGTTGACGACATTGATATAACCCACAAACCGGTGAATGTCCGTTCAAGCCTTGGTTTGGGTTATCTGCCACAGGAAGCTTCCGTGTTCCGAAAGCTCTCTGTACGCGACAACATCCTGGCTATCCTGGAATTACGCCGTGACCTTGATGAGGACCACCGACTCGAAATCCTGCAATCCCTGATGGAAGAACTGGGTGTGGCCCACCTGTCAGGCCAGAAAGGCCAGGTATTGTCTGGTGGAGAGCGGCGCAGGGTAGAGATCGCCCGTGCGTTGGCGGCCAGACCACGTTTTATCCTGCTGGATGAACCGTTCGCGGGGGTCGATCCTATTTCAGTCAGGGAAATTCAGGGAATTGTAAAACACCTGACGGACCAGAATATTGGCGTTCTGATTACCGACCACAATGTCCGGGAAACACTTGGGATTTGCCACCATGCCTATATCCTGAATGAGGGACAGGTACTGGCGGAAGGAAATGCAGAGTCCATCCTTGCCAACGAAGAAGTGCGTACCGTCTACCTCGGCAACGAGTTCCGTCTGTAAGGAATAGGGGCCTGTATATAAATGGTCGAACCATCCCTGCAACTCAGATTATCTCAGAAGCTGGCCCTGGCGCCGCAATTGCAACAAGCCATCCGGCTGTTACAACTCAACCGTATAGAATTGCGTGACTATATCCAGGAACTGGTAGATGCAAACCCATTGCTGGACCAGGACGATGGTGCCAGCCAGGCAGAAGAGGACGGGTCTGGTGTTCCCCCGGAAAGCGGTTTGACTGAAGCCCGCAGCCAGGAAGAAACTACCCAATACGATCCAAACGATATTGAAACCGATCAATGGCAAACTTCAACTGAGTCGGAGCAGTGGTCTGACGCGGGTAGCTGGTCTGATGAGTTTGCCGAGCGACAGATTAACGATACCAGCCCTGCCTCATTACGCGAACACTTACTCGCACAAGTTCGGCTGGCGCATTTCAGTGACAAGGACGCAGCCATTGCCACTGCGATTGTGTTCGCATTGGATGACGACGGTTTCCTGGCCGACAGCATCAGGGAAATTCGCGAGAGCCTGTTACCGGAAGTGCTGGCTGAAGACGATGAAATCATAGCCGTTTTGCACCGCGTGCAACGGTTGGAGCCGGTAGGGGTTGCCTGCCGCGATCCCGGAGAGTGCATAAGGATACAATTGCGGGCCCAACCCTCAGGCACCGCGGGCACTGACCTGGCCTTGAGACTCGCGCGGGATCACCTGGACCTGGTCGCAGCAAATGCCTATGAGGACATGCGGCGGAAAACCGGGGCTACTGCAGAGAAACTCAGACAGGCGCTGGAACTGATCCGCGGACTCGAACCGCGACCAGGCGCACGCTTTGACAACCGCCGGGATGAATACCTGATACCCGATGTATATGTGCGTCAGGATGGCAACAAGTGGGTAACCACACTCAGTCCCGATAGCAACCCACGTTTACGCCTGAACAAATATTACGTATCCCTGTTAAGAAAATCCGGGGGTAAAGACGCTGATTACCTGCGTGGAAGACTGCAGGAAGCGCGTTGGCTGCTATCAAGCATCGAACTGCGTAACCGCACGCTTTTAAAGGTATCCCAATGCATCGTCGATACACAGCAACGGTTCCTGACCGACGGTGAAATTGCCATGAAACCGCTGATACTCAAGGATGTTGCCGAACAGGTAGGCGTGCACGAATCAACAGTATCAAGGGCAACAACACGAAAATACATGTTGACGCCAAGGGGGATTTACGAATTAAAGTACTTTTTTTCCAGCCACGTACACACCATCAGCGGCGGCACCGTGAGCGCTACTTCCACCAAGGCCAGGATCCAGGTACTGATTGAAAATGAACCCCGGAAACAGCCACTGAGCGATCAGGAGATTTCTGAACTCCTGCACGATATGGGTATCCGTGCAGCCCGTCGCACAGTTGCAAAATACCGCGAATCTATCGGTCTCGGGTCATCCAGCGAACGCCGCCGCGCATATCGACGAAATGTTGATCTTTAACGTTGGAATATATAGAAAAATTAGGATTTGATGTATAGACTGTGGGTGTGACCGGTAAAAAAACTGCCGGTTACGAGCAAGGAAACTATGAAATACCACGCATTCCCGTTCAGACAAAACCCAACCCGATCGCATTGATGCAGGCTAAACTGGCCCTACATTTAGTAGTAAGCTTGACTTTAAATAAGGAGAAACTTGATGCAGATTAATATAACCGGACATCACGTGGAAGTAACCCCGGCGCTTCGCGCCTATGTGACCGAAAAATTGCAGCGACTGGCCCGGCACTTCGACCAGGTACAATCAATCAACGTCATATTAAATGTTGAAAAACTGCAGCAACAGGCAGAAGCAACTGTTAATGCGCGTGGACGTACGCTGTTTGCCACTGAAAGCGCGATGGACATGTATGCATCAATTGACGGACTGGCGGACAAACTGGATCGCCAGGTTCGCCGTTACAAGGACCGTATCACCAATCACCACCACCCAAGATATGATTCGTTCGAATCGAAAACCGGGACCTGACCGGTCCGGCGCCAACAATAGCCCAACCCCGGATATAATCGACCCGCCATGCTCGACAGTGATCTACTCAGTCCGGGCCGTATTTTTGCCAGCGTCAGAATCAGCAGCAAAAAGCGGTTGCTCGAATTGATCAGCGTGACCATGGCAAAAAAAAATAAGGCCCTGAGTTCCAGGGAGATATTTAAGAGCCTCTGCGCCCGCGAACACCTGGGCAGTACGGCCCTGGGCGATGGTGTCGCAATACCGCACGGCCGTATCAGCAATACCAAGAATGTAGAAGCTCTTTTTTTGCGGCTGGTGAAACCCCTGCCCTTCGACGCCGAAGACGGCAAACCCATCGATCTGCTTATTGCCCTGGTCGTACCCGAACGTAGTACCGATGACCATAGCAAACTGCTGACAAACATCGCCGACCGCTTCAGCGATCCAGGTCTCCTGCAGCAATTGCGTCAGGCTGACGATGCCAATGAAATATGGCACCTACTCTCAAGCTCTCACGCATGAAGCCCCAGGGCAGATACCATGGATAAACCAGGCCAGGATGTCATTATCGTCAGTGGCATGTCAGGTGGTGGTAAATCCACAGCACTCCACGCCCTGGAAGACTTCGGTTATTACTGTATAGACAATCTGCCCGCTGCCATGTTGCCGGATTTTGGCCCGTTGATTTCTGCCAATCCAGGTTTGTACCAGAAAGTTGCCCTCGGTATTGATGCCCGCTCGCGGGGATCTGATCTCAAGCTCGTACTCGAATGGATGGTGTCTCTGCGTGAACGGGGTATTAGTTGCAAATTGTTATTTGTCACCGCAGACAAACCGGTCCTGATAAAGCGATTCAGTGAAACTCGCCGCCGTCATCCGCTTACCGGCGATGATCATAATCTTCCTGATGCGATAGAAAATGAAATACAGTTGCTGGAGCCCTTGCGTGTTAAAGCGGACCAGGTGATGGACAGCAGCAATACCAATATTCACCAACTCAGACGCCAGGTATGGAACTGCGCAAAACACCAGGCTGGTGGCGTGACTCTCGTGCTGCAATCATTTGCCTTTAAACGCGGCGTGCCACAGGATGTGGATTTTCTTTTTGATACCCGAATCCTGCCCAATCCATTTTGGCAAAGAGACCTGCGCCCACTCACCGGCAAAGACGAAGCCGTGCGTCTATGGCTGGAAAATGACCGCAACGTATTCAGGATGACGCGGGATATCCAGGAATTTATGCAAACCTGGCTACCCGAGTTTGAGGATGTGCAACGCAGCTATGTCACCATCGGCCTGGGCTGCACCGGTGGGCGACACCGCTCGGTCTACCTGGCGGAAGAACTGGCCAGGCTGCTTCGCAAGGAGCACAGTAACGTTCTGGTCTTTCACCGTGAACAACCAACATGGGACAACGCCTGATAAATTCCGCGTCCTTTATAAGTGATAGCGGATAGGCCGGACATTTCACCAAGGCGGACCGTAAAATGATTTGTTGTCGTATCATCAAGCGTGTGTGGGTGTTTTCGGGTATTTCTGGCTTTACAGTTTGTCCTATCCGGTTTTGCACAGCATCTGGCTTCACATTTCGACCGATCCTTCTTGAACCATAGCTACGGCTATGATTCTGCAAACGATCGATCAAACTGTTTCGCCAGCTACAGCGCAAATCCCGGATCCTTGGTGAAATGTCCGGGCCAGGCTGCATAATTATCAAAGGAAACCTCTATAATAGGCACGATCAAAACCGTTGATCATGGTTAACGGCCTGCCACGAATCCCACCAAGGGTTGACGATAACGATGCGGGAACATCAACAGGAAGAAAAAACAGCCCGTCAACTTGACCGCCTGTCAACAGCATTGGACAGCGGTGTTCAGTCACAGGTAAAACAGCTGATCAACAGTCTGAGCGGCGCTGAAATCGGTGACCTGCTTGAGTCCTTGCCGCAAGCCAAACGCCAGGTTGTCTGGGAGTTGGTGGATACTGACCTGGACGGTGAAGTACTGGTCGAGGTAAACGACGAAGTACGTGCTGGCCTGATCCGCGACAGCTCACCCGCCGACCTCGTACAGGCCATGGGTGACCTGGATATTGACGATCTGGCTGATATCCTGAACGACTTGCCTGACGAGGTAATCGCAGAAGTTTTACACGTCATGGACCGCCAGGACCGGGAACGGTTGGTACAGGTCATGTCTTATCCGGAGGATTCGGCCGGCGGGCTGTTGAACCCGGATGTAGTGACGGTAAGACCGGATGTCAGCCTGGACGTGGTATTGCGCTATTTAAGGCTCAGGGGCCAATTGCCAGAAGTGTTTGACCAGTTATTTATCGTAAATCGTGCCGGCAAGTACCAGGGGCAACTCAAGGTATCAGATGTTTTGACCGGGGAACCATCCAGGCTGGTGGCCGATCTGATTGATACGTCCACAGCGGCCATCCCGGTCGATATGCCCGCCCGGCAGGTCGCTATTGAGTTCGAACACCACGACCTGGTATCGGCGCCTGTAACCGATCAGGATGGTTACCTGCTGGGCCAAATCACCATTGACGACATCGTCGATGTCATTCGTGAAGAGGGTGACCACATGGTTCTGACCGTAGCCGGTCTTGATGAAGAAGACGACATGTTCGCACCCATAGCGCAGTCCGCCCGCCGGCGCTGGGTCTGGCTGGGTGTGAACCTTATTACTGCATTGTTGGCAGCATTTGTTTTGTATATGTTTCAACCAACACTTGATCAACTCGTGGAACTGGCAGTCCTGTTTCCAGTGGTTATGAGCATGGGTGGGATTGCGGGTACCCAAACCCTGACCCTGATGATAAGAGGCATGGCAACCGGACAGGTCAATGCACGCAATTCGATGGCCATCATGCGCAGGGAACTGGCGGTGGGCATCCTCAATGGCATCGTGTTCTCAATCGTAGTGGCAGTCATTGCCTACCTCTGGTACGGCAACCCGGGACTTGGGTTTGTCATGGCGATTGCCATCGTTGTAAACCTGGTTGCAGGCGCATTGGCCGGAGCCCTGATCCCGGTCATTCTGAGACGTATGTCAATAGACCCTGCCCTGGCGGGTGGTGTAGTCCTGACCACGGTAACCGATGTCATTGGCATCTTCGCCTTCATCGGGCTGGCCAGCTACCTGCTGCTCGCCAACTAGCCCGGATTTTCTGAGATGCACCTTCTTCTGATCACGCAGGAGCCCCCCCTGACACCGGATGACGTCGTAACGGGGAACGCGATCCGTGCCGCACAACTTGAGGGCGCCTTGCGACGCGCGGGACATGTTACCCGGCAAATATGGTTGAATACCCAGGACGGGCCCCGGGACGATACGTTTCGCAACAGGGATGAATTACAGGCCGCAATCATAGAACAAAATCCGGATATCATCCTGCTTGCATACTGGGAGTTGCTGGAGTTGCTGCCCTTTGAATTAGCCCAACCCGTCATCGTTGATTTTGTTGCACCGAGACCGTTGGAAGTACTTTATGAACACCCGGAGCGGGTGGTTGCAGAATTGCAGCGATTGCAAAGAAACCTCGCCAAGTCCGACCTGCTATTAACCGGTAATGAAGCCCAGCGTGACCTGTTGTGGTTTACGTTGATGCAATCAGGATTCGATCTGCGTGGAAGCAAGCCGGCGTTGGTGGTGCCATTGGCAGCGGTACCAGCCGGCAGCCCCCGGTCCGATCCGGAGGTCGATGGCTGGACACTTGTCAGCGGCGGTGTCAGTTGGCCATGGCGGAAATCGGATGATTACTGGCAAGCCATCCGGAACATGAAGGATGGCCCAGGCGCAAAGGCCCCGCGTCTGATCCTGTTTGGCGGCCAATATCGCTGGCAGCAGGAAACACCTCAAACAGCCGCGAACGGCCAGCAATACCAATCGCTGGCACCCTATTCCCACTTTAGCGAATTTCTTCTGGACAACACCCATATCGGACTCGAAGTTGCACAGGCCAACATTGAACGTGAATACAGCCATTCATTCCGGTCGCTGGAATTTCTACGTCATGGGTTGCCATTGATTTGTAACGAATATTTGCCCATAGCGAAACTTGTAAAGAAATACAAGGCCGGTTGGACGGTCGATGGGCCGGAAGAGCTTGCCGGATTACTATCCAGCGTCATGACACAGCCTGAAGAATGGAAAAAGCGTTCAGAAAATGCGCTCAAACTGGTGGAAGAAGCGTTGAACCCTGACTCGGCAACCGGGCCCTTGCTGGATTGGCTGGAATCACCGGCGAAAGCCCCGCGATTGCCCATGACGCGACAAAAACCAGCCGCCACGGTTCTTGGCACCCCACCGTTGCACGAGCGGCTGTTGAGACAAGCCAAACTAACCAGGCGTGTGGGCCTCCGCTGGCTTTTCCGTTCCCGGCCCGGGGACAATATCCTGATAGTAACCCGCGGCGACCTGTTTCCAGATGACCATGGCGCTGCGGTCAAGATTGTCGAAACTGCGCGTGGGCTGTCACTACATGGACGCAAAGTGGGCATTGTCAGTGACAGGCCCGGGCACTGGTGGTTATTCGAAAACGGTCAGCGACAACGTTGCAGCCTGCCAATCTGGCTGCGGCTGCTGCGCTTACCCCGTGCATTGACCCGTTTG
>Ga0255052_10002929_pt1 | contig 12052 bp, 15 predicted proteins | sample JV7_2_21_MG_FD_188632 | JGI IMG/M metagenome (GOLD analysis project Ga0255052, IMG submission 188632) | Seawater microbial communities from Jervis Inlet, British Columbia, Canada - JV7_2_21 | ecosystem: Environmental > Aquatic > Marine > Inlet | place: Canada: British Columbia | collected... | reverse complement strand
CACCTCATAAGAAAAATCGACGTGGCCGGGTGTATCGATGAAATTGAGCTCGTACACCTCGCCGTCCTGTGCCTTATAGTCCAGCGATACGCTCTGCGCTTTGATCGTTATTCCACGTTCGCGCTCGAGATCCATCGAGTCCAGCACTTGCTCGGCCATTTCTCGATCAGCCAGGCCGCCACAGAACTGAATAAATCGATCGGCAAGTGTCGACTTGCCGTGATCGATGTGCGCGATGATCGAAAAATTACGAATTCGGTTCATTTGGAGTCTTGCTCAGTATCCGTGTGAGCGACTGGCGATCGAGATGATACTGGCAGATGAACTCGCCGTCATATTCGAGAACTGGAATACGGGTGTCGTATTTCTCTTTCCAGTCCTCCCGGCTGTCGATATCGTGGACAACGATCTCAAACTGGCCACGCACTAGAGGCAGCAGTTCGTCGATCATAATCTCGCACAAATGGCAGCTCTGTCGGCTGTAAACATCGAGGGTTCTCAAGATATGCGCTCTACCATCGGCACAAACTGCTGCATGCAGTTGCTTCGTCGCAGGCGCCAGCGGCCAGCGATCAGCCCTGCACCGAGACCCAGCAATGCCGCCATCGCTGCGCCTGCATCGCCAAGCGACAATGCGTAGGCGATTGCAGCTGCGACAAGTGCGCCCAGCATCGGCAGCCCGTAAACCAGAACTGCAGCCCGCAACAGATTGTCGGGCGCGAGCGAGATTTCGACGACATCATCGACGGCGATCTCCATCCCGGAACGCACGCTTACCTCTATCTGTCGGACACCGCTACCGGCCGTAACAATTCCTGCGCCACAGCCTTTGCCAGACGCGCAGCGTGGACAGGCAGAAGCAAGCTCAACCGCGACGATCGCGCGCACGCCATCGGCACTGTCAGCGAGTGACAAAACTCTTCCACTGGGGTTTTTCATGCAATTAGAGGGACAGGCACCTTAATTCCTGAGCAAATAATCCACACGGAATTAAGGTGCCTGTCCCTCTAATTGCATGAACGTCGCGATCTGTTCTACAGTCGCGGCCGGTACTTCGCCAACGGCAGTTACCTGAAATCCATCGGTCTCGACACTGAAGGAATTGGATGCGCCTGCGCTGTAGGGACCCGGGATCTTCTTGCCTTTAGAAGGCTCAATAAAAACGGACACATTGGCCAATCCGTCACTGTAAAGAATATGCGTAACCGGAGACTCTCTGCGCGGCAACTCTTCTTCGTGGGTCGACACTACACGAAAACCCGGCGGCAAATCGTCGCTGCTCCAGGGACTGTCGACCGATTGCACAATGGAGCGCTGCGGTTGCGTAAACCAGCTAAAATTCTCAGTACTGATAGATGGCGCCAACGCGCTTGCTGCAATGTCCTTGCCCAAACTGATATCAGCGAATTTGACCTGCTCAATGGCGTCGCCATTGTCGTTCATCAGCTTTGTCTGCAACGGGAACCCTGTGGCCATGTCGAGCCAGATTCGATGACCGAAGCGAAACTGATCGTGCGGCCGGATCGCCAGCATCACTGCCTTGCGGCCGGCAACTCGTTCAGTGCGTACTATTGAGACATCGTATTCATTGCCAAAGCGAATATCGCTGGACGGCAAGCTCGAAAAAAGCGTGCTTTGCTCATTCCATACTTCTACGCGCACAGATTTCTGGTCGGGCAGAATGCACTGCACTTCGTTGCCAATGCGGATGATTTCCAGTCCGTTGCCTTCCTGCACAATCACTTTTTCGCGGATCACGCCATCCGTGACCATATGCACGACCTTGAGAGCTACGATCTTGCCATTTTGCAGGCGAATCACCGTGCCCTCATAGTTGCTTGTCTTTACGGCGCTCGCCATTTTGTCTAACCAGTCGTGCGGCGCAATATCCTGCGCCACAGCGGCAGGACCAGCAAAAAACAGACCGCTGAGCACGATAACAGCAGTCGCAGTCAGATGTCGGCGTCGGGTCGTCATGGGAATTATGGTGTTTCTGCTTCTGGCGTCTCGGCCAATTCAACCTCATCCTCATCGGCGGGCTGTTCTTCGGCCTCTGAATTCACTTCCTCAAGCAATGGAAAAGTGAGAATCCGGGGATTTATGCTGGGAGCGCCAATGTGCGAAGAGGACGCATCGTGGATCCTAAGGTATTCCCATAATTGGCCATTGTCGTCAGCCGGCACCGTGTATGCGTTGTCCTCAAAGGTATCAACCACAGTTTCATTGCCAAGCGCTGGATCGATATCCGGTACTGCCGACATTTGCTGCAATCCGAGAATCGCAGCCAACGCAACCGTTGCCGCAATCGCCACACCCGCCAGTGGCCGCAGAAACCGCGGGCTGGACGTGTCAGTGACATCGTAGTCTTCGTGCGGCGATGTATCGTCGAGCGCGGCCGAGATTCTCCCACGCAGTTTGTCCATGCCGGCAACTCGGCGTTCGCCACGCATTATGCGGCCCATCGCCATATATTCGGCAGCCTGTTGCCGAAGTTCTGCGTCCTGACAAAGCCTGCGCAACAACAACTCGGCTTCGTTCTGCGGCAACTCGCCGTCAATGAATGCCGACACCTGCATTTTTATCGCATCGTTCATAGGTCCCCGCCTATTTTATCGCACCAGGTTCCCGACTTTCTTGCCAATGGCATCGCGGGCCCTGAAAATCCTCGATCGCACGGTACCAACGGGACAATCCATCGTCTGCGCAATCTCCTCATAACTCATACCATCCAACTCGCGCAAGATAATCGCTGTTCTCAGATCATCCGGCAGTGCTTCAATGGCACGCTCCAATGTTTCCTGTAACTCATGACTGAGGGTTACCCCTTCCGGAGTATCCGTCTCCTTGAGCTTGGCATGCAGGCCGTACTGTTCCGGATCCTGCAGGTCAAGCTCTATATCCATAGGTCGCCGCCGCTGTGCCGCAAGATAATTCTTGGCGGTGTTCACGGCGATCCGGTAAAGCCACGTATAGAACGCACTATCACCCCGAAATCGTGGCAAAGCCCGGTATGCCTTGATAAAGGCTTCCTGGCTGATATCCAGCGCCTGTTCCGGGTCACGCACATATCGCATCACCAGATTGACGATCTTTTGCTCATACTTGAGCACCAACAAATCAAACGCGCCTTTGTCACCTTTTTGGACTCGCTTGACCAGTTCCTTGTCTGTCGCTTCATTCGACATGTGGTTGAATTCCGCCGACACCGGGATAGACCGGTCGGACCCTTGAAAGTTCTCCAAAAATAACTCTGATCTTGCGCATTATGTGACTCAGTTCGCGGCCGGGGCATGTTAGCAGTTTCAACGGCCTGCTCCCAAGTGTCTCCAGATCACCTGCAGGCGCCGCCAGTCCTTATTTCTCCAGCATTGACCACGCATCAACTCTGCAAATTGCTGGCCACTCTGTGACTCGAATCGGAGCCATGCAATCCTCGACAAAACGACGCTGCCGGCCCGGAGTGTTGCCGGCGAACAACGACCATTCGGCGCGGTCACCTGCATGTCACCGTTGTGCTCGATTCGAATATGCTGACAGCGCTTATGCCCTTTGGCAATAAGGAGTATTTCACGACCGCTCGTGAGCAGCCACAGGACCGCTCCGGATACGCGCCACAGGGGAGCAACTGGCAATGCCAGAATCATCACGAATCCGAACACAGCCGCAGCAATCCCGGCGATGAGGACGACGCGCCGCAAGAACGGATCAGGAGTGAGTTCGGTCGAGTATGTGTTCGACAACACGCTGCATATCGGCGGCTGGCTGTTCCTTGTACAACAAGTAGCCCATGAGCTCCGGGTTGGACAGCTCCAAAAGCGAGCGGAATACCTGTTTATCCGCGTCGGGTGCATCGTCGAAGCAATTCTCGAGATAGGCAAGCAGCAAATCATCGAGTTCGCGCATTCCACGTCTGCATTGCCACCGAAGTCTGGACTGTTGCATTAGCTCGCCTGTGTGACCGGCATTGCCAGCTTAATTCGCTCAATAACGCCTCTCGACGAGCATCTTCTTGGTTGCAGCGATCGCCTGTGCCGGATTGAGATCTTTCGGGCAGGTCTGCGTGCAATTCATGATCGTATGGCAGCGGTACAGCCGGAACGGGTCCTCAAGTTCGTCGAGGCGCTCGCCGGTCGCTTCGTCACGGCTGTCGACAAGCCAGCGATACGCGGCCAGCAATGCCGCCGGACCAAGGTAACGATCGCTGTTCCACCAATAACTCGGGCAACTCGTCGAGCAACAGGCGCAAAGAATGCACGCCGCAGGCTCATTGATCAGTTCCTGGTCTTCCTTGCTTTGCAGACGCTCCTGATCGGGTGGCGGCGGTGTACGCGTCTGTAGCCACGGCTTGATAGAAGCGTATTGCGCGTAGAAATTGCTCAGGTCCGGAACGAGGTCTTTGACGACCGGCATATGTGGCAACGGATAGATCTTGACGTCGCCCTTGATGCTGTCGATTGAACGCGTGCATGCCAGTGTATTGCTGCCATCGATGTTCATTGCGCAAGAGCCGCAAATACCCTCACGGCAGGAGCGTCGGAATGTCAGCGTCGGGTCAACCTCGTTCTTGATCGTTATCAGCGCGTCGAGAACCATCGGACCACAGCTGTCGATGTCGACTTCATAAGTGTCGAGTCGCGGATTCTCACCGCTGTCCGGATCGTAGCGATACACGGCGAAACGACGTACGTTAGTCGCACCATTGGACGCATCGAAATGCTGTCCCTTCCTGATCCTGGAATTCGCGGGAAGTCTGAACTCAGCCAAGTCTGATACCTCTGGAAGACTCAAACTTGCGTTGGAAATAATTCACAGTGACTGGTACCTCTAGTAAACGCGCGCCTTGGGCGGCACAACTTCGACCTCGTCGGTCAAGGTGTCCATGTGCACTGGTCGATATTCAAACGTCGCCTGACCACTGTCATCAACCCAGGCCAGCGTGTGTTTCATCCAATTCTCGTCGTCCCGGTCCGCATAATCCTCTCGCGCATGCGCGCCGCGGCTCTCAAGCCGGTTGACCGCTGACTGAATCGTAGCTGTGGCGTTCAGCATGAGATTCTCGAGTTCCATCGTCTCAACGAGATCGGTATTCCAGATCAATGAGCGATCTGACACTTTCACATCGCCTAGTGTGGCAAACGTCTTCTTGAGGAGATCTGCTCCTTCCTGCAAGGTCTCGCCAGTGCGGAAAACGGCCGCGTGGCCCTGCATGATCTTTTGCATTTCCAGGCGAATTTCAGCCGTTGCCCGGTTGCCGTCAGCATTTCGCAGCCTGTCGATACGATCAACACTGTTCTGACCCGCATCAGCGGCCAGTTCTTTGTGTCGTGCGCCCGGCGTCATCGATTCTTCGCAGAAGTGTGCGGCAGCCCGACCAAATACAACGAGATCGAGCAACGAGTTCGAGCCAAGCCGGTTAGCGCCGTGTACGGACACACAAGCAGCCTCGCCCACAGCCATGAGTCCCGGAACAACAAACTCAGGATCGCCGTCTTTGCTCGTCACAACCTGACCGTTGAAATTCGCCGGCACACCTCCCATGTTGTAATGCACGGTCGGCAAGACCGGAATCGGTTCTTTCGTAACATCGACGCCAGCGAAGATTCTCGCGGACTCCGCGATTCCCGGTAAACGTTCTTCGATGACTTCAGGCCCCAGGTGCTCGAGGTGCAGGTGAATGTGGTCCTGCTCCGAACCGACACCGCGACCCTCGCGAATCTCGATGGTCATAGAGCGGCTTACGACATCACGGGATGCGAGGTCCTTGGCATTGGGCGCATAGCGTTCCATAAAACGCTCACCGTCGGAATTGGTCAGGTAACCACCCTCGCCGCGCACGCCTTCGGTAATCAGGCAACCCGCGCCGTAAATTCCGGTCGGGTGGAATTGCACGAATTCCATATCCTGCACCGGTAATCCGGCTCGCAACACCATCGCGCTGCCGTCCCCGGTGCAGGTGTGCGCAGACGTACACGAAAAATAGGCGCGCCCGTACCCGCCTGTGGCGAGTATGACCTGGTGCGCACGGAATCGATGCAGACGACCTGTCGCGAGATCGATCGCGACGACACCGCGACAGGCGCCGTCCTCCATGATTAGGTCGACGGCGAAATACTCGATATAGAACTCGGCGTCGTGTTTCAAAGACTGTTGATACAGCGTATGCAGTATTGCGTGACCGGTCCGGTCTGCCGCTGCACAGGTGCGTTGCGCGGTACCCTCGCCGAAGCGTGTCGTCATGCCGCCAAATGGCCGCTGATAAATCTTGCCATCTTCAGTGCGGGAGAACGGAACGCCGTAATGCTCGAGCTCTATGACGGCGTCAGGTGCTTCTTTACACATGTATTCGATCGCGTCCTGATCACCGAGCCAGTCGGATCCCTTGACCGTGTCGTACATGTGCCAACGCCAGTCGTCCTCACCCATATTGCCAAGTGCCGCGCTTATGCCACCTTGCGCGGCGACTGTATGGCTTCGGGTCGGGAAGACCTTGGTAATACAGGCCGTCTCGAATCCGGCGTTAGCGAGACCAAACGTGGCGCGCAGACCGGCGCCACCTGCGCCGACAACGACAACGTCGTAGCTATGATCAACAAACTCGTAGTCGCTCATGCGCCGACGCCGATTGCAAATGCTGCGTATATGGACAAAACAGCGACGAGCAGGTGTGCAATCCGGGAAATGATTATTGACACTCTGTGTAATCCTGCACCATGCACGTAGTCCTCGATGACGACTTGCACGCCGAGATTCGAGTGGTACGCCAGCATCACGCAAAGCAGAGATAGCAGCATACGGTTGTGTGGCACTGCGACGAAGGCCACGACATTTTCGTGGGCGAATCCGTTCAGACTTGCAAGCTGCACAACAAACCAAAGACCCAGCAGTAATAGAACGACTGCCGAAACGCGCTGCCCAAAAAAATGGTCAGTGCCACTTTCAGCGTCACCGAGGCCAACCAATGCGCGCACCGATGCGGAGAGACTCATAGCAACACCATCCAGAAACCGACGGTCACGACAATAGCCGCCGTCAGCACAAACCATGCTGAGGCATTTGCTTGTCGTTTCGCAAGGCCACGCCCGGTGTCCCAGACCAGGTGACGAAGACCGTTGGCGAGGTGATAGAAGAACGAGAAGCTCCAGCCAATTAGAACCAGTCGTCCAATCAGCGACGCCATCATTGCCGAAAACTTACCGTATTGTTCAGCGCCGGCGGCGGCACTCACGAGCCATGCTGCCAGCACAAGGAGACCAACCGTCATCGCCACGCCGGTCGCCCGGTGCAGGATCGAAAGCGTCATCGTAATCGGCCAGCGATAGATCGATAAGTGAGGTGATAAAGGCCTTGAAGTATTTCTCATAACGTATTGTTATATAACATTTTTATTGATCAGAAATCAATGCAACGACCGGCCTTTTCCCAATCGCCGTAACGCGTCGGATCGGGGCCTTCCCGGCCACCGATCTCCTTCGGCTTTTCGGCCTCCGGCTGCTCTTTGACGTCGTCTTTTTCTGTATCCTCTGTACACATCGCGAGAGTATGCCAGACGCAGGAACGAGATGTCAGACCTCCCCTACACAACGATTACGATCAGCGGCGACGACGCTTTCGACTTTCTGCAGGCGCAGCTTGCCGCTGATCTTGATGGCATCGACGAGGGCACCACGATTCTCTCAGCTTGGTGCAACCCCAAAGGGCGCGTCATCTGCCTGTTTCGAGTCCGCAAGCACGACGGCGGCTACACACTAACGTTGCCGGCTGAGCTTGCTGACGAGGTTGTGAAGCGACTCACGATATTCCGGTTTCGCGCCAAGGTTGAGTTTTCACTACGAGAAGCTGCGGACAACGAGCTCGACATTACCGACACGTACGCAGACTGGCAGCTACAAAACCTGCGCGCTGGCATTCCGGAAATTTGGCAAGCGCAATCTGAACAATTCACACCACATATGTTGAATCTCGACTTGCTCGATGCTGTCAGTGTCGACAAAGGCTGCTACCCGGGTCAAGAGGTCGTCGCACGCACGCACTACCGCGGCGCGACCAAACGCCGCATGATGCGCTTCGAGAGCTCTGAGCCGGTGTCACCCGGCGACAAGATATCCGATGGCGAGCGCGACATCGGCGAAGTTCTTAACGCCAGCGGTAGTGACCTGCTTGCTGTTGTACCGATAGATAAAGAAAATCAAAGACTTACAGTCAACGGTTCCGTGCTGGTAAACTGTCCCCTGCCGTATCTTCAATAACAAGAATATCTGGGGAAAAACATGATTCGATACATCAAGATATTGATGGCGGCTTCTGTCGCACTGTTCTGTCTTTTCTATGCACTGCAAAACATCTGGAATCTCGATGCTGCAACATGGTTCGTTTCCTTCACGACAGGAATGGAGGGACACGACAAGTACCCTAACCATTTCGGTCCGGCGGTTACATCTTCAGCGCTGCACACCGTGATGCTGTGGATCATAATCGCGCTGGAGATAACCGCTGGCTTGCTCGCAGCAAAAGGAACACTCGATCTTTTCAAGGCTCGCAATGGCTCTGCTGACGAGTTTAACGGTGCCAAGACTTACGCGATTGCCGGTTGTGGTGTCGGCATCCTGGTCTGGTTCGGCCTGTTCTCCGCTATTGCCGGCGCGTATTTTCAGATCTGGCAGACCGAGGCTGGTGGTGGAGCGCTGGGAAACGCGTCCTTTTTCTCAGTTCAGCTCGGAGTAATCTGGCTTCTGATCAGCCAGAAAGACGACTAGTCGAAAACCTCGGGCCGCATATGCGGGAATAACAGCACGTCTCGTATCGACGCCGAGTCTGTGAATAACATGACGAGTCGGTCAATGCCGATACCGATACCCGCCGTCGGTGGCATACCGTACTCGAGTGCACGAATGTAGTCGTGGTCGAAGGCCATGGCTTCGTCGTCGCCGGCCTCACGATTGGCTACCTGCGCCTGGAACCGTTCTGCCTGATCCTCGGGATCGTTCAACTCCGAGAAACCATTGGCGATCTCGCGCCCGGCAACAAAGAACTCAAAGCGATCAGTAACAAACGGATCCTCGTCATTGCAGCGCGATAATGGCGATACCTCGGTTGGATATTGCGTCACAAAGGTCGGCTTACGCAGATTGTCCTCGCCCGTCTTCTCGAATATCTCGATTTGCAGCTTTCCGGCGCCATAGCTGTCCTTGACCGGGATATCGAGCTTCCCGCACACACCCAATAAATAGTCGCGATCACGAAGTTTCGACGCATCGAAATCCGGATTGAAATGCAGGATGACTTCCTCAACCGTCATCCGCGCAAAGGGCTCACCGAGGTCGAATTCCTCGCCCTGATAGTCGACTTTGGCCTGGCCGAGCACAGCATCTCCCATGCCATGCATTAGCGCTTCGACCATGTCTATCAGGTCTTCGTAGTCGGCATATGCCCGATAAAGTTCAAGCATCGTGAATTCAGGATTGTGCTGCGCAGAGACGCCTTCGTTGCGGAAATTGCGGTTGATCTCGTAAACGCGTTCGAATCCGCCGACGATCAAACGCTTCAGATTGAGCTCGGGCGCGATACGCAAAAACAACTCCATGTCGAGCGCGTTGTGGTGGGTCTTGAACGGCCGAGCAATCGCGCCACCCGGTGTCGTCTGCATCATTGGTGTTTCGACTTCAAGATAGTCTTGCGCGTCGAGGAAGGCGCGAATGTAAGCGACGATGGTCGAACGTGTCTTAAAGACCGCCGCACTATCCTCGTTCATGATCAGATCGACGTAGCGCTGCCGATAACGGGTTTCCTGGTCCGCGAGGCCGTGAAATTTATCGGGCAACGGGCGCAGGGATTTCGTCAGAAGCCGCACTTCTCCAGCCATGACCGTGAGCTCGCCCGTCTTAGTGCGGAACAAGGTGCCTGTCGCTGCGACGATATCGCCGACATCCCATTTCTTAAAATCCTGGTAGATACCATCTGCGAGTCGATCCCTTTCGAGGCGCACCTGGATCTGACCCGAGCGGTCCTGCAATTTGATAAAGCTGGCTTTGCCCATGACCCGTTTGGCCATCATGCGTCCGCCGACTGCTACAGGGATGTCGTCCTCGCGCAGGGTCTCATCGTCATGCTCCTGGAATGTCTGCTGCAGTTCGTCAGCGATCGCATTCCTGCGGAAATCATTCGGATATGCGTTGCCCTGCTCACGCAGTGCGTTGAGCTTACCGCGTCGCTCGGCAATGAGTTTGCTTTCGTCCTGCTTTTTTTCGTCCGTCACTTACTTACAGTCCCTGCTTAAGGCTGGCCTCTATAAAATTGTCCAGGCCACCATCCAACACAGCCTGAGTGTTACCGGTTTCGATGCCGGTACGCAAATCCTTGATACGACTTTGATCCAGTACGTAGTTGCGAATCTGGCTGCCCCAGCCGACATCGGCTTTGCCCTCTTCTACAACAGACGCTTCGGCACGGCGTTTTTGCAGCTCGAATTCATACAATTTGGCCTTGAGCTGGTTCATCGCCTGGGCTTTGTTCTTGTGCTGCGAGCGGTCATTCTGGCACTGCACCACAATATTCGTCGGCAGGTGCGTGATTCGTACTGCCGATTCTGTTCGGTTGACGTGCTGGCCGCCTGCACCGCTCGCCCGGTATACATCAATGCGTAGAACCGATGGATCGATATCGATGTCTATGTCATCGTCAACTTCGGGTGAAACAAACACCGACGCGAAAGAAGTGTGGCGTCGATTGCCTGAATCGAAAGGTGACTTGCGCACGAGCCGGTGGACGCCGGTCTCGGTACGTAGCCAGCCATAAACATACTCGCCAACCACGTGCACTGTTGCACTCTTGATGCCTGCAACCTCCCCTGCAGAGGCTTCGATGACTTCGGCCTTGAAGTCGTGCGTCTCGGCCCAGCGCAGGTACATGCGCAATATCATTTCAGCCCAATCCTGTGCCTCGGTGCCACCGGCCCCGGACTGAATATCGAGATAGGCGTTATTGACGTCCATTTCGCCTGAGAACATACGGCGAAACTCCAGTGTGGCGAGTTGCTGCTCGAACCGGGCGATGTCCTGCTCAACATCGCCTACTGTTTCGGCATCGTCCTCATCTATTGCCAGAGAGAGAAGCTCGGCGGCATCGTCGAGACCCGTTGACAATGCATCGAGAACAATAACGATCTGCTCGAGTTGTGCGCGTTCCTGGCCAAGCGCCTGGGCGCGCTCCGGATCGTTCCATACATCGGGTTGTTCGAGTTCGCGCTGAACTTCGGTCAGGCGCTCTGCCTTGCCGTCATAGTCAAAGATACCCCCTCAACGCAGTGCTGCGTTCAGCGAGATCGGCTATGGCTTGTTTTGTCTGACTCGTTTCCATCGTGGTATCCAGCGCTTGCAGCGCGCGATCTTATCACGCGTTGCCCGCCTGCAAAGAGGCAATTTGCTCGACGATCAATTGCGGCGATTCAACACCACGAAACTCATTCACATCCAGCCGGTACGCAAGCTGCACGACACCGCGATACGCGGGCCCAGCCTGATTGAACGCAATTGCGTCGACCAACGTGCCTCCACCTGACGGGCGCAAGCGCATCTTGAGGTGACTCTCACCAACTGTGCGCTGCTCGACGAGTTCGAAATCGCCACTCCATGTCGGTTCGGGGAAAGCGGAGCCCCATGGGCCTGCATCGCGCAAGGCCCTGGCCGTTTGCAGAAGCCCGCCCCAGCGCGTGACTGCCAGATCGTCCAACACACCGTCTGTGACGATCGCACCGGAGAAATCAGCATCGGGATACAGCCGGTCAAGTTGCTTGCTTACCGCATCGGCGAATGTCCGGTAGTTCGATGCGGCGATGGTCAGGCCGGCCGCCATCGCGTGACCACCGAACTTGTCGATCAGCCCGGGGTGCGAACTCGATACGGATTCGAGTAAGTCGCGCGCATGCACGCCCGGGATCGATCTGGCCGAGCCTTTGAGAAATTCATCGGATTCCCTGGCAAATGCGATAACAGGCCGGTGACACTTTTCTCGCACGCGCGCCGCAATCAAGCCAACAACACCCTGATGCCAGGGCTCT
>Ga0255052_10002928_pt1 | contig 12053 bp, 7 predicted proteins | sample JV7_2_21_MG_FD_188632 | JGI IMG/M metagenome (GOLD analysis project Ga0255052, IMG submission 188632) | Seawater microbial communities from Jervis Inlet, British Columbia, Canada - JV7_2_21 | ecosystem: Environmental > Aquatic > Marine > Inlet | place: Canada: British Columbia | collected... | reverse complement strand
CCTGAAGATCCTTTGTGAGGCAGCGAACGACAGTAGATTGCATGATACTCTTCGGATATCCACATACACTTATCACCTACACTTTGACCGTTGTGTTTACGGGTATTTGTCAGTTCCTATTGTGTTTGCGGTTTCTTGAACCCTCATAAACCATGTAGAAACACGGATAGTCATTCCGCAAAACGCCTGCAATCTTTGCAGGCGATAATCAGAATTAGGCAAGGGCTCTGAAGGATCCTACACTCGACCGGCCCTTTTCTGTCTGCGATTCATGGCTTCACTTCTCCTCCAGATGGTACTGTGATTCGATTTTGACGGTTGTCATCAGAGGCTTGTCATTTACTGTGCCGCCAAGTTCACCCGTGGCGTTGAGACGCACCCGCCATCGGTCTGCGATATTTACGCCGGCCGGTGGCATGAACGTGAGGGTCGCCGGCTGGCGGATCTCTTCATCGGCAATTTCGAACACGTGTAGGAAGAGAGATCGACTGCCGCCGTTGGGATCGCCGACCTCGATCCGCCAGGGGCAGATCGGGGGCCTGAGGCGGCCTTTGGTCGCATGGTTGTATTGTGCCGTCGGTTCCAGTGGGTGGCCCCACGCTTGCCGGCCGGGACCACCTCGCGTTACGATCTGCGCCTCGCGGGGCAGCAGGGTGTGCAGGAACATCCGCGACCGGCCGTGCGACAATACGTTTCTGTCACCGTCGGCTTCGGGCAGACTGAGCCAAGTCAGGACATTTTGCCGACGCTCAGGTTCACTGGGGACGTGGAGAAAGAAGTGGCGGGCAAAATCAGGTCGGGTCGCCTCGACGCGGTCGAAAACGACGAAGAACTCACGCTCTCCGCGCAGATACAGGAACTGACGGCTCACCTCGCGGGCCTTCTTGTCGCTGTAGCCTTTGGTGATGTCTGCGGCGGCGTAAGTATAATCCGAGCTATGCTCGAAGGCCGTGATGTGCCCCCGTTCACGCGGTAGGCCGCCGCTTTCATAAACGTGTCTCAGCAGACCACCGTCGTTTTCGTTATTCTTGTCCCGCCGAAACTTCTCACTCGGATCGAAAATCGTGACAATGTTATAGATGAGCGAGCCGCCTGAATAATAATCCGAGTCGTTGTGACCCTGCCCGCCTTGGCGTGAGACCAGCGAGCCTTGCTTGCAGATAAGAAAATGGCCCTCATCGTCCCTCGCGTGGCCGGCGAACTGTGGCCCACAGCCGAAAAAGGCCCAGGTTGCGTTGGGTTCGCTCCAGGCGCTGCGCATATAGACGTGCCCGGCACCGGGAAAGAGGTAGCCCAGCGGCAGCTCGTCAGGCGGGGTTGCCCGAATCGAAGGATCGTAGCAGGTAACACGCTGCCAGCGTTCATCAAGCCACTGCCGCCCACGGTCGCTGAACCATTGGGAAAGCCCATCGCGAAGCATCGGCGCCGCGCGGGCAAACACGGCCGGTCGGGAACCGTTACCGTCGTCGATCCATGCAGTACGCTCGTTGTGGGGCATCATCGTATAGGCCACCCATCGCGAGGATTCGACCGGATAGCCCCATGGCTCCATCAGCTCGAACAAGTCCTTGCCAGTTGCCGTGCGCCACGCATGAAAGGCGTATGGAACGACGGTGACCGGTCCGTATGCGCCGTGGCCATACGATTCCGACCATACGCCCCCCATCCTGTTGAAGGCCGGTATGCACTCGGCGGGCACCCGCTGATTCCAGGAGTCGAGAAATGTCTTCGCATCGGCCTTGAATCTTGTGCCTTCGCCACAAATGGCCAGGGCGATCAGTAGTTTTTGCGTGAGAGAATCCCGGCTGTTCATAACGTTCAGGTGAATCGGCCCCCAGGTCTGGTTGTATTCCCAATGACCCCACTTGAGCAGGATTCGGGGCTCGTCTGTGAAGAACCGCAACCATGTGCCGAGGGCGTTGCCAAATCGAACTCGTTGCTCTGGCGTCAGAGCGTCGTAGATCCAATCGTAGGCGATGGCGTGATAGCCGAAGTTACTGCCCTTCGGGTTCGAAATGATGCTGCCATCGCCCCATTGTTTGACAATGACCTCAGCATAAGGGCGGGCACGGTTCCCCCTCTGGCGTTCGACAAGGTAGGCGATGCCACAATTCATCAGGTCTTCGGGAATTGCCCACTGATTCGTGACAGACCGGATGCCACCTCTCTGGACGGCACTGTCTGCCCGCTGCTTGACTAGCTTGTAGTCATCGGCGAGTCCGTTATTCCCAGGGGACGCAGGATCACACCGCCGGGCCAGTTCTCGTACGTCCTCTATGAACAGCCGCGGGTGGGTCGTCTTGACCTGATACGCCGCCTGGGCGAAGCAAAGGCCAGAGGAGACGGCAACGATAAACACCAATGACGATACAAGACAGATTCTTTGAGCCACGCTCGGTACCACTCCTTTCGCGGACATATCACCCTGGATTCGACGGACGCCAGCTTGCAGAGAATGATACCGCGCTGGCCGCGGCGGTGCAACCGTTCTCCATCAGGAACCTGCGGGCCTAATGTGCCCGGCCCGTCCTCCCGGCGAATGTCAAAGTCCGCCCTTCAAGGTGCTGCCCATGCTCGTGAAACAGAGGACTATGGGGACTACATACCACCCCCGACAGTCGCGGATCGGCGTGGAGTGGCTATCCACATACACTCTTAACCTACACTTTTACGGTTGTGTTTACGGGTATTTATCAGATTCTATTGTGTTTGGAGTTTTCTGATACCTCGCACAATCAACAGAAACTCAGAAATTCATGCTCGCCAGCTCCTGCAATTCTTTGCAGGTGTTCTTCCTGAACATATGCGGTTTATGCGTGCGGCCTTGCCTTCGCAGACGCGTTCTGCTGTTGTTGTGTACGAAGAGATGCTCAGACAAATGGATTCGAAGTCTCTGGAGGATGGTTTATCTGTTCAAGGGTGAGCAACGGATGGGGAGTCCGTTGCTCCAGGTGACCGGCATGTGAAAGCGCAACGGAGATTTGATCCGTTGCTCAGGCTTTCTTCCAAAAGCCGACTATGCGCGGCGTGAAATAATTAGGGCCGTTGAACATGCCGCCCGGTTGTCCCTGAAGATCCGGTGATTAGCTGGCATTCTGCATTTACTTCGTCACCGAGATGCTGACCGATTTCGACCAATTCAAGAGAGTCTCTTTCATCCTCAAGGCACGTTCGGGATATTCTTCAACCAGGTTTTTTGATTCTTTGATGTCATTATCCAAGTTGTACAGCTCATATTTCCTTGAGGAAACGATAATCTTATGTATATCATTGTTAGTGATGTAGGCACCCTGCAATCTTATCCCGTCACGGAAAGCCGGACAGAGACAGATCAGATCTCCTTTGCCCGTAAGATTCTCAGCTCCGGTCATATCGAGAATGATCTTTGAATCGATTTGCGAAGAAACGCTAAGAGCAACACGGCCTGGAATATTGGTCTTGAGAAGTCCCCTGATGACATCAGCCGACGGGCGTTGAGTTGCCAGGACAAGATGAATGCCGCTGGCGCGGGCCTTCTGCGCCAGACGAATGATTGCTTGCTCGAACCCCTCCACATTCTGCATGAGCAGGTCGGCAAACTCATCGATCACTACAACGATGTATGGTCGCCGACGATCTGGCTCGACACCCGCATTGTACTGTCTTATATCAGAAAAGCCGGCGTCCTCCAGTAATTCATAGCGCGCCTCCATTTCCAGGACCAGCGACTCGAAGACGGGAGGGACTTCTCCAAACTCAGTGATGATGTCACAGGCGCTAAACAGCGAAGAGGAAAAGACGCCGAATTCCACCCTCTTGGGATCGACAATCTCTTGTCGCCGCGTGCCGGCCGGAAGCGAGGTGTCGAATTCGGCATGTTCCTCAAAGAGACCGGTGGGGATCTTTACGAATTCGCGATTGTATAATTCCAGCATGAGTCGAGTCGACTTGGCCTCCCTTTCAGGAGCAGGATACCGCAGATAACGGCAGGATTCTTCTTAAGGATTGTATTTGCTCTGGATCCTTTCTTGGCGGCCTTCTTGCTACGTCCCATAGGCAGTGTTCCTTGAAAAACTGGATCTCTCTCACAGTGCTACCTCTATCTATCAAATTGAGTGCTTGACGTCAAGATAAGTAGCCACCTACTCCGGCAATGCACGACCGTATCAAACTCATCCCATTTTGCAGTTCTCTCTAATCTGAGACAGTTCTTCCATCTCCTTTCCGTCCGGTCACGTGACCCAGATGACTTATGCATTACTAATATATGTTATCACTACCATTGCGATACCCACAAGACAGAAGCTGTAGATCAGTGATAACAAAGGCAAAGGTGCGATAGCGGCAATGCGTTGCTCAAGGCCTTGGATACCCTGCCAATCTGCAGGAATTTCGTGACTCCAGAAAGCCGTCATATTGTCTGCCGTATAGCCGTCAACAATGACGACCAACCCTCCTTCACCGGTTCACCGATCAATGTCGGTGTGGTTCCCGAACCAGTTCCTTTACCTGCAGATTGCGAAACTCAATGCGATAACCTTCGCCTTCCAGGCCGACATGCCCCCGCTTGACACCGCAGTCGTCAAATTGGCAGGTGACTGCGCCGTTGACCCACAGCGTTAGTGTCTTGCCACGTGCGATGATTTCCATCGTATTCCATTCTCCAGCCGGCTTCATGCGATTGCCAGTAACCTGCTTTCTCATGTTGAAAGATTTGCCCTTGCTGCCTGCCGTCTTTGTTCTGCCAAACAGAAATCCGCCGCTGGCGTCGCCGAACTGGGCCTGGTGCCAGATCGCGCCGTCCTTGGAATTACGGGTATAGGCGCCGCTGTTGTAGCCTTTCTTGCCTTCGACTCTCGTATAGCGAAACTCAAAGTGGAAAATGGAGTCCTCGTATTCTTGTTCGGTCAGGAGCATGTCGTGTCCGCCGTCTCCGTCGCAGATGAGGAGCTGCTTGTCAACGTCGACGTGCCACTGCGCACGACCCAACTTGCTCCCGGGCGGAACGGGCACACGGTTCCAGCCATCCAGATCGGGTGGCGGCATAATATTGATCCACCCTTGTGCATCCAGTTCCAAGACGCTCTTGGCCCCGTTGCGGTCGGCGGTGTGAACATGCAGTGCCACCTGGACCGTGCCCCAGTTGGTGGGTGGGGTCAATCGTTGCTCACCATTGCCCAACGAGCCCGCGTCGACACGCTGACCTGTCAAAGGATGATACCAGACCGCTTCCAAGGGGCCAGATGCACCGGCCACCTGGAGCGTAAACGCCGCAGCATGGTTCTGGAATACGACATATTCTTGGCCGGGATTGGCCAGACACCAGCCTTCGCTCACGAGGCTATCGACTGGTGAAAGTTCCCAGTAGCGTGTGGTCTCGAAGAAACTCCGCAAGTGTTTGAAGTAATCGTAACCGGGTGGCGTATCGTTGGGACGCACCACATCCCAAGCGGTGTGGGTGTAGTAGTAGGCGGTGTAGCCGCCAGCCAGCGAAATTTCCCAAGCACGACGGAGCACTTCTTCCGGTGGCTGCACCACGCCGTAAGTCTTATCGGCCACGCCGTTGGGGCCGTGCTCGTAGCCAAACTCCACGTTCACCACTGGCCAGGCCCGCCGCTGGCGTTGTTGCAGCACTTTTCCCCACCATTTGGAATGGTGCTGATCTGCACGGAAGTCATTCAACACGTCGTAGGCGCCGCTGTCGTTGGCCTTGTCGTCGTCGTGGCAGGTGACGAGCCGTCGATACGAATCGTTCTTGCGGATGAAGCGAAACCGGCCCAGCTTGTAGTCAAGATCCTTCTCGTTGTGCGCCTCCTTGGAGAAATCCCAGACGACGTTCGGATAGGCAGCGTAACGCGAGATGAGCCAACGGAAGAAGAGGTCATCCTCCGCACTGTCTTTGGCCGGCCAATGAACCCTCTTGTTATAGACCTTCATCAGGATGTGCGCCGTAATGCCCCGGCGATGGAGCGCCTCGATCACACGGTCGTAGTGCTGCCAGTAGGCTAGGTTGAACCGGCTGTGGTCGGGTTGCTCATTGGTGCCTTCCCAGGCATAGCACGAAGCTGGGCCGTAATCGTCGGCACCGGTCTTGCCTTTGCGCCAGCCGGTATCGTGTGCATAGCTGTTCAGGATGATGTAGTTGAAACCATGGGCTACCAGCTTGTCGAGAAACGGGTTCACCCTGGACAAGTGCGGGTCATCCATGTCCAGCGCCCACAGCCAGTCGCACTCATAGCCCATGAGGAAATATCGCGTGCCATCCTCATGGATAAAATGATGCGGATGCTGCGGATCCACGCGCAGACCGCCATGGACCTGCAGGTTCGGATTGGCTACGCAGGCGAATGCTTCACGCTGACCGTTCAGTGCCGGCAGGTCCGACTGCGTGACCAGCGACCAATCGCCTATAATCGTCGGCGAGACGCGGACTTTCCAGGTGTTGTTGCCGTCGTAGAAACCCGGCAGAGTGAATGTCTGTCCATCCGGTCCCTTGACCGCAGCGCTCATGCCAACCTCAAAGGGATTGTCTGCGGCTTCACTGGCGGTAAAAGCGAAGTCATGCGGTTGCCAACGGGGCACGGCAGGCTGGACAGTCTCAGCGGCCCCATGTGTGATCTTTAGGTTGGCGATGATTCCCTCGTTGAATTCAAAGTTGTCGAGCCAGACGATGTTCTGCCCTCGCTTGTTGAACTCGAAGGCTGACCTGCCATCCCTTTCAACCTGTTTGACGGCGTTGAGACTACCCTTCCATCCTGTCCCATCCCGAAGGCCTCTCAAATCGACTGACTGCAATTCCCCATAAGAGGGATAACTCAACATAAAGGTTAGAACGATTACTATAAAACATGTACTCAGGATTCTGGTCTTCACAATATCTCCTTTTCAACAGCTAAATGATATGACCCGCTCCTTTCCAGCCACAGGCATACGGTGTCGATTCGTACTGTCTTCCGTAGACTACCCCAGCGGGAACGGCTTGTCCAGTACGGCATCCAACCTTTGTTTGCCCACGTAACAGTTTGTCCTTCCATCAAACAAACGTTGCTGCCCAACCATGAAAAAGAAGCTATATCTAACCATGGTAACTTGTCTGGCATATCGCGTCGACAGAGAACTCGGCAAAGTGATGCCGTCGGATGAGACTGAATCTGGGAAATCCGGGTTGAAAAATCACGGCTTGAGCGGCGGGCGGGGGGGGCCGTAATATGGAGCCGCTCCGAGCAACAGCCCGCGTTTCTCGACTGTCAGTAGCTTGGCCTCGGCCACCTCCGGTTTCAGTATCATGCCGAAGTACCGACCCATCCAGTAGTCTTCCAGCCAACCGATCGGCGGGGTAACGGTCCTGCCACCACTGCCGCCGTCATATCCCAGGGCCGACCGGCTTCCCCACATGGCCTGCGTCTCACGCGGAGACATCGCACGGGTCCCTCCCTGGTATGGGACGTAACCAGGTTCGGGCCCAAGGTCGCAGCGGTGGGAATTGCGGTAGTTGTGGCCCACCAGATCCAGAGACCATTCTCGAAGGTGCTTAACGGCCCTTTCGGCCTCGCAGTCGTTGCCGGTAAGCCCGCCATAGATGAAGTTGAAGAAGGGCACCTGCTGCATCCGCATGACTTCCCAGCTTCGCTCAATGCTGCGCAGATAGATCGAACGCAGCTCGGGCTCCCGGGTGTAGCGCAGCAAGGGGTAGTACGCCCGGAACGCCAGTTCGTCGTCCCACGGAACCACGCCCTCCGGCGGGAAGGTCAACTTCTGTCGCACCGTATACGTATGGTATCCCCACTTGAGCAACTGCTGGAAGCCCTGCTCATACTTGGCATCGCCCGTCAGCGCGAAGGCCGTTCGCATGAACGACTGAGCCTCCATGCCATTCAGTCCGCGGGATTCGTGGCCGTATGGGCTAAGGAGGTACTTGGGGTCCCACCGCCCCCACCGTGTCGGCTTGCCATCCATATCGCGGAGGACCCAACCGTTGTCGATGATGTGCGAGGCCATTCGGGCAATGTGCTTCTTGGCGAGGTCTTTCTCGGGGCCTCGCGCGGCCAGATCGTGGAAGATCGATACGGCGTAGAAATGCGCGTCCACCTCGTCGCTCGAGGTGTCGCCCTTCCACATCCAGAGTCCGTCTGGTGTCGGATACCACTTGGCGGGCAGGCCGCCAGAGCCTCGTGTCGAACGATGGCCTTTGTCGGCCTTCATAGACCATATGGCCCGGGCGATGAAACCGGGTTTGGGCGTGATGATGTCGAGCCAGACCATGGCCTGGAAGGCGTCCACGGCCTCATGGCGGGCCTTCTCATCACGCGTCACGGCATACTTGAACGACATGGCGGCGAGATAGTGCGCCGTATGGCCGCCGTCGTTATCGCTGATCTCCCGCAGCCAACCCTCCTTGTTGCCTGCCCAGTAGAGCTGGTGCATGAACCCAAGCCGTTTGTGTCCCCATTCATTCAAGTGCCGCTCATAGTACGCCGCCTTCTTGAGCAGCGTGTACGGCTCGTAGCGGATGACGCCGATGCCGGCGTCAGTGGCGATGTAAACCACTCGGTCGCCCACGGCGATGTCACGCACATTGTCGCCGCCCAGCCAGTGGTCGGCGCCGAAATAATGGTACTCGTCGCCAAGCTTGCGTATGGCGCCTCGCGTCGTTCCGATCCAGAGGTCGCCGTCAAAGCCCGTGGCCAGGCACGTCGTGTCTTCGTAAGGAAGGCCGTCGGCGCCCCGCAGCGCCGTCAGGGCCATCCCGCGCAGCACCGCCACCCCACGGTCCGTCCCAACGTAAAGACGGCTGCCGTGCGCGATCAGGTCCCGTGTGTTCCTGGAAACCAGTTGACCCCAGTCAACAGGGTCCCGCATGAAGGTCTTGCCGCTGATAAGCCCTAACCGGCCCGGTTGTAGCAGGTAGAGCGTCCCACTGTAGGAAGCAAGTTTCTGGATAGGTCCAATCCGAACGGGATCAGCCAAGACCTGGCTGCCGTCTTCCATGATGACCGTCGAGTCGGTGGACAGGTAACCGCCTTCCGGCTTGATATCCACAAATGCGCCCGGCCGAGTCGCGGAGTCCCATCGGAACACTGCATCCCGGGTAGCACCATACAAGCTGCCGCCATGCATGCACAGATCGACAAATCGCGTCTCGGTTGCACGGCTCCAGTTTCCATCGGTCAACCGGTAGGTGCCTGATTTCGCCACGCACCACAGGGCATCCTTCGTCGCCCGCAAGAGCGACAGAGACTTCGGGGCATTCGCGACATCCTCAAGTGCGCCGGCCCGCAGAACACGCAGTCTACCGCCGACGACGGCATACGGTCCGCCCTTGCAGACCACCACGGCCGTGACCGGCTTGTCCGTGTGAATCTTCCGACCAACCTCTTGCAGATAGACCTCATCCGCGAGGGGTTTCCACAAGGCTTTCTTTTCGTTCTCGGCCGCGTGCAGCCCTGCCACCAACACGATGAAAATCCATCCGGCTGAACCAATGACGTTGAATAACCTTCTCGAACGATACATTTTTCGCACTCTTTTCCATTTTCCAACCTACTATCAGCCGTTCCGGCCCATCAGGGTGTCAATCCTGTTTATGCCGATGGTAATATGGTCGGGATTGTCGCCGAAGGCAAGGAAAAATCGCAGATTCACAGCAGCTTTCGCGAAGGTAGACCCAAACCGTAGCTAAGCAATCAATTCCGGCCTGACAAAAATCTTCTACAAAAAGTGTAGTGATCTACAAGAGCCTGCGACCAACAGGGTCAACAGTTCAACGTGGGAGTATGTCGTTGACGACATAACAGACGGTCTGCCTGGAATTGGGAATGTTGTACAAACCGTTGCCGGTCCTGGGAAAGCTCTTGCATTTATAGAACTCTACGTTTCTGTAGTCTCCTTTGTTTTCTTTCTGCCCCACATAGGGTAGAAACTGAATGAACCAGATCGAGCCGCCCGCGCCGCGCGGGATGAATGAATCATAATCTTCAGCGTAGAGCGCAGCGGCCAGACCGATCTGTTTTAGATTACTCAGGCACGTTGTGGCCTGTGCCTGCTTTTTGACCTTTTGCAATGCAGGCATTAGTATCCCCATGAGCAGTGCGATGATTGCGATAACCACCAACAACTCTATTAGCGTAAATCCTCTTCTGTGCCGAATCATAAGCTGCCCTTGCTCATTTGATGGACCATCATAACCTGTATTATTCCCAACAACGTGTCGAAATCCCAATCGGATTTCTGCAAGTTAAGGACCTCCCGTACCCTCTGTTGCCGAGAGCCTCGCATTAAGCCATCACTTCGATCATGCATTGCCAGTTCCTTCAGATTGGCGTTTCGAAATATAATAGCCTGATCCGTAGTTGCATGCAAATATATAGCGATCAGTGTTGCAGGCTTAGGCTGCGAAGCGTAGCTGATAGGTAGTAATGTGGATACCTCAAAGAAAACCTTTTGTAGCCACAGGGATTTTAGCATTTGACGTTGAGCTCTTCACAGGTGGCCATTCATGGTCCCACCCGCGAAATCGGTGGAGTCTCACTGAGTGTTTGTGATAGAATGAGCATCGTGCAGAAAACAAGACAGGAGCTTCACAGGAAATAATCACATGCTGACGCGAAGACAGTTGATACAGGCAGTCTATGCAGAGCCATGATTCAGTGCACCAGCGCACCACCATTGCGGCGGCGTGAAGGGCGGAGGAAGAATGTGGCATCTGGCGGGCCAAAACTGTGGCACCTCCAGCCTATTTACGCGGCCCAGACGTCTGGCCGAGCGTGCAATTAAGCACTCCGAGATGGTTGACTCAGATGACCTATAGAGCGACCGTTGCCAAGTCCGGGCAGAAAGAACAAAGTTGACACATCAATCTAAAGTCTGTGTAATGAACTATAATTGATGGTATCATTCGATCAAATGAACAAGGAGATATTATGAGGCAGGATATTTCACGTCGTAAGTTTCTGGCAACGACAGCAACGGCGGCGGCAACGGTGATGACACCGACTGTCGCAAAGCCGACAGCAGAGCGTCCTGAAACAACAAAAGCAAAGAATCGAATGAAGATAGGGCTATACACTGTCACGTACCTGGGTATATGGTATGAGGGTGATGCGATGAAACTGCCTGCGCTGATGCGCTTCGCTAAAAAAGAAGGTTGGGAAGGCGTTGAGTTTGACACGAAGCGGCCGCACGCAGCTCCAATGGATTTGTCAAAAGACGACCGGAAACGATTGCGCGAGTTGGCCGGTGAACTTGATTTGCCTATAAGCGCGGTCTCTCCCAACTGCGATCTGTCCAGCCATATTCCTGAACGACAGGAGGCGGTGATATGCTATGTGCGCGAGTGTATAAAGTTGACGCGTGCTTTGGGCAGCGGCATATGTAAGATATTCGCAGCCTGGCCTGGTGTGATAGTGCGCGATGGACTGGGGCATTATCAATATACCCGCAGTATGGCGGAAGCGTTTCCCGACTGGAGCGGCGAGCGATGGGACAATGTGGTCGCATCGCTGGAAGAACTGTCGAAATTTGCCGAAGACCAGGGAATCGTATTGGCGCTTCAGAATCATCGCCCTGTAAAGATGGACTATAATGATGTTCTTAAGATGATAGATCAGGTAGGCTCGCCTGCACTGAAGGCCTGCATTGACCACGGGACAAACGAGGCTGTCGGTAAATCAGGCCGGCTTTTGGTCCATTCACATTATAATGGTGAGATTCGCAGAGATGGCGAAGGGCAACTGAGAAGTACACACAAAGTCGGCTATGGCCCGTTCGTGGATGCGCTGGTGGCATCAGGGTATAACGGCTTTATGAACTGGGAGTTCTGCCATCCGGCGATGAAGTTCGGCAAGCGTGCGCCGATAGAGTATGTGCATGAACAAACGCGAATGGCGCTGGAGTATATGAAGAAGTTGCGCAGAGAAGCTGAAGCGGGCTTGTCGCATAAAGGATAACAAGACAACAACATAAATATCGGATGGAATAAACTGGGAATCCAGGACTATTCGGGAAGCCTTGGATATGAAATTAATCGAACGGCTGATGGTTTTGGCTGTTGTTGTGAGCAGCGTTCTTACTCTATC